>JAABVA010000086.1_pt1 | contig 116883 bp, 107 predicted proteins | sample 5560331 | NCBI WGS metagenome assembly JAABVA01 (sample SAMN12812661, study PRJNA571458) | rock metagenome | isolation source: Antarctica rocks | place: Antarctica: Victoria Land, Mt New Zealand sud | collected 2016-01-07
GCTGTCACCGGGCAGGAAGAACCCGATCAGCAACCCCGTCTCGGCGAACACCACCAGCAGCACCGCCACCGCACCCGCCGACTGCAGGTACCCCGACGCCCCCAACGGGTTGAACGCCACCAGCACCCCACCCAGCACGCTCACCGCGCGGAGCCCGGGAGGCGCCGGCGCAGCGGCCGCCCATCAGGAGGATCTGTCGGGGCGAGGGCAATGGCGGTCACGCCGGCCAGGATGCACGATCGCCGGCCCGGACCACCGGAGCTGGCGCCGCGGGCCTCAGGCTCCCGAGGCGACGAACAGCCCGAGGGAGATCAGCGCGGCCGAGGCCACGGTCTCACCGGGGGTCAGCGCGTTCGGGTTGGGTCCGTAGACCTCGTGCATCTCCTGGTCACCGGTGCGGATCCACTGGATCGTGTCCCAGGTCTTGTGCAGGCCCCGTCGCAGGACTCCCGGACCGACCGCCATGTGCACCCCCGTGGAGTCTGGCTCCACCTGCCGATCCGCTACCCGGCACCAGCGTCCCACGAGGGTCGGGGGAGCCGCCGGCCCGGGTCAGTGGTCCTCGGCCAGTGGTCCTCGGGTCAGCGGTGGGGGTCAGCGATGAGGGTCGGTGGTCATCTCCTCAGTGGTGATCTCCTCAGTGGTCCTCCCGGCGGTACACCCGGGCCTCCCACGGACGCAGCAGGAGCGGTGCTGCGGGCCCGGCGACCGGGAGCGGGCCGGGCAGGTTCGCGATCAGGACCTCCTGCGTCGCGCACGACGCCGCGTCCGGGACCGGCGCCGTGACGTCGCGGCCGGAGAAGTTGCCGAGCACGAGCAGCTCCGTGCCGCCGAGGCGTCGGGTGAACGCGTAGACGGCCTCGTCGTCGGGGAGCAGCATCGTGAAGTCGCCGAAGGCGACGACGGGGACGGTGTGGCGCAGGGCGATGAGCCGGCGGTAGTGGTGGTAGACCGACGTCGGGTCCGCGACCGCCGCGGCTGCGTTGACCTCGCGGTGGCCGGGGTCGACCGGCAGCCAGGGGGTGCCGGTCGTGAAGCCGGCCTGGTCGGTGTCGTCCCACTGCATCGGCGTGCGCGCGTTGTCCCGGCTCATCACCCGCATCGAGGCCAGCACGACCGCCGGGTCCGCGCCGGCTGCGACGGCGGCCGCGTGGTGGCGGAGGGTCTCGATGTCGCGGAAGTCCTCGACCGCTGCGAACGGGGCATTGGTCATCCCCAGCTCGTCACCCTGGTAGACGAACGGCGTGCCCCGGTGCAGGTGCAGGACCGTCGCGAGCATCGTGGCCGACGCGACCCGGTGCTCCCCGTCGTCGCCGAAGCGGGAGACCGAGCGCGGCTGGTCGTGGTTCCCGAGGTACAGGCTGTTCCAGCCGGTCTCCGCAAGACCCGCCTGCCACCGGCCCAGTGACGCCTTCAGGTCGGTCAGACGCAATGGCCGGACATCGAACTTGTCCGTCCCCTGGTCGAGGGAGACGTGCTCGAACTGGAACACCATGTCGAGCTCGTGCCGGGCGGGGTCGGTGAACAGGATCCCGTCCGCCACGGTGCACCCCGGTGTCTCGCCGACGTTGAGCAGCGTCCCGGTGCGTCCGGTGAACACCTCGCGGTGCATCTCCTGGAGGAACTCGTGCACCCGCGGCCCACTGATGAAGAACGGGTCGCCACGGCCGAAGTACGCGCCGGGAGGACGTGCGCCGTCAGGCAGGCGCTCGTCCTTGGAGATCATGTTGATGACGTCCATCCGGAAGCCGTCCACGCCCCGGTCGAGCCACCAGCGCATCATCGCGTACACCGCGGACCGGACCTCGGGGTTCTCCAAGTTCAGGTCGGGCTGCTTGCGCGAGAACAGGTGCAGGTAGTACTCCTGCGTCGCCTCGTCGAGGGTCCAGGCCGGCTCGGAGAAGAAGGAACCCCAGTTGTTCGGCTCCGCACCGGTGGTGCCCGCCGCGGTGCCCGGACGCGGCGGGCGCCACCAGTACCAGTCCCGCTTGGGATCGTCGACGCTCGAGCGGCTCTGGACGAACCAGGGGTGCTCGTCGGAGGTGTGGTTCACCACCAGGTCGAGGATCAGCTTCATCCCGCGGGCGTGCACCAGCGGCGAGCAGCTCGTCCAGGTCGGCGAGGGTCCCGAAGACCGGGTCGACGTCCTGGTAGTCGCTGATGTCGTAGCCGTTGTCGTCCTGGGGGGAGCGGTACACCGGGGACAGCCAGAGGACGTCGACGCCCAGGCCGGACAGGTGGTCGAGCTTCGCGGTGATACCCGGCAGGTCCCCGATCCCGTCGCCGTCGGAGTCGGCGAAGCTGCGCGGGTAGACCTGGTACACCACCGCGGTCTTCCACCAGGCCTCGTCGATGGGTCCCGCCGTCCCGGGGGAGTCCGCGTCGCCGACGGCCGAGGACGGCGCGCGTCCGAGCAGACCGGCCGGGCCAGGGGAGGAGTCCACGCGCGGAGTGTGGCGGATGCCCGATCGGATGCCCTGCGGCCGGATGCCCCGCGGCCGGACGTGGCCGCCGGCGGGACGTGGCCGCCGGCAGGACGCGGTGGCCGAGTCCCTGGACAGCTCCCCGGATCGGGAGCACTCTCAGGCCACGCATCCCCAGCCGGGTGGTCCATCGGGCGGGACGGCGGTTCGACCTCCACGACGGCGTGGAATCGACACGAGGAGTCACACCATGCGACGACTGGCCACCATCGCGGTCGCGAGCACCCTGCTCGCAGCTGCCGCGCTGCCCGCGTCCTCGGCAGGCGCAGCAACGCCGCGCGCGCCCCGGGTCCAGGTGCAGGTCGTGGCGAGCGGTCTGAACTCGCCGAAGAAGCTGACCTTCCACCGGGATCGGCTGTACGTCGTGGAGTCCGGTGTCGGCGGCTCGACGGGTGCGGCGAACTGTGTGACCGGTCCGAGCATCGGCGGACCCGGGCTGACCCGGTTCTGCGAGGGGGAGACCGGCTCGGTCGCCGTGCTCACCCCGACCGGTCCCCGCCGCCTCGTCCACCTGCCCTCGGTCATCGAGGCGGACAACGGCGAGGTCTCGGGTCCGGTCGCGCTCGCCTTCGGCCACAACGGCCCAGCGCTGGCCTTCCAGGACTTGCTGGTGAACGCCCACGGCCGCAACCACCTGCCGGGACGGGCCGGCAGGCTCTTCGGGACGCTGGTCGAGGCCTCCGGGCGGATCGCCCCGATCGCCCGCTTCGCCGCCGCGCACCCTCAGTCGAAGGCCACCGTCGGGGGCACCCCGGGTGAGACGACCTGGGACTCCGACCCGTACGCGGTCGCCCCGTACCGGGGCGGCTTCGTGGTGGCCGACGCCGCTGCCAACTCCCTCGTCGACGTACCGGCGACGGGGCACCTCCGCCTGCTCGCCCGCTTCCCGACCCTGGCCGAGACCGTCCCGGCCGGTGTCTTCGGCCCGGTGGCCGTGACCATCCACGCGCAGGCCGTCCCGACGGCGGTCGCGGTCGGGCCGGACGGGGCCCTGTACGTCGCGGAGCTGCGCGGGGTGCCCTCGGCCCCGGGCACCGCCTTCGTGTACCGGGTGGTCCCCGGTCACCGGCCGACCGTCTGGGCGCGCGGCCTCACCGCCGTCAGGGCGATCGCCTTCGACCACCGCGGACGCCTGCTCGCGACCGAGTTCAACGTGGGTGGACTGCTCGCTCCGGCCACCGTTCCCGGCGCGCTGGTCAGGATCAGCTGCGACGGGCACACGACCACCACACTCGCGGTTCCCGGGCTGTTCGACCCGACCGGCGTTGCCGTCGGTCCCGAGGGCGCGGTCTACGTCACCAACCACGGCACCAGCGCGGGCTCGTCGGCGACACCGGGCCAGGTCCTGCGGGTCACCGGGCTCGGCTGAGCCGGCGGTCGGTGGGCGGCCTCCGTCGGGCGTCTCGGTCGGTCGTCTCGGTCGGGGCAGCCGACAGGCGAGTGGCGTGGACACCCCACCCAGCGGGCACTTCACACCACTCGGTCCGGGTCGGTGCGAACCGGACTGTCACGAAGCTGCGGCCAGCGCCTCGCCCCGGCCAGCCGGGGGACCGGCGCGGCTGTGGTGGATAATGATGATTATGCATCACGTCTGACCAGTCCTCCGAGACGGGTGCTCAACAACGGGCGGCAGCACGTGCCGGCTCAGCCGTCGAGGACGTCCTTCACCCGCCGGAGTGCGTCGATGTGCTCGTGGACCGACATGGGATCGGCACGCCGCGTCCCGACGACCAGGTGAGTCGCGGCGAGGTCCCGCCAGCCGTCCACGTACGTCCGCCAATGCGCTGCGGTGATCCAGGCACTCGGTAGACAGGCTTCCAGCCCGAGGACGTCGGTATCACGCCCGAGCTGCTCAGCCGTCTCGCGGAACGTCCGGACCATCGCCCTTGCCTCGTCGTCGGGCTCCATCGGCAGCGGGATCCAGCCGTCGGCGAACCGGGCTGCCCGTTCGACCGACCGCTCGGCCATCCCGCCGAGCCACAGGGGTATCGGGCGCTGGATCGGGTGCGGGGCCAGGCCTGCCCCGTGGAGTTGGTGCCACCGGCCGTCGAACGTGACGGCGTCCTCGGTCCACAACGCCCGGAGCACCGCGATCTGCTCCTCGATGCGGCGCCCGCGGGTCTTGAGTCCTCGTGCAACGCCTCGCTCTCATGTCGGCTGCCGCCGAGCCCAGACCCAGCCGGAGCCGGCCGCCGCTGAGGGCATCGACCTCAGCCGCCTGCTACGCGAGCAGCACCGTCTGTCGCATCGGCGCGACGAGCACCCCGGTCACCAGCTCCACCCGGCGGGTGACCGCGGCGAGGAACCCGAACAGCACCAGGGGCTCGTCCCAACACCGGTCCGGAGTCCCCAGGCCGGCCGCCGCCTCGTCGGGTCGTCGCGGAAGCCCAGCACGTGTTCGACGGCGAAGATGTGGTCGTAGCCGAGGTCCTCGACCGCCTGGGCCCAGTCCCGGATCCCGGCCGGATCACCACCGATCTCCGTCGTCGGGAACATCGCGCCGATACGCACAGGACTGTCCTACCTCTCCCCGCCAGACCGGGACTCAACGGTGGACAGCATGTTCGGGCGCCGGAACAGGTGGTCAGAGCGCCACCGGAAGCCTTGTGGAATTCGTCTGCCGCGTTCACCCTGATCACAGTCGACCTCCACGTCGGGGCCTGGACATTCTGTCCCGCGCTCACGATGGGATGGTTGATGTCTGCCTGCCGACTGCGAGTCGACGGGCGACGTCGATCGACATACGTGAGGGCTCGCAGAACATCGGCGTCGACTGGTGTCCGGTCGTTCTCCGACCGTCGAGATGGCGGCCGGGAACGGAGGTACGTGGCCAGACACATCCGGCGAGCGGGTGACAGGTCGCTGCAGGTGGAACGTGAGATACGTCGAAGGATTTAAGACCGAACCGACGAGCGTGGGGAGAACCGAGATGCCATCACCGAAGAGGCGCGGCTTGTGGGTCGGGGCCGTGGTCGGCGTGGGAGCTCTGCTCGCAGGGCTGGGGCTGTCCGCCGGAGGCCTGCAGCTGGCGAGTGGGACGACCAGGAAACCGTCCGTCGGCTGTTCGGACGCGACCCTGCACGGGAGGTACAACTTCGCCACCGAGTCGACCCAGGTCTCAGGGCCGGCGCCGAACGGTCCGTTCGCCTACTCCGGCTTCATCTACTACGACGGCAGAGGGAAGAACCACGAGGTGTACACGATCAGCGCTGCTGGCGCCGTCAGCCGTCTCGTGCGGGAGACAGGTACGTACGTACCACGTCACTGCTGACTGCATCGGACGGGAGAAGGACACAGCAAAGGGCATCGGCACCCAGCACTACGACGAGTTCATCTCGCCCGATGGCAGCCAGTTCGGCTACATCCAGACCGACCGCGGGATCGTGTCGGCGGGAACCGTCTTCCGAACAGGCTCCGTGCGCACCAGCAGCTGAGCGCTCGGGCCGACAGTGCAGTTGTGCTGCTGAGCCAGCGCCGACTCTGTGCGCAGGCGACGGTCGCTCCGGACAATGAGCGGGTGCCGTCATGCGGCACGCCATCATTCTTTGAGTCAGGTGGGTCAGAGGCGCGATTCGCACGGGGAGGACCGCAGCGAGCGGCACACGCAATGGTGCAGGACCGCGGGTCGCTCCGCGACGAGCCTGGACCGCCCCGTGCACGCCGATCCCGTCGACAACGGGCGGCAGCGACCACATCGGCAGACCCGGGCGACGCCACCCGACCGGGTGGCAGGGTCGCCGGATGGACGACACCCGCGCCGCGCTGCACCGGTCGCTGCAGGTCCAGCGCGACCACGTCATCGGGATCCTCGACGGGCTGGACGCAGCCGCACTGTCGGCGCCGGTGCTGCCCACCGGCTGGAGCTGCGCCGGGCTGGTGCAGCACCTCGCACTCGACGTCGAGCGGTTCTGGTTCCGCGACGTCGTGGCCGGTGACCCCACCGCCCGGGTGGCTGCCGACGCGCCGTCGGCGTGGGTGCTCGACCCGGCGGCGGCACCGGAGTCGGTCCTGGAGCTGTACCGCCGGGAGGCCGCGCTCGCCGACGCCGTCATCACCTCCACCGCGCTGGACGCCGCTCCGGCTGCCTGGCCCGAGGAGCTGTTCGGCTCGTTCCGGCTGGCCGACCTGCAGGCGGTGCTGCTGCACGTCATCACCGAGACGGCGTGTCACGCCGGCCACCTCGACGCCGCGCGCGAGCTGCTGGACGGGCGGACCTGGCTCGTGCTGTGACCGGCGGGTCCCCCGGCCCGCCCGCACCGGCTGGACCTTCCGCCGCGGCGACGATCGCCCGCGGCAACCGATCGTGGCGGCGACTCATCGCGGGCGGGCACCGGCGCGGCGTGGGTGGCGGGGTACTTTGCCAGCGGTCTCCCCGGCGACGCCGGTCCGGGCGCCGTCCGCCGACCGCCGCGGACGATCCGAGTGCTGCGTGAAGGGATTCGTGTGACGGTCCGGTGGCGTCTGCTCCTGTCCAGCGCGCTGATGCTCTTCGTCGAGCTCACGCTGATCCGCTGGCTGGGCGCGAACATCGTGCACCTGTCCTACTTCTCCAACTTCGTCCTGCTCGGGTCCTTCCTCGGGATCGGGCTCGGCTTCCTGCGGGCCGGCGGCCCCGGTCACCCCGAGCGGCCCCTGCCGTACTACTCCCCCGTCGTGCTGCTGGCGCTGGTGGCCTTCGTCACCGCCTACCCGGTCACCGTCAACCGGGCCGGCAGCGACCTGATTTTCTTCACCAGCCTGGCCACCAGCGGGCCGCCCATCTGGCTGACCCTTCCGGCGGTCTTCCTGGCGACGGCAGCGGTCCTCGCGGGCCCGGGTGAGCTGGTCGGCGCGTCGTTCCGCCAGCTCCCCCGCCTGGACGCCTACCGCCTCGACCTGGTGGGCAGCATCGCCGCGATCGCGGTGTTCACCGGGCTGTCCTACCTGGACTCCCCGCCCCTGGTGTGGTTCTCGGTCATCTCGGTGCTGTTCCTCGTGCTGTTCGGCCGGGTCGGCACCTCGGTGACCGTCGCCCTCGTCATCGCGATGGTCATCCTCTTCGTCTACCCACTGCGCCACGACAAGGGCGTGTTCTGGTCGCCCTACTACAAGGTCGTGACGACCGCGGTGCCCGACGGCTACGGCGTCGACGTGAACGGCGTCCCGCACCAGCGACTCACCTCGGCCGCGACCCGCATCAGCGAGGAGCCCTACTACCTCGAGCCGTACCGGCGGATCACCCACCACCCGACGAACGTGCTGATCGTGGGGGCCGGCACCGGCACGGACGTCGCGATCGCGCTCTCCCAGGGCGCCGGGCACATCGACGCGGTCGAGATCGACCCGACGCTGCTGCGTTTCGGCCGGCAGCACAACCCCGACCACGCCTACCAGAGCCCGCGGGTCACCACCCACGTGGACGACGGCCGGGCCTTCCTGGAGCGAACCCACAACCGGTACGACCTCATCCTGTTCGCGCTGCCCGACTCCCTCACGCTGGTGTCCGGGGCCAGCTCGCTGCGACTGGAGAGCTATCTGTTCACCGCGCAGTCGGTGCAGAGCGCGCGCGACCACCTGACCCCGGACGGCGCCTTCTCGATGTACAACTTCTACCGCGAGCCGTGGCTGGTGGACCGCCTCGCCGGGACCCTCGACGGCGCGTTCGGCCATGCCCCCTGCCTCTACGAGCAGTCCGACGCGTTCGCGGTGCTCGTCGCCGGCCGGACACCTGCGGACCAGAAGTGCGTGCGGACGTGGGTCCGGCCCGCGGACACACCGGCGCCGGCCACCGACGACAAGCCCTTCCTGTACCTGAAAGACGCCAGCGTCCCGGTGCTCTACCGGAAGGCCCTCGGGCTGATCCTCGTGGGCAGCATCCTGGCGATCGCCGCCGTGCTCGCCGCCAACGCCGCGGGCGGGGGTCCGGGGCGGCGGCGGCGCCTGGCCGCGCAGTTCCGCGGCGTCTGGTCCTACCGCGACCTGTTCCTGCTGGGGACGGCCTTCCTGCTGATGGAGACCAAGAGCGTCACCGGGTTCGCGCTGCTGTTCGGCACGACCTGGCTGGTGAACTCCCTCGTGTTCGGCGGCGTGCTGATCGCGGTGCTCGCGGCGGTCGAGGTGACACGCCGGATCCGCACACCACCCCTCCCGCTCATGTACGGCCTGCTGCTCGCGGGGCTCGCCCTCAACTGGCTCGTACCGAGCTCCTGGCTGCTGTCCCTGGCCGTCCCCCTGCGGATCGTCCTCGCGGTTGTCGTGGCCTTCCTGCCGATCTTCGCGGCGAACCTCGTCTTCGCGAAGCGTTTCGCCGACACCGGGGACGCCGCGCTGGCGTTCGGCGTGAACCTGCTCGGGTCGATCCTCGGCGGCTGCCTGGAGTACCTGTCCCTGGTCTTCGGCTACCACGCGCTGCTGGTCATCGCGGCCCTGCTCTACATCGGTGCCTACCTCGTGATGCCGCGGGCGGCCCGCCGGGCAGCCGCCGGCACCCCGGCCGCCGAGCCGGTCGGCGCTCGGTCCCTGACCGCCTCCGCGTGACGGCAGCCGGCCTGACCGACCGCCACAGCTGACAGCTGCCCGTCTGATCGACCGCTCGCCGCCGACCCACTCCACCGAATCCCCCACCGAGCACGCAGGAGCGACGATGACCGCGTACACCCCGACCCCGGCCGACCGTTTCTCCTTCGGCCTGTGGACCGTCGGCCACGTCGGCGGCGACCCGTTCGGGTCACCGACGCGACCGCCGCTGGAGACCGCCGAGATGGTCGCGCGGCTCGGGGAGCTCGGCGTCTACGGCGTCAGCTACCACGACAACGACGTCTTCGCCTTCGACGCGACGCCGTCCGAGCGGGACGCGGCGGTCAAGGCCTTCCGGAGAGCGCTGGACAGCTCCGGCGTCGTGGTGTCGATGGCGACGACGGACCTGTTCAAGCACCCGGTGTTCAAGGACGGCGCCTTCACCGCCAACGACCGCTCGGTGCGGCGGTTCGCGCTGGCGAAGGCGCTGCGCAACATCGACCTGGCCGCGGAGCTCGGCTGTCCCGTCTACGACTTCTGGGGCGGGCGCGAGGGTGTGGAGGTGTTCGCATCGAAAGACCCGGTCGAGGCCCTGAAGCGGCACCGCGAGGCGTTGGACTTCCTGTGCGAGTACGTCCTCGACCAGGGCTACCCGATGCGGTTCGTGCTCGAGCCCAAGCCGAACGAGCCGCGCGGGGACCTGTTCCTGCCGACCGTCGGGCACATGCTCGGCTTCATCGCCACCCTCGCGCACCCGGAGATGGTCGGCGTCAACCCCGAGACCGCGCACGAGACGATCGCGGGGCTGTCGTTCTTCCTCGGCGTCAGCCAGGTCGTCGAAGCCGGGAAGCTCTTCCACATCGACCTCAACGACCAGAAGAGCGGCCGGTTCGACCAGGACCTGCGGTTCGGCTCGGAGGGGCTCAAGGACGCCTTCTTCCTCGTGCGTCTGCTCGAGGGGATCGGCTACGACGGCGCGAAGCACTTCGACGCGCGGCAGTACCGGCAGGACTCCGGCCGCAGCATCTGGGACTTCGCCGCCGGGTGCATGCGGACGTACCTCATCCTCGCGGAGCGGGCCCGCCAGTTCGACGCCGACCCCGAGGTCCGCGAGGCCCTGGTCGCCGCCGGGGCACCAGAGATCACCACACCGACGATCGGGGCGTTCGGACCGGCCGCGCTGGCGGAGCTGCGGGCCGAGCAGTTCGACCCCGAGGCCCTCGCCGCCCGGGACTACGCGAACAGCCGGCTCGACCAGCTCACGATCGAGACGATCCTCGACGCCCGCTGACACCCCGCTCACCGCGGCTCGCCCGACGGCTCGCCTCGCCGGAGAACCGTCGACCCGCCGGTACCGGGCGCGGCGCGGCGAGCACCGACCAGATCATCGGCAGCTGCAGCGGGACGCGGGCCCAGGTGAGCACCCGGCTGTCCAGAGCGCCGGGGTGCCGGCCGCTGCCGGCGGCCAGCGCCATCGAGATGTTCGCCGGCCAGATGGCGAGCAGCAGCGCCGCACTCGCCGGACCGGCCCACGCCGCACCGCGCAGCAGACCGCCGGCGCACACCGCCTCGGCGACCCCGCTGAGGTGGACCAGACGCCGGGGCGCCGGCAGCCGCGCCGGGACGATCCCGGTGAACACCTCGGGACGGACCAGGTGGACGACCGCGGACACCGCGAAGGCGACGCCGACCCCCTGCCGGCCGAGCGCCGCGGCGCGGGGTCCCCGCCCGCCGAGCGCCGCTGACCGGGTCACCGCCGACCGACGACCGCTGACCGGGTCACCGCCGACCGACGACCGCTGACCGGGTCACCGCCGTCCGAGGCCGTCCAGGCGCGCCATCTGGTCCGCGGTCAGCCGGAGGTCGGCGATGTCCGCGTTCTCCTCGATCCGCGACGGCTGTGCCGACTTCGGTATCGCGACGATGCTGTGCTCGACGTGCCACCGCAGGATCACCCGGGCGGGGCTGACACCGAGCTCGGCCGCCACCGCACCGATCGTCGGGTCGTCGAGGGTGCCGTGGCGCAGCGGGCTGTAGCCCTCCAGGACGACCGACCGCGCTGCGTGGGCGGCGAGCACGGCCGGGTCGTGGCGCAGCGGGCTCCACGGCACCTGGTTCACCGCCGGGGTGACCCCGGTCACCCGGGTGAGCTCGTCCAGCTGCTCGACGGAGTAGTTGCTGACGCCGATGGAGGTGGCCCGGCCCGCCTCGCGCGCCCGGATCAGCTCCTGCCACGTCGACGGCGACGCGGTGCCCCCCGGCGGCCAGTGGACGAGCCACAGGTCGACGTGGTCGACGTCGAGGGCGTGCAGGCTGGCGTCGAGGACCGCGCCGGCCCGGCCGGCGTCGTCCGGTGGCAGCTTCGTGGTGAGGAAGACCTGGTCCCGGTCGATCCCGGAGTCGTGGACCGCCCGCCCGACCTCCTGCTCGTTGCCGTAGGCGGTGGCGGTGTCGAGGTGGCGGTAGCCGACGTCCAGGGCGTGCCGCACCGCCCGGTACGCGCCGTCCCCGGCGAGTCGCCAGGTGCCGAACCCGAGCAGCGGGATGTCCCGCCCGTCGGCGAGGGGGATGTCGGGCCACGGGGCTGCCATGGCCGGTCAGCCTACGAAGGGGCAGTCGCCGGGGTGCCGACGGACACCAGGGGCGCGTTGCGCGGGAAGTGGCAGGCGGCCACCCGGCCGTCCCCCACCGGGCGCAGGACGGGGCGCTCGACGCGGCAGCGCTCCTGCGCGAACGGGCACCGGGTGTGGAAGGCGCAGCCGCTGGGCTTGTCGATCGGGCTGGGCACGTCCCCGCGCAGGACGATCCGCTCGCGGCCCGCGGGGTCGCCCTCCATCCGCGGGATCGCCGAGAGCAGGGCCTCGGTGTACGGGTGTGCCGGTGCGGCGTACACCTGCGCCGCCGGCGCCAGCTCGACCAGCTCGCCCAGGTACATCACGGCGATCCGGTCGCAGAAGTGGCGGACCACGCCGAGGTCGTGGGTGATGAAGACGTAGGTCAGGGCGAATTCCTCCTGCAGCGACGCGAGGAGGTTGAGGATCTGCGCCTGGATGGAGACGTCGAGAGCGGACACCGGCTCGTCGGCCACCAGCAGCTTCGGCGTGGTCGCCAGCGCGCGGGCGATCCCGACGCGCTGGCGCTGCCCGCCGGAGAACTCGTGGGGGTAGCGGTCCAGCGCCTCCGGGCGCAGCCCGACCCGCTCGAAGAGGTCGCGGACGAGGCGCCGGCTCCCCCGCTCCCCGCCCTGACGGCCGGCCAGCCCGTGGATGCGCAGCGGGTCAGCCACCGACTCCCCCACCCGCCGGCGGGGGTTCAGCGAGGCGAACGGGTCCTGGAAGACCAGCTGCAGGTCGCGCCGGACCGGACGCAGCTCCCGGCGGGACAGCTGGGTGATGTCCTGACCGGCGAACTCGATGCGGCCGGACGTCGGGTCCAGCAGCCGGACGATGCAGCGGCCGAGCGTCGACTTCCCGCAGCCGGACTCCCCCACCACGCCGACGGTCTCGCCGGTGGCGACCTCGAAGCCGACGCCGTCCACCGCGTGCACCACCGCGCGCCGCCCGACCCCGCCGGCGCCGCGGCCGGCGGGGAACTCCTTGCTCACCCCGGTGAGCCGGAGCAGCGGCGCCGCCGGTCCGGCCGCCCGCGACCCGCTGTCGGACCGGTCTGCCACCACCGGTCCACCGAGAACGGTGCTCATGCCACCTCCACCGTCTCGGTCGGGACCGCGTCGCCGTGGCGCGCGGCCAGCTTCTGCTCCGGGCGCAGCCAGCAGGCATCGAGGTGCCCGGCCAGTCCCCCGGTGGCGGTGAGTGCGGGGCGGGTGGCGCACACGTCCATGCGGTGTCGGCACCTGCTCGCGAAGACGCAGCCGGCGCCGGCCTCGGCCGGGGTGATCGGCGCGCCGGGGATCGTCGGCAGGCGCCGCGACCGGCGCTCGGCGGTGGCCAGTGAGCCGGTGCTCGCGGCCCGCGGGACACTCTCGAGCAGTCCCCAGGTGTATGGGTGGCGCGGTGCGGTGAGGACCTCCCGGCGCGGACCGACCTCGACGGCGCGCCCGGCGTACATCACCAGCACCCGGTCGGCCATCTCCGAGATCACGCCCATGTCGTGGGTGATCAGGACGACCGCGGTCCCGTGGGTGGACCGCAGTCGACGCAGCAGGTCGAGGATCTGGGACTGGCTGGTGACGTCGAGCGCGGTCGTCGGCTCGTCGGCCACGATGAGGTCCGGCTCGCACGACAGCGCCATCGCGATGACCGCCCGCTGCCGCATCCCACCGGAGAACTCGTGCGGGTAGTTGTCGACGCGGCGCTCGGGGTTGGGGATGCCGACCTCGCCGAGCAGCTCCACCGCACGGGTCCGCGCAGCCGCGCGGGACAGCTCCCGGTGCGCCCGCAGCTGCTCGGCGATGTGCCAGCCGACGGTGTAGACCGGCGTGAGGGCGGTCATCGGGTCCTGCGGCACGAGCGCGATGCGACGTCCGCGTACCTGCTGCAGGACCTTCGGGCCGGCACCGATCAGCTGCGTCCCGTCGAACACCGCCGACCCGCTCACCTGCAGGTTGGCACTCGCGACCAGTCCGAGCATCGCCAGCATCGACACGCTCTTGCCCGAGCCGGACTCCCCGACGATGCCGAGGACCTCACCGGGGTGCAGGTCGAAGGACAGCTCCTGGACCGCGACGGCCGGGCCGCCGCGGGCCCGGAACGCGACGTGCAGGTCGCGGACCGCCAGCAGCGGCTCAGGCACGACGCACCCGCGGGTCGAGGCGGGCGTAGCCGACGTCGACGAGGGCGTTGGCCAGCACGATGAAGAACGCGGCGTAGACGACCGCGGAGATGATGACCGGCAGGTCGGTGTTCTGCAGCGCGTTGTAGGTGAGGTTCCCGAGCCCGGGCAGGCTGAACACCACCTCGGTCAGCAGCGCCGAGCCCCCCACCAGCGCCCCGAAGTCCAGCCCGAACAGGGAGACGATGGGGATGAGGGAGCAGCGCAGCGCGTGCTTGAGCAGCACCCGGCGCTCGGAGAGACCCTTCGCCCGGGCGGTGCGGACGTAGTCCTCGGACAGCGCGGAGATCAGCTCGCCGCGCAGTACCCGGGCGTAGATGCCGGCGTAGAGGATCGCCAGGGTGAGCCACGGGAACAGCAGGTGCAGCGCCCACTGGCCGACGTCCTGGGTCAGCGGGACGTACCCGAGCGACGGCACCCAGCGGAACAGCGACAGGTGCAGCCGGCTCTGGGTCAGGAGGTTGACGACCTCGCCCAGCCAGTACACGGGCATGGACACACCGACGAGGCCGAGCACCGACAGCAGTGGGTCCACGACCCGGCCGCGGGAGCTGGCCGCCAGGGTGCCCATCGCGGTGCCGAGGAGCATCCACAGGACCGCCGCGCCGACGACCAGGGACAGGGTCACCGGGATCGCCGCGGTGATCTGTGGCAGCACCTGCTGCCCGCGGTTGACGTAGGACGTCAGGTCCCCGTCCACGAACAGGTGCTTCATCATCAGCGCGTACCGGATGGGCAGCGGCCGGTCGAGCCCGAAGGACGTGCGGACCTGGGCCACGGTCTGCGGGTCGGCGTTGCGGCCGGCGATGCGCGCCGCCGGGTCGACTCCCGGGGTGGCGAAGAAGATGAGGAAGGTCAGCGCCGAGATCGCGAACAGGATCAGGACGGTCGACGCCAGCCGCTTGCCGACGAACGCGAGCATCAGCTGGTGCCGCGCAGGCGGGCCTGCGGGTCGAGGGCGTCGCGCACCCCGTCACCGAGGACGTTGAGTGCGACCGCCGTGACCACCAGCGCGAGCCCGGGGGCGATCGCGACGGCTGGGCGGGTGTACAGCAGCTGGAGCCCGTCGTTGATGATCGTGCCCCAGCTGGCGGCGGGTGGCTGCACACCGATCGAGAGGAAGGACAGCGCCGACTCGGTCAGCATGTTCACCGCGGTCATCAGCGGCAGGAACACCACGATCGTCGGGATGACGTTCGGCAGGATGTCGCGGCGCATGATCCGCGCGTCGCTGGCCCCGAGCCCGACGGCCGCCCGGACGAAGTCGCGCTCGCGCAGGGAGAGCACCTGCCCCCGGATCGGCCGGGCGATGTACGGGATGTAGATGACCGCGATGATCAGCACCGGGAGCCAGAGGCTGCCCGCGTTGACGTGGAACGGGCCGATGGTGATGCCCACGCCGATCAGGACGATCGACAGGCTGATCCCGAGCAGGTAGACGGGGAACGCCCAGATCACGTCGAAGACGCGGGACAGGACACCGTCGACGATCCCGCCGAAGTAGCCCGCCACCACAGCGAGGATCGCAGCGACCACCGAGCACAGCACGGCCGAGCCGAACCCGATCAGCAGGGAGTTCCGGCCGCCGTAGAGCAGGCGGGCCATCACGTCGCGGCCCTGGACGTCGGCGCCGAGCAGGAAGTGCGCCGGGTCCCAGGTCGGTCCGATGGGCGTCGAGCCCAGGCCCAGCCCGCCGGAGCTCGCCTGGATGACCTGGATCGTGCGCCCGCCCTGGACGAATGTTGCGTCCAGGTTGGAGCCGAACGGGTCCGTGTGGGCGATGTGCTGGGCGTAGAAGGGCGCACCGACGCACGCCAGGACGACCACGAGGAGCACCGCAGCCGACAGCACCGCCGACCTGTTGCGGGCCAGCTGGCCCAGGGCCACCCGCCACGGCCCGGCGACGACCTCCCGTCCGGGAGGCGCCGCCGCCGCGGTGACGCTGTCGACCTGGGCCGTCACTTGACCCAGAGCTGGTCGAGCAGCAGGTAGAACTGCTTGCTGAACGTGTAGTTGCCCACCCTCTTCGCCGTGAGGTCGACGAGCTTCGGGGTGAACAGCGGAGCGGTGACCGCGTCCGTCATGACGTGCTGGTCCATCTTCGCCCACGTCGGGAGCGCTGCGTCGAGTCCCAAGGTCTGCTCGGTCTTGAGCGCGCTGGCGAGCAGTGCCTCGTTCGGCTTGTCGCAGTACCCGGCGATGTTCACACTCGAGTCGCTGCCCGGGTGGAAGGACGCACAGGAGAACAGCACGGCCAGGAAGTCCGCAGCGGCCGGATAGTCCTGGTACCACTGGCTGAGGCTGATCTGGACCTTGTTCTTGGTGTTCTGGATGTAGGTGAACTGGATGTTGCCCGACAGCTTCTGGACCTTGGCCTTGTAGCCGATCGAGTTGAGGACGCTCTGCACGTACTCCCCGATCGAGGCACCCACGGGGTCGTTGCCCACGACGACGGTGACCGCCTGGCCGGCCGTCCCGGACTGCTGGACGAGCTGCTTGGCCTTCGCCAGGTCCGGTGCGGACCAGGTGTTGCCCCCGCCCTTCGTGTACAGGCAGCTGTCGACGTGGCCGGGGAACCCGGGCGGGAGCACGGTGCACACCGGCGCCGCGAGGTTGGTGCCGCCGTACAGCTTCACCACCGCGTTCCGGTCGATCGCCCAGTTGACCGCCTGACGGGCCTTGAGGCTGTTGAACGGCGGGATGTTCACGTTCATCGGCAGGTAGTACATCGCTGTGAGCGTGTTCACGTGGATCTGGCTGGCGTACTTGGTCCCCAGCTCGTTGAGCCGGCCGGTCGGCGGCGGGTCGAACAGCCAGTCCGCCTGCCCGTTCTCGATCTGAGTCACCTCGTTGTCGACGGTCTGGCCGAAGGACTCGGTGATCGTGTCCGGGTAGCCCGCCGGCTGGGCGACGGCGGACCACTGCACGAAGTGCGGGTTCCGCTTCATCACCAGCTGGCCGTTGCCGCCGGGGTTGTACGCCGTGATCATGTAGGGCCCGGACGACGGCAGCGGCTTGGTGCCCGCGTCGGTGGTGGGGGTCCCGACGGGTGTGATCGCCGCGTGCGGCACGGACACCTTGAAGAGGAACTCCGGATCGGGCGCCGTCAGGTTGATGGTGATCGTGTTCTTCGCGGCGTCAGCCACGACACCGCCGGCGAGAGTGCAGGTCTTCGGCGTCTTGAGGCACGCCGTCGCACCGATGATCCCGTTGTAGAACGACCCGGCCGTCGGGCTGGAGACCTTGAAGATGCGCTGGTAGGACGCCACCACGTCCGCGGTGTCGAGCACGTGGCCGTTGGAGAACGTGATGCCCTTGCGGAGGGTGAACGTGTACGTCTTCCCGCCGTTGGTGACGACGGGGTCGGCCGTCGCCAGGTCCGGGGTCACCTCGAAGGACGGCTGCCCGGCGACCGCCTTGAACGACATCAGGCCGTCGTAGACGGCGCGGTAGAGCTGCCAGTACTGCAGCGTGTAGTTGATCTGCGGATCGATCGTCCCGCCGGCGGTGGTCGCGAGGAGCTTGAGGTCACCGCCCTTGTGGCCGCCCTGGAACGCGCTGACCGACGCGGTCTCCGTCGAGGACGCCCCGGCGATCGGCGCGGCACCGGAGCTCCCCGACGACGCGGCCGGGGACCCACTGGAACCGGCGGCGGCACTCGGGGTGGCCGGGGTGGTGTTCGAGCAGGCGGCCAGGGCGAGCGCGGCAGCGAGCCCGGCACTGGTCGTCAGCAGGCGGGACGTTCTCATGGGGCTCCAGTCAGCGCGGTCCGCGCGGTCAGCACACAGGGGTGAACGGTCGGGTGGGCGTGGCGCACGGTCAGGCGGTCGTCTGTCCGAGGAAGTCCGCGACGACCCGGAGGTAGCGCTCGGGCTCCTCCACGTGCGGCAGGTGGCTGGAGGACTCGAACAGCTCCCAGCGCACGTCCGGGATGTGGTCGAGGAAGGGCTTCACCGCGAGCGGCGTCGCCTCGTCGTACACCCCGGAGATGACCAGCGTCGGCACGGCGACCTGGGGCAGTCGGTCCACCACCGTCCAGTCGACCAGGCTGCCGATGACGTGGAACTCACTCGGGCCGTTCATCGTGTGGTAGACGGTCGGGTCCTCGGCGAGCTTGGCGAAGCTGGCGTGCACCTCCGGCGGGTTGGGCACCACCCGACAGACGAACTGCTCGTAGAAGACCGCCATCGCGGCCTCGTACTCCGGGCTGTCCGTCGTCCCGGCCGCCTCGTGGGTGCTGAGCGCGGCCGCCACCTCGGTCGGGAGCTGGCGCCGCAGCCGGTTCGCCTCGGCGACCCACGTCGCCATCGACGCCGGCGAGTCCGCGATGACGAGCGCCTGGAGCCCGCTCGGGCGGCGGACCGCGTACTCCGCGCCGAGCATGCCGCCCCAGGACTGGCCGAGGACGGCGTGCCGGTCGGCGATCCCGAGGAACTCCAGCACCGTTGCGAGCTCGTCGAGGAAGAAGTCGACGGTCCACGCCGCCGGGTCTCGGGCGGGGTCGTGCGTCGAGCGGCCACAGCCGAACTGGTCGTAGTGCACCACCGGCCGCCCGGTCGCGGCCGCGAGGTCCGCGATGGCGAGGGTGTAGTCGTGCGGGACGCCCGGGCCGCCGTGCAGGACGACGAGGGGCGTCGGTCCGGCGTCGAGGTCGCCGGTGACCCGGAACCACGTGGAGCCCGTCGAGTACGGGAGCTGTCCCTCGCGTGTCGCCGCGGCGGTCACGGGCACACCTTCCTGGTGGTGTCGGCCGGCGACGCCGGGAGCGCGGACGGGGCGTTCGTACTCGGACTGTGTGCGGTCGGGACACGAGGACGATCCGCCCCCGTGGACCCGTTCCGCCCGCTCCCCCGGCTGACGCCGCGGCCGGGACCGATCCCGCGGCGACTGCCGCGGGAGAGCCGGTGACGCCGCCGGGAGAACCTGAGGGTGCTCCCGCACTCGGGCTGTGACAAGTACCGACGTGTTACGGCTGCGTTTCGGCTGAGCTGGGAGCCGGAGGCGCCTCTCGCTGTGCCCGTGCGGTCACTGCCCGCCGCCCTCGAGGCCCGAGACAGCCGCCGCGGGACCCGGTCGGGTGACCGGACCCGCGCTCGCGAGTCCCGGTGCACCCCAGTCCGGTGCCTCAGCCCCGTGCGTCCGTCCCGTGCCTCAGTCCTGTCCCTCAGTCCCGTGCCTCAGTCCTGTCCCTCAGTCCCGTGCCTCAGTCCTTGTCGAGGGCCCCGGGCTTGTGGACCGCGGTCTTCCCGGTCTTCGCGCTCTCGACCTGGTACTGCGGGGAGTCCTCCGACGCCTTGACCGTCCGGCCGGACTCCTCGGTCTCCTCGGTGATCTTCTTGACCACGGTGCCCTCGACCTCGTTGCCGTGCGAGCTCCACGTCACCGTGTCGCCCTTCGAGAACTCCTCGTTCGCCATCGCCCGCCGCTGTCTCGCCCGTGGTCCGCTGCGGTCGATCTTCCGCCGGGCCGGAGCGCCGCGCGAGCCGGCGGGAGCCCCGGGCGACACTGCTGGCGTGCTGGTCACCGAGGTGGTGGAGGACTTCTTCGCGGCGCGGCGGCCCCGCAAGGAGTCCGGGCACACGACCGCGGCCTACCGGCGCGACCTGGCGACCATCGCCGGTCTGGCCGCCGACGTCCGGGGCGTCGGCGTCGACCGACTCGTCCTGACCGACCTCGACCGCGACGTCCTGCGACGGTCCTTCGGCGCCTACGCCGACGACCACGCGTCGGCCACCGTCCTGCGGACCTGGTCGGCGTGGAACCAGTTCTTCACCTTCGCGGTCGCCGAGGGCCTCGCGGTGGGCAACCCGATGGCGGCCGTCGCCCGCCCGCGCCGGCCGCCCCGCAAGCCGAAGCCGCTGGCCGGGGAGGACACCCCCGAGCAGCTGCTGTCACGGGTGGCCGCTGGGTCGGGCGGCCCGAGCGGTGGTGCGACGCCCCGCCGAGAGCTGCCCGACGGCGCCGACGGTCGCGACGGGGCGGGCGACGACGGCGATGCGGGGGCTGTCCGAAGCCCGGCGCTGCGTCGGGACCCGTGGCCCGAGCGGGACCTGGCGGTCCTCGCACTGGCCCTGGTGACGGGCCTGCGCAGCGCGGAGCTGCTGTCCCTGACGATGTCCGCGCTGGTCGGTCGACCCGGCGAGCGGCGCATCCACGTCGTCGGGAAGGGTGGGAAGAGCCGCTCGGTGCCCGTCGAGGACTCCCTCGAGGCCGTCCTCGACGGCTACCTCCGCTCGCGGGCGGGCCGCTTCCCGGGCCCGCGACCGGGTCGGAGCGACCCGCTGTTCGTCGACCGGAGGGGGGCGCCGCTGCGCCGCGGCGGGTTGCAGTACCTGGTCCGGACGGCGTACCGCCACGCCGGTCTGGACGACCGGGTGCCGGTGGGGGCCAACGTGCACGCCCTGCGGCACACCTTCGCCACCCGGCTCGCCGAGGACGGCGCGACCGCGAGTGAGATCATGACCCTGCTCGGGCACGCGTCGATCGCGACCAGCCAGGGCTACATCGACGCCACCTCCCGGGAGCAGCGTGCGGCGGCGGCGGCGAACCGGACCTACCGGGTGCTGGCCGACCTGGCGCCCTGACGGTCCTGGTCCCGTCAGGCTGCCTGCTCGCGGAGCGCCCGCATCGCTGCCCGCCGGTCGTCCGGGCCGAGCCGGTCGACGAACAGCAGCCCGTCCAGGTGGTCGGTCTCGTGGACCAGACAGCGGGCCAGCAGCCCGTGACCCGTCACCGTCACCGGGTGCCCGTCGACCGTCGTCCCCTCGACCGTGACCTGCTCCGGACGGGGCGTCGGGAACCACAGGCCCGGCAGGGACAGACATCCCTCGAGGTCCTCCTGGAGCCCGGTGGCCGACACCACCCGCGGGTTGACGAGGTGACCGCGCACGCCGTCGACGTCGTAGGCGAACACCCGCAGGCCTACGCCGATCTGGGGCGCGGCCAGGCCGGCTCGGCCCGGGGCGCCGACGGTCTGCTCGAGGTCGGCCACCAGTGCGGCCAGGCGCGGACCGAACTCGCGGACCGGGTCGGCCGGGGTCCGCAGGACCGGGTCGCCGAAGCGGACGATGTCCCTGACGGCCACGCGGCACGTTAGCGTCGCGGGCGTGGCAGCGGTCGGGCGGCCACCGGACCAGCTCTCGGGCCGGCTGGCGGGGATCCCGCGTGGCATCGCGCACCGTGGCGCGCCCGTCCGGGACACCGGCGACACCGGCGACGCGGGCCGGACGGACGGCGGCAGCGGCAGCGGCGGTGAGAACACGCTGCCCGCGTTCGCCCGCGCCGCCGCCCTGGGTCTCGACCTCGAGACGGACGTCCGGGCCAGCGCCGACGGGGTCGCCGTCCTGCACCACGACCCGGTGCTGGCGCGGACCACCGGCGACCCGCGCCGCGTCGGTGCGGTCGCCTGGCGGGAGCTGGCCCGTCTCCGGGTCGGCAGCGGCACCGGCGCCGGGCCGACCACCGCCGGCGGTGCCCCGCTGGCGCGCCTGGACGAGCTGCTCGACGCCCTGCCCGGGGTCCAGGTCAACGTCGACGTCAAGGACCGGGCGGGGATCGCGGCGACCGTCGCGGCCGTCCGTCGTGCGGGGGGGTCGAGGGGACGGGCGGGCCGGGTGACCGTCGCCTCCTTCTCCTCCTGGCGCGCCGACCGCGTCCGCCGGGCTCTCGGGCACGCCGTCGGCTGGTCCGCGACCCCGCCGGAGATCGCCGCGCTGGTCGCGGTGTCGCGGACCGCACCGGACGGTCGGGCCCGCTCCGCGGCCCGGGCGCTGGCCGGCAGAGTCGCCCGGCAGCTGGACGCGATCCAGGTGCCGGTCCGCCTGCTGGCCGGGGACCAGGGTCAGGCGCTGATCGACTGCTGCCACGACCTCGGTGTGCAGGTGCACGTCTGGACGGTGGACGAGCCGTCGGAGATCCGGGCGCTGTTCGACCGCGGCGTCGATGCCGTGATCTCCGACGATGCCGAGGCTCTGGCCGGGGTGCTGGCCGGGGTGCTGGCCGAGGTGCTGGCCGGACCGCCCCGCCCGGCTGGGGCCGCCCCGGGGGGTCCCGGGTGGTGACGGCGCTGCCGGACCGGCCGGTCTGGGCGCCCCTGACACCCCGCGAGGTCCGCCGCGGGCGCACCGGCTGGTACGCCTACGACCTCGCCAACCACTCCTACATCGCCGTCGTGGGCACCGTCCTGTTCGCGCCGTACCTGACGTCGGTGGCGACGACCGCGGCGTGCGGCGCCGTGCGCCCGTGCACCACCGACCTCCGCGTCGCGGGGGTGGCGGTCTCCCCCGGCTCCCTCGTCTTCTACGCGATCCCCCTGGCGACGATCCTCGCCACCCTCTTCCTGCCGGTGGTCGGGGCCGCCGCGGACCGGTCCGGCTCGCCGCGCCGGCTGCTCGGCGTCTTCGCCCTGACCGGCGCGGCGGCGACGGTCGCGATGGCCGGCATCCGCGGTGGGGACTGGCAGCTCGGCGTCGGGCTGCTCACCGTGGCCACGATCAGCCTCGCCTGCTCGGTGGTCGTCACCAACAGCCTGCTCCACGACCTGTCCGGGCCCGACGAGCGCGACGCCGTCTCCGCCCGAGGGTGGGCGGCGGGCTACGTCGGCTCGACGGTCTCCCTCGCGGCGGCCCTCGCCGTGCTCACCTACGCCCCGCGTCTCGGGCTGGACACGACGTCCGCGGTGCTCGTGAGCTTCGTGTTCGCCGGCCTGTGGTGGGGCGCGTTCACAGTCGTGCCGCTGGTGGTGCTGCCCGACCGGCGGCGCCTCGACGGGGCGGCGGGCCGACCGGGCGGCTTCCCGGCGGGGTCCCGGCAGTCCCGGGGGTCCCGGGGGTCCCGGGGGTCCCGGGGACGGAACCGGATCCTGCTCGACTTGCGCGACACCTACCGCGAGATCCGCGCGCACCCCAGTCGGCCCGGTTCCTGCTCGTCGCGCTGCTGATCAACGACGGGATCGGCACCGTGGTCGGAGTCGCCAGCACCTACGGCAGCCAGCAGCTCGGTCTCGGCCAGCGGCTGCTGCTCGTCACGATCCTGCTCGTGCAGGTGGTGGCGATCGCCGGCGCGCTGGCGTTCGGCCGCCTGGCCGGCCGCCTCGGTGCCCGGCGGCTGATCCTGCTCGGTCTGGTGGCCTGGATGGCGATCATCGCGGCGGGCTGGGCGCTGCCCGCGCGGCGGGTCGGCCCGTTCCTCCTGCTCGCCCTGGCGATCGGCCTGATGCTCGGCGGCGTGCAGGCGCTGGCCCGGTCGGTGTTCAGCCAGGCCGCGCCTGCCGACCGGCAGGCGGCCTGGTTCAGCCTCTACCAGGCCACCCAGCAGGGCACGAGCTGGCTGGCGACCCTGGTGTTCGGGCTCGTCCACCAGCTGACGGGCAGCTACCGGCCGGCGCTGGGCGCGCTGCTCGCGTTCTTCGTCGCGGCGACCGTGCTGCTGCTACGCACGGACCTCCGCCGGGCCATCGCCGACGCCGGCAACCCTCAGCCGTGGGTGCTGTGAGCCGCGCCACGACGACGAAGCCGACGCGACGACGACGGGACACCCGACGCGACACCGACCGTCGCGCACGCTCCTCGACACGCGCGGTGGGGTGTCGGCCGGAGCTGCGCCGAGAGATGCTGGACGGCAGCCGTCGCGGGCGTCGGCGGCCGGTCCGCCGACGGCGCACGGCCGCTCGCTCGGGAATCCGTGGGCGCGCTCCGACGTTCTCCTCCGAGGAGGTGGCACCAGTGGCTGAACGCAGTCTGCGAGGGTCCCGGTTGGGGACCACGAGTTACGAGGACGACCGGGGCGTCGACTACGTCGCCCGGAAGACGGTCTCCTACGAGTGCCCGGAGGGGCACCTGGTGGCGATCCCCCTGGCGCACGACGCCGAGGTGCCCCCCCGCTGGCAGTGCCCCAAGTGCGGCGCCGACGCCCTGCTCCGCGACGGGGACTCCACCCCGGTCAAGAGCGTCAAGCCGGCCCGGACCCACTGGGACATGCTGCTGGAGCGCCGCAGCACCGACGACCTCGAGGAGCTCCTCGGCGAGCGCCTGGAACTGCTGCGCACCGGAGCCCTCGCCGGGGACCGCGGGACCCCGCGGACCGGCGGACGTGAGGCGGAAGGTCGCCGCACCGCCTGAGTCACCGCACCCCCTGAGTCACCGAACCGTCTCGGTCAGCGAGCACCGAAGGAGGGACCGCCCATCGGGCGATCCCTCCTTCGTCCTGTGCCCGCCCGCGACCCGGGCTCCGGCGTCAGGAGGTCGGACGGTGGATCCGCCGCAGCCGGTCCTGGATCCCCCAAACCGTCACCCGCCAGAGCGCCTCGGTGACGATCGAGCCGCTCATCTTCGACGTGCCGAACTCCCGCTCGACGAAGGTGATCGGGACCTCGACGACCTGGAGGCCGCTGCGCACCGCGCGCCGGGCGAGGTCCACCTGGAAGCAGTAGCCCTGCGACGACACGGGGTCGGCGGTGATCACCGCGAGAGCCTCCCGGCGGTAGGCCCGGAAGCCGCCGGTGGCGTCGCGCAGCTGCATGCCGAGCAGGAGTCGGGTGTAGGTGTTCCCACCGCGCGACAGCGCCTCCCGCGACCGCGGCCAGTTCTGGACCGCTCCCCCGGGCACGTAGCGCGAGCCCAGCACCACGTCCGCGTCCGCCAGCGCCGCCAGCATCCGCGGCAGGTCCTCGGGGCGGTGCGAGCCGTCGGCATCCATCTCCACGAGCACGTCGAAGCCGTGGGCCGTGCCCCAGGCGAAACCGGCCAGGTAGGCCGCCCCGAGACCCTGCTTGCCCTCCCGGTGCAGGACGTGCACCCGGTCGTCGGCGGCGGCACGGGCATCGGCGAGGGCCCCGGTGCCGTCGGGCGAGTGGTCGTCGACGACAAGGGCCTCCGCCGCGGGCACCGCCGCCAGGAGCCGGTCGAGGATCCGGTCGAGGTTCTCCCGCTCCTGGTATGTCGGGATCACGACCAGGACCCGCCCGAGACCCGCAGTGCCGTCAGTCACGCGGTGTCTCCGCCCCGAGCCGGGACGAGTCCGGTGTCCGACGCCGATCGCGCCGACCTCGGCTGCGAACTCCCACGGCGGCACCGGTGAGCCCGACCGCGACCAGCACCCACTCGAGGCCGCCGCCGAGCCGGTCGGACAGCGTCAGGGTGTGCCGCAGCGGGACCGACGCGGTGATGATCGCCGGGGTGAACAGCCGGGTGGCCCCGACCAGGCTGCCGTCCGGACGGATCACGGCGCTGACCCCGACCGTCGAATCGGACAGCACGGTCCGGCCGTGCTCGACCGCCCGGAGCCTGGCCATCGCCAGCTGCTGGACGGACTCGTCGGAGTGTCCGAAGGTCGCGTTGTTCGTCGGGACGACGAGCAGCTGCGCGCCGGCCCGGACGTCGTCGCGCAGGACGCCGTCGAAGGCGACCTCGAAGCAGATCGCAGGCCCGAGCGCCACCTGCGCCGGGGTCGCGGGATTGACGAGCAGCCGCCCGACGCGCGTCCCGCGCACCATGTCGACGGGGACGAGGTCGACGGCCGAGCTGAACCGACGGGCGATCGAGCGGAGCGGGATGTACTCCCCGAACGGCGCCGGGTAGCGCTTGACGTAGGTGCCGGTCGCGGAGGTGTCACGGCCGGTGCGGGGGTTCCAGACCAGGACGGCGTTGCGCCGGTGGGCACCCGGGCCGTCGAGGATCACTCCGGCGACGATGGGGACGCCGACGTCGTCGGCGGCGCGGGACAGCTGTGCCGCCGACAGCGCATCGACGGTGGGGTCGTCGTCGGCCGCGTTCTCCGGCCACAGCACGAAGTCCGGCCGCGGCGTCGCACCGGAGCGGATCCGGGCCGCCAGGACCTCGGTGAGGCGGACGTGGTTGGCCAGGACCTGGCCCGCGTAGGCCTCGCTGCGCAGACCCGACCGGTCCACGTTGCCCTGGATCATCGCCACCCGGACCGTGGCCTTCCCGGTCGCGTCGGCCTGCCCGGCTGTCGGGCGTGGGATCAGGGCGGGGCCGGCGACGACGACGGCGGCCAGCGCGAGCGGGACCCCGGCCGACAGCAGCCGCAGCGACGTCGCGCCGCCGGCCGGGCGCGGCCGGGCCGCCACCGCCGCGAGGACGGCGGCCGCGAGCAGCCCGCCCGCCAGCGCCACGGCGAAGGCGACCAGCGGGGCACCGCCGACCGACGCGAGGGCCAGTGCCGGTGCGTCGGCCTGGGAGAACGCGAGGCGGGCCCACGGGAAGCCGTGGAAGGGGACCCGGGACCTGGCGGCCTCGACGGCGACCCACAGCCCCGCGTACGCGAGCGGCCAGGCCCGCCGGACGGCGACGTGGCGGCTGCGCGTCGACCAGGCGACCAGCGTCGCGAAGGGTGCGTAGAACAGCCCGGAAGCGACGCCGAGGGCGATCCAGGGCACCGCGCCGACGTAGATGCCCGCCCAGTGCAGGATCGGCAGCATCGCCGCGCACCCGAACACCGCCCCGATCCCGGCGGCGGCGCGCGTCCGGGCCTGGTGCAGACAGAGGGCGAGCAGGGCGGTCGCCGCCGGGGCGGCGAACCAGAGGTCGTAGCCGGGGAACGCGAAGACCAGCAGGCCGCCGGCGATCAGCGCGCCGAGCACCCGCGCGACGAGGTGCCCGGTCCGGTGGGGCGTCCTGACGTCCTCGCGGGAGCCGCCGCGGCGGGGCGGGGCGCCGGTGGACGGGGTCGCAGGCGGTCGGGACGTCACGGTGGACAGGTGCCCGACCGCCCCCAGTGCAGGCCCGGTGGCTGATCGGTCCGACAGCCGCGACGGCACCGCCAGGGCGCCCGGGACGCCGGCTGCCACGGACCGCCGCAGCCGCTGCACGGCCGTCAACCTACCCGTGGGCATCCCGGCGCCGGGTCCCGAGGAGGCCCGGCTGTCCACAGCCGCCGCCGCTGCCTCGGACCGACCGGTCGCCGACCGTCTCGCGGTCGCCGTGCTCGTCGCGTCGCGGTCGCCGTGCTCGTCGCGTCGCGGTCGCCGCGCGGGTCGCCGTCGCCGGGCTCTTCGCGGTCGTGGTGGTCGCGGCGCCGGGACGCGGACTCCGGGCGGTGTGGCGGCCGAGGAGTGGACGGCCGGGCGGACGAGGAGGGGGCCTGCGTGCCTTCGGACCACCGCCGCGCCGACAGGATGCCGGCCGCACGGTGTTGTCTACTGGCGCGCAGGCCCCTCCCGTGTCCGACGGGACTCCCGCCGCCCGGTCGGTCCGAGGGGTCCCGGGGACGAGACGCACTGGTGGGGGCGCTCGCCACGGTCGGTCCCTGGCCGTGCGGATGGGGCTGTGCCCTCATCGTGCGCAGTCACCGTCAGGGTGTCAATGCGCCCGTGACCTGCAGCGATGCACGTCCGCGCTGGTGGTGGCACCGCAGCCGACAACCCATTGTTGATCACCAACTGCGCAGCGCGACGGCGTGTCGGGCGGACACGCCGGGGCGGGCGGCAGCCGGTACGACCCGCTGGCCGACCCGCTGACCGACCCGGTCGCCGGCCGGACCGGTCTCACGACGACGGCGGCCCGGCGGCGTCCGTGGCGATGATCTCGCGACCGCCGACGAACAGTGCCCGGAGTCGGGGCAGCTCGCCCGTCGGCTCGAGGATCGGCAGCGCCGGCACCCCGGAACGGACATCGGTCGACCAGGCGGCCACCCGGTCGTCGGGGACCTGGATCCCGAGCTCGCCGGGCACGTCCCAGACCGCGAGGTCCGCCGGCGAGCCCGCGACGAGGACGCCGCGGTCGGGGTGACCGGCTGCCCGCCAGCCGCCCCGGGTCGCCGCGGTGAAGGCCGACCTGACCGTGAGCCGCTGGGACGGGTCGGGGTGCAGCGCGGCGTCGCGGACCATCGCCCAGCCCGACGGGGCGATGACCGGACTGTCCGATCCGAACGCCAGCGGCAGCCCCGCTGCCGCGAGGTCGGCGAGCCGGTTCATGCCGGCCGTCCGGGTACGGCCGAGGCGGCGTTCGTAGAGCCCCCCCGCACGGCCCCACCGCGCCTGGAAGCCCGGCTGGACGCTGGCGAGGACCCCGAGCCCGGCGAGGACCGGGACGACGGCCGGTGGCAGCAGCTCCGCGTGCTCGATGCGCACCGGGATCGGCAGCCGGCCGCCCGACATCGTCGCCGCGGCGCGAAGACCCTCGGTCAGCTCGACCGCCGCCCGGTCGCCGATCACGTGGAACCCGGTGCCGATGCGGTGCTCGACACAGGCCCGGACGTGGCGGGCCACGCTGTCGGCTCCGAGCTGCAGGTGTCCCCGTTCACCCGGGGCGTCGTCGTACGGCTCCTGCAGGGCGGCCGTGCGGGAGCCGATCGAGCCGTCGACGCAGAGGTCGCCGCCGCACCCGATGGCGCCGGCCGCCTGCGCGCGGGCGATGCCGCCGTCGTCGGCGTGCTCACCCCACCAGCGCGCCACCCGGATGACCGTCGGGTCGGCGTCCAGGGCGGTGCACAGCTCGAGGTCGGACACCGGGTTGAGGTGCGGGGCCGCCATCTCGTGGACCGCGCCGATGCCGGCCGCGGCGAACTGGGCGAGTGCCGCTCGGATCGCGCGCCGGCGCAGCGCCGGCGCGGCGGTCAACCGCGTGAACGCGGCGCCCCCGGGGGTCCCCGACTCCCAAACCGTCAGCGCATCGCCGGCGTCCACGGCGCCGCCCGCGCGATGGGACACCTCGTTCGCAATCCCCGGCGCGTCGGGTGGCGCCGTGGGCCTGGCCGGGAACGTCGCGGCCCGGTGCCCGGCGGTCCCCCGGCGGCCCCGCTCGACCCGCGCGGTCACCGGGTCGACCGCGACGAGCGCCGAGTGCATGTCGATGCGCCCGAGGAAGACCTCCCGCCCACCGGCGGCGGCCCGCAGCTCGTCGTGGCCGGGCAGGCGGCTGCCGGCGGGCCAGCGCGCCGGGTCCCAGCCGAAGCCGAGCACCGGCTCGGTGGGGAGGAGACCGGCAGCGCCGGCGGCGACCGCCGCGAGCAGCTCTCCTGCGCTGCACACGTCCTGCAGCGAGCCCAGGCCGGCGCCACCCGTTGCCACCAGGCCGGTGGCGAACAGGTGCACGTGGGCGTCGACGAAAGACGGGGTGATCAGGGCACCGGCACCGGCACCGGCACCGGCGCAGTCGCGGACCGCGACGCCGCGCAGGCTGCCGGTCGCGAGCAGGCCAGCGACGCCGTCCTCGTCGCCGATCCAGGCGATGCGTCCGCCACTGAGCAGCAGTGCGGTCGCGTCCGGCCGGGTGGGCGTCCAGACGCGGGCCCGGCGGAGGAGCAGTGCAGCGGTCGACGGCGTCCGCTCGGCGGCGCCGGCTGGGCTCGCGGTCGCGCTGGTCAGCGGAAGGTGCGGGGCGGGGCGGTGGGCCGCGCGTCCGGCGCATCCCGGGTGGCGCTGCCCGAGCCGCTCCCGGTGGCTGGGCGGGTGCCCGCGACGGTGCCGGCGGTCCGGTCGGCCGGGAGCAGGTCCTCCCCGCCGAGGCGTCGCAGGTTCTCGCGGAACTTCGCCGCGCCGGCGCCGCCGGCGGTCGGGACCGCGTACCGCCAGCTGCCACCGCGCAGGCGGGTGCCGAGGGGAATGCCGCCGCCGGGGCGCCCGGCACGAGGCCCGGCGAGCGGTCCGCCCCCCTGGCCACCACCCTGTGGGCTGCCGGGCAGGGGTCGGGACACGATGGGGCTGCTGTGGCTGCTCACCGCACTCCTCCCGCGAGGTGGTCGGGCGTCCTGGAGCCACAGTAGAGGAGACCCGCCGGTCACAGGACGAACCTGCAGACCGTCTCGGCGGCGTCGGCCAGAGCGGAGCGGACGTCCGGGGTCCACAGCGTGTCGTAGGACCCGCTCGGTCCGTCCAGGGCGAGACAGCCCAGCACCCGGGTCCCCGCGGGGTCGCTGTCGAGGATCGGGCTCGCGAGGACCACGTGGTACTTGCCCAGGAGGCTCGTGAACTCCTCCCAGTCCAGGCCGGCCCGCACGTAGACCGGGACGTCGGCCCAGCCGGCCCGCCCGACGTCGGCGTACGGGGCGGTGTCGGCCTCGACGTCCGCGCCGACCTCGGCCCCGGTGTCCACGCACACCCCGACCACCCCCTTGCCGGGCCGCCAGACGACGCCCGACGCGTTCGGCCGGCGGGCCGCCCGGTCGCGAGCGAGGCGGTGCAGGTGGTCGCGGCCGGCGAGGACGGGCGGGGCGGACCGGTGCGCCAGCGCGGGTCGCCACCGGTCGGGCCGCCGGACGTACACCGCCAGTCCGAGCTCGCGGACGTCGATGTCGGTCAGGTCCTGCACGGTGAAGGCGAGCGTGCGCAACAGGAAGTCCAGGGACTCCGCGACCTCCGCGCGGTGGGCCCGCGAGGTCACCCCGAGCGCGCCGAGCGCGCTCGCCAGGAACCCGACGACCGCACTCGCCGCGACTGCGGTGACCAGCAGCCAGGTCGGCGGGGTGACCACCCGGAGCTGGGTCAGGGCGAGCAGCAGACCGGCGGCACCGGTGACTCCGGCCGCGGCCACCGCCGGCACCGCCCCGCCACCGGCGAGCGGGCCGGGGCTGGGGCGATCGGTCATGGTGGGTCAGACGCTAGGGCCCGGGTCGGACACCATCACGCCGACGACCGGGGCGGGAGCGGCGACCGCTCAGCGGGCGGCGGGGACGTTCGGGCGGGCAGCTCCGCGAGCTCGTGCGGCCGGTTGTTCAGCGGGCGGACACCCTGCTCGGTCACCACGACGATGTCCTCGATGCGGGCACCCCACCGGTCCTCGTCGTAGCAGCCGGGCTCGATCGAGAAGGCGAATCCGGCCTCCACGACGGTCCGGTCGCCGTCCACGATCCACGGCGGCTCGTGCCCGTCCAGGCCGATGCCGTGGCCGAGGCGGTGGGTGAACAGCTCGCCGTGACCCGCGTCCCGGAGGACCGCCCGCGCGGTCTCGTCCAGGTCGCCCGCCACCGCGCCGGGTGCGACGGCGGCCACCGCCACCGCCTGCGCACGCTGGAGGACCGCGTACACCGCGGCGAGCTCCGCCGACGGCGGGCCGAGGGTGTACGTCCGGGTGCAGTCCGAGCGGTAGCCGGACTCGAGGACCCCGCCGATGTCGACGACGACCGGGTCGCCGACGCCGACGACCCGGTCCGAGACGTGGTGGTGCGGGCTGCCGCTGTTCGGGCCCGACGCCACGATCACGAAGTCGACCGCCGCGTGGCCCTCGTCGAGGATCGCCGCGGCGATGTCGCCCGCCACCTCGCGCTCGGTCCGCCCGACCCGCAGCCACTCCCCCATCCGGGCGTGGACGCGGTCGATCGCGGCGCCGGCGCGCGCGAGCTCCTCGATCTCGGCGGCGGTCTTCCGCATCCGCAGCGGGTCCACCAGCGCCCCGGCGGCGACCTGGTGCACCCCCGGGGCCGCCGCCCCCAGCCGCAGCGACTTCTCCGCCCACATGCGGTCGTCGACGGCCACCCGGTCGCCGTCGCGGACGCCGCCAGCAGCGAGGCCGGCGGCGAGGACGGCGACCGCGTCCTGGGTCTCGGTCCAGGTGCGGATCTCGACCCCGAGCCCGGCGGCGCCGCTGTGCGCGGCGGCCGCCCGCTCGAGGCGCGGCACCAGCAGCCACGGGTCGCCGGCGGCAGGCAGCACCAGCGCGGTCAGCCGCTCGCTGAGCACCGCGTCGTAGCCGGCGAGGTAGCGCAGCGTCGTCCCCGGGGTGATCACCAGCGCTGCGACGCCCGCGGCGGTCGCGGCGGCGCGCGCGCGGTCCAGGCGGGACGCGACGTCGGCGGTGATGGTGTCGGTGTCGACTGCGACCATGTCCGGACTGTACGGAGCGACCCCGCCCGCGCCGGGAGACGGTCGGCCAGCGCGGCCGGCGAGGAGGTGCACGACATGGGCGACAGCGAGACCGGCGACCGGCAGACCGGCGACCGCGTTACCGGCGACCGCGGCGCGGGACGGCCGGCTGCCGCGGGCTGGCACCCGTCGACCGTGGCGGTGGCCGGCGGCCGCGACCACGCACCCGGCGCGCCGCTGACGGCTCCGCTGGTCGCGGCGTCGGCGTTCGTGGACGGCGGGCGCCTCGGCTACGCCCGCGACGGCAACCCCACGTGGGAGCTGTTCGAGCAGGTCGTCGCCGAGCTGGAGGGCGCCCCGGCCGCAGTGGCCTTCGCCAGCGGTCAGGCGGGGACGGCGGCGGTGGTGCGGGCCGCGATCGCCGGCGGGCTGCCCCGCGGTGCCCGGGTGCTCGCCCCGGCGGTCGGGTACCTGGGGACCCGGGCGCTGCTGAGCCAGCTGCACAGGCGCGGCGAGGTCGACCTCGAGTGCGTCGACGTCGCGGACACCGCGGCGGTGCTGGCGTCCCTGGCGCGGGCGCCGGCCGCGCTGGTGTGGCTGGAGTCCCCGACCAACCCGCTGCTGGACACCGCGGAGCTGGCGGTGCTCACGGCCGCCGCCCACGGGGCCGACCCGACCGCCGTGGTCGTCGTCGACAACACCTTCGCCACGCCGCTGGGCCAGCGGCCACTGCTGCTCGGCGCCGACGTGGTCGTGCACTCGGCGACCAAGTCCCTCGGCGGGCACTCCGACCTGCTGCTCGGCGTGGTGGCCACCCGCGACCCTGCTGTCGCGGACCGACTGCGGGCCCACCGCCACGACGAGGGGGCCACGCCGGGTGTGCTCGAGAGCTGGCTGGCGCTGCGGGGGGTCCGCACCCTCGACGTCCGCCTCGCCCGCTCGTCGGCGACGGCGGCGGACCTGGCCGGTCGGCTCGCGGCCCACCCGGCGGTGGCCCGGGTGCGCCATCCCGGCAGCGGCGCCGTGCTCGCCTTCGAGACCCGGTCCCGCGAGCGGTCGGAGGCGGTGCTCCGTGAGCTCCGCCTGGTCGTCGCCGCCACCAGCCTGGGTGGCGTGGAGTCGACGCTCGACCTGCGGATCCGCTGGCCCGGGGAGGAGGCCGTGCCGCCCGGCCTGCTGCGGATGTCGGTCGGCCTCGAGCACGTCGAGGACCTGTGGTCGGACCTCTGCGCGGCCCTCGACGCCGCCGCCGCGGGCACCGCGTGAGCGGTCTGCTGCTCCTCGACACCGCCTCGGCGTACTTCCGGGCCTTCCACGGCATACCGACGACGGTCACCGCCCCCGACGGCCGCCCGGTCAACGCGATCCGCGGGCTGCTCGACGTGCTGGCGCACCTCGTCACGACCCACCGGCCCGACGAGCTGGCGTGCTGCTGGGACGACGCGTGGCGGCCGGCGTGGCGGGTCGCCCTCGTCCCGTCGTACAAGGCCCACCGGGTCGCCGGCGACGGCGGCGAGGACGCCCCGGCGGAGCTCGGGCCCCAGGTGCCGGTCATCCGCGAGCTGCTCGGGTCCGTCGGCATCCCGATCGTCGGGGCCGCCGAGCACGAGGCGGACGACGTGCTGGCCACCCTGGCCCGGGTCGGTCGCGAGCGCGGCGTCGGCGTCCTGGTCGTGACCGGCGACCGGGACCTGTTCCAGCTCGTGCGCGACCCGGCAGCCGACCGGCCCGCGGTCCGCGTCCTGTACACCGGGCGCGGGATGGCCCGCACGGAGGTCCTCGACGAAGCCGCGGTGGCGGCCCGGTACGGCGTCCCCCCGGCCTCCTACGCCGAGCTGGCGACCCTGCGCGGGGACACCTCCGACGGGCTGCCCGGCGTGGCCGGGATCGGGGAGAAGACGGCGGCCGCGCTGCTGACGCGCTTCGGTTCCCTCGCCGGCGTGGTCGACGCCGCCGCCTCGGGTGCTCCCGGCATCGCGCCGCGGACCCGGGCCGCGCTGCTGGCTGCCGCCCCTCGGCTGCCCGCGATGCTGACGGTGGTGCGGACGGTCGACGACCTGGACCGCCGCGGCCTGCTCGACCCGCCCGTCCCGCCACGCGGCTGGCCGCTGCCGCGGGTGCCGGCCGACCCCGCCCGCCTGGACGCGCTGGTCACCCGGTATGGGCTCGGCGGCTCCGCCGGCCGGCTGGTCGAGGCCCTCGCCGGCTGAGTCCGTCCCGTCCCCCCACCCCTCCGATCGCGCCGATCCCGCCGATCCCACTCCGCCACCCCGTCCGGATCCCGCCGCCCCGTCCGACCCCGCCACCCTGTCCGGATCCCGCCGCCCGATCCGGTCGCCGGCCCCCGGTGGGCGCGCGGGGCGTCGCCTGCGACGATCAGCGCCATGTCCATCCCGATCCAGGGCTTCGCCCACGTCCGCCTCACCGTCACCCACATCGCCCGGTCCCGGGACTTCTACGAGGGCGTCTTCGGCTTCCCGGTGGCCATCGAGCTGCCCGCCGGCGCGGACGCCGCCACCCGCGAGCAGCTGGCGTTCCTCTTCGGCGGCGTGATCTACCAGGTGCCCGGCGGGCTGCTCGGCCTGCGGCCGGTCGCACCGGGCACCGACCGCTTCGACGAGGACCGGGTCGGACTGGACCACCTGAGCTTCCGGGTCGCCTCGCGCGCGGGCCTGGAGACCGCCGCGGCGGTCCTCGCCGAGCGGGGCGTGGACACCCCGGGCATCCGGGACGTCGGCGCGGGCTGGGTGCTGGAGTTCCGTGATCCCGACGGTGTCGCGCTCGAGGTCTACGCCGACAAGCCCGACCCGACCCCCGGCGCAGCGCCGGCCTGAGCCGAGCCGTCGGCCGTCCCGGGATCCGCGCGGAACTCGTTGCCCTCGGGATCGGCCAGGACCCACCGGTCGGCGGCCGTGTGACCGGTGTCCCGGCGAGCGGTGTCAGCGCCGGGCCTGGTGACCAGGGTCGCCCCGCGGGCGCGCAGCGGGCCCGGGCCGGTACCGGTCAGCTCGACGTCCCAGTGCCAGCGGTTCCCGACACTCCCCGGCGTCGGCACTGTGACGAACACCCAGTAGGCGTACGGGAAGCCGACTGCGCCGGAGATCCACGCGACCCCGCGGTCGACGTCGTGACCGACCTCGCCACCCACGGCCCCGGCCCACCACCGGGCCTGCGCGCGCGGGTCCAGGCTGTCGACGACGAGCTCGAACGGCGTCACCCGGGTGACGCCCACGACGTCCGGGTGCGGTCCGACCGCCCGGAACGGATTGCCTTCGGGGTCGGCCACCACCCACCAGGGCGCGTCCGGGACGGGGTCGGCGACGACCACGGCACCGAGGGCGACCAGCGGTGCCGGGTCGGCGTCGACGAGGCGGACCGCGAGGCGGACCCGGGAACCGAGCCGCGGCTCGGGCTGCGGCTCGAGCACCGGGTCGAACGAGACCGTCGCGGAGCCCGGCCGGCCGGGTCCCGGGTCCAGGCGCGCGCTCCCGTCGGTCCGGTCGACGACGAGCGGCTGGTCGAGCACGGCCGCCCAGAAGGCGCCGAGGCGCAGCGGGTCCGCGGCGTCGGCGCGGACCGCGCGGAACCGGGCCGGCGGGACCGGGACCAGGGCGTCCGCGCCGCTGCCCGACAGGGCCGGTGCCGTTCCCGGCCCGGACATCGCCTGCGTCATGTCCGTTCCTCCACCTGTGGTCAGACGGCGGCGGTGTAGGCGACCACACCGCGGCGCAGCGCGTCCAGCGTCGCGCGGGCGGTGTGGGCCAGGCCCGGCCGTCCCGATGCGGCCGCGGCGCTCGCGATCTGGTCGGCGAGGTCGAGGACCTGGCGGATCTGGCGGATGAAGTCCCCGGGCGACAGCCCGCCGGCCGCCAGCACCTCCGACAGCGACGCACCGCTGGCCCACCGCCAGCACGCCCAGGCGAAACCGACGTCGGGCTCGCGGTCGTCGCGGATCCCGTGACGGCGTTCGACGTCGGCGAGGTCCGACCAGGCCGACACCATCGCCGCCAGGCAGTCCCGGACGGCTCCGGGGGGCACCCGGGGCGGGCTGTCGCGCTCGCGGCGGGCCTGGAAGGTCAACGCTGACAGGCACGCCGCGAGCCCGGCCGGGTCCAGGTCGTCCCACAGCCCGGCCCGCAGGCACTCCGCGGTCAGCAGGTCGGCCTCGGTGTAGATGGCGGTGAGCAGTGCTCCCGGTCCGGTCAGCTCGTCGCCGTCCAGGTACCCGAGCTCGGCCAGGACCGCGCAGACCCGGTCGAACACCCGAGCGACGGAGTCCGTCCGCCGGGCGACCCGGTCGCGCAGCGCACCGACGTCGACAGCCAGCGCCGCGTGGCGTCGAGCCCACCGGAGGTGCGCGGCTCGGTCGGGGCAGCCGTACACCGGGTGTGCGCGCACCGCGGCCTCCAGCGCGGCGACGCCGCCGTCGTCGTCGGCCACCGACCCCGGCCGCGTCCCGGCCGCGCCGGCGTCCCCGCGCGCGCCGGGTGTCGGGCCGGAGACCCCGCGCCCACCGGGTGTCGCGCCGGCGTCGCCGCGGGAACCGGCCGCGACCGGTCCCGGAGAGCTCGGGTCGAGGGTCGAGCTGGCCGACTGCTGCTGGCCCGCCGCCCCGACGGCCGCCCGGACGGCGGCGGCGAGGTCCTTGCGGGCGCGGGCGTCGCGGGCGTCGAAAGAGCGCGGCACGCGCAGCGACCCGACCGCGCGCACGGGTCCGCCGAAGTCCTGGGCCGACAGCCGGCGGACGTGGCGGTCCGCGCCCAGGGCGAGCACCCGCGCCTCGCCCTGTCCGTGCGGCCGCAGCCGTCCGTCGACCCCCGGCGGCGGCTCCGGCGCCGCCTCCAGGACCACGGCGGGGCCGGAGCGCCGGCCCCGCGGGACGACCACGACGTCGCCGACCCCGAGGCCAAGCAGCGATTCGGTGACGGCAGATCCCCGGGCTCGGGCAGGACCGGCGCCCGCGGTGCGCCGGGCGGTCTCGAGCCGCTCGCGCAGGGCGTCGTACTCCAGGGCGTTCCCGAGGTGGCAGCGGGCGGCGTCGGCGTACCCGGCGAGTGCCTCGGCCTCGCGGTCGGCGCGGCGGACCAGGCCGACCACGTCGCGGTCGGCCTGGAACTGGGCAAAGGACCGGTCGAGCAGCCCGCGGGCACGCTCGCGCCCGACGCCCCGGACGAGGTTCACCGCCATCCAGTAGGACGGGGTGAAGCTCGAACGCAACGGGTAGGTCCGGGTGGAGGCCAGCCCCGCCAGCGCATCCGGGTCGAGACCTGCCTGCCAGAGCACGACGGCGTGGCCCTCGACGTCGATCCCGCGGCGGCCGGCCCGGCCGGTCAGCTGGGTGTACTCCCCCGGGGTGATGTCCGCGTGGGTCTGCCCGTTCCACTTCGACAGCCGCTCCAGCACCACCGTCCGGGCCGGCATGTTGATGCCGAGAGCAAGCGTCTCGGTCGCGAACACGGCCTTCACCAGACCACGGGCGAACAGCTCCTCGACCACTTCCTTCAGCGTGGGCAGCACTCCGGCGTGGTGCGGCGCGTACCCGTCGGCCAGGGCCGCCAGCCAGTCGTGGTAGCCGAGCACGTGCAGGTCCTCGTCGGGCAGGACGGCGCAGCGGTCCTCGGCGTAGCGGACGATCTCGGCCCGCTCCTCGGCGCTGGTGAGTCGGACACCGGCCCGGCGCAGCTGCTCCACGGCCCCGTCGCAGCCGGCGCGGGAGAACACGAACAGCAGGGCGGGCAGCAGGTGCGACTCGTCGAGGCGGGTGACCACCTCCACCCGGTCGGGGGTGTGGTGGGAGAACCGGAGCCCCCGGCCGCCGCCCCCGGCGGTCGCGCCCTCGGAACCGCTGCCGCCGCTGGACAGCCCGCCGGCACGCGCGCGGTGACCCTGGCGACCGCGGGGGCCGCCGCGCCGGGTGTCGAGCATCCGGGCGACGCGGGTCTCGTCCTCCGCGAGTCGGCGCAGCCGGGGGTTGACGGCGGTCGCCGTCCCGGCCAGGTAGTCCGCGTCGGCGAACAGGTCGACCAGGCGGGTGTCGACCATGACGTGCTGGTGCAGGGGCACCGGTCGCCGCTCGGACACGACGAGGTCGACCTCGCCGCGGACCTCGCGCAGCCAGGCGCCGAACTCCTCGACGTTCGACACCGTCGCGGACAGCGCCGCGAGGGCCACGTGGCGCGGGAGGTGGATGAGCACCTCCTCCCACACCACCCCGCGGGCCCGGTCGGCCAGGTAGTGCACCTCGTCCATGACGACGTAGCCGAGACGGTCGAGGGTGGGCGACCCCGCGTAGAGCATGTTGCGCAGCACCTCGGTGGTCATCACCACGACCGGTGCCTCGCTGTTGATCGAGTTGTCCCCGGTCAGCAGGCCGACCGTCTCGACGCCGTAGCGGTCGACGAGGTCGCCGTACTTCTGGTTCGACAGCGCCTTGATCGGCGTCGTGTAAAAGCACTTGGTCCCCGCGGCGAGGGCCTGGTGGACCGCGAACTCCCCGACGACGGTCTTGCCGGAGCCGGTCGGCGCGGCGACCAGCACGCTGTGGCCCGCGGCGAGCGCGGCGCAGCCCTCGAGCTGGAACGGATCCAGGGCGAAGGGCTGGGACGCGGCGAAGGCGGCGACCGGGTCGGTGCGGAGCTGACGCGCCCGGGCGAACCGTTCGGCCGGGCTGGACACGTCTCGACGCTAGTCGGCGCCTCCGACGGCGGCGGTCCCGGACGCCGCGGCCGGCCCAGATGCGGCGGGGGCGGTCCCGGACGTCGCGGCGGCGGTGCCGGACGCCGCGGTCGGCTCGCGGCGGGGTCGGTGGACCGCGAGGACCCCCGGCAGGCAGGTGAGGGTGACGGGCAGGTCGGCGGCGTGCTCGCCGTCGGCGAACACCGGCGGCACCGTCCCCCGGTACGCCGGGTCGATGGCCAGGGTGACCACCCGTCCGCGGCGGCGGCGCACCTGTGGCAGGCGGAGGTGGCTGCCGGAGAAGAGCCTCGGGAACAGGGCGAGCACCTGATCGCGGCGCAGCGGGTCGACCGTCACGACGTCGAGGAGGCCGTCGTCGGCGACCGCGCCGGCGGCGACGGCCATCCCGCCGCCGTACCAGGCGGTGTTGCCCACCGCCGTCAGCAGGACCGAGCGCTGCTCGGCGAGCCCGTCGACCGTCACGGTCAGCGGTACCGGGGCGACGTCCCGGATCTCCGAGAACAGCGCGAGGGTGTACTTCGACGGGCCCCGCGGGCGGGCCATCCGGTTCGCACGGGCATTGACGCGGCTGTCGAAACCGACACAGGCCACCCCGAGGTACAGCGACGAACGGCCCGCGGTGGGGCCGGCCGCGGCGGACTCCACCCGGACGACGTCGGTGGGCACCGTCGCGCCGCCGAGGACCGCGGTGACCGCCGCCTCGGTGTCACGGGTGATGGCGAAGGCGCGGGCGATGTCGTTGCCGCTCCCGCTCGGGGCGATCGCCAGCGCCGGGAGCGGCGGCACCGGCCGCCCGGGCCGCCAGCCGTCGAGCGGGCCGGCGAGGCACTGGACCGCCAGGTGGACGAGACCGTCGCCGCCGACGACGACGAGGGTGTCGACCCCTGCCCGGACGGCGTCCTCGGCCTGACGACGGCCGTCCGCGGCGTCCACGCCGCGGAGCAGCTGCACACCGACACCAGCTGCGACGAGCCCGCTCCGCACCGCCTCTGCCGCCGAGCCGGCGGCACCCCGCCCGGCAGTCGGGTTGACCAGGATCGCGACGCTGCGGGGCACGGCCGCGTAGACTATCGCCAGCGCGGGCAGGCAGTGCCTCGGCTCACAGCCGGCGGGCCGTGCTGTCGCTGCCGGCGGGATCGGCGATGCGTCAGCTCACCGTCGGCCGGCGGGCTTCTCGATCGGCGTGGCCTCGTCGTCGGCGAACTGGCTGTAGTCGGGCTCGGTCGACAGCTTCGCCTTGCGCTTGTCGTGCGCCAGCGCGATGGCCATCGCCGCCAGGTAGAGCGCCGCGACGGGGATCGCGAGCAGCAGCATCGTCAGCGGGTCCGGCGACGGGCTCGCGATCGCGGCGGCGACGAAGACGACGAACACCGCGACCCGCCAGGTCCGCTTGAGGGTCTGGCCGGAGACCACGCCGATGAGGTTGAGTCCGACCAGCAGCACCGGGATGACGAACATGATCCCAAAGGCGAGGGCGAGACGGACCGCGAAGTCGATCACGCTGCCGGCGTCGTTGAGGACCGCGGAGTTCTTCGGGGCGAGGCTGAGCAGAGCACCCATCGTGATGGGCATGACGTACAGGGCGAGGCCGGCTCCGAGCGCGAACAGCGGGAATGCCGTCCCGATGAAGCCGTAGGCGTACTTCTTCTCGTTGCGCTTGAGTCCGGGAGCAACGAACGCCCAGAGCTGGTACAGCCACAGGGGGCTCGACACGACGACGCCGACGAACAGCGCCACGTGGAAACGCACGGTGAACGCAGCAACCGGGGTGTTGAAGTTGATGGCCGCGAGGCGATGGTCGATGCCGACCTGCCGGAACGGCTTGGTGAGGTAGGCGAAGACCTGGTCGTAGACGAACCAGCCGCCGACGGTGAACGCCGCGATCGCGAGGATCGCCTTGCCGAGGCGGTTGCGGAGCTCTTTGAGGTGCTCGACCAGCGGCATCGCCGCCTCGGCATCCCGCTTCGGGCGGCGCTTGCGCAGCGGACCCGCCGCGGACTCGACCATCAGACCGCTCTCGGTGTACTCGGTGTCGACGCTGCTCGGGGACGGGTCTGTCGGGCTCTCCCCGGTCAGACCCGGTCGCGCTCGCGCTCGGTACGGGCCCGCAGCTCGTGCACCCGCAGCTCGGCAGCCCGCAGCTCGGCAGCCCGCAGCTCCGCGTCGGCGGACGTGCTCGAGACACCGGCCGGCACAGCAGCGGCGATGGTGGCACCGGCCGGGGCCGTCGTCACGGGCGCGGCGACCGTGGCCGCCGCGGGGTGCGTCGTCGGTGTCCTCACGGTCGGGGCGCCGGGTGCGGCGACGATCTGCGGGGTCTCCGCGTCGTCGTCACTGTGGAGGTCCTTGACCTCGCTCTTGAAGATCTTCAGCGACCGTGCGAGGGAACGGCTGGCATCGGGCATCCGCTTGGCGCCGAACAGCACGAACAGCAGCGCCACGATGATGATGATGTGCCAGGGTTCGAGAACACCTCGCATGGGATCTCCTCGCGTTGGGTCCGCCGGGGCGGACCGGATCACAGGCGCCGCTGCCGCGGTCCCGCTGGTGCCTCACTGTAGTGCGCGAGGCTGTCGTCGGAGGGTGTTCGGCGCCGGGGTGCCCTCCGGCTGGGTCAGGTGTCCTGGTAGGCCGCGAGTCCCGCCGCCGCCGCCTCGCGGACCTGCTCGGCGACCTCGGGCGGCGCCACGACCCGGGCACCGCCGCCCAGGCGCAGCACGAGGCGGACCAGGAAGCGGGTGTCCGCGACGGCCAGGCGCACGCGCAGCTCCCCGCCCGCCCGCTCGGCGACGTCGAGGACGGGGTGGTACTCCGCGACCCACCGCGCCGACGGCACGAGGTCCAGGGTCACCACCACGTCGGACGGGGCCGGGTGGTAAGCGGCGGCCGGATCGGCGGCGGCCTCCTCCGGCGGTGGGTTGGAGGCGGCGTCCAGGACCGTCGCCGCCGAGATGCGCGCCACCCGGAACGACCGGTCGGCCGCGGCCAGGCGGCACCACGCGTCGAGGTACGCCGCGTCGCCGAGGAACCGCAGCCGGCGCGGGTCCACGTCGCGCTCGGTCCGGCGGTCCGACGCGGCGCCGTCGTAGACCAGGTGCAGCGCCCGCCGCTCGGCGAGCGCGGTGCGGACCGCGGTGAGGACCTCGGCGGCTCCCGCCGGCGCCACCCGGACCTCGACGGGCACCTCGGTGCTCCGGTGGCCGGAGGGCCCCGCCGTCGACGGCCCGGTCGTCGACGGTGTGGCCGGCGCGGTCTCGGGCCGACGCCCCGCCCCGCGCGCCGGGCGCGCGCCCGCACCGCGCCCGGAGCCGGTCGCCCGGTCCGCCGCCCCCGCGCTGGCAACCGCCTCGAGCTTCGCCAGCACCCGATCGACGGCGTCGCGGTCGGCGGCACCCGTGGTGTCGGCCAGGGTGCGGACCGCCACCAGCAGCGCGGTCGCCTCGACGGCGTCCAGGCGCAGCGGCCGGGCCAGGTAGTCGGCGTTGCTGACGGTGATCCGGCCGGACCCCTCGACCGCCTCCATGTCGACCTCGATGAGGTCGCCCATCGCGAGGCCGGGCAGCCCGCAGAACCACAGCACGCGCAGGTCGGCGATGAGCTGCTCGGGGCTGATCCCGAAGGCCGCGGCGACGTCCGGGACGCGGGCACCGGGCCGGTCCTGCAGGTACGGCAGCAGCGCGAGGAGGCGGGCGACCTGGCGCTGCGAGGACGTGGCGGTCGAGCTCACGACGGCACCCGGGCGGCCGGGAGCGCCTCGAGGACGGCGCGGAACCGGGCGACGACCGCCTCACGGAGCTCGGGCGGACCGAGGACGACGGCGTCGGCGCCGTACCCGACCACCTCTTCGGCGAAGGCGTCGGCGTCGGCGAACGTGACCTCGACCCGGTCCCACCCCGCTGGGACGGCATCGGTCCTTCTCGTCGTCGTGGTGGTCGCCGTCGCGGTCGTGGCCGCCGTCGCGGTGGTGGCCGCCGTCGCGGTGGCGGCCGCCGTCGCGGCGGCGGTCGCGGTGGTCGCCTCGGTCGCCGGGGCCGCACCCGGGCCATCGCCGCTGACCACCCGCCGACGAAGTCCCAGACCCGCCCCGGCCCGGATGCGCAGGGCGGCGGTCGCCGGCTCGGCGGGCTCCGTCGGGCCGGTCCCGGCGAGCGAGCCAGGTCCGGCACCGTGCGTCAGCTCCAGGGTCGCCAGCGCATCGCGGACCGCGCCGGGCAGCGGCGGCCCGAAGTCCCCGCCGTCGCCCTGGACGGCGACGGCACCGACCACCCGGCCGAGACGGAACAGGCGACGCTCCCCGCGGTCCCGGTCGAACCCGACCAGGTACCAGCGGCCGTGCCACAGGCCCAGGCCCCAGGGTTCGACGCGGCGGTGCCGGACCTCCCCCAGACCACCGCCGCGGTAGTCGAAGGTGACCGCACGCCGGGTGACCGCCGCCCCGAAGAGCGGCTCGAAGGCCGGCTCGGCCGCCCCGAGGCGGGCCTCGACCGCGCCGAGGACCGCCCGGTCGGTCCGGACGCCGGCCGCGCCGAGCTTGCGCAGCGCCGAGGTGGTCGCGGCCGCGAGTCCCGCCTGCTCCCACACCCGCGCAGCAAGCCCGAGCACGGCCACCTCGTCCGGCTCGAGGTCGACCGGGGGCAGCTCGAAGCGCTCCCGGCGGATGCGGTAGCCGGGCTCGTCGTCGAAGTAGGTGTCCACGCTGCCGGTCTCGATCGGGACACCGAGGGCGCGCAGCTCCTCCTTGTCCCGCTCGAACATCCGCTGGAAGGCGTCGTCGGCCTGGTCCCCGTAGCCGTCGACCACCTCACGGATGCGCGAGCGCGGGACGTGGGTGCGCGCGACCAGCAGCGCGATCACCAGGTTCATGAGCCGCTCGCTCTTGCGTGCCGCCACGAGCCCGACCCTAGAGCGCCGGGCCTACGGTTCTGCGGTGATCCGGTGGCGCAGCGCGGTCGTGCGCTCGCACACCGGCAGCTGGGGTGGGGCGCGCGGCGTCGTCACGATCGAGGCCGTCCTCGACACGGCCGTCGATCTAGCATCCGACGCAGGACCCGACGCGGGGCCGGGGGTTGGTGTCGAGCCGGCTGTCGGGGCGGGTGTCGACGGAGGACCGCAGGCCGGTGTCGAGGCTGGTGTCGGGGACGCGACCGTGGTGGCTGCCCTGGCCTACGCCGAGGTGACCGGCATCCCCGAGGTCGGCGAGCGGGTGCTGCTGACGACCGCGCAGTACGACGCCGGTCTCGGCACGGGCGGCTGGGCGCTGGTCGCCGCCCGCCCGGACGCGGTCGGCCCGACGCTGACCGTCGGCACCGGCCCGGACACCGGCCGGGACACCGGCTCGGACTCCGGCGGTTCGTGGGCCGGAGGGCGGCCGGGACCGGTGGCCGGCCGGACCGGGCACCTCGTCAAGGACCGCTACTCACCGCTGCAGCAGGCCGTCGCCGGCGCCGACGAGCAGGGCTCGCCGTGGCACGCGGTCCTCGCCGACGCCGACGACCTCGGCGGGCTCCCGGTGGTGGTCGCCGACCTGCACTCCGCGCTCCCGGCGGTCCTGGCCGGGATCCGGGCGCAGCGGCCGGGGACGCGGGTCGTGTACGTGATGTCCGACGGCGGCGCGCTGCCGCTGGCGTACTCCCGGACGGTCGCGGGCCTGGTGGCCGCCGGGTGGCTGGCGGCGACGGTCACCGCGGGCCAGGCCTGGGGCGGGGACCTGGAGGCGGTCACCGTGCACTCGGCGCTGCTGGCCGCCCGGGTGGCCGCCGGCGCGGAGGTCGTCGTCGTGTCGCAGGGCCCGGGCAATCTCGGGACGGGTACCCGGTTCGGCTTCTCGGGGATCGCGGCCGGGGAGGCGGTCAACGCGGCGGTGCTGCTGGGCGGGCGGGCGGTCGCCGCGCTGCGGGTCTCCGGCGCCGACCCGCGCAGCCGCCACCACGGCGTGTCCCACCACAGCCTGACCGCCTACGGGCGGGTGGCGACGGCGGTCGCGGACGTGGTGGTGGCGCAGCTGCCCGGGGACCTCGGCGAGCTGGTCCGGTCCCAGGCCGCCGTCCTCGCCGCCGCCCCGGCGCGCCACCGCCTGGTGGCCGAGTCGGTCACGGGCCTGGACGAGGCCCTCGACGCGTGTCCGGTGCCGCTGGAGTCGATGGGCCGCCCGCGCGGGGCAGACCCCGCGGCGTGGCTGTCGGCTGCCGCAGCCGGCCGCCACGCCGCCCGCCTGGTGGCCGGCTGAGCGCCGGGCGCCCGGTGGCCGGCTGCGCGCCGGGCGCCCGGTGGCCGGCTGCGCGCCGAGCGGCCGGGACCCTCAGTGCTTGGCGACGTCGTCCAGGACGTCCAGACACCACACGGTCGTGTCGGTCTTCTTGATCGGGCCGTTGCCCTTCGGGTAGCCGAGGGCGGGCGGGACCACCACGAGCAGCCGGCTCCCGACGGTCGCCCCGGTGAGAGCGGTCTTCAGCGCCGGCAGCAGCCCCTGCGCGTTCCCGGTCGACGGCGCACCGAGCACCGGGACCGTGACCGGGCCGGCGGACCACGACGAGGAGATCGAGGCGCCGTTGCGGGCATCGGTCGTCCAGAGGTCGACGATGTACTGGAACACCAACGGCTTGGTGAGGGTCAGCTTCGGTCCGGTGCCGACGACGAGGGGCGCGACCAGGAGGCCCGTGGGCGGCGCGCCGACCGGCTTGGCGATCGCCGTGGGGACGCCGTTCTTCACGGTGACCGCGGGCAGTCCGCGCCGCGGGGCGACGGCCGCGCCCTCGGCGTGGACCAGCACGGTCCGGGCCGCGTGGATGTCGACCACGAAGAGCAGGGTCGCCGCGGCCGGGATGCCGGCCTGCGGCTGACCGGCCGGCCCGTAGCCGTCGGCCGGGTCGATCGCGACGAGCACCCGGGAGCCCACCGGGAACCCGACGACGCTCTTGACGAAGCCCGGGATCACCGAGGCCGTCGACGCGGTGAAGGTGAACGTCTTCTTGCCGGTGTACGAGCTCTGGAAGAGGGTGCCGGTGTTGCCGACGTAGCCGGTGTAGTCGATCGTCACCTCCTGGCCAGCCGCGACCTTCGGGCCCTTCCCGGTGACCAGGGCCTTCGCGACGGTCGTCGTGGACACCAGTGGGACCGGGTAGTGCAGCGTGGGCTGGCGGTTCGCGGCGCCCACGACCGTCACCGCCCCCAGATCTGCCACGGTGCGCACCGTCACCTTCGGCGTGGCCGTCGCCTTGGCACTCGCCGAGGTGGACGCCGACGCCGTGGGCGACGCGGCCGGCGTGGCCGTGGCCGGCGTCGAGCCCGACGCCGAGGTCGTGGAGGCCGTCGAGGGCGAGGACGCGGTCGACGGCGATGCCGTGGCTGTCGCGGTGGCCTTCGAGCAGCCGCCGACGACGGCTGCGGCACCCGCGGCGCCGACGGTGGCCAAGACGGTCCGGCGGGACGTCGAGTGGGTCCCTGAGCTGGCACGCATGATGCCCGACCCTAGACGCGACGCCGTCTCGCGGCTCCGGCCGCCGATGGTGCGCACACCGGCGGGACCGGCGGCCAGGACCGGCGGGGTGGGCCGGCGGCTCGGCTGCAGCTGGGGACGGACCCGGGCCGACCGACTCACATGCTGGCGATGAGCCGGTCCACCCGGTCGTCGACGCTCTTGAACGGGTCCTTGCAGAGGACCGTGCGCTGGGCCTGGTCGTTGAGCTTGAGGTGCACCCAGTCGACGGTGAAGTCGCGGCGCTTCTCCTGCGCACGCTTGATGAACTCCCCGCGCAGTCGGGCCCGGGTCGTCTGCGGCGGCAGGTCCTTGGCGATCTCGATGGTCTCGTCGTCGGTGACCCGCTGCACCAGCCCACGCCGTTCCAGCAGGTAGTAGAGGCCACGCTGGCGGTGGATGTCGTGGTAGGCGAGGTCGAGCTGGGCCACCCGCGGGTGCGTCATCGGGAGGTCGTGCTTGGCCCGGTACTTCTCGATCAGGTCGAGCTTGATCATCCAGTCGATCTCGCCGGCCACGATGGACTGGTCGCCGGTCTCCACCGCACGCAGCGTGCGGCCCCACAGGTCGAGGATCCGCGGCGTCTCCGGGGTGGCCGGCCCGTACCGCTCCACGAAGTCCAGGGCCTTGGTGAAGTACTCCTGCTGGATGTCGAGAGCGCTGGCCTCGCGGCCGTTGGCGAGGCGCACCGGGCGGCGGCCGGTCTGGTCGTGGCTGATCTCGCGGATCGCACGGATCGGGTTCTCCAGCGACAGGTCGCGCAGCGACACACCCGCCTCGAGCATGCGCAAGACGAGGTCCGTCGAGCCGACCTTCAACAGGGCCGTCGGTTCGGCCATGGTCGAGTCCCCGACGATGACGTGCAGGCGGCGGAAGCGCTCGGCGTCGGCGTGCGGCTCGTCGCGGGTGTTGATGATCGGCCGGCTGCGCGTCGTCGCGGAGGACACCCCCTCCCAGATGTGCTCCGCGCGCTGACTCACCGAGTAGACCGCGCCCCGCGGGGTCTGCAGCACCTTCCCGGCACCGCAGATCAGCTGGCGGGTCACGAAGAACGGGATGAGGACGTCGGACATCTTGGAGAACTCCCCGTCGCGGGTGACGAGGTAGTTCTCGTGACAGCCGTAGGAGTTGCCCGCGGAGTCGGTGTTGTTCTTGAATAGGTAGACGTCCCCGGCGATCCCCTCCTCCCGCAGCCGGCGCTCGGCATCGACCAGCAGTCCCTCGAGGATCCGCTCGCCGGCCTTGTCGTGGGTGATCAGGTCGGTGATCGAGTCGCACTCCGGGGTCGCGTACTCCGGGTGCGAGCCGACGTCGAGGTAGAGCCGGGCCCCGTTGCGCAGGAACACGTTGGACGACCGGCCCCACGAGACGACCCGGCGGAACAGGTAGCGGGCCACCTCGTCCGGGCTGAGGCGGCGCTGACCACGGAAGGTGCACGTGACCCCGTACTCGTTCTCAAGCCCGAAGATCCGGCGGTCCATGGCTGCACCCTAGGCGGGCACCGGCCGCTCGTCGGGGGCGCCGCGGCCCCTCGCCGGGACGCCGATCAGGCCGGTGCAAGCAGCGCCGTGAGGGCGGCGCCGGTGATCCGGCGGAACTTCCGCGTCTGCGCCCGCTCCCGGTCCAGCAGCGCGACCTCGAGGGCGTCCGCGGCCAGTGTCCGGCCGGTGTCCCCGTCGGGGGCGCCCCCCCGGGCCAGCGCGCCGACCGCGGCCTGGAGCGCGGCGGGCAAGTCCGAGCCGTCGGCGTACCGCTCGCCCATCACCGTGCCGACCGCCTCCGAGGCGCCGCCCATGACGGCCCACCCGCGCTCGTCGGCGACCGAGCCGTCGTAGGTGAGCCGGTAGATCTGGTCGGTGGCGGTGTCCCGGCCGATCTCGGCGACGACGACCTCGACCTCGTACGGCTTCTCGCCGCCGGAGAAGATCGCGCCGAGGGTCTGGGCGTAGGCGTTCGCCAGTGCCCGCCCGGTCACGTCGCGGCGGTCGTAGGAGTAGCCCCGCAGGTCGGCCAGACGCACGCCGGCGATCCGCAGGTTCTCGAACTCGTTGTAGCGGCCGACGGCGGCGAAGGCGATGCGGTCGTAGATCTCCGACACCTTGTGCAGCGCCCGGCTCGGGTTCTCCGCGACGAACACGATGCCGGCGTCGCACTGGGCCACCACGACCGAGCGGCCGCGCGCGATGCCCTTCCGGGCGTAGTCCGCGCGGTCCTTCATCACCTGCTCGGGTGAAACGTAGAACGGCATCGTCATGAGCTCAGCACCGCCCTCGGCCCGTCCGGGCGCTCCCGGCGCACGGCGAGCACCCGCTCGACCACCGCCCCGACGGCCTCCTCGTCCAACCGCCGGTAGCCCTGCGGGCCGACCACGCAGACGACGGGCCAGAGCCGGCGGTAGACGTCGGGGCCGCCGGTCGCGGAGTCGTCGTCGGCAGCGTCCACGAGGGCTTCGACGGTCGCGGTGACGGCGCCGGCCTCGTCGAGGTCCGGTGCGTACAGCTTCTTCAGGGAGCCGCGGGCGAACAGCGACCCGGATCCGACCGAGGTGAAGCCCGTCTCCTCGTACCGCCCGCCCGTGACGTCGTAGGAGAAGATCCGGCCGACGCCGGCGTCGAGGTCGTACCCGGCGAACAGTGGGACGACGCCGAGGCCCTGCATCGCCATCCCGAGGTTGTTGCGGATCATCTGGGACAGCCGGTTGGCCTTGCCGTCCAGGGACAGCTGGGCGCCCTCGATCTTCTCGTAGTGCTCGAGCTCGACGCGGAACAGCCGCACCAGCTCGATCGCGAGGCCCGCCGTCCCGGCGATCCCGACGACGGAGTGGTCGTCGGCCGGGAACACCTTCTCGATGTCCCGCTTGGAGATCAGGTTGCCCGCGGTGGCCCGCCGATCGCCGGCCATGACGACGCCGCCGGCCGCGGGCGAGCCCGGTCCGCCGGTGGCGCCGAAGGTGAGGGACACGATGGTGGTGGCGTGCGGGACCGCGGCCAGCGCCTCCCGGCCGGCAGGTGACGGTGCGGCGGCGAGGTCGGGCAGGCGCGGCCCGGGAGCGGCCGGACTGCCGAGGGCGTCGAGGTAGTCGGTGAAGCCGGCGCCCCTGGGGAGCCGGAAGGCAGCGGCGATCTCAGGCGTGCCCTCCACCGCGGACTACTCGCCGCCCTTCTGGACGAACTGCCGGACGAAGTCCTCGGCGTTCTCCTCGAGGACCTCGTCGATCTCGCCGAGAACGACGTCGATGTCGGAGTCCAGCGCCTCCTTGTGCGGGGACACCGCCGCCGTCGGCGCCGCGTCGACGACCTCGTCGTCCTCGGCGCGGGTGGTCCGCTGCGAGCTCCCGCCGCGTTCCTGTGTCGCCATCGCACTCACCTCCGCGCCGGGACCGGCACCGCGCGGCGCCTGACGCGACCCTATCGCCGTGCCGCGGCCACGGGACGGCCGCCGAGCGTCAGGTGACGGTGAGAGCGTCCAGCAGGTCCGACGCGGTCCGGCAGCGGTCGAGCAGGGCCCCGACGTGGGCCTTCGTCCCCCGCAGCGGCTCGAGGGTCGGCACCCGCTGGAGGGACTCCCGGCCGGGCACGTCGAAGATGACGGAGTCCCACGAGGCGGCCGCGACGTCCTCGGCGTACTGGGCGAGGCAGCGGCCGCGGAAGTAGGCGCGGGTGTCCTCCGGCGGCTCGGTGACGGCCCGGGCGACCTCCGCGTCGGTGAGCAGCCGCTCGATCCGCCCGAGGGACACCAGCCGGGCGTACAGCCCACGATCGGGCCGGACGTCGTGGTACTGCAGGTCGATCAGCGCCAGCTTCGGGTGGTCCCAGGACAGCCCGTCGCGGTCCCGGTAGGACTCCAGCAGCTCGAGCTTGGCGACCCAGTCCAGCTCGCGCGCGCAGCTCATCGGGTCGGACTCGAGGCGGGTGAGGACGGACTCCCAGCGGCGCAGGACCTCCGCGGTGTCCGCCTCGTCGGCCGTGCCGCGGTGCTCGGCGTGCTTGCGGGTCCGCTCGAGGTACTCCCACTGCAGCTGGACGCCGGTGAGGCGCCGACCGTCGCGCAGCCGCACCTGCACCCGGGCGGTCGGGTCGTGGGACAGGGTGTGCAGCGCCTCGACCGGCCGCTCGAGGGACAGCTCCGGGGTGGTCCAGCCGTCCTCGATCATCGCCAGCACCATCGCCGTCGTCCCGACCTTGAGGTAGGTCGAGACCTCGCTCATGTTCGCGTCGCCGACGATCACGTGCAGGCGCCGGTACCGCTCGGCGTCGGCGTGCGGCTCGTCGCGGGTGTTGATGATCGGGCGCTTCAGGGTCGTCTCGAGGCCGACCTCGACCTCGAAGAAGTCCGCCCGGGACGACACCTGGTACCCGGGAGTGCTGGTCTCCTGCCCGCGCCCCACCCGGCCGGCGCCGCAGACGAGCTGCCGGGACACGAGGAACGGGGTGAGGGTCCGGACGATGTCGGCGAACGGGGTCTGGCGGCCCATCAGGTAGTTCTCGTGGTAGCCGTAGGACGCGCCCTTGCCGTCGGTGTTGTTCTTGTACAGCCCGACCGGGGTGCCGGTCGGGCCCTGGGCGACCAGCCGCGCGGCGGTCGCCATCACCTGCTCGCCCGCCTTGTCCCAGAGGACCGCGTCGCGCGGGTTGGTCGTCTCCGGCGCGGAGTACTCCGGGTGGGCGTGGTCGACGTAGAGGCGGGCGCCGTTGGTGAGGATGACGTTGGCGAGGGCACCCTCGGCGTCGGTCAGCTGGCTGGCGTCGGCGGCCTCCCGCGACATGTCGAAGCCGCGGGCGTCGCGCAGCGGCTGCTCCTCCTCGAAGTCCCACCGGGCCCGCCGCGAGCGCATCGACTGCTGGGCGTAGGCGTTGACGACCTGGGACGAGGTCAGCATCGGGTTGGCGCCGGGCTGGCCGGCCACCGAGATGCCGTACTCGGTCTCCGTCCCGAGCACCCGCCGCGCCGTCACCGTGGCGGACCGGTCGGGAACAGGCGGTCGTCGGTCATGCGGCCAGGGTAGGCGGGACGTCGTCGCGGGCGACGCGGTAGGAGCGGAAACGAGGCAGTGCCGCGGCCACCACCGCGACCCCCGCTACGCACGCCAGCCCCCCGAGGGCGATCGCCGGCCGGACGCCGACCCGGCCGGCGGCCAGCCCCGCCCGGGCGCCGCCGAGCGACGGGCCGCTGCTGTAGGACAGCAGCTCGATGCCGGCCAGTCGCCCGCGCAGCTCGTCGGGGACCGTGCGGTTCCACAGCGTCGACCGGAACACCCCGGACAGCATGTCCGCGACCCCCGCCACCACCAGGGCCGCGACCACCGGCACCAGCCCGCCGACCACCCCGGCCACTGCGACCGCCGCTCCCCAGACCGCCGCGCAGACCGCCACGGCGAGGCCGAGACGGCGCACCCGCGACACCCAGCCGCTGGTGAGCGCGGCCAGCACGGCGCCGATCCCGGCGGCGGCGTAGAGCAGGCCGAGGGCCCGCGGGCGGTGCAGCTCCACGGCGAGGAACGGGAAGAGGACGTCCGGGGTCGCCAGCAGCATCGCGGTGATGTCCACGACGTAGGTCCCGAGCAGCTCGGGCCGTCCGACGGCGTACCGCAGGCCGTCGACGATCGCGCCCAGGCCGAGGGGGTGGCCGGCGTCGGGTCGCGCTCCGGCGGCGCCACCGGTGCGATCCGCGCGACGAGCACGAGGGCGACCACGCCGGCGAGGGCGTCGACGGCGTAGGCCGCCGGGAGGTCGGCGGCCGCGAGCAGCCCACCCAGTGCCGGCCCGGCGATGAACGACGCGCTGCCCGCGAAGCCGCCGAGGGCGGCGGCGGCGGCGAGGTCACCCGCCGGGACCAGGCGCGGGACCATCGCGTCGGTCGCCGGGCGCTGGACCGCCCAGCTGCCGGCCGCCACCGCGGCGACGAGGTACACCGGCCACAGCCGCGGCGCACCGAGCGCGGCGTTGGCGGTGAGCGCCACCGAGCAGGCGACCAGCCCGGCCTGACTGGCCACCGCGAGCCGGCGGCGGTCCAGGGAGTCCGCGAGCGCGCCGCCCCACAGGCCGACGACCAGCAGCGGGCCGAGCTCGGCGAGCCCGATGAGGCCGACGGCGGTGGTCGATCCGGTGAGGCGCTGGACCTGCAGCGGGGCGGCCACCATCGTGACGGCGGAGCCGAAGCCGCTCACCGTGGTCGCGGTGAACAGCCGGCGGAACTCGCGGTGGCGGCGCAGCGGGCCGGTGTCGGCGGCGACCGCCCGGACGGCCCGCGCCAGCCCCGTCGCTGCTGCACCGGCCGCGGCTGCCGCCCGGGCCGCGGGCGATCCGGTCCGGTCGCTGCTCCACGTGCACCGATTGTCCAGGATGGCCCGGTGGGCGCGGCGGAGATGCTCGGGATCGTCGACGACCTCGGCCGGGAGGTCGGGTCGGCCCCGCGGTGGCGGGTGCGCCGGGACAACCTGCGCCACCGGGCCACCGCGGTGCTCGTCCGCGATGGCACCGGCGCGGTGTACGTGCACCGCCGGACCGCGGACAAGGACGTCTACCCCGGGGCGCACGACGTCTGGGCGGGCGGTTGCGTGCTCGCCGGGGAGGACGTTGACGCCGCCGCCACCCGCGAGCTGGCGGAGGAGCTGGGGATCACCGGCGTGATGCCGACGCCGGTCGACGTCTTCGACTTCGCCGACGACTCGACGCGCTACGAGGCGCACTGCTACGAGATCCGGTGGGACGGGCCCGTCGTCCACCAGGTCGAGGAGGTCGCCTGGGGGGCGTGGCTGACGGTTGCCGAGCTGCGGTCACGCCTGGCCGACCCGTCCTGGCCGTTCGTCCCGGACGGCCGCGTCGGTTTCGAGCGCTGGCTCGCCCGGCATGCGGGCACAGCGTCCGGGACCGACAGCTGACGGGCCGGTGGGCACAGTCGAGGTGCCGGGACCGCCGTCGGGTGTCGATCCGGGACACCCGCGGCAGCGAGCCCGGCCGGCGCGGTGGCTGGCGGGCCGGCCGGCGCGGTGGCTGGCGGCCCACCCGGCCCGGGTCCCGTCTGAACTACAGGTACTGGCCGGTGTTCGCGACGGTGTCGATCGCGCGGCCGGCCTCGGATCCCTGCTTGCCCTGGATCAGCGTGCGGATGTAGACGATCCGCTCGCCCTTCTTGCCCGAGATCCGCGCCCAGTCGTCGGGGTTGGTCGTGTTCGGCAGGTCCTCGTTCTCGCGGAACTCGTCCACGCAGGCGGCCAGCAGGTGACCGACCCGGATGCCTCGCTGCCCCGACGCGAGCAGGTCCTTGATCGCCATCTTCTTGGCGCGCCCGACGATGTTCTCGATCATGGCGCCGGAGTTGAAGTCCTTGAAGTACAGGGTCTCCTTGTCGCCGTTCGCGTAGGTCACCTCGAGGAACCGGTTGTCCTCGGTCTCGGTGTACATCCGCTCGACGACCCGCTGGATCATCGCCTGCACGGTGGCGGCACGGTTCCCGCCGTTCTCGGACAGGTCCTCGGCGTGCAGCGGCAGGTCCACGACGACGTACTTGCCGAAGATGTCGCGGGCCGCCTCCGCGTCGGGCCGCTCGATCTTGATCTTCACGTCGAGGCGGCCCGGCCGCAGGATGGCGGGGTCGATCATGTCCTCGCGGTTGGAGGCGCCGATGACGACGACGTTCTCCAGCCCCTCCACGCCGTCGATCTCACTGAGCAGCTGCGGGACGATCGTGTTCTCCACGTCGGAGGACACCCCGGACCCCCGGGTGCGGAACAGGGAGTCCATCTCGTCGAAGAACACGATGACGGGTGTGCCGTCGCTGGCCTTCTCCCGGGCGCGCTGGAAGACGAGGCGGATGTGCCGCTCGGTCTCCCCCACGTACTTGTTCAGCAGCTCGGGACCCTTGATGTTGAGGAAGTACGACTTCCCCTCGGGCTTCCCGGTCACCTCCGCCACCTTCTTGGCGAGGGAGTTGGCGACCGCCTTGGCGATCAGGGTCTTCCCGCACCCGGGGGGGCCGTAGAGGAGCACGCCCTTGGGCGCGCGGAGCTGGTGCTCGCGGAAGAGGTCGGCATGCAGGTACGGCAGCTCCACCGCGTCCCGGATCATCTCGATCTGACGCGCCAGCCCACCGATCGCGGTGTAGTCGATGTCCGGGACCTCTTCGAGAACGAGCTCCTCGACCTCGGCCTTCGGGACCCGCTCGAACACCAGGCCCGACCGCGGGTCCAGCAGCAGGCTGTCCCCGATCCGCAGCGGCGCATCACGCAGCGGCTCGGCCAGACGCACGACCCGCTCCTCGTCGGCGTGCCCGACGACCAGCGCCCGGTCCCCGTCGGCGAGGACCTCCTTCAGGGTGACGATCTCCCCGACCGTCTCGAACGACAGTGCCCGTACGACGTTCAGCGCCTCGTTGAGCATCACCTCCTGGCCACGCCGGAGGTCCTCGACGCCGACGGCCGGGCTGACGGCGACCCGCAGCTTGCGACCACCGGTGAAGACGTCCGCCATGCCGTCCTCGAACCGCTCGAGGAATAGGCCGAAGGTGGCCGGTGGCTGGGCGAGGCGGTCGACCTCCTCCTTGAGAGAGACGATCTGGTTGCGCGCCTCGCGCAGCGTCGTCGCCAGGCGCTCGTTCTGCGAGCTGGCGTTGCCGAGAGCAGTCCTGGACTCGGCGAGGCGAGACTCCAGGGCGCGGGTGTCACGCGGCAGCGAGGCGAGCCGCTGGCGGAGAGCGGCGATCTCCTCCTCGAGCATGGCCACCTGGTCGCCGGCGTCGCGGCGACCCGGGCCCTCCGGTGCAGAGCTACCCGGCACGGTCCCCACCTCCCTGACGGTCGGCCGTCGCTGTGGTCGACCTCCTGACCCTAACCGGACGGGCGATGCGCGGGTCGGTGCGGGATCATCCGGCCGGGTCGTCGGCGCCGGTCGGGCTGTCGGCGCCGGAGACGGCCGCGCCGGATGTCGCCGCCTCCGGGCCGGCGGGGACGGGCTGCTCGACCAGGTCCGAGATCGGCAGCACCCCGCCGTCGGCGCGTGCCATCGCCGTGGTGTTCGACGGCGCCGGGCGACGGCGCCGCAGCGGTGCCTGGACACCGGGCGCCAGCCGGCGCGAGGTAACGAGGAAGCCGGTGTGCCCGATCATCCGGTGGTCGGGCCGGACGGCCAGGCCCTCGACGTGCCAGGTGCGGACCATCGACTCCCACGACCGGGGCTCGACGAAGCACCCGGCCGCCCGGATTGTCTCGACCACCTGCGAGAGCTGGGTGGTCGTCGCGACGTAGACGCACAGGACACCGCCGGGCACGAGCGCGTCGGCGGCCACCGCGACGCACTCCCACGGCGCCAGCATGTCCAGCACGACCCGGTCGACGGTCGCCGGACCCAGCTCCGGGAGGACGTCGACGAGGTCGCCGTCGCGCAGGTCCCACCACGGGGGGACGGCGCCGAAGAAGTGCTCGACGTTGGAGCGGGCCACGGCCGCGAACTCCGGCCGGCGCTCGATCGACACGACCCGCCCGTGCTCCCCCACCGCGCGCAGCAGCGAGCAGCTCAGCGCCCCCGACCCCGCGCCGGCCTCGACCACCGTGGCACCGGGGAAGACGTCGGCGAACCCGACGATCGCCGCGGCGTCCTTCGGGTAGACCGGCGTCGCGCCCCGGGGCATGCCGAGGACGAAGTCCTCCAGCAGCGGCCGCAGGGCGACGTGTGCCACCCCGGTGGTGGTCGACACGACCACCCCCTCGGGGCCTCCGATCAGGTCGTCGTGGGCGATCGACCCCCGGTGGGTGAAGTACTGCTTCCCGGCCGTCAGCGTGATCGTGTGCGGCTTGCCCTTCGGGTCGGTGAGCTGCACGAGGTCACCGACGGCGAGGACCCTCACCGCGTCCGGTCGCGCCGCTGGGAGCTGCGCCGTCGCCAGGCCGTCACCGCGCCGGCCGGACGGCCCGGGCGAAGGCGGCGTCGACGTCGCGGCGCGCCAGGACCCCGAACGTCCGCCCGTCGGGCTCGACCACGAGGTACTCCGTGGACGGGCGGTTGCGCAGGACCGCCAACAGGTCCTCCCCCGCCAGCCCGGTGGACACCAGCAGCCCCGGCTCGAGGCGCTGGGACAGGTCGCTGATGTCGATCCACGGGCGACGGTTCTCGGGAGTGGCCTCCACGGCGTTCTCCGACACCAGCCCGACCGGGCGGCCGTCGTGGTCGACCACCACCAGCGCGCCGCCCTTCATCTCCTGCGCGGCCCGGACCGCCTGGGAGACCGGCATGCCAGCGGTCACCGGGACGGCCCGACGGGCCAGAGCCCGCGCTGCCACCGACGGCAGCCGGGTCTTGAGCCGGGCCAGGGCCGCCGCCTGCGAGGACGCCGTCCACATGAAGACGGCGAGGGCCACCAGCCACAGCAGCGTCAGGGTGCTGACCGGGAGGACGCCCCGGCGCTGGAGCAGCCACGGGACGACCACCATGAGCACGGCGACGACCTTCCCGGCCGCGGCGCAGAACGCGGTGGCCACCGTCGCGTCACCGGTGATCTTCCAGACCAGGGCGCGCAGCACCCGGCCGCCGTCGAGCGGCAGCCCGGGCAGCAGGTTGAAGCCGCCGACGAGCAGGTTGGACAGCGCCAGCTGGAACAGGACCAGCTTCACCAGACCGGTCCCGAGGGAGGTGTCCACCAGCAGCGCCAGCCCGCCCAGGGCCAGGGACACCAGCGGGCCCACGACGGCGACCGCGAACTCCCGCCAGGGGGTCTCCGGCTCCCGCTCGATCTCCGAGGCGCCGCCGAGGAACTGGAGCGTGATCGCCCGGACCGGCAGCCCGAAACGCAGCGCCACCAGGGTGTGGGCGATCTCGTGGAGCAGGATCGACGCATAGATCAGCAGGGCGAACAGCAGGGCGGTCAGGAGGACGCCGGTGGACCCCAGCGCCGGGTCCGCGGAGCGGACCACGGGCGCGACCACCCACGCGATGACGCCGGTGACGAGGAACCACGACGGGCGCACCTCGACCGGGATGCCGGCGACCCGGAACAGGCGCAGCGTCCCCGGGGTGACCCTGCCGCGTCCTCGGTCCGCCACGTGTCGAACACTAGGTTCGCCCGCCGACAGCGGCGGGTCCCGCCGTCCGACCGCTGGTCGGCGGTCTTGTCCGAGCACCGCCGTAGCGTCGTCGACATGCAGACCACCACCGCCGCGGGCGATGCCGTCCCGAGCCCCCGGGTGCCAGAGGAGGCGCCCGGCCCGCGCGGAGGGGAGGTGCCGCCCGGCCCGCGGACGCCCTCGCTGTCCCCGTCGCGGGCGTCGGACTTCCTCGCCTGCCCCCTGCGCTACCGGCTGCGGGTGGTCGACCGGATCCCCGAGCCCGCCCACCCGGAGGCGGTGCGCGGCACCGTCGTCCACGCGGTGCTCGAGCGCCTCTTCGACGTCCCCGCCACCCAGCGGACCCTCGCCCACGCCCGGAGCCTGATCGAGTCCGCGTGGGCCGAGGTGCGCGCGGCCGACCCGAGGGCGGCCGAGCTGGCCGAGCTGACGGCTACCTCGGGGGCGCCGACGGAGCCGGGGACGGCGACCGAGACGGCGACGGTGCCCGGCGGGCCGACCGCGGCACCCGGTGTACCCGGGACGAGCGCGCCGACCGGCGAGGGGGCGCCGACCGGTCCGGACTCGCCGACCGGGCCGGGTGCGCCCGCGGAGCCGCTGCCGGCGTGGCTCGGGACCGCCACCGAGCTGCTGGGCACCTACTTCGCGCTGGAGGACCCGACCCGGCTCGAGCCGGCCGAGCGCGAGGTGCGCATCGAGACGGTGCTCGCGGACGGGCTGCGGCTGCGCGGCTTCGTCGACCGCCTGGACGTGGCACCGGGCGGCGCCATCCGGATCGTCGACTACAAGACGGGACGGTCACCGGGCCCGGGGTTCGAGGCCCGCGCCCTGTTCCAGATGCGCTTCTACGCGCTGGTGGTCTGGCGCCTCCGGGGTGTCCTCCCGACCCTGCTCCAGCTGATGTACCTCGGCGACGGGACCGTCGTCCGCTACGCCCCGGACGAAGGAGAGCTGCTGGCCACCGAGCGGAAGCTCCGGGCGATCTGGCGTGCTGTCGAGACGTCGATGGAGCGCAAGGACTTCCGCCCGAACCCGGGGCGGCTGTGCGACTGGTGCGACCACAAGGTGCGGTGTCCGGCATTCGGCGGCGAGCTCCCGCCGTACCCCGTGGACCGCGCGGAGCCGGCCGGGCGCCCCGCCGACGTGCCTGCGCGATCGGCGGCCCGGGTCCTGGTCGGCTCGGGCGGGTGCGAGCCGGAGCCGAGGTGACCGGCCGAGCCGACGAGCCTCGCGCGACGCCGGCGCCCGCGCCCTCGCCGGCGGCCCCTGCCCGACCCGAAATCGCGGCGGTGTCGGTCGTGGCGGCTGGGTCCGCGCCCGGCCCACCGCTGTCCCTCGCGGGTCTCGCCGGACGCGCGGTCGGGCTGGTCGAGAGCCGCGGCCGGCGGGTGCTGCTGGGCGTCACCGGAGCGCCGGGGGCAGGCAAGACGACGTTCGTGCGGGTCCTGTGCGCAACGGTCCGGTCGCTGCCGGGATGGGGCGCTCCCGGCCAGGTGGTGGCGGTGCCGATGGACGGCTACCACCTCGCCGACGTCGAGCTCGACCGACTGGGACGCCGGGGTGCGAAGGGTGCTGTCGACACCTTCGACGCGGCCGGATTCGTGGCCCTGCTCCGCCGGCTCGCCGACCCCGGTCCGGAGATCGTGTACGCCCCGGCCTTCGACAGGGTGCTCGAGCAGCCGGTCGCCGGGAGCATCCCGATCGGCCCCGCAGCCCGCCTCGTCGTCACCGAAGGCATCCACCTGCTCGCACCGGAGCCGGGCTGGGCAGCGGTGGCGGAGCTCCTCGACGAGGTCTGGTTCCTCGACGTCGACCCGGGCGTCCGCTCGGAGCGTCTCGTCGCGCGTCACGTCGTCTTCGGGAAGGACCCCGAGGCGGCGGTCCGGTGGGTGGCCGCCGTCGACGAGCCGAACGCGTCGCGGGTGGACGCCCGCCGATCGGCTGCGGACCTCGTCGTCGCCTACGACCAGCTCGACCTCGAGCCCGACCTCGGCCTCGGCCTCGGCCTCGGCCTCGAAGACGAACACGACCACGAACACGACCTCGGCCTGTCGCGGAGTGAGGACCACGGTCAGGAGGACGATCGCGACCGCGGGAGTGACCACGGACCACGACCGGCGTGATCGCTCAGCTGGCGCGGTCGCCCGCCCGGTGCCGGCTCAGGTCGGCGAGGGTGACGGCTGACAGGTCGGGCAGCACCCACCACCCCGCCTCGGCGGCCACGTCGCCCGCGTTCGGGGTCACGACGACCGCTGCGCCGGCGGCGGCGGCCGATCGCGCACCGGTCCTGGAGTCCTCGATCGCCACACAGGTCGACGGCGACACGTCCAGCGCCGTCATCGCCCGGCGGTATGCCTCGGGATGGGGCTTGCCGTGCTGCACGTCCTCACCCGTCGCCAGCACGGCGAAGGCCGGCAGACCGGCGGCCGCCATCGCGTCCAGCACCGGGCGCACGACGCTGCGGTAGGACATCGTCACCAGCGCCTGCGGTATCCCGGCGGCGGCGACCTCGGCCAGCAGCCGCGCCACCCCCGGCCGCCACGGGACGGCCGCCTCCAGCCGCCGCACGACCCCGGCCATCAGCCGGTCGACGGTCTCGGCGGCGGACAGCGGGACCGGCCCGTGCTCGGCGATGAAGCGGCCCGACGTGAGGAGCTCGTTGCCGACCAGGGCGTGTGCGCGGGTCAGGTCCCACGTCCCGCCGAAGGACTCGACGAGGGCGAACTCCTCCGCGATCCAGTAGTCCTCGCTGGCCACCAGAGTGCCGTCGAAGTCCCACAGGACCGCGGCCGGCCGCTCGGGACCGCCAGCGGCAGGAGCTGTCCCGCTGGCGCCGGCGTCGGCGCCATCCGCCGCAGGCGTCACGTGCTCCACCGGCACGCCCGCCACCGCCGTGACGGACCGGTGCCAGCGCTCCGACGTCGCCGACCTCCGCCGTCGTCGTCGTGGATCGGCAGCGGTGTCGGGCCGTGGTCACCGCGCATTGAAGTACTTGGCCTCCGGGTGGTGGACGACGAGGGCGTCGGTCGACTGCTCGGGGTGCAGCTGCAGCTCCTCGGACAGGGTGACCCCGATCCGGGCCGGGTCCAGCAGCGCGACCAGCTGGGCGCGGTGCTCCAGGTCCGGGCAGGCGGGGTAGCCGAAGGAGTACCGCGAACCCCGGTAGCCCTGCCGGAGGACGCCGTCCAGGTCGGGGTCGTCCTCCCCGGCGAGCCCGAGCTCGTCGCGCACCCGGGCGTGCCAGAACTCTGCGAGGGCCTCGGTGAGCTGGACCGACAGCCCGTGCAGCTCCAGGTAGTCCCGGTAGGAGTCCTGGGCGAACAGCTCCGCCGCGACCTCCGACACCCGGGAGCCCATCGTGACCAGCTGGAAGGAGATGACGTCGAGCTCACCGGACTCCCGCGGGCGGAAGAAGTCGGCCAGGCACAGCCGGCGGTCGCGGCGCTGGCGCGGGAACGCGAAGCGGGCGAGCTCCACCCGGTCCGACCCGGGCTCGGACGGAGCGGTGTGCGGGTCGTAGACGACGAGGTCCTGGCCCTCGGCGTTGCACGGCCAGTAGCCGTAGACGACCGCTGCCTGCAGGACCGAGTCGGTGTGCAGCCGTCGCAGCCACTCCCGCAGCCGGGGCCGGCCCTCGATCTCGACGAGCTGCTCGTAGGTCGGGCCGTCGCCGGTCCGGACGCCGCGCAGCCCCCACTGCCCGAGGAAGGTCGCGCGCTCGTCGAGGTAGGCGGCGAAGTCGGCCTGGCGCAGTCCCCGCACCACCCGCGACCCCCAGAACGGCGGGACCGGGATCTTCACGTCGGTCGCGACGTCGGAGCGCGGGCCCTGGGTGTACCCGGTGTCCAGCGCACCGGCGCCGCCGGCCCCACCCGGCGGCTGCTCCGGGACCCCCGCTGCGCCGGCCGACCTGGAGCCGGCCGACGATGACCCGGCGGTCGACAGGGGCCCGGTCGACCGCACCGAGGCGGTCGCGGGCGTCCGGCCGTCCGGGAGCACCCCGTCAGCCGCGGGCGGCCCCGCCGGCCCGGTCGTGCTGCCCCCGAGGTCCGCCGTGCGGTCCCCCCCGGCGGCGACCCGTACCCGGCGTTCGCGCAGCGCCGGCAGGGCGGCGCCGGGCTCACCGCGCTTCATGGCCGCCAGGGTGTCCATGAGCCGCAGCCCCTCGAAGGCGTCGCGGGCGTAGCGGACCTCCCCCGCGTACATCGCGGCCAGGTCGGTCTCGACGTAGGCCCGGGTCAGCGCGGCCCCGCCGAGCAGCACCGGCCAGCGCGCGGCGACCCCGCGGTAGTTCATCTCCGCGAGGTTCTCCTTCATGATCACGGTCGACTTGACCAGCAGCCCCGACATCCCGATCGCGTCGGCGTCGTGCTCGGCGGCGGCGTCGAGGATCGCCCCGATCGACTGCTTGATCCCGAGGTTGACCACCCGGTAGCCGTTGTTCGTCAGGATGATGTCGACGAGGTTCTTGCCGATGTCGTGCACGTCGCCGCGGACGGTCGCCAGCACGATCGTCGCCTTGCCGTCGGTCGCGTCACCGGCCCGCTCCATGTGCGGCTCCAGGTGCGCGACCGCAGCCTTCATGGTCTCCGCCGACTGCAGCACGAACGGCAGCTGCATCTGGCCCGAGCCGAAGAGCTCGCCGACCGTCCGCATCCCGGCCAGCAGCTCGTCGTTCACGATCTCCAGCGCGGTCCGGCCGGTCGCCAGCGCCGCGTCCAGGTCGTCGGCCAGCCCGGTCCGCTCGCCGTCGACGATGCGCCGCGAGAGCCGCTGCGACAGCGGTAGCGCCGCCAGGTCAGCCGCCCGGTCGGCGCGGGTGTCGGCGAGGGTGACGCCCTCGAACATCGCGAGGAACACCGTCAGCGGGTCGTAGCCCTCGCGGCGACGGTCGTGGATGAGGTCGAGGGCCACCAGGCGCTGGTCGTCGGGGATCCGGGCGATCGGCATGATCTTCGACGGGTGCACGATCGCCGAGTCCAGCCCGGCCTTCGTGCACTCGTCGAGGAACACCGAGTTGAGCACCGCGCGGGCCGCCGGGTTGACCCCGAAGGAGATGTTCGAGACACCGAGGGTCGTGTGCACCCGGGGGTGGCGGCGCTTGACCTCGGCGATCGCGGCGATCGTCTCGATCGCGTCGCGGCGGGTCTCCTCCTGGCCGGTGGTGACCGGGAACGTCAGGCAGTCGATGAGGATGTCCTCGACCGCCATCCCCCACCTGCCCGTCAGGTCCGCGACGAGGCGGTCGGCCACCGCGACCTTCCACTGCGCGGTCCGCGCCTGCCCGGCCTCGTCGATCGTCAGCGCGACCACCGCGGCCCCGTGCTCGACGACGATCGGCATCACCTGGGCGAGGCGGGAGCGCGGCCCGTCGCCGTCCTCGTAGTTCACCGAGTTGACGACGCTGCGCCCCGGCAGGCGCTGCAGCGCCGCCTCGACCACCCGCGGTTCGGTGGAGTCCACGACGACCGGGAGCGTGACCGCGGTCGCGATCGCCGCCGCCATCGTGTCCATGTCGGCGACCCCGTCGCGCCCGACGTAGTCCACGCACAGGTCGAGCAGGTGAGCACCGTCGCGGAGCTGGTCGCGCGCGATCCCGACACCGGCCTCGACGTCCCCGGCCAGCAGCGCGTCGCGGAACGCCTTGGAGCCGTTGGCGTTCGTGCGCTCGCCGATCGCGAGGAAGGCGGTGTCCTGGTCGAAGGACTGGTGGCTGTAGAGGCTGGCCACCCCGCGGTCCTGCTCGACGCGGCGCGGCCGGACCTCCAGACCGCGCACCCGGTCGACGACCTGGCGCAGGTGCTCCGGCGTGGTGCCGCAGCACCCTCCGACCAGGGACAGGCCGTAGTCGCGGACGAAGGTCTCCTGGGCGTCGGCGAGCTGGGTCGCGGTCAGCGGGTAGGCCGCGCCGGCCGAGGTGAGCTGCGGCAGCCCCGCGTTGGGCAGGCAGCCGAGGCGGACCTTGGCCTGGCGGGACAGGTGGCGCAGGTGCTCGCCCATCTCGGCCGGCCCGGTGGCGCAGTTCAGAGAGATCAAGTCGATGCCGAGGGGCTCCAGCGTGGTCAGCGCCGCACCGATCTCGGAGCCGAGCAGCATGGTGCCGGTCGTCTCCACGGTCACGCTCACCATGACCGGTAGGTCGACGCCCGCGGCCCGCAGCGCCCGCTTCGCCCCGGCCACCGCCGCCCGCGCCTGCAGCAGGTCCTGCACGGTCTCCACGAGCACCGCGTCGACCCCGCCCTCGACCATCCCGGCCACCTGGACCTCGTAGGCGTCGCGGAGCTGTGCATAGCGGATGTGGCCGAGCGTGGGCAGCTTGGTACCGGGGCCGACCGACCCGAGGACCCACCTGGGGCGGTCGGGCGTCGACCAGCCGGACGCGACCTCCCGTGCCAGGCGGGCACCGGCCAGGGCGAGGGCGTGGATGCGGTCGGACAGCCCGTACTCGCCGAGTGCGGACAGGTTGGCGCCGAAGGTGTTGGTCTCGACGGCGTCGCAGCCCACCCCGAAGTAGGTGTCGTGGATCGACCGCACGATGTCCGGCCGGGTGACCGACAGCACCTCGTTGCAGCCGTCGTGGCCGTCGAAGTCGTCGAGGGTCGGATCGTGCTCCTGGAGCATCGTCCCCATCGCCCCGTCGGCGACGACGACCCGCGTCGCCAGCGCCTCGCGCAGCAGCTGCGACACCGGACACCCCCTCGCGGCGAGCGTAGACGGCGACCCGGTCGGGGCGGTCCGCCGGCAGTAGTGTCGGCACTCGTGCTGGAGCTCGAAGGTCTGCCCGAGCTCGTCGACCCGGTGGTCGTCACCGCGTTCGAGGGGTGGAACGACGCCGGCGACGCAGCCTCCGCGGCGGTGGACCACCTGGCCCAGACCCTGTCCGCCGTCCCGCTGATCGCGGTCGACCCGGAGGACTACTACGACTACCAGGTCAACCGCCCCACGGTCAGCCTGGACGCCGACGGGCACCGCCACCTGTCCTGGCCGACGACCCAGGTCAGCGTCGTGCGGCGTGGATCCGAGGGCGGGGACCTGGTCCTCGTCCGCGGGATCGAGCCGAACATGCGGTGGCGGCAGTTCTGCGAGGAGCTGACCGGGCTGTTCGACCGCCTCGACGCGCGGCTGGTCGTGCACCTGGGCGCCCTGCTCGCCGACGTCCCGCACACACGCCCGGTCCCCGTCGACGGCCACGCCTCCGACGCCGAGCTGTCCGCCGGGCTCGGGCTGGAGGAGTCGCGCTACGAGGGGCCCACCGGGATCGTCGGGGCGCTCGCGGACGCCGGCAGCCGGCGCGGGGTGCCCTCGGTGTCGCTGTGGGCGGCGGTTCCCCACTACGTCGCGCAGACCCCGTGCCCGAAGGCCACCCTGGCCCTGCTCCGCAGGCTGGAGGACCTCATCGACACCCCGGTCCCGATGGCGGACCTGCCCGAGCAGGCCCGCGCGTGGGAGCGCGGCGTGGAGGAGCTGGCGCGCGAGGACAGCGAGGTCGCGGAGTACGTCCGGACGCTGGAGACGGCGAAGGACACCGCCGACCTGCCCGAGGCCAGCGGCGACGCCATCGCCCAGGAGTTCGAGCGGTACCTGCGACGCCGCCAGCGCCGCCGCGACACCTGAGCCGCGACACCTGAGCTGAGACACCTGAGCTGAGACACCTGAGCCGAGCCACCTGAGTTGCTCGCCACACCGTCCCGAGCGGGGACGGACCTTACGGTGGCCGGGTGTGGCGGCCGGGTCCGGGCAGGTGGACGGCCGCGAGGCCGGACACTGCTGCGGGGTTCCCCCGCGGGACGCGAGCAGACCAGGGCGTGACCAGGCGTGCACCAGCCTGCGCAAGGGCGCAGCGCTGTGCACGCACGACGGGATCGGCCGGGCCCAGCCGCCACCACGAACGTCCGCGGTACCCGCCGCCCGGGCCGCCCGCGTCCGGCGCCCGGCGCCCGGCGCCGGAGCACGGCGGTCGGGGTGTCCGGTCGGTCGGCGGTCCCCCGGCCGGCACGGTGACCGGCGACCCGCGGCGGACGCTGGCCGCGGCGGTCGCCGCCGCCCTGCTCGCCGGCAGCTGGACCGAGCGGGCGATGGCGGAGCGGGTCGCCGGTGTCCTCGGGCCTTCAGCGCCCAGCGGCCCCAGCGGCCCCAGCGGCCCCAGCGGCCGGCCGCGCTGGGTCCGCCCCCTCGTCCGGCGGGTGCTGGCCGAGCACCCGGAGCCGCCGCGCGACGCCCCGCGGGCACTGGTCGCGGAGCTGATCGGCGCCGGTGGCCTGCCGCCGCTCGAGACCAGGGGCCGGGCGCGGGTCGTCGTGCGTCGGTGGGCCGCCGCGCCGACCGCGATGGCCGCACCGGGACCCGGCGCGAGCGGCGTCATCATGGACTGGCCGGTGCCTGCCCTGGACACGGTCGCCGACCTGGCGCGGTTGCTGAGGCTGAGCACCGACGACCTGGACTGGTTGGCGGGACTGACCCACCGACCACGTCGTCCGGCCGAGGCCGCGGCCGGGCACGGGTCCCACCACCGCTACCGCTGGCTGGCCAAGGCGAGCGGTGGCCACCGCCTCCTCGAGGTCCCGCTGCCGCGCCTGGCGGCGATCCAGCGACACCTGCTGCGGGCGGTGCTGGAGCCGATCCCGCCGCACGACGCCGCGCACGGCTTCCGTCGCGGGCGCAGCGCGCACAGCCATGCCGCGGTGCACACCGGGCGCGCGGTCGTCCTGCGACTCGACCTGGAGTCCTTCTTCGCGACCGTCACCGCCGGGCGGGTGTACGGGCTGTTCCGCACGGCGGGTTACCCCGAGCCTGTCGCGCACGCCCTCACGGGACTGGTGACGACCACGACCCCGCGGTCGGTCCGCTCGTCGTGCCCGCGTCCCGGCCCGGGCGAGCCGCCGGTCGACCCGGCCGCGGCCGCCCGCCTCGACGCGGCCCTGCGCACGCCGCACCTGGCGCAGGGCGCGCCCAGCTCACCGGCACTGGCGAGTCGCTGCCTGTACCGCCTCGACCGGCGCCTGGCCGGACTGGCCGGCGCGCTGGGTGGGCAGGTGCGCTACAGCCGGTACGCCGACGACCTGGTGCTGTCCGGGGACGACCCCGCCCTCGCCGGCCTCGGCCCCGCCGTCGCCGCGATCGTCACCGACTGCGGGCTGCGGGTGGCACCGGCCAAGACCCGGGTCTTGGCCGCGTCGAGCCGCCAGGTGGTGACCGGCCTGGTCGTCAACGACCACGTCGCGGTCCGCCGGGACACCGTCGACCGGGTCCGGGCCGTCGTCCACGACGCCCGGGTCCACGGGCCGGCCGCGGCGAACCGGACCGGCCGCCCGGACTTCCGCGAACACCTGCTGGGCCTGGTCTCCTGGGTCGCCCAGACCGGCACACCGCGGGCCTGCGCGGTCGCCGCGGAGGCGTCGAAGATCCGGTGGTGAGTGCACCGGCTGTCCACGGCAGCCACCGAACCACGCGCGCCGGCTGCTCAGACCTCCCGGACGAAACTTCCGAGAGCATCGCTCTGGGCGAGTCGGCTCGGCTCGTGGACGTACATCATGTGCCCGGCCTCGAAGTACTGGCGGGTGATGCGGCCGCGGGCGGACGCCGGGATCCGCAGCTGGGCGAGGACCTGCTCGGCAGCGAAGTAGGGGGTGGCGCCGTCGTGGTAGCCGAGTGCCACGTACACCCGCAGGTGCGGGTTCTGCCTCATGGCCGACGACAGCATCCCCGCGACGCTGACCGGGCGGCCCTCGAAGTCCGCGTAGCTCCACGGCTGGACCCGGCTCGTCAGGATCTCGTAGGGCAGCTCGGAGGTGTACCCGAGCCCGACCCGGACCCAGTGGTTCAGCGCTGCCGTGTACGGGCCGGTGATCGCCGCCAGGCTCGGGTCCCAGCTGGCGTCCGCCTCGAGGTCGCGGGGAGCCTGGGCACCGGTGAAGCGACCGTCGAGGCGGCCGACCACCAGACCGCGGGAGTGCAGCAGCTCCCGGGAGAAGCGGGTGTGCTCGATGCGCAGGTCGGCGAGGTCGACGAGCTCCTCCCGCAGCCCGGTGAGCCCGGCCAGCGTCCGCACCAGCTGTGCCCGCTCGGCCGCCGCCAGCCGGGAACCGCGGGCCAGGGCGGCCGGGTAGTCGCGGGCGGCGAGGGCCTCCGCCTCGGCCCGGACCTCCTCGACGGGGCGGTCCCCGAGCAGCCCGTGGTGGGCCGCGATGCTCGCGTAGGTGGGCAGGTACAGCACGTACGGGTCGTCGTTGCCCTCGGTGAAGTCGATCGAGCCCAGGTCGAGCACCGAGGAGATCAGGACGAGGCCGTTGAGGAACAGGCCATGGCGCTCCTGCAGGTGCGACGCCAGCGCTGCTGCCCGCAGCGTCCCGTAGGACTCCCCCGCCAGGTACTTCGGCGACAGCCACCGGCCGTGACGTGACGTCCAGGCCCGGATGGTCTCCGCGACCGACTCGAGGTCGCGCTGGAACCCGTGGTACTCCGCCGGCCGGCCGCCCTGGGCCACGCGGGAGAAGCCGGTCGACACCGGGTCGATGAAGACCAGGTCGGAGTCGCGCAGCAGGGTCTCGGCGTTGTCGGTCAGCGACCACGGCGGCGGGAGCAGTGCTCCCGCATCGCCCATCAGCACCCGCCGCGGGCCGAGCAGCCCGAGGTGCAGCCAGACACTCGACGAGCCCGGGCCGCCGTTGAACGCGAAGGTGACCGGCCGGGTGGCCGGGTCCGCGCCGTCGAGGGTGTAGGTGGTCAGGAAGAGCTCGGCCTTGGCCCGCAGCCCCTCGAACACCCCGTCGGTGTGCACCTCCTCCCGGAGCACCACCCGCCCGGCGACCGCGGTGTAGGCCAGCTCCCCCGCCGTGGTGGCGACCCGGTGGTGGCTGGTCACGAGGTCGTCGACCGGCGGCCTGACAGCGACCGGCACGGGCTGGGTGGGCTCCGGTGCCGTCGGGCCGGGCGGGTCGGCGTCGGGCTGCGGTGGGCGCTGGGACACCTGGTCTCCCTCGGGTCGGCGAGCAGCGGGAGTGTGACAGCCGACCCCGGACAGGTCACCCGCACAGGTCACCCGCACAGGTCGCCCGCAGAGGTCACCCGGCCGGGTCGCTGCCACCGGGGCTCCTACGCTGCCCCGGTGACGACCGCGCCGCCGGTGACGACCGGGCTGCCCGGGCTGCTGCGCCGCGGCGCCCAGACGTGGCACCTGGCCACCGCCGTCGCGGTCACCGTCGGGCTGGTCTGGCAGGCGATCCTCGTCGTGGAGGGGGTCAACGTCCTGGTCGACGCCGGCGGTTCGCTGCCGGCGGTCCACACCCGCCTGGTCAACTTCGCCAGCTTCTTCACCATCGAGAGCAACGTCCTCGTCGCGGTGACCGCGGCGGTGCTCGCGGTGCGTCCGGCCGCCGACGGCCGGGTGTGGCGGGTGCTGCGGCTGCAGGCCCTGTTCGGCATCACCGTCACCGGCGTCGTGTACTCGTCGCTGCTGCGCGGGGTGGTCGACCTGCACGGGGCAGCCGCGGTGACGAACGCGCTGCTGCACTACGTGGCCCCGGTCCTGACCGTGCTCGGGTGGCTGGTGTTCGGCCCGCGGCCGCGGATCACCGAGCGGACGCTGGTCGTCTCGATGACCTGGCCGGTGGCGTACGTGGTCTGGGCATTCGTCCACGGCGCCTGGTCCCGGTGGTACCCCTACCCGTTCGTCGACGTCACGAAGCTCGGCTACCCCACCGTGATCCGCAACGGCATCGGCCTGGTGGTGTTCCTGGTCGGGGTCGGGGCGCTGTACCGGTGGCTCGACCAGCACCTGCCGCCGCGGTTCGCGACGGCCCGGCTGGCGCCGGCAGGTGGTGGGACGCACCCGCCGCCGGCGCCCGCGCCGAGCTCAGTGGAGCAGGGTGGCGAACCGCGGTCCGGGTGAGCCGAGGCCCGTCACGTCGTCCCAGCCGGGGCGCGAGCGCAGGCCCTCCTGCGGGATCTCCGACCCGACCAGGACGCCGGGCTCGCCGGGGACGGCGCCGCTGACGGCGTCCTGCCGGAAGAAGACGTCGTCCACCGCGCCGCGGCGCCGGTTGGCGTACAGCGCCGGCGTGACCAGCCCGAGGCGTGCGCGGTGGACGGCGCCCAAGGAGGCGGTGACCAGTCCCGCGGTGAGCGGAGCCGCGACGCTGGTGCCACCGACAGCTTCCAGACCCTCGGGCTGCTGGTAGACGAGGAACGGGTCGAAGTAGCCGTCGGCCAGGTTCGCCACATCCGGGACCACCCTGCGGCCGCGCTTCGCGACGCCGGCGCGACGCTGCCACGCGGGCGCCGACCAGTACGCCGACACCCCGCCGGAGGAGCCGACGGCGTTCGCACCGCCGACGGCGACCGGGTCGACCCGGGCCCACCGGGACCCGGCGCGGACGAAGAAGCCGTTGCTCCATCCCGATCGGAAGGCCACCCCGCCGGACCGGCTGGTCCCGAAGCCGATGCCGCCGACCGCGACGGCGAACGGGTCGGTGGCGGGGTAGCCGGGGCTGCCCTGGCGCGCGTTGCCGGCCAGCCGCCCGTCGCCGCTGTCCCCGGTCGCGAACAGGACCGTGATGCCCAGGGCCGCGGCCTCGACCAGTGCCCGGTGGGCGATGTGACCGGTCGCGTAGTTCGCACCGTGGGGGTTGCGGGGGTCGTACTCGTAGTTCGCGTACCCCCAGGAGTTGCTGAGCACCTGGACGCGGTCCTGGTCGACGGCGGTGGCGAGGGTGAGCTCGGGGACGACGCACCGGGTGTTGGCGTAGTACCGGACCGCGGCCAGCGGCGCGCTGACCCGAACGGCCTGCAGGTCGAGGTCCTGCTCCAGACCCGCGTCGGTGCCGGCCGGCTGGCAGCCCGTCCGGGCCGTGGTGGACAGGTTGGTCGTGTACTGACCGCGACGCAGCACCTGATCGCCGTTGGCCCGCGCCTGGGCGTCGGCAGCGCGCTCGGCCCCAGGGTCGTTGCCCCACAGCACGATCCCGACGGTGCGCCCGGCTCCGCGGTTCCGCGCGTCGCTCCCGTCCAGCCAACGGATCTTCGCGTTGCTGGCACCGTGGACGTAGCCCCCGCGCGGTCCGGGCAGCCAGGAGCACTCGACGGCGGAGGTCGCCCTGGCACGGAACGGCGGCGGCGCCGGCAGGCGCGCGGGGACCCGACCGAACCAGGTCGCGCACGGCGCCGTCGACCCCGGCCGTGGCGTGGGCGACGAGGCCGCGGAGCTGCCGGCTGCGCCGGGACCGGTGGGGGCGGTCGTACCTGCTGGGCCGGGGAGCACGCGGGGATGGGCGTTGGTCACCGTGGAGTAGGTGACCACCCGGGCGGGCGGCCCGGACAGGCCGCCGACCGAGTCCAGCGCGGGCGCGATCGTCGCCGGCACCCGGAGCTCACCGTCGGCCCGGACGCCGGTGGCGCCACCGGCCGTGGCGGTCTGCAGCCGGACGCCGCCGAACGCGGCCGACACCGCCGCCGCGCTCCCGTGCACGACGAGCGCCTGCCGGCCGACCGCCTCGTCGACGACGAGCCCGTGGGCAGACACCCAGGCGCGGACCGTGCGGACGGCGGCGGGCCGGGGGCCGAAACGGTCCTGGAACCGGTTGCTGTCCAGGTAGTGGCCGTAGCCCGGACTGCCGGGGGTGGACACGGCGAGGGCGTAGGCCTCGGCGCCGGCCTCGTCGCGGCCGGCCAGGTCCAGGGTCAGCGACACCTCGCGGCCCGACGCGACACCCGGCCCGACCGCGACCCCGACCCCCGCAGCACCGCCGACAGCGACGGCCGGCGCACCACCGGCGACAGCGACGGTCGGGCCGGGCACTGCGGGGGTCGGGCCGGTACTGGCGGCGGACACCCCGCCGGAGCCGACCGCCAGGCCGAGTGCGGTCGCCCCCACGAGCACGGCGGCGGCGACCTGTGAAGCGGACGGGATGATGGGATCTCCTCTGGGCTCCGGTCCCGGATCGGCATCGGGCCGACCTGCGGGGACGACGCGGAGCGCTCGGCTCCCAGTAGACGTGGGCTCGGCCACCGGGTCAAGCAGCGGACCGCCACCGCGCGACTGTCCGTAGCTAATCTGTCACTTTGGGCAGCAGAGCGATCGGTCGCGGGCGCGCCGTCCAGCGGGTCAGCCACCAGCAGCCATCACCAGCCACCACCGTGGCGGCCGTCAGCCGATCCGCCCGCGCAGCACCGTGATCGTCCACCGGGCCCCGCAAGCCCCCGGGCCCGACGACACCGTCCCCGACGCCCGGATCCGGACCGACGGGGCAGCGGTCGGGAGGCCGGGCTCCGAGGCCGCGGGCTGGTCCGTTGCCGGCGCGGCCCCGTGCGGCGACGTCAGGGCGGGGCGCCCGTCGCGTCGGGGCAGCGCGGCCGACAGCGCCGGGTCCAGGACGCCGGCGACTCGGAACAGCTGTCCCGCGTCGGTGGTGAGGAACAGGCAGCCGGCTCCTCCCCGGCGGACGGTCCCGGTCACCGTCGCCGCGGTGGGCGTCCCGGCGGTCGGCAGCGCCACCGGGGAGGTGACCGGCGCCACCCCGACAGGCGCGGCGCTCCGGGGTGCAGCCGGGGTCCGCGTCGTCGCGGTGCCGGCGGTGCTCGCGGTGGCGCTGGTGTCGGTCACAGCGCTGCTGGTGGTGGTCCCTGCGACGTCGTTCCCGCAGCCGGCGACCACCGCGGTCGCTGCGACGAGCACCACCACACCGATGACCGACCCCACGTCACACCTCCCCGGACAGAGCGCACGGGCCGGTCGGCGGCGGGGACGGTCGGTCCCCTGTCGCAGCAGCCCGACGGTGGGACGCCGCCGGCCCGGCAGCGGTTCCGCGCGACCCGGCCGCCCATCGGCTCAGCGCAGGGCGGTGCCCGCTCAGGACAGGGCGGTGCTGCTCACGACAGGGTGATGCCGAGCAGCGCGTCGACAGCTGCGGCGACCTCAGTCGCGGCGACCTCAGTTGCGGCGGCGGTCCCGGCCGCGCCGTCGACGATGCCGGCCGCCCACGCGTCGACGACCGCGAGCGCACCCGCGGTGTCGAGGTCGTCGGCGAGGCGCTCGCGCAGCGCCGTCACGACCTCGCCGGGCGCCTGCTCGCCCGACCCTGCGCCGCCCGCGGCCGCCCGCGGCGCCGGTCCGCTGGCCGCGCCGGCTGCCCCGGCCGCCGCCGCCCGCCAGCGCGCCAGCCGCGCGGTCGCGGCGTCGAGGACCTCGACGGTCCAGTCACGGTCCGCGCGGTAGTGCCCACTCAGCAGCGCCAGGCGGATCGCCGCCGGGTCGACCCCCTGGCCGCGCAGCTCGGACACGAGGACCAGGTTGCCCCGGGACTTGCTCATCTTCTCCCCGTCGAGCCCGATCATCCCGGCGTGGGAGTACACCCGCGCGAAGTCCTCGCCGGTGACCACCCGGGCGTGCGACGCGGACATCTCGTGGTGGGGGAACACGAGGTCGCGCCCGCCGCCCTGGATCGCGATGCTGGTCCCGCCGGCGGCGAACGACCCGAGGTGGGCGAGCGCGATCGCGGCGCACTCGATGTGCCACCCCGGCCGCCCGCGGCCCAGCGGACCGTCCCAGCTGGGCTCACCCGGCCGCTCCGCCCGCCACAGCACCGGGTCGAGTGCGTCTTTCTTCGACGGCCGGTCCGGGTCGCCGCCGTTCTCCCCGAACAGCCGCTCCATCGTGGCCCGGTCCAGGCCGGACTCCGTGCCGAACGCCGGGTCCGCGGCCACCGCGAAGTACCGGTCCCCGGCGACCTCGTACACGGCGCCGAGCTCCGCCAGGCGCCCGATCATCTCCGTGATCACCGGGATGGCCTCGACCGCTCCGACGAGCTCGTCGGGGGCGCAGACCCCCAGCGCCGCCATGTCCTCCCGGAACAGCTGGATCTGCCGCTCGGCGAGGTGCTGCCAGTCCTCGCCGTCGCGGGCCGCCCGCTCGAGGAGGGGTTCGTCGACGTCGGTGACGTTCTGCACGTAGTGGACCCGGTGGCCGTCGTCGACCAGCACCCGCAGCGCGACGTCGTAGGCCAGGTAGGTGGCCGCGTGCCCGAGGTGGGTGGCGTCGTAGGGGGTGATGCCGCACACGTACATCCCGACGTCGACGGCATCGGCCGGTGCGCGCAGCGAGTGGGTGGCCGTGTCGAACAGCCGCAGGCCGGGGCCCCGACCGGTCAGTGCGGGGACGGCCGGGGACTGCCAGGACCTCACCGCGACGGCCTGGACGGTGCGGGCCTCATGGCCCGCAGACTACCGACCGGGCCGGTCGCGACCCGACCGGGAGCACGTCCCGAGCGCCCGCCGGGCCCCTCAGAACACCGGCCACGGCACCGCCGGCCAGCGCCCGCCGCGTCGGGGGAACCGCCGTGACCGCCGCAGGTCCGCGATCCGGGACACGGTCGCCGCGACCTCCGCGGTGGTCAGCTGCTCGCCGAGCAGGCGCGCCAGCGGATCGGACCGGCTGCCCACGCGGTCGGCCAGCACGGCGAGGGTGGCCTCCTCCTCGTCGTCCAGGCGGCGACCGGCGAAGCCCCACAGCACCGTCCGGAGCTTGTCCTCGACGTGGAAGGTCAGCCCGTGGTCGCAGCCGCGGATCCCGGCCGGCCCCGGCAGGACGTGACCGCCCTTGCGGTCGGCGTTGTTCGCGACCACGTCGAGCAGGGCCATCAGCCGCAGCTGCGGGTCGTCGGCGTGCACGACGAGCACCTCCTCGCCGCTGCCGTCGGTGGCCTCCAGGACCCGCAGCCAGCCGTCGGGGACGGCGTCCGCACTGACGACGTCGACCAGACCCGGCTCGCTCACGTGCACCCACTGCTGCACCATCCCGTCCCCGAACGGCCCGTCGCGCAGCACGGTCGGGGGGACGACGTCCCAGCCCGCCGCGTCGGACACCGCGAACGCCGCCACCTCCCGGCCCGCGAGGGTGCCGTCGGGGAAGTCCCACAGCGGCCGCTCGCCGCGCACCGGCTTGTAGACGCACGCCGTGCTGATGCCGTCGGCGGTGACGGCCGCCAGGAACGTCGCGTTGGACGAGCCCGCGATCCGGCCGAGCAGCTCCAGCTCACCGACCGTCAGCAGCGCGACGGCGTCGTCGACCGACAGTCCCGGGTCGGGCGGGAGCTCGACGGCGGCCTCCGGGCCGGGCGACGGACGGCCGCCGGGGCGTCGCCGGCTCAGCCGCGTGCCGGTCGGTAGCCGTTGGCCCGCGCACACAGGTGTCCCGACGGGTCGAGCGGGCGACCGCAGAAGGGACAGGGCGGTCGGCCGGCGGCGACCACACTCGCGCAGCGGCGCGCGAAGGAGCGGGCAGCTGCGGCGTCCAGGCGGACGACGAGGGCGTCGGTCTCCTCCTCCGTCGCCGCCAACGGGTCGGAGACGGCGTCGTCGTCATCATCATCAGCACTGACGGCGGCGTCGTCGTCGTCGGGATCGTCGGGATCGTCCCCATCCGCGTCTGCGTCGTCCGCATCGTCGGAGTCGTCTGCGTCGCGATCGCCGTCGGTCGACTCCTCCGCACGGCGCGTGGCCCGCGCCAGGCGCCCAGCGAGGGACTCGGCCAGCTCGGGCGGGAGGTCCTCGCCCAGATCGGCGGCGAGGCGGTCCAGCTCCGCCTCGACGTCGAGGCGCGGCGACGGTCCGTCCTCGGTCGGCGCCGCACCCGGCGGCGGCACGGCATACGCCTGGATCACGAGCCGGTCCCCGCCCGGGACGGTGCTCGGCTGCCACGCGAGCACCAGTGTCCCGACCCGGAAGTCCTCGGTGATCGGCGCGTCCAGCGGATCTGAGTCGAACGCCGGTGCGGCTCCCGCGGCGCCCGGCTCGGTGTTGCCCGGTCGGTCGGCCGCCTGGTCGAGGATCTCCTCGACCCGACCCGCCAGGACCGCGACCTGCTCCTTCTCCAGTGACACCGAGGTGATCCGGCGACCGTCGCGGGCCTGGAGGAAGAAGGTGCGCGCTCCCGGCTCGCCCACGGTCCCGGCGACGAACCGTTCCGGCGGGTCGTAGCGATGCACCACGCGCGCCATGTCCGTGACCCTACGGCCGGTCGGCGGGCGCGGCGGGGGCGGCTCCGGCACCGCCGCCGAGGTCGGCGTCACTGCTGACCGGGGTGCCCGCGGCCCGGCCCGGCGCACCGCTGCGACGTCGGCGCGCCTTCGCCGCGACGACCAGCCCGGACAGGTCGCCGCCGACGTCGTTCGTGCGCACGGCGAACGAGCGCAGCGGGGTGTAGCGCAGGACGGTGACCGAGCAGGGGTCGGCGACGATGCGCTGGAAGGCATCCAGGTGCATCCCCAGCGCGTCGGCGGTGACGGCCTTGATCACGTCACCGTGGCTGAACGCCGCCCACAGCGCGTCCGGGCCGTGCTCGGCCGCGACCGCGGCGTCCCACTCGCGGACGGCCGTCACGGCTCGGGTCTGGATCTCCGGGAGGGACTCCCCACCCGGGAAGCGCATCCCCGACGGGTGCTGCTGGACCACCTTCCACAGCGGGTCCCGGGCGAGGGTCTTGAGTTCCTGGCCCTCCCAGTCGCCGTACCGGCACTCGGCGAAGCGGGCGTCCTGGACAGTCCGCACCGCGCGCCCGGACAGGACGGCCGACGCCGTCTCCTGGGTCCGCTGCAGCGGGGACACCACGGCGAGGACGAGCGGCAGCGCGGCGAGCCGCACCCGCAGTGCCTCGGCCTGGGTGCGCCCGACGTCGTCGAGCCCGACACCGGCCGTCCAGCCGGCCAGGATCCCGGAGGCGTTGGCGGTGGTCCGGCCGTGGCGGATCAGCAGCAGGGTCGGCATGTCATTCCAAGGCTACCCAGCACTCCAAGGCCATCCAGCGCTCCGAGGCCACCCAGCACGGCGCGAGGGCGGCGGTGGGGTCGCCCTGGACGGCGGTCTCAGCCGGCGACGGAGACCGGCCGCCCGGCGCGCCCGCGGGTCCGCGCCCGGTCGCCCGCCGACAGCACCACCTTGCGGATCCGCACCGCGTCCGGCGTCACCTCGACGCACTCGTCCTCCCGGCAGAACTCCAGTGCCTGCTCGAGGTTGTTCGGGGTGCTCGGGGTCAGGCGCACGAGCTCGTCACCCGTCGAGGAGCGCATGTTCGACAGCTTCTTCTCCCGCGTCGGGTTGACGTCCATGTCGTCCGAGCGACTGTTCTCTCCGACGATCATCCCCTCGTAGACCTCGATGCCGGGATCGACGAACATCGTCCCGCGCTCGCTGAGGCTGGCCAGGGCGAAGGCGGTCGTGGGACCGGGACGGTCGGCGACCATCGAGCCGGTCGGCCGGGTGCGCAGGTCGCCCACCCAGGGCCGGTAGGAGTCGAACACGTGGTGCAGCAGCCCGGTCCCACGGGTCTCGGTGAGGAAGTGGGTGCGGAAGCCGATGAGCCCGCGCGCCGGGACCAGGTACTCCAGCCGGGTCCATCCCGTGCCGTGGTTGACCATCTGCTCGAGCACACCGCGGCGCAGGCCGAGCAGCTGGCTGACGACGCCCATGAAGTCCTCGGGGATGTCGATGGTCAGCTTCTCGAAGGGCTCGTGCAGCTTGCCGTCGACGGTCTGGGTGACCACCTGCGGCTTGCCGACGGTCAGCTCGAAGCCCTCGCGGCGCATCTGCTCGACGAGGATCGCCAGCGCCAGCTCGCCGCGGCCGCGGACCTCCCAGGTGTCCGGTCGCTCGGTGGGCAGCACCTGCACGCTGACGTTGCCGATCAGCTCCGCGTCCAGCCGGGTCCGCAGCTGCCGCGCGGTGATCTTCGTGCCGCTCCGGCCGGACGGGGGGGCGGTGTTGATGCCCATGGTCATGGAGATGTTGGGCTCGTCGACGGTGATCACCGGCAGCGGCCGGGGGTCGTCCGGGTCGGCGAGGGTCTCCCCGATCGTGATGTCCGGGATCCCTGCCACCGCGACGATGTCGCCCGGGCGGGCGAGGTCGGCCACCACCCGCTCGAGGCCCTCGGTCTTCAGCAGCTCCGACACCCGGACCGGGCGCTGGGTGCCGTCCACCCGGCACCACACGACGTTCTGGCCACGGCGCAGCTCACCGTTGCGGATCCGGCACAGCGCGAGGCGGCCGAGGTAGGGCGAGGAGTCGAGGTTGGTGACGTGCGCCTGCAGCGGCGCGCCCTCGTCGTAGGTCGGCGCCGGGATCGACTCCAGCAGCGCTGCGAACAGCGGCTCGAGATCCGGGGAGTCCGGGCTGGTCCCGTCCGCCGGCCGGGTGACCGACGCGCGCCCGGCGCGGGCCTGCGCGTAGATGATCGGGAACTCGATCTGCTCCTCGTCGGCGTCCAGGTCGAGGAACAGCTCGTAGGTCTCGTCGACGACCTGGGCGATCCGCGCGTCGGAGCGGTCCACCTTGTTGATGACGAGCACGACGGGAAGGCGCAGCTCGAGGGCTTTGCGGAGCACGAAGCGCGTCTGCGGCAGGGGTCCCTCGCTCGCGTCGACGAGCAGGACGACGCCGTCGACCATCGACAGCCCGCGCTCGACCTCGCCGCCGAAGTCGGCGTGGCCGGGGGTGTCGATGATGTTGATCGTGTAGGCCCGCCCGTCCGGAGCGGTGTAGGCGACCCCGGTGTTCTTCGCGAGGATCGTGATGCCCTTCTCGCGCTCGAGGTCGTTGGAGTCCATGACGCGGGCGTCCTGCTCTGCCGCGTAGGCACCGGTCTGGCGGAGCATCGCGTCCACCAGCGTCGTCTTGCCGTGGTCGACGTGGGCGATGATCGCCACGTTGCGCAGGTCCGATCGGCTGGCCACCGGGACTCCGTTCCTCTGTCGTGTGCGGGTGCGTCCCACGAGGGGCTGGACGTGCTTCTGGGAGCCCGGCGGCGGGCCCGTCCAGTGTAGGCGGGGGCCCGCAGCGCGGAGCTGGGCCGTCGACGGGGCGCTCCGGGACAGCCGCCGCCGGTGGCCTACGGTCGGCGTCCGTGGAGGTCAGGCGGGCCGGCACCAGCGGTCTCGGGTGCTCCGTCCTGGGTCTCGGGACGATGGGCTGGGGTCAGGTCACCGACACCCACGAGGCCCGTGAGCTGCTGCGCGCGTTCCGCGACGCCGGTGGCACCCTCGTCGACACCGCGGCCTCCTACGGCGACGGGGCCGCGGAGGGCGTGCTCGGCGCCGTCCTGGCCGCCGACCCGGGGCTACGCCGGGACCTCGTCGTCGCGACGAAGGCCGGTCTGGACCGCGCCGCCGGCGCCCGCGCGGTCGACCTGTCCCGCCGTGGCCTGCTGACGGCCCTCGACGCCTCCCTCGACCGCCTCGACGCCGACCACGTCGACCTGTGGCAGCTGCAGTCCTTCCCCGAGGCGGTGCCGCTGGCCGAGACGCTGTCGGCGTGCGAGGCCGCGCTGGCGACGGGCCGGGTGCGATACGTCGGGGTCTGCGGGACCGCAGCCTGGCAGCTGGCCCTGTGGGTCGCCACCGCCGCGGGCAGCCGGTTCGGCGCGGCACCGGTCACCGTGGCCGCCGAGCACTCCCTTCTCAACCGCGGGGTCGAGGGCGAGCTGGGTGCCGCCGCGCACCACCTCGGGGTCGGCCTGCTCGCGTGGGCACCCCTCGGGCGCGGCGTCCTCACCGGGAAGTACCGGACCGGGGTGCCGCGGGACTCCCGTGGCGCGTCGCCCCAGCTCGCGGGGTTCGTGGAGCGGTACCTGGCTTCCCGGGGTCGGCAGGTGACCGAGGCCGTCGCGACAGCCGCCGACGGGCTCGGCCTGGCCCCTGCGCAGGTCGCGCTCACCTGGGCGCTGGCCCGGCCCGGCGTCACCGCGGTGCTCACCGGGCCCCGCACCGCGGCGCAGCTGCGGGACCTGCTGCCGGCGGTGGAGGCCCGACTGCCCGCCGAGATCACCGCGGTCCTCGACGAGGTCTCGGCGGTCTGATCCGACGCCGTCCCGGGTCGGGCGGTCGAGCCGATCCGACGCCGTCCCGGGTCGGGCGGTCGAGCCGCACGAGCCCCGACGGCGGTGGCCATGCTGGCCCCGATGTCCGCCGACCAGGTGCCGCCCGAGCCTCCCGGCCGCGGCCGCCTCCCGGGCGGCCCGGGACCCGTCTGGGACCGCGGGCGCCGGGCGTCGGTGAGCACCCCGGAGTACGAGGTGCGCCAGCTGGTGCTGTCCCGATCGGTGTCCCGTTCGGCCGCCCGGCAGCTGCTCACCGACTCCGCCGAGCACGACGGCTGGGAGCTCTCCCGGCTCAGCCTCTTCCAGGACGGCACCCGCCGGGTGACCCTCCGCCGACGCATCATCCGCGCGCGTCTGACCCTCGACGGGCTCGTGCCCAGCGCCTGAGCACCCGGCGCTGCTGTCCGGCGTCGAAAGTCGGCGCGGGTGCCCGCCGCTCTACGCCCGGTCGAAGAACGAGTCGAGCACGCCGACACCGAAGCGCAGCGCGTCGACCGGCACCCGCTCGTCGATCCCGTGGAACATCCCCGAGAAGTCCAGCCCGGGCGGCAGCTGGAGGGGTGCGAAGCCGTAGGACGCGATGCCCAGGCGGCTGAACACCTTGCCGTCGGTCCCGCCGCTCATCGTGTACGGGAGCACGGTGGCCTCCGGATCGGCATCAGTCAGGCAGGCGATCATCGTGTCGACCAGGCCGCCGCTGCCGAGCTGCTCCGTCCACGGCTCCTCGACCGCCACGTCGGAGTGGATCGTCTCCCGCACGACCCCGGGCGGCAGCAGCCGGTCCACGGTGTCGAGGAAGTCGCGCTCGCCACCGGGGAGGAAGCGGCCGTCCAGGGTCGCGGTGGCCTGTGCGGGCACGACGTTCGCCTTGTAGCCGGCCTGGAGCATCGTCGGGTTGAGGGTGTGGGTGAGCGTCGCCCCGACCATCCGCGACAGCGGCCCGAGGCGGGCGACGAGGGCGCGGACCGCCTCCTCGTCGTCGAAGTCGACCGTGACCTCGAGGAGATCGGCGAGGGAGGTGAGCAGCTCGCGCACGGTGGGCGTCAGGGTGAGCGGCCACCGGTGCCCGGCGAGTGCCGTGACCGCCCGCGCCAGGGTCGACACGGCGTTGTCGCGCTGGATCATCGAGCCGTGACCGGCCACCCCGGTCGCCTTCAACCGAAGCCAGGCGATGCCCTTCTCGGCGGACTGGACGAGGTACAGGCGGCGGTCGTTGTCCAGGGTGACGGAGAAACCGCCCACCTCGCTGATGCCCTCCGTGCAGCCGTCGAAGAGGTCACGGTGGTGGTCGACGAGGTACCCGGCGCCGAGTGCGGAGCCGGCCTCCTCGTCCGCGGTGAAGGCGAGGACGACCGGGCGGGCGGGCGGCCGGCCGGCGCGGACCCGGGCGCGCACGACCGCCAGCACCATCGCGTCCATGTCCTTCATGTCGACCGCGCCGCGGCCCCACACGCAGTCGTCGAGCAGCTCACCGGAGAACGGGTCGACCTTCCAGTCCGCGGCGTCGGCGGGCACGACGTCGGTGTGTCCGTGCACCAGCAGGCCGTCGCGGCCGGGGTCGGCGCCCTCCCACCGCGCGACGACGCTGGCCCGGCCGGGTGCGGACTCGAACACCTCGGGCTGCAGCCCCACCTCGGCGAGCAGCCCGGCGACGTACTCCGCGGCCGCCCGCTCACCCGGTCCCGACCCGTCGCCCCGGTTGACCGACGGGATGCGTATCAGGTCCTGACAGATGCCCACCACCTCGTCGCGGCCGTCGGCCGGAGGGTCTTCGGAGGGTGCGGCGTGGGTCGGCTCGGTGCTCACCGGACCATCGTCGCGGGTGTCGGCGGCGCCGCGCGAGGCCGGCCGCGGGACCGGGCCCGACGAGGCCGGCTGGTAGCGTCCACTCGTCACGTCCGGGTGGCGGAATAGGCAGACGCGCTAGCTTGAGGTGCTAGTCCCTAGTGATAGGGGTGGGGGTTCAAGTCCCCCTCCGGACACCGCATGCGTAGCCGCTCATCACCCCGCTGGCGGTGGGCGGTCAGTACATCATCCGCGGGTCGCGGTACCACTTGAACTCGAGCAGGTTCCACGACGGGTCCCGGATCACGAAGGTCACGTGCTCCTCGACGGTCCCCTCGAAACGCAGCCCGGGCTCGTGCACGACCTCCAGCCCGCGGATCTCGACGAGACGGACCAGGTCGTCCAGCTCCTTCCTGTCGTGGAAGGTGATCCCGAAGTGCCGCGGGTACAGATCCACCGCCGCCGGGGCCTCGACGGGGTGCAGGTGGCACACCACCTGGTCACCGAAGAAGTCGAGGGTGATCCGGTCGTCGCGACGGCGGGCGAGGTGCGCGCCCAGGCCGGCGACGTAGAAGTCGTACGCCTCGTCGAGGTCGTTGACGGGGATCGCCAGGTGGAAGGTGTTCCGGGTGTCACGCACGTCGGCTCCTCGGCGGTCGCGGGGTCGGTGTCGGCACCCGGCGGGACGATCGCGCCGGGCAGGACGTGGCGTCAGCGCTCACGAGTCGGTCGCGTCGACGGCGAAGAAGGTGTCCGACCGCAGTCCCAGCCGGAGGGTCTCCAGCCCGACCAGGTCGCTCGGGGCGATGTTGCCGAGGTTGACGTCGGGGCCGACCAGGGTGATGAAGTGCGTCGCCAAGGTCTTCGTCGGCGCTTCGAACAGCATCCGGTCGGCGGACACGCTGTCCAGGATCGCGGCGATGAGCTCGTCCTTCGGCCATCCCGACGCGTCCGCGACACCCGTCGACCCGCTCTCCCTGGCCTCGGTGAGCACGTGCTCGGCACCGGCCTCGAGGTCCTCCTCGACGAAGGCGACCCAGTCCTCGTCGGACATGGCGTCGTTCACGGCGGGATCCTTGCTGCCGACCTCGGAGAACACCCGGAACTCCCCCGAAAGCCGCCGCACCCAGCGGGCCTTCTCGGTGTTCGGCAGCGGGAGGGTGCCGTTGGAGACCTCGACGATGCCGGCGCCGTACCGTCGGACGAGATCGAGGTAGTCGGGGACCTTCTGCTGGTGCAGGAACATCTCGAACAGCGTGCCGCCGAAGTACCACGGGACGTCGTGCTCACGCAGGGCCCGGGTCTTGTCCTCCAGTCGTGGGGTCGCGAGCGCGGTGCCCCAGCCGAATTTCACCACGTCGACGAGCTCACCCGCCGAGTCGAGCATGTCCCGGAACGCACCGAGCCCGATGCCGGGGTCGATGACCATGGTCAGCCCGCGGCTGCGCGGGCGCGGCGGCCGGGTGGGCAGCGCCAGCGCGGAGCGGATCACGACGGACCTCCGCGACAGGCGGCGAAGCGGGGCGGCGTCGACCCGCCGGGACGCGACGACGGTAGGCCATGGGCTCGCGACCGCGGCCGGGGTGGTCGGTGCCCCGACGCGCTGGGACCATGACGCGGTGGAGGGCGTCCGGCAGCTCGTGCGGACCAGGGCCGAGCACACCCCCGCCACCGTGTTCCTCGAGAGCGCGCGGGACGGCCGGGTGCTCACCTGGTCCGGACTCGCGGCGGTCACCGGAGCCTGGGCGCAACGCCTGGTGGACGCCGGGGTGCCGACCGGTGGTGTGGTCGCGCTGCAGCAGCCGGACCCGCTCCGCTTCGCCGCTGCGTATCTCGCGATCATCGCGGCCGGCCGGGTCGTCGCCCCGGTCGACCCGGCTGCGGGGCCGTCGGCAGCGCGCCGCCACGTCGACGCCGTCGGGGCGGCCGCGGTCGTGCTGGCCGACCCCCGTGCCGCCGGCGCCCGGGAGGCCCGCGGAGCCGCCCTGGTCGACGACCTGGGTGGAGTCTGGGCGGCGGTCGGACGGGAGAGGGGTGCGCCCGCACCGTGGCGGGACCGCGGGGGGGTCCTGCTCGCGAGCTCGGGCACGACCGGCCCCCCGAAGCTCGTCGAGCTGACCGAGACCCAGCTCCTGCACACGGCCGGGGGGATCGCCGGCCACCACCGCTTCACCCCGGCCGACCGTGGCCTGAGCCCCCTGCCGCTGCACCACGTCAACGCCCAGGTGGTCGGGCTGCTGACGGCGCTGGTAGCCAGGTCAGGGCTCGTCCTGGACGACAGGTTCCACCGGACCGGCTTCTGGGACGTCGTCGCCGACCGCGGCGTGACGTGGATCAACGCGGTCCCCGCGATCCTCGCGATCCTGGCGTCCCACCCTCCCGGTCGGCCGCCCGCAGGCGTCCGCTTCGCCCGGTCGGCGTCGGCACCGCTGCCGGTGGCGACCCTGGCGGCCTTCGAGGCGGCGACCGGGATCATGGTCGTCGAGACCTACGGGATGACCGAGGCGGGCAGTCAGGTCACCGCCAACCCGGTCGACGGCGGTCGACGGCCCGGGTCGGTCGGCCGTCCCGTCGGTGTCGAGCTGCAGGTGGTGGATCCGGCCGGGCTCCCGGTGGGCCCCGACGTGCTGGGCCGGGTGCGGATCCGCGGCGCCGGGGTGATCACTGCCTATGCGGGGTCCACCGGCCAGGACGCCATCGGCCCGGACGGCTGGCTGGACACCGGCGACCTCGGCCGAGTGGACGCCGACGGCTTCGTGCGCCTGGCCGGCCGCCGCGACGACATCGTCAACCGGGGTGGGGAGAAGATCTTCCCGGGCGACGTCGAGGAGGTGCTGCGCGCAGACCCCGACGTCACCGACGTGGTCGTCCTCGGCTGGCCGGACGCGGTCCTCGGCGCGGTGCCGGTCGCGGCGGTCGTCGCCCCTCCGGGCCTGGACGCCGTCGGACAGGAGGTGCTGCGGGCCCGACTGCACGGTCTGGCCGACGCCCGCCTGACCCGTCCGCAGCGGCCCGTGGCGATCCACCTCGTCGACACCCTCCCCACCGGTGTCAACGGGAAGGTCACCCGGCGGGCGGTCCTGGACGACCTCCGCGCCCGCATGGACGTGCCGGCCCGCGGCGAGCCGGGGTGAGCAGCACCCCACCCGAGGCACCGAGATCGACCGCCGCCGCGAGACCAGCGGACCCGCCGATCGACACCGACACCCCGCGGGGAGCTACCGGGCCGGGAGCAGGCTCGGGGCCGACGGGGTGGCTGACGGACGCTGCGACCGGTCACCTGGACCAGCTCGACCTGTTCCGGGTACTCACCTTCGCCGCGGTCGTCGCGGTGCACGACGTGGCCAACGGGAGCGCCGGGCAGAGCACGGCCGGCAACGGCGTCGAGGTCGTCCTCCACTACACCCGCAACGCCTTCTTCTTCCTCAGCGGCCTGGTGCTGGCCCACGCCGCCGGCGATCGGCCGCTGGTCCTCGCGCGCTTCTGGTCCCGGCGGTTCCGGGCGATCGGCGTGCCCTACCTCGTGTGGTCCGGGCTGTACACCTGGTACGCCGTGTGGCGCAACGGCGCGGTCCCGGCCGCCGTCGTCTGGCACCGACTGTGGGCCGGTGTGCTGCTCGGACAGGCCTCCTACCACCTGTACTTCCTGCTCGTCTCGATGCAGGTCTACCTGGTGTCCCCCCTGGTGCAGCGGCTGCGACGGGTCGGGACGGCGCACCCGCTGCCGCTGCTGGGGTCCCTCGCCGTCGTCGACGGCCTGGTGCTGCACCTGACCCACCAGCCCCACCGACCGGGCAGTGCCACCGCCTTCGCGGCTTCGTGGGCGTACATCACGGTCGTCCCGTACCTGGTGTGGGTGGTGGCGGGCGCCGTGGCGGCCTGGAACCTGCCGCGGGTGCAGGTGAGTCTCTGGGACCACCGGTGGACGGTCGCCACGATGTCGCTGCTGGGCCTCGCTGCGGCGTTCGCCGACTACACCGCGCAACGGCACGCGGGCAGCCCACCGTCGCGGGCCGCGGAGGTGATGCAACCGGTCATGCTCGTCTGGGGCGCCGGCGCGATCTGTCTGCAGTACCTCGGCGCCCTCGCGTGGCTGCGTCGGCGCCGGGTCGCCTCCTCGGCCACGAGGGCGATGCGCTGGGCGTCGTCAGCTGCGTTCGGGGTGTATCTCGTGCACCCGATCGTGCTGGACCGGGTCTTCGCCCACGGGCTCGCCGGCGATCGAGGTTCGTACCTCGGGCAGCCGTGGACGGCGGGACTGCCCCGCCTGCACCTCGAGCAGCCGCTGGCAGCCGTCGTGGCCTGGCTGGCCACGCTGACGATCTCCTCGCTGATCGTCGCTGTCGTCCGCCGCACCCCCCTGAGTCTGCCGCTCACCGGTCGCGACCGGCCGGGCCCCGGCCGGCGGCGTCGGCACGGGTGACCCCGGTCGGGCGCCGCCGAGCGGCCGGTGCTCCGCTCAGCGGCCGCCCTCGATCTTCCGGTCGCGCTGCCCGCGGCCGGCCACGCCGTACGGGTAGTCCGCCAGCTGTGGGTCGCTGGCCTCGGTGAGGGTCGCGGTCTCCACAGCCGTCAGGTGGAGCTCGGCGGCGCCGAGGTTGTCCTCGAGCTGACTCACCGTGCGGGCGCCGAGGATCGTCGAGGTGACGGCCGGGCGGTCGGTGACCCAGGAGAGGGCGACCTGGGCCATGCTCACCCCCCGCCCCTTCGCGACCGACTCGACCGCGCCCACGACGTCCCAGGTCCGCTGGTCGGCGTTGCGCGGCGCGTAGGCCTCCATGCCGCGCTCCGGGTCTTCCCCGAGTCGGGACAGCCCTGTCGGGCGGGCGTCACGGGTGTACTTGCCGGTCAGCCAGCCGCCGCCGAGGGGTGACCACGGGAGCAGTCCGACCCCGTTGAACAGACAGGCCGGGACGATGTCCCACTCGATGTCGCGGACGAGGAGGTTGTACTGCGGCTGCAGGGTGACCGGCACCGACCAGCCGCGGTACTCGGTCAGGTCGACCGTGCGCTGCAGCTGGTACGCCAGGTAGTTCGACAGCCCGACATAGCGGATCTTCCCCGCCGACACCGCGTCGTCGAGGAACCGGTAGGTCTCCTCCAACGGGGTCAGGGCGTCGAAGGCGTGCACCTGGTACAGGTCGATCGTGTCCAGGCCGAGCCGGCGCAGCGACGCGTCCAGGGCCACCGACAGGTGCCGGCGCGACAGCCCCGAGTCGTTCGGCCCGTCGAAGCCGCTGGGGAAGCGGCCCTTCGTCGCGAGGACCACCCGGTCGCGCACCGCCGGCGGGCGCTTCGCCAGCCACCGCCCGATGATCTCCTCCGAGACACCGGCGTTGTAGACGTCCGCGGTGTCCACCAGGGTCCCGCCGGCCTCGACGAAGACGTCGAGCTGCTCGTGGGACCCCTCCTCGTCCGTCTCGTTCCCGAACGTCATCGCCCCCAGGGCGAGCGTCGAGACCGAGCAACCACTACGACCCAGGGTGCGATATTCCATGATCTGGACCGTACCGGAGCCGGCCGACGGGCCTCGACCGACGACCGCTGCCGGGCCCCGGACGAGCGCTCAGCAGGCCGGACGAGTGCTCAGTAGGCCGGTCCGGTGATCAGCGGGCCGAGGTGTGGGGGCCGGACGAGTGCGGCGCGGACGAGTGCGGTGCCACCGACGCAGACCGGCGCGGACCGCGACCGCGGCCCCGACCACCCGCCGCGAAGGAGCCGTCCTCGGCCGGCATCGGCACCGGCACCGCCGGCGGCACCGGGGCGGTGCCGCTGGCGCCGACCGCCAGCACGGCGGGGTGGTCCGGGGTGACGACGGCCCGGTCGGGGTCGATGCCGGCCTGGCGGAACAGCGAGTCCGCGTCGCGGCGCTCGTCGGGCCCGATGAGGGACAGGACGGTGCCGGCGTTGCCGGCGCGGGCGGTGCGTCCCGAGCGGTGCAGGTAGTCCTTGTGGTCGGCCGGGAGGTCGACGTGCACCACGAGGTCGATGCCGTCCACGTGGATGCCGCGGGCTGCCACGTCGGTGGCGACCAGGACCCGCGGGCTGCCGTTCGCGAAACCGGCCAGGGCTCGGGTGCGGGCGTTCTGCGACAGGTTGCCGTTCAGCGCGGCCGCGGGGGTACCGGCCATCGACAGCTGCTTGGCGAGGCGATCCGACCCGTGCTTGGTCCGCACGAACAGCAGCGTGCGCCCGGGACGCCCGACGATCGCGGAGAGCACCGCGCTCTTCTGCGACCGCTCGACCGTGAACGCCCGGTGCTCCATGGACTCCACCGGGGAGTCCAGCGAGGCGACCGCGTGCAGCGCCGGGTCGGACAGGTACGCCTCCACCAGACGGTCCACGCCACGGTCGAGGGTGGCCGAGAACAGCAGCCGCTGACCGCCCGCAGGCACCTGGTCGAGGATCCGCTGGACGGCGGGCAGGAAGCCGAGGTCGGCCATGTGGTCGGCCTCGTCCAGGACGGCGACGTCGACCGCCGACAGGTCCGCGGCGTTGCGCTCGAGCAGGTCGATCAGCCGGCCCGGGGTGGCGACGACGATGTCGACGCCCCGACGGAAGGCCTCCAGCTGACGCCCGTAGGGCGCGCCGCCGTAGACCGAGACCGTGCGCAGCCCGAGTGCCCGGGCGAGGGGGGACAGGACGGCCTCGACCTGGTTCGCCAGCTCCCGCGTGGGGACCAGCACCAGGGCCCGGGGCAGCCGGACCACGCCCGGGGTGGACGGCGTCGCGGCGAGGCGGGTGACGATCGGGACCGCGAACGCGATCGTCTTGCCCGAGCCGGTCTGGGCACGACCGAGCACGTCGCGCCCGGCCAGGGCGTCGGGCAGGGTCCGGGCCTGGATGGCGAAGGGCTCGTGGGCGCCGGCAGCGGCCAGCGCGGTGATCACCGAGGCCGGCACCCCGAGCTCGGCGAAGGTCGCCGGCGCCGGCGCGGGGAGCCGGCTGGCGGCGTCGAGGGCGGCCTCGAGCTCGGAGCCGCGGGCGACCCGGCCAGGAGCGGCCGGGCGACCGGCGCCGCCACCACTGCTGCCGGGGCGGCGGCGCGGGGTCCGGGCCGGACCACCTGTCGGAGCTGACCGGCGGGGTGCGGCGTCGGTCCAGCCACCGGTGCCCGACCAGCTGTCGGTCCGGTAGGACTGGCCGGTGCGGGCACCGCCGCGGCTCGTGCGGCCCGAGCCCGACCCGTGGCCGGAGCCGCCGGCGGAGGGACGAGCGGACGTGCGGGGACGGCCCGCGGAGGGCTGGGACATGGTGGGGAGCTCCGGAGTGCAGTCGGCCGTCGCGCGGGCACGGTCGACGGCTGACTGCACGGCGACGTGGAGTCGGGCCGCCCCGCGAATGGGCGATGCCTCACGGGCCACTCGCCCGCATGAGATACGGCCAGCAGGCCGCTACCTGGAAGGTTACCAGGCGACGGTCAAGGACCCGGGTACGCCACCGGCGGCCGCCCTGCGGGCCACCGCCGTCCCCCGACGACGTGGAGGATGCCCGCGTGCGTCTGCGCGAGATGCGCCGCTACCGGCGCGACGACCCGCACAGCTACGCACTGGGGACGTTCTGTGTGCTCGAGCTGCTCGACCGGCTGCCCGAGCGCGCACTCCGGGTGGTCCTCGCGCCGTCCGCGGAGTCGACCCCCGGCGCCGGTCTCGTGCGGGCGGCCGCCGAGCGGGCCGGGGTGCCGGTCGACGTCGACGCGCGGGTCCCGGCGGCGCTGTCGTCGAAGGAGAACGTGCACGCCGTCGCCGCGTTCGCCAAGTACGACGCGCCGGTGGCACCGGGCGGTGACCACGTGGTGCTCGTCCGCCCCGCCGACTTCGGCAACCTCGGCACCGTTCTCCGCACGATGCGCGGGCTCGGCGCGGACGACCTGGTCGTGGTGCCCCCTGCGGCCGACCTCTTCGATCCCCGGGTCGTGCGGGCGTCGATGGGTGCGCTGTTCGGGCTCCGCTTCAGCGTCGTGGCCGACCTGGCGAGCTACGCGGACGCCTTCGACCGTCCGCTGTACGCCTTCCGCTCCGACGCCGCGAGCGCCCTGCCGGCGGTCTCCTTCACCCGGCCGGCGGCGCTGGTCTTCGGTCCGGAGTCCTCCGGGCTGCTCGACTCCGACCTGCCGCCGGCGTCGAGGCTCACCGCGGTCGCGATCCCCCAGGACCCCGCCATCGACTCCTTCAACCTGGCGACCTCGGTCGCTCTCGGCCTGTGGGAGCTGCGTCGGAGCACGGGCTCGCTGCCCGCACCCGCCGCCCCGATCACCTGACGACCCGACGACCTGACCGGCGACCTGACCTGACCGGTCAGGCCGACTTCCGGGCCGAGCGCCGGGCAGGCAGCGTCTCGTCCGGTGCGGTCACCGCCCTCTTCGACGTCGACCGCTTGGCAGCAGCGGGCTTGCGGGCCGTCCCGTTCCGGACCGGCCCGGACCGGGGCGGGGACGACGAGCCCGCGGACCGGGCGGCGGCGGACACGGCGGGAACCTCGTCGGTCGGTGCCGACTCCGTCGCCGACTCCGGTGTCGACGCCTGGCCAGCACTCTGGGCGGCAGCGCGGGTCCCGGCCTTCCGCGGTGCCCGGGTGCGGGCCGCAGCGGTGCCCGGCTTGCGCTCGGCGTCGGGACCGCCCGTGGACCGCGCTCCCCCGGCCTTGCCGGTCGCTGCGGCGACGCTGCGGCGGAGGGCCTCGACCAGGTCGACCACCTGGGCGCCCGGGCCCTCGTCCTCGGCCTGCTCCGGCGGGGACTGGCCGGCCGCCTTCGCGTCGACGAGCTCGAGCAGGGCGTCCCGGTAGCCGTCGCGTTGGGAGGCGAGGTCCAGGTCACCGGACAGCGCGTCGATGTAGGAGGTGGCCATCGCCAGCTCCTGCGGCCGGACCACGACGCCGTCGGGGATGTCGATCTCAGGCCGGCGGACCTCGTCGGGCCACAGCATCGTCTGCACCACGAGGACGTCGTCGCGGGGACGGAGCACGGCGAGGCGCTCGCGGTTGCGCAGCGCGAGCTTGACCACCGCGACCCGGTTGCTCGCGACGAGGGCGTCGCGCAGGAGCACGTAGGGCTTGCGGTCGTCGGCGGCCGGCTCTGCGTAGTAGCCGCGCGAGAGGGTGATCGGGTCGATCGAGGCGGCGTCGACGAACCCGACCAGCTCGACCGTGCGGCTCGACGAGATCCGGACACCCGCCAGGTCCTCGTCGGTCAGGATGACGTCGACCCCGGAGTCGGTGCGGTAGGACTTGGCGATGTCCTTGAAGGTCACCTCCTCGCCGTCGGCCTCGGCGACCCGCCGGTAGCGGACCCGACTGCCGTCCGACGCGCGGACCTGGTGGAAGGTCAGGTCGCGCTCCTCGGTGGCAGCCGTCAGCCGTACCGGGATCGACACCAGCCCGAAGCTGATGGCCCCCTTCCAGACGGTCTGTGGCACCGGCCCTCCCCCGTTGGTCGACTGGCACACCTCGTCGCGACGGTGCACCTCGGCACGGACGGGCCCGCCCGCGTCGGGCACGTCACCGCGACCAGGCACATCATCGCGACCCCCGCATCATCTCGACCAGTGGGGCCGGGCGCCACGGGCGCGTCCGGCCATCTTGTCGGAGGTCGCGGTCAGAGTTCGGGGACAGGACGCGGACGGCACCGGACGAGCAGGAGGACGAGATGGCGAGCACTGGTCTCAGCACGGTCGGAGTTGTTCTCAGCACGGTCGGGGAGGCGCGCCCCGACGTCCGAGGTGGCCCGGCGGACGGTCCGCAGCCGGGTCCCTGGCGCACGGCCACCGACATCACGGCGTGGTGCGTCACCTGCGAGACCGACGTGGCCTTCCACGCACCGTGGGGTCAGACGCCGGTGGACCTCGCCGCGGACGAGCGGGCGTGCGTCTGGTGTGGCGAGGCACTGGTCCTGTCGTTCACGGTCGTCGACGAGCGGCCTTCCGATGGCGCGCCAGGGCCGCACCCGGGTGCCCGGGTGGCCTGAGGCGGCCCCGGGGGCTCAGACCCCGGGGACCCCGGCGCCGCTCGGGTCGAGGTCGCCCGTCAGCGGGCGAGGGAGCGGGAGGGACCGCTCGTCCACAGCCGCGGCCAGGCCGGGCCCGGCCTCGGTGGCGGCGCCCAGCTGCAGACGCGCCGTCAATGTGCCCGGGCCTGCGGGCTCTCCCGGTTCCTCGGAGATTGCTGATGCAGCAGGACCTCCCGATCCAGGGGGAGCGTCCGGTCCGGGGTCGACGTCCGGTCCAGCGGCGACGTCCGGTCCAGCGGGGGCGTCCGGTCGGCGGGCGGCAGCGCTCACCGCAGGCGGAGACGGCGCTGCAGGTGGCGCTGGTGCAGCCGGCGCTGGGGGCGCGGGCAGCGCGGGCCGGGTGTCCGGACCGAGCGCAGCGGCACCGTTCGGCGCCCCGCCCACGGCCCGCGCGGCCCCGGCGTCTCCGGACCCGGTCGCCCCCCCGGTCGACGTCGACGTGTCGGCACCGCTCCCGCCCGTCATGGACGCCAGCGCGCCGGCAGCCTGACCGCCGAGGCCCGACAGTCCCTCGAGTGCGCGGGTGAGCTCCGCCGGGATGATCCACATCTTGTTCGCCTCCCCGCGGGCGATCTGCGGGAGCACCTGCAGGTACTGGTAGGACAGCAGCGCCGGGTCGGGACGGCCCTCGTGGATCGCTGCGAAGACCGTCTGGATGGCCTCCGCCTCGCCCTTCGCACGCAGCACCCGCGCCTGCTGGTCGGCCTGCGCGGTGAGGATCTGGGCCTGGCGCTCCCCCTCCGCCCGCAGCACAGAGGACTCCTTCGCGCCCTCGGCTGCGAGGATCTGGGACTGGCGCTGGCCCTCGGCGGTGAGGATGGCCGCCCGCTTGTCGCGCTCCGCGCGCATCTGCTTCTCCATCGAGTCCTGGATCGACGCGGGCGGCTCGATCGCCTTCAGCTCGACCCGGTTCACCCGGATGCCCCAGCGGCCGGTGGCCTCGTCGAGGACCCCGCGGAGGGCGTTGTTGATCTCTTCGCGGCTGGTCAGCGTCCGCTCGAGGTCCATCCGGCCGACGACGTCGCGCAGGGTGGTGACGGTCAGCTGCTCGACGCCCTGGATGTAGCTGGCGATCTCGTAGGTGGCCGACTTCGGGTCGGTGACCTGGAAGTAGATGACGGTGTCGATCGAGACCATCAGGTTGTCCGCGGTGATCACCGGCTGCGGTGGGAAGGACACGACCTGCTCGCGGAGGTCGATCAGCGGCCGGACCTTGTCCACGAAGGGCACCACCACCGCCAGGCCGGGCGTGAGGGTCCTGTTGAAGCGGCCGAGGCGCTCCACGACGGCCGCGCGTGCCTGCGGGACGATCCGCACCGACCGCACGAGCACCAGCAGGACGACCAGGGCGAGCACGGCGGTGACGATGAGCTCGGGGTGCATGGGTCGCCCTTCGGTTCAGGGACCCGCGGTGAGCGGGTCGCGGCCGAGCACGACGGCTGTCGCACCCTCGATCAGGACCACGTCGACGGTCTGGCCCGGCGCGAGGACGGCCGAGCGGTCGTAGGAGCGGGCGGACCAGACCTCCCCGGCCAGCTTCACCCGGCCCGCGGTCCCGGCGTCGACCGGCGCGAGGACGACGGCCTCCCGTCCGACCAGTGCCGCGGTGCCCGTCGGGTGCAGCTGCCCGAGGCGCACGTGGCGGATGGCGACCGGGCGGACGACGACGAGCCCGACCGCCGCGACCGCCGCCGCGGCCACCAGCTGGATCGGCAGCCCGAGCCCCAACCCCGCGACGACCGCGCCGCCGGCCGCGCCGACCGCCAGCATCAGCAGGACGAGGTCGAGGCTCGCGACCTCCAGCCCACCGAGCACCAGCGCGGCCAGCAGCCACGCCGCCCAGGCATTGGCCGCCAGCCAGTTGCCCATGCTCCAGCGTAGGACGCAGGTCCCGGGCCAGGCCGGGACGGGTGGGGCGGCCGGGGCGCCCTCGCCGTCCCCTCGACCAGGTCAAGCCGGTGGCAGCCGGACAGGTCAGCCGGTGGCGGCCGCGGCGACCCGCGACGGCCCGATGCCGGGCCCGCGGCCCGGGCCGCCGGCCGCCCGGGCCGTCCATCGACCACCGTCGGTCCCGACGTGCAGCGCGACGCCGAAGGTCCTCGACAGGACGTCGTCGGACAGCGTCTGGGCGACCGGGCCCGTCGCGACGACCCGCCCGGCGCGCAGTGCCAGGGCGTGGGTGACCCCGGGCGGGATCTCCTCGAGGTGGTGGGTGACGAGCACGAGCGCCGGCGCCGCGGGGTCGGCCGCGAGCGCCGCGACCGTCGCGACCAGCTCCTCGCGGGCCCCCAGGTCCAGGCCCGCGGCTGGCTCGTCGAGCAGCAGGAGCTCCGGGTCGGTCATGAGGGCCCGGGCGATCTGGACGCGCTTGCGCTCGCCCTCGCTCAGCGTCCCGTAGGTGCGTCGGACGAGGCCGGAGATACCCACCTGGCGCAGCACCTGGAGGGCCCGCACGGCGTCGAGTGCCTCGTAGGCCTGCCCCGATCGGCCATAGACGGCGAACGACGCGCTCACCACGACGTCACCCACCGCCTCACCGGGCGGGATGCGGTCGGCGAGGGCCGCACTGGACAGCCCGATCCGCGGCCGCAGCTCGAAGACGTCGGTCCGGCCGAGGCGCTCACCGAGGACGTCGACCGTGCCGGTGGTGGGGTGCAGCAGGGTCGCGGCGATCGACAGGAGGGTCGTCTTCCCGGCGCCGTTCGGCCCGACGACCGCCCACCGCTCGCCGTCGCGGACCACCCAGTCCACCCCGTCGAGCAGCTCCGCGCGACCACGGCGCAGGCCGACGCCGGCGAAGGCGAGCACCGCGCCGGCCGACACGTCGCCAGACGCTAGCCGACGGCGTGCACGCGCCCCTCCTAAGCTCCCGGCGTGCCGTCGCTGCGCTCCATCCGCCTGGTCACCTGGGGGAATGCGTGGCTGTCGGGCACGGTCGCCCTCGACGACCTGCTGGACGGCGTCCGCGGCGACGACGTCGCCCACACCGTGTCGCTGCCCCCACGCGGTGTCGACGTAGCGGCCTCGACCGGTGCCGGCGGGCGGATGGCGGCGGTCGTCGAAGCCCTGCCGGTCCCGTTCGCCCTCGCCCAGCTGCGTCGCCAGGGGACGACCGCGCTGCACCTCGCGCTGCCGGTCCCGGGCGACCCACTCGGGCTCGCGGGACCACCCGCCACCACGCAGGCGGTCGTCGCCGCCGGGGAGGGCGTGCTCGCCGAGGGTGCCGGGCTCGCGCTGGTCCCGGCCCTCGTCGGTGCCGGTGTCCAGTGGTCGGCACTGCCTGCGGAGGCGCCCCGGGTGCTGTCGAGCCGTTCCGACGCCGAGCGTCAGCTGAACGAGGGCCTCATCGCCGCGGCCCGCGAGCTCGCCGGGCTCGATGTGGCCCGGTCCAACCCCGCCCTGCTGCGGGCGCTGGCCGCGGAGTCCGCCGGCGGCCGCGGCGGCGAGCTGCCCCCGACGCTGCCCGAGCGCGACCTCGGGCTGCTGGCCCGGGCCACCCGCCTCCGCACGGTGCTCGCTGTCGCGCTGGCCGACGACGGGGGTGCCCGGACCGCCGGTGAGGCGGCGGCCCGGCGCGAGGTCCTGGTGCCGCTGGACCGCCTGGTCCGCCGCGCGCTGGTCGCGGCGTGCACCGCCGGCCCGGGGTGAGCCCGGCCGCGCTCGTCACCGTCACCGGTCGGGACGGACCCGGTCTGACCGCCGCGCTGTTCGCCGGTCTCGACCGCGCCGACGTCGAGATCGTCGACGTCGAGCAGATCTGCGTCCACGGCCGGCTGGTGCTCGGGATCGACGCGCGCTTCGGCGCCGACCGGGCGACCGACGCCGCCGGCGTGCACGCCGACCTCGGCCGCGCGGCCGGCCTGCGGGCTTCCCTCGCCGCGGTCGCGGCGGCGACCGGGCTGCAGATCGACGTGCAGGTCGTGCCGGGCGTCGCCGGCGCCGACCCGGCAGCACCTCTCAACGGCTCCCCCGGCGACCGCGACGGCCCGCCCGGCGACCGCGACGCCGACGGCACGTCGACGGGCTCCGAGACGGTCGCGGTCCGGGGGCGCCGCGGGGCACCGGGGACCCGCAGCCACGTCACCGTCCTGAGCCGGGTGCTCGCGCCGGGGGCCCTCGCGGCGGTCGCCGGCCGGGTGGCGGCCCTGGGCGCGAACATCGACCGCATCCAGCGGGTCGCGGCGTCGCCGGTCACGGTCATCGCCCTCGAGGTCAGCGGCGCCGACCCCGCGCAGCTCCGGCGTGAGCTCGCCGGGATGGCGCTCGGCCTCGGTGTCGACATCGCCGTCCAGCCGGCCGGCCTCGACCGGCGCGCGAAGCGGCTGGTCGTCCTGGACGTGGACTCGACGCTGATCACCGGGGAGGTGGTGGAGCTGCTCGCCGCGGCGGCCGGCTGCGGCCCGGAGGTCGAGGCGATCACCGCGGCGGCCATGCGCGGCGAGCTCGACTTCGTGGCGTCGCTGCGTCGGCGGGTGGGACTGCTGGCCGGCCTGCCCGCCAGCACCCTGTCCGACGTCCGCGACGCACTCGTCCTCACGCCGGGGGCGCGGACGCTGGTCGCCACCCTCCGCAGACTCGGCTACCGCTGCGGCATCGTCTCCGGCGGGTTCACCCAGGTGACCGACTCCCTCGCGGCGGAGCTGCACCTCGACCACGCCCGCGCGAACACCCTGGAGATCGTGGATGGCCGGCTCACCGGGCGCCTGGTCGGTCCGATCGTCGACCGGGCGGGCAAGGCGGCGGCGCTGCGGGAGTTCGCGGCGGCCGACGGCATCCCGCTGAGCCAGACCGTCGCGGTCGGTGACGGCGCGAACGACCTGGACATGCTGGCGGTCGCGGGACTGGGCATCGCCTTCAACGCGAAGCCGGCGGTCCGGGCGGCGGCCGACACCTCGGTCACCGTCCCCTACCTCGACACGGTGCTGTTCCTGCTCGGCGTCACCGGTGACGACCTCGACGCCGGCTGAGCCCGCCACCACTCCGCTCCCGTTCCCCTGCGATCCTTGCCGCCGGCGTGGCACCGGCCAGGGCGGCCGAGCAGTCAGGCGCCGACCGCGTGCACCCCGCCGTCCACGTGCACGATCTCGCCCGTGGTCGCGGGGAACCAGTCCGAGAGCAGCGCGACCACGGCCCGGGCCGGCGGCCCCGGGTCGGTGATGTCCCAGCCGAGGGGCGCCCGCGCGTCCCAGACCGCGGTCAGACCTTCGAAGCCGGGGATGGCGCCGGCGGCGATGGACCGGATCGGGCCTGCCGACACGAGGTTCACCCGGACCCCCGACGGTCCGAGGTCCTTCGCGAGGTAGCGCGCGGTGGATTCCAGGGCCGCCTTCGCGACCCCCATCCAGTCGTAGGACGGCCACGCGACGGCAGCGTCGAAGTCGAGGCCGACGACCGATGCCCCGGCGGGGCCGAACAGCGGCTGCAACGCCGTCGTCAGGCTGGCCAGGGAGTAGGCGGAGGTGTGCAGCGCCGTCGACACCGCCTCCCAGGGTGCGGTGAGGAAGTTGCCGCCGAGGGCCGATGCCGGGGCGAACGCGATCGAGTGGACCACCCCGTCGAGGCCGTCGACGTGCGCGCGGACCCGCTCGGCGAGCCCGGCCAGGGCGGCTGCGTCGGTCACGTCGAGCTCGAGGACGGGCGCCGGCACCGGGAGCCGCCGGGCGATCCGCTCGACGAGGGACAGCCGCCCGTACCCGGTCAGGACGACCGTCGCGCCCTGCTCCTGCGCGATCTTCGCGGTCGAGAACGCGATCGAGGCATCGGTGAGCACCCCGGTGACGAGGATGCGCTTGCCGTCGAGGATGCCCATGGGAGGTGCTCCAGATCGGTCGGGTGGGGCGTTCGGGACGAGGTCGGATGTGGGACAGGATCGGTCGAACGGTCGGAGAGCACGATCGAGAGCCGCAGTCAGGGGCATCGGTGCGGAGCCCAGTGGGCGACCCTCAGTGACCCATCCCGAGCCCGCCGTCGACCGGGATCACCGCGCCCGTGATGTAGCCGGCGTCGGGTCCGGCCAGCCAGCGGACCACGCCGGCCACCTCCGACGCATCGCCGAGGCGGCCGAGCGGCACCCCGGCGAGGACCTGGGCCCGGCGGTCGTCGGTGAGCGCGCGGGTCATGTCGGTGTCGACGAAGCCGGGAGCGACGACGTTCACCGTGATGCCGCGGGACCCGAGCTCGCGCGCGAGGGACCGCGCCAGCCCGACGAGACCGGCTTTGCTGGCCGCGTAGTTGGCCTGGCCCGGCGAGCCGAGCAGGCCCACCACCGACGACACCAGCACGATGCGCCCGCGCCGCAGTCGCAGCATCGAGCGGGCCGCCCGCCGGGCGACCCGGAAGGCACCCGCCAGGTTGGTGTCCAGCACCTCGGTGAAGTCGGCGTCGGACATCCGCAGCACCAGGGTGTCGCGGGTGATGCCGGCGTTGGCGACCGCGACCTCCACCGGCCCGTGCGCCGCCTCGGCCGCGGCGAAGGCCGCGTCGACCTCGGTCGAGGAGGTGACGTCCGCGCGCAGCCACAGCGGCGGAGGCGGCGCGCTCGCCCCCTCCGCGGCACCGGCCGGCCCGACCCCGCCAGCGCCCGGGGGGTCGGCCGGTGGCGGACCCGTGCGGAACGTCGCGGTGACCCGGTCGCCGCCGGTCGCGAACGACGAGACGATCGCAGCGCCGATGCCCCGGTTGCCGCCGGTGACGAGGATCGACCGGGCGGTCGCTGGGGACGACGGCCGGAGCTCTCGGTACTCGCCCTGCCCGCTCGACACGGGTCGACCGTAACGGGTGTGGACCACCGCACCCACGGCTCGGGCGGTCGGGACTACCGTGTCAGGAGAAAGTGTCACCGTGAGACGGTCGCCTCGCCGGCCGCGTCAGCTCCGCCGTGAGCCGGCCCGACCACGTGGACAGGGCGCTCGTCCGGACAGCCGGGCCGAACCGAGTGGGGCAGGGCGTGCTGGTGGGAAGCGCAGTGACCGTCGCCGACACGGGACGTGCGGAGGGGCGGCGGTGATCGGGCGTGCGAAGCGCGACGTCGTGCGCATCACCGACGCCCGCGGCAGCCTGAGCGCGGACATCGAGGGCCGGCGGCGGCGTTACCTGGTGTCGATGGGCATCCGGATCGGCTGTTTCGTGTCGGCCTACTTCGCGCACGGCTGGCTGCGGTGGGTCGTCGTCGCCGGCGCGGTGTTCATCCCCTACTTCGCGGTCGTGGTCGCCAACGCCGGACGCAACCTGCGCGCCGATGCGCCCCTGCCCCCGGTGACACCGGCAGCTCGACAGCTGAGCGGCGCCACCGCCCCGGCGCCGACCCGGACGGGCCGGTCGGGCGAGTCCGGCGGGCCGGGGACTGCCGACGACCTGACGGAGGCAGATCGGCTGGCGGACGCCGGGGCTCAGTGGGCCAGCCAGACCGCGGGGTCCCTCGTCCACGACAGGACCTCGGCCGGCAGCTGAGACGCGGCGACGTCGGCCACGCTGACGTGCTCGAGCACGGACCGCAGGCTCGCCCGGGCGGCGACCCACACCTCCCGCAGCTGAGCGGTGCAGCCGGGGTACTCCCACTGCTCCGGCCGCTGTCCGCGGACCTCGGCGAGCGGGCCGTCGACGGAGCGGATGACGTCCGCGACGCTGATGGACGCGGCGTCGGCGGCGAGGGTGTACCCGCCGTCCACGCCACGGCGGCTGGACACCAGGCCGGCCATCCGCAGGTCGCGCATGATGCCCTCGAGGAAGCGAGCGGGGATCTGCTGGTCGGCGGCGATCGCGTGGGTCGTGAGCCACGGCGTCCCGGACGCCTGCGCCGCGGCCAGCACCACGAGCGCGCGGACCGCGTAGTCCACGCGCGACGTGATGTGCACGCCCCATTGTCTCGACATCGCGGGAGCGCCGACGGGCGCGCACCGGCGACCGGCCCCCACGGCGCAGCCGCAGCGCAGCCGGAGCCAGAGAGGCCCGGCGACCGGCCGAGCCGGTCCGGACCCGCCACCGGTGCGGCCGGTCAGCCTGGGTAGTTCACGTCCGCCCGAGGTCGAGCCCCCGACGGCGCAGCACCCCGGCCCCGAGGCGGCGAAACGCGAGGTCGACGGCGATCCCGATGAGCAGCAGCACGATCATGTCCGCCAGCAGGTCACCGACGTCGGAGTTGTCCTGGGCGAAGGCCAGCTGCTGGCCGAGGGCGACCTTCCCCGGGATCGTCGTCAGCAGCTCACCGGCCAGCAGGCTCCGCCAGGCGAACGCCCACGCCTGACGCAGGCTGGCGACGATCGAGGGCATCGCCGCGGGCAGCAGCACGTCGGTGTAGAGGTGCACGCCGCGAGCGCCGATGACCCGGCCGACGCGGACGAGGTGCGGTGGGACCGTCGCGATGCCGTCCGCGAACCCGTTGGCGATGGACGGCGCGGCCCCGAGAACGACGACGAACAGGATCGCGGACTCGTCGAGCCCGAAGAGCAGCAGCGCCAGCGGGAACCACGCGACCGACGGCATCGTCTGCAGCGCCGAGACCAGCGACCCGATCCCCCGGCGGAGCACGGACACCCGGGCGACGGCGATCCCGACGACGGCCCCGATGGCGAGGGCGAGGACGAACCCGGCCACTGCCCGGAGCAGCGTCGTCGCGATGGCCTGCCAGGTCTCGCGGTACCGCAGCACGTCGTAGAGGTGCACGAGCACGGTGGTCGGTGTCGGGAGCAGGAACCGCGGCTTCCAGCCGGACAGGGCGGTCAGCTCCCAGACCGCGAGCACCAGGCCGACGGCGACGAGTGGCGGCCAGCCGGCGGACCACGTCCGCCGGAGGACCGAGGCGCCGGTCGAGGTCCGCGCCGCGCCCCTCGCTGTCCGGGTCCGGCCGCTGCCGGTGATCGGGTGCTCAGTCACCGGTCCGCCCCGGGAGCAGGCTCTCCAGGTGGTGGGCCAGCTCGTCCAGAGCGGGGCGGCCGGCCCGAGGGCGTCCGAGATCGACCGCCACCTCGGCGACGACGCGTCCCGGCACGCCCAGCACGAGCACCCGGTCGGCCAGGACGGCCGCCTCGCGGACGTCGTGGGTGACGAGCACGACCGTGAACGGCCGCTCCCGCCGCAGCCGCTCCAGCTCCGCGTGCATGCCCGCACGCGTCACCGCGTCGAGGGCGCCGAACGGCTCGTCCATCAGCACCAGGTCTGCCTCCTGGGCGAACGTCCGGGCGAGAGCGACCCGCTGGCGCATGCCGCCGGACAGCTCGTGCGGCCGGGCATCGGCCTGACCGGACAGGCGGACGAGCGACAGCAGCTCGCTGATCCGGGCACGTCGCCCGCCCCGCGGGACGCCCTTCAGGCGCAGGACCAGGTCCAGGTTCCCGGCCACCGTCAGCCACGGGAACAGCGTCGCGTCCTGGAACATGAGCGCCGTCGCGGCGGCCGAGGTGCTGACCGTCCCGGCGGTCGGGTGCTCGAGTCCGGCGAGGACGGACAGGAACGTCGACTTGCCGCAGCCGGACGGTCCGACGAGGGCCACCACCTCCCCCGCCCGGACCTCGAGGTCGATGCCCGCGAGGGACTCCCCGGCCGCGCCCGGGTAGCGGTGGTGCAGACCGACGACCCGCAGGACAGCGGCGCGCGTGGGCACCAGTGACGTCGAGGCAGCTCCGCCGACTCCGGCGACGACCACCGGGGCGGCGGCCACGTCGGCGGCTGCAGCGGCCGCGGCGGCGGCCGCCGGCGCTCGGCTCACAGGCCGCGAACGGTCGGTCGGTGCAGACCTGCCAGGACCGCGTCGAGCGGGCCGAGGTGGTACAGCCCGGCGAGGTCCACCGCCGGGGCCGGGAGCACGCTCGCGGCGTGCGCGGCGTCTGCGGCGAGCGTCCGGGCCAGCGGGTCCACGGTGAAGCTGAGGCGTGGCCAGGCCTGGTCGAGCACGGCGGCCGGCAGCGGGCGCCCGCCCGACAGCGCGCCGAGCGCCGAGTTCGCAGCGGCCTTGGCCGCGCCCGGGTTGGCCGCCATCCAGGCCACGGTGTCGACCTCGCCCCACAGGAACGCCGCCACCACGGTGGGCGAAGCGGCCAGGAAGGCCGAGCTCACGACGACGTTGGTCGTGACGAACCGGCCACCGGGCCACAGGCTCGCCTCGTCGACCAGCACGTGGCCGCCGGCTGCGACGAGCTCGCACAGGTAGGGCTCCGGCACCCAGGCGCCCGCGATCGCACCCTGCCGGAACGACTGCAGCAGCAGGGCGTTCGCGGCCGGGACCACCGCGACGTCACCACCGCCGGCCGCCGTGGTCCGCAATCCGTGGCCGCGCAGGTAGTACCGCAGGGCGACGTCCTGGGTGTTGCCGAGCTGTGGACTGCCGACCTTCCTGCCACGCAGGTCCGCGACGGTCCGGACGTCCTTCGCCACCACCAGGGCGGCACCGCCGGAGCAGGCGCCGGCGATCACCCGGAGCGCGGTCCCCCCGGACTGGCGGAAGCCGGTGATGGTCGGGCTCGGGCCGATGAACGCGATGTCGACCGAACCGCCCAGCAGCGCACCGAGCTCGGCCGGGCCGGCGGTGAACGACAGCTGGCGGATCGTCACCGACGAGCCCAGCGCCCGTGCGAAGTAACCCTGCCGGAGCCCGACGAGGGCGACCGCGTGGGTCAGGTTGGGGAAGAACCCGAGCCGCAGCGTGCTCGGCGGAGACGCCGTCGCCGGCGCGGTGCCCGCCGTGGCGGGGGTGGACCCGAGGGGGGTCGATCCCGTGGTCGCCGCGCCGGCGGCCGCCGCTCCCGGGCTGGCCGACGGGGCCGTCGCGCCCGGGTCGGGACCGACCGTCGGGCTGGTCTGGGTGATCTGACCGTTGCCGCCGGACCCGTTCGAGCTGCACGAGGCGACGAGCGCGGCACCGGCCGTGGACAGCGCCGCCGAGAGGACGGCCCGGCGACCGGGGCCGTTCTCGGTGCTGGCGGGACGCGGCACGGTCTTCCGTCCTCCGATCGGCACGCCGGACGCGACCGGCGGCGCCGAATCTACAGCAAGACGGTCGGGAAGATCCAGTCACAGACGTCGTGTCGCGCCGTCCTCGACGGCCGCAGCTCGGGTCGACCGCTCGGGTCGACCGCTCGGCCGCTCGGCCGCTCGGCCGCTCGCCATGAGCGCCGACCAGGGTCGTACCGTCGACTCGTGGGTCGCGACGGGTTCCGGACCGCGCTGCGGTGGACGCTGACCACGGTCGCGGTCGCGGTGCTGGTCGTGTCGATGTTGAGGCTGTCGCGGTGGCAGTGGCACAAGCACGTCGGGCGGGACACCCAGATCAGCCGCCAGCAGCGCGACCTCGCCGCGCCGCTGACGTCCTTCGACCGGCTGGTGCACACCCCGGCGGTCCTGCCCGGTGAGGAGTGGCGGCGCGTCGAGCTGCGCGGGCGGTTCGACAGCTCCCGCCAGGTCGTGGTCACGCTGCGGACCGTCGGCGGCCTCCCAGGCTCGGAGGTCCTGACCCCGCTGCACACCGACGCCGGTGCCGACGTCCTCGTCGACCGGGGCTTCCACCCGATCCCCGACGACGCCGCGCCGGGGAGTGCGGGGCCCGCGCCCGCCGCGCCGGGTGGACCAGTGGTGCTCACCGGCTACCTCCGGCTGAGCGAGCACGGCAGCCGGCCGCCCTCGCTGGACGGTCGGGTCCAGACGTTCACCGCGATCGACCCGGCTGTCATCGCGACTGTCCTGCCGTACCGCCTCCTCGACGGGTACGTCCTGCTGGACGCGACGAGCCCGGCCGGGCAGGCGGGGCTGCAGCAGGTGCGGCCGCCGACGTACGACCCCGGGCCGTACCTCTCGTACTCGGTGCAGTGGGTGATCTTCTGCGCGATCGCGGTCGGTGGGTTGCTCCTCCTGGCGGTGGACGAGGTCGGCGGCGGCCGGATCCGCTCGCGGCTGCGGCCACCTGCCCCGGCCGCCGACGGCCAGCCCGGTACCCCTGGCCAGCCCGGTACGGCCAGCCCGCCCGGTGCGGCCGGGCCGGTCGGTACGGCCAGCCCGCCCGGAGCGGCGGCCCGCGCGGCTGCGCACCTCGCCGGCGTGGGGAATCCACCCGTCGGCTCGGGTCGCGTCCGCCCGGCGGGTCGAGGAGCGCCGTCGGACGTCGTCGGAGTCCTCGCGGGCACCGCCGGGACCAGGTCGCTGCCCGACGACTTCTACGAGGACCGCAGCCCGGTGGACGGGGACGTCGACCAGGCCGTCGGGGGGCCGCCCGGCGTCGACCGGTCGGGGTGACCGGTCGGGGTGACCGCGCGCCGACCCCGCTGCGTTGAGGTGATCTCTACAGTACGAGACATCCACGGGAGATCGACGCAGGGGAGGACCGGGTGGACCTCGGGCTGGCCGACCGGGTCTTCCTCGTCACCGGCGGGAGCCGCGGCCTCGGTCGGGCGACCGCCGAGGTCCTGGTGGCCGAGGGCGCGCGGGTCGTCCTGTCCGGACGCGACCCGGAGACGGTGACCCGGGCCGCCACGGAGCTGGGCTCCGAGCGCGCGCTCGGCCTCGCGGTGGACAACACCGACGCGCGCGCGGCGGAGCGACTCATCGCCACCGCGGTCGCGAAGTTCGGCCGCCTCGACGGTGCCCTGCTGTCGACCGGCGGACCAGTCGCCGGGTCGGTGGCGAGTCTCACCGACCAGCAGTGGCGGACGGCGTTCGAGAGTGTCTTCCTCGGGGTCGTGCGTCTGGCCCGGGCGGTCGCGGCCCACGCCGGAGCCGGGTCCTCCCTCGCTTTCGTGCTGTCGAGCAGTGTGGCGGCGCCGATCCCGGGGCTCTCGCTGTCCAACGGACTGCGACCAGGGCTCGCCGGGCTGACCAAGGACATGGCCGGGGAGTTCGGACCTCGCGGGTTGCGGGTGAACGCGCTGCTCCCCGGTCGGATCGAGACCGACCGCACCCGCGACCTCGATGCGCACGCCGGCGGTCCCGCGACCCGACGCTCGGCGGCCGCCATCCCGCTGGGCAGGTCGGGCCGGCCGGAGGAGTTCGGTCGGGTGGCGGCGTTCGTGCTCTCCCCCGCGGCCTCCTACGTGCACGGGGCCCTGCTGGCCGTGGACGGCGGATCGACGCGTTCGCTGTGACCGGCGCCGGCCGGCTGCGTCCCGCGGTCGCACCCGCCGCCCCGACGGTCAGGCGCTGCGCGGGCTCTTCGCTGCGGTGGCGGCACCGGCGCCCCGGGTGGGTCCCCCGCGGGCCCGCAGGGAGACGCCGCTCTCCGACAGCAGCCGGTGCACGAAGCCGTAGGACTTGCCGCTGGTCTCGGCCAGCGCGCGGATGCTCGCGCCCTTCTCGTAGCCCGTCCGGAGCTGCTTGGCCAGGCCAGCCCGGTCTTTGCCGGTGACCCGCACCGACTTCTGTCCGGCTGTCGTGTCGACCACTGTTCCGCCTCCCGAGACCCCACCGGCCGGTCGGCCGCCTGTGGCGATGATCCGCCCGGCCGCGACCGGCCGGTCGGACACGGCGCGCCGCTGTGGACAGACTCGCTACGCTTCGCAGCTGCTTCGTCACACCGTCACGGGATGTCGAACGGGCGCATCCTGAGGTGACGCTGTCGGCCGAGCGCGCCACCGTCACAGCGCAGCCGGGGCGTCAGGCGAGGCTGACCAGCTCGGCGTAGGACTCCGTCCAGAGGTCCTCGGTGCCGTCGGGGAGGACGAGCACCCGCTCGGGGTCCAGCGCCCGGACCGCTCCCTCGTCGTGGGTGACGAGCACGATCGCGCCGGCGAATTCCCGCAGCGCCGACAGCACCTCTTCGCGGCTGGCGGGGTCGAGGTTGTTCGTCGGCTCGTCGAGCAGCAGCACGTTGGCCTTCGACACGACCAGCGCCGCGAGGGCCAGGCGGGTCTTCTCCCCGCCGGACAGCACCCGCACCGGCTTCGCGACGTCGTCACCGGAGAAGAGGAACGACCCGAGCACGCTGCGGGCCTCGGTGTCGGTCAGGTCGGGGGCTGCGTGGTGCATCGCGGCGAGCACCGAGTCGGCCGGGTCGAGGGTCTCGTGCTCCTGCGCGTAGTAGCCCAGCCGGAGCCCGTAGCCGGGGTCGACGGTGCCCGCATCGGGCGCGTCGATCCCGGCGAGGACCCGCAGCAGGGTGGTCTTGCCCGCGCCGTTCAGTCCGAGCACCACCACCCGCGAGCCGCGGTCGATGGCCAGGTCGACCCCGGCGAAGATCTCGAGCGAGCCGTAGGCACGGGACAGGCCGCTCGCGGTCAGCGGCGTGCGACCGCAGGCGGCGGGCTCGGGGAAGCGCAGCCGCGCCACCTTGTCGGCCATCCGGGTCTCGGCCAGACCGGCGAGCAGCTTCTGGGCGCGGCGGTCCATGTTCTGCGCCGCCACCGCCTTCGTCGCCTTCGCCCGCATCTTGTCGGCCTGCTTCTTGAGGGTGTCCGCCTTGGACTCGGCGTTCGCGCGCTCGCGGGTCCGCCGCCGCTCGTCGAGCGCCCGCTGCTTGACGTAGCCCGCCCAGCCGACGTTGTAGACGTCCACCTCGGCCCGCGTCGCGTCGAGGTGGAACACCCGGTTGACGACGGTCTCGAGCAGGGAGACGTCGTGGGAGATGACCACCAGCCCGCCGCGGTAGCTGCGCAGCCGGTCGCGCAGCCAGCCGACCGAGTCGGCGTCCAGGTGGTTCGTGGGCTCGTCGAGGAGCAGGGTCTGGGCGCCGGAGAACAGGATCCGGGCGAGCTCGACGCGGCGTCGCTGCCCGCCGGACAGCGTCCGCAGCTCCTGGCCGAGGATCCGCTCGGGCAGCGACAGGCTCGCCGCGATCGAGTTCGCCTCGGCTTCGGCTGCATAGCCGCCGGCGGCGAGGAACTCGTTCTCCAAGCGCGCGTACCGGTCCATCAGGGCCGGCGCGTCGTCGGCCTCCACGGTCGCCATCGCGTCGGCGGCCTCGCGGAGGCGCCCGGTGAGCACGTCCAGTCCGCGAGCGGAGAGGATCCGGTCACGCGCGAGCATCTCCGGGTCGCCGACAGCAGGGTCCTGCGGCAGGTAGCCGACCGTCCCGCTGTTGAGGACGTGACCCTCGGTGGGCTGGGCCTCCCCGGCGAGGATGCGCGTCATCGTGGTCTTGCCGGCACCGTTGCGGCCGACGAGCCCGATGCGGTCGCCGTCGCCGATCCGGAACTCTGCGTCGGACACCAGGACCCGGGCACCGACGCGCACCGTGAAGCCCGAGACGCTGATCATGTCGTTCCGATCCTACGAGAAGCGGTCCGACCGGCTGCGGTCGCGCGGGCGGTGTGTGCGGAGCCGCGCTGCTCCTCGTGGGGTGGACGGCGGCCGCCTTTGCACCCGCCGGGGCCGTCTCAGATGTTGAAGCCGATGCTCTTGAGCTGCTCCCGGCCCGACGGGGTGATCTTGTCCGGGCCCCACGGCGGCATCCAGACCCAGTTGATCCGCATGTCGGCGACCAGCCCGCCGAGGGCGTCGCGGGCCTGGTCCTCGATCACGTCGGTGAGCGGGCAGGCGGCCGAGGTGAGGGTCATGTCGAGCACCGCGCGCATCCCGTCGCCCGCCTGCTCGAGGGTCACCCCGTACACCAGGCCGAGGTCGACGACGTTGATCCCCAGCTCGGGATCGACCACGTCGAGCATGGCCTCCTCGACGTCGGCGGCGGTCACGAGGCGGACGGGCGCCGGCGGGGCGGCCGGCGCGGCGCCGTCCACGTCGCCGGGGGTCGCCGGACCCGGGAGCGCCACCCCGGCGACCGGGTCGGCGGTCATCTGGTCGGTCATGGCGAGACCCTCCTGTCGTCGGCGGTGTCCGTGCGGGTCCGGTGGTCCGTGACGGCGTTCGTCGTGGTGCCGTCGTTCGCGGTGCCGTCGTTCGTGGTGCCGTCGTTCGTGCCGTCCGTCGCGGTGCCGTCGCTCATGGCGCCGCTGCGGGTCATGCGGGCGGCCTCGATCGCCTCGGCCGCCGCGGTCCAGGGTAGGAGCGCGCAGCGCACCCGGGCCGGGAAGCGGCCGACGCCGGCGAAGGCGACGCCGTCACCGAGCACCGCGGGGTCCCCGGCCCCGCCCCTCGACCGCAGCTGCTCGACGAACGCGTCGTGCAGAGCCGCGACCTCGCCGACCGTCCGGCCGGTGGCCAGCTCCGCGAACACCGACGCCGAGCCCTGGCTGATCGAGCAGCCGTGCCCCCGGTGGGCGACGTCGATGAGGACGTCGCGGTGCGTGCCGCCCAGAGCGACGTCCACGGTGACCTCGTCGCCGCACGTCGGGTTCACGAGGCGGACGCTGGCGTCCGGCGCGGTGAGAGCACCCTGCTGGCGCGGGTTGCGCCAGTGGTCGAGGATCACGCTCTGGTAGAGCGCGTCGAGGCTCACGCGGCCGCCCCGAAGAACCGCTGGGCGGCGCGCACCGAGTCGGCGAGTGCGACCACGTCGGCTTCATCGGTGTAGACCCCAACCGACGCGCGCACGCAGGAGTCGACACCGAGGCGGCGCAGCGCGGGCCGGGCGCAGTGGTGCCCGACGCGGACCGCGACCCCGAGGCTGTCGCACACCTGACCGACGTCGTGGCTGTGGACCCCGTCGACGACGAACGACACCGCGCCGCCGCGGTCGGGCACCGGGCCCGACGTGAGCGCGCGCGGGCCGAGCACACGCACGCCGGCGATGTCGGCCAGGGAGTCCAGGACCAGCCGGGTCATCGCCCGCTCGTGCGCCGCGACAGCATCCATGCCCAGTGCGGACAGGTAGTCGACAGCGGCGCCGAGTCCGACGGCCTCGGCGATCGGCGGCGTCCCGGCCTCGAAGCGGTGCGGCGCCGGCGCGTAGGTCGAGACGGCCATCGTGACCTCGCCGACCATCTCCCCGCCGCCGAAGCAGGGCGGTAGGGAGTCGAGGAGTCCCGGCCGCGCCACCAGGACCCCGATCCCCGTCGGACCGAGCATCTTGTGGCCGGTGCACACGACGACGTCGGCGCCCCAGGCGGCGACGTCGAGCGGCCGGTGCGGCGCCAGCTGCGAGGCGTCGACGAGGGCGAGAGCGCCGACCGCGTGCGCCCGGCGGACGAGGTCGGGCACGTCGGTCATCGTCCCGAGGACGTTGGACGCCGCGGTGAACGCGAGCACCTTCGTAGCCGGGGTGACCACCGAGTCGAGGTCTCCCGGGTCGAGCAGGCCGTCGTCGGTGAGGCCGATCCAGCGCAGCCGGGCGCCGGTGCGCCGCGCGAGCAGCTGCCAGGGCACGAGGTTGGAGTGGTGCTCCATCTCGGTGACGACAATCTCGTCGCCGGGACCGACCCGCACGGCGGCCGGGGTGTCGGCCAGGCCGAGCACGCCCGCCATCAGGTTGACCGCCTCGGTCGCGTTCTTCGTGAACACGACGCCATCGCGGTCCGGCGCGCCGACGAAGCTGGTCACGGTGGCCCGGGCGCCCTCGTAGAGAGCCGTCGCCTCCTCCGCGAGGGTGTGCACGCCCCGGTGGACGTTCGCGTTGTGCCGCGTGTAGTAGTCCTCGACGGCGTCCAGCACGGACTGCGGCTTCTGCGACGTCGCGGCCGAGTCCAGGTAGACCAGCGGCACGTCACCGTGCACGGTCCGGGCGAGAATCGGGAAGTCTTCGCGCACCCGGGCGACGTCGAAGGTGGGGCCCGCGACGCGATGACGCGGCGCCATGTCGAGGCGCTGACGCGCGCTGTCGTCGAGGCGCTGCGCCGCGGCATCCTCCACTCGCTGACGCGCGGCGGTGCCGGTGCTCACACGGCGACCCGGGCGAGGTAGCGCTCGTAACCCTCGGCCTCCAGCTGCTCCGCGAGCTCAGCGCCGCCGGACTGCACGACCCGGCCGCCGACGAAGACGTGCACCACGTCCGGGGTGATGTAGCGGAGGATCCGCTGGTAGTGCGTCACCAGCAGCACGCCCTTGTCGCCGCGTGCGGTGAACCGGTTGACGCCGTCGGCGACCACCCGCAGCGCATCGATGTCCAGGCCGGAGTCGGTCTCGTCGAGGATGGCGATCGTCGGGTCGAACAGCTCCATCTGCAGGATCTCGTTGCGCTTCTTCTCACCACCGGAGAAGCCGGTGTTGAGGTCCCGCTCGGCGAAGCTCGGGTCCATGGACAGCTCGTCCATCGCCTTCCTCACGGTGCCGACCCAGGTGCGCAGCTTCGGCGCCTCGCCGGCGATCGCGGTCTTCGCGGTCCGCAGGAAGTTGGTGTTCGACACCCCGGGCACCTCGACCGGGTACTGCATCGCCAGGAAGATCCCGGCGCGGGCCCGCTCGTCCACCTTCATCGCCAGCACGTCCTCGCCGTCGAGGGTGACCGACCCGCTGGTGACGCGGTACTTCGGGTGCCCCGCCAGGGAGTAGGCCAGCGTGGACTTCCCGGACCCGTTCGGCCCCATCACGGCGTGGGTCTCCCCCGGGCGGATCGTCAGGTCGACGCCCTTGAGGATCGGCTTGGGACCGGTCTCGGTCAGGACGTCGACGTGCAGGTCGGTGATCGCGAGCGTGCTCATGCGGTGGCGGCCTTTCGGGACTGGGTGTTGACAGGGGCGGGGACGACGACCGGCGCTGGTGCCGGGGGGTCGACGGGCGCCGGGATGGTGGTGGCGGGCGCAGTCGAAGCGGTGGCGGCCAGCTCGCCCTCCACCGCGGCGATGAGGCGGGCCTGCAGCCCTGGGAGGCCGATGCGGTTGATCAGCTCGGCGAAGAAGCCGAAGACCACGAGCCGGCGGGCCTCCGCCTCGGGGATCCCGCGCGACTGCAGGTAGAACAGCTGCTCGTCGTCGAAGCGGCCGGTCGTGCTGGCGTGCCCGGCACCCTCGATCTGGCCGGTCTCGATCTCCAGGTTGGGGATCGAGTCGACCCGCGCGCCCTCGGTGAGCACCAGGTTGCGGTTCGACTCGTAGGTGCTGGTCCCCTCCGCCGCCGCCCGGATGAGGACGTCACCGACCCAGACGGCGTGCGCGTCCCGGCCCTGCAGCGCGCCGCGGTACGCGACGTCGGAGGTGCAGCGCGGCACGGAGTGGTCGACGAACAGCCGGCTCTCGATGTGCTGGCCGGCGTCGACGAAGTAGACCCCCAGCAGCTCCGCGCGACCGCCCGGACCGGTGTACCGGACGTTGGTGTTCAGCCGGACCAGGTCACCGCCGAAGCTCACCGCGACGTGGCGCAGACTCGCGTCGCGGCCGAGGACCGCGTCGTGCTGGCCGGCGTGGACCGCCGTGGGCGCCCAGTCCTGCACCGAGACGACGGTCGCGGTCGCGCCGTCGCCGAGAACGATCGAGACGTTGCCGCCGTAGCGGGCGTCACCGGTGTGGTCGAGGACGACGGTGGCCCGCGCCTGCGCGCCGATCTCCACGACCGTGTGCCCCCACAAGACCCCGGCCGCGCCGGTGCCGTGCAGACCCAGCACCACCGGCTCGGTGAGCTCGGCCTGCGCCAGGACGCGGACCCGGACGGCCCCGTCGCTGCGGGCGGAGGCGAGCGCGGCGAGGCGGTCCGCCGGCGCGGGCAGCTCGCGGAGCACCGGGTCACCGGCCTCGATCCGGTCGACGGTGACCCCGGCGGGGAGCTCCGTGCGCAGCTCGAGACGGGCGTCGGACGGCGTCCCGGCGAGCAGCGGGCGGATCCGGTCGAGCGGGGTGAACCGCCACTCCTCCTCCCGGCCGGTCGGGTCGGGGAAGTCCTCGACGGCGAAGGACGCCCGGCGCTCACCGCGGCTGCTGGCCGGGGCGGCACTGCCGTGGCGCGGTGCGTCCGGGTCGAAGCCGTGGGTGTGCGCACCGAGGCCGAGTGGCTCGCCCTTGCGGGCATCGGTGCGCAGCGCCTGCGCCTCCACGTCGCGCGGGGCCGCGTCGGTACCGGGCAGGGTCAGCTCGGCGGCATCACCGAGGGCCGTGGCCGGGAACAGCTCGTCGGGCTGGGTCAGCTCCTCGGTCGAGGTCATCAGCCGACAGCCCCTTCCATCTGCAGCTCGATGAGGCGGTTCAGCTCGAGCGCGTACTCCATCGGCAGCTCGCGCGCGACCGGCTCGATGAAGCCGCGCACGATCATCGCCATCGCCTCGTCCTCCGGGAGGCCGCGGCTCATCAGGTAGAAGAGCTGCTCCTCGCTCACCCGAGACACCGTGGCCTCGTGCGCCATCTCGACGTCGTCGACGCGGACGTCGACGTAGGGGTAGGTGTCCGAGCGGCTGATCGTGTCGACCAGCAGCGCGTCGCAGCGGACCGTCGACTTCGAGTGGTGCGCCGACTCCTGCACCTCGATAAGGCCCCGGTAGGACGTCCGGCCGCCACCCCTGGCGACGGACTTCGAGACGATCGAGGACGACGTGTGGGGTGCGGCGTGGACCATCTTGGCGCCCGCGTCCTGGTGCTGGTCGGCACCGGCAAAGGCGATCGAGAGCGTCTCCCCGCGGGCGTGCTCGCCGACGAGGTAGACCGCCGGGTACTTCATCGTGACCTTCGAGCCGATGTTCCCGTCGATCCACTCCATCGTCGCGCCCTGGTGGGCGACGGCCCGCTTGGTGACGAGGTTGTAGACGTTGGTCGACCAGTTCTGGATGGTCGTGTACCGGACCCGGGCGTCCTTCTTGCAGATGATCTCCACGACCGCGGAGTGCAGCGAGTCCGACTTGTAGATCGGCGCGGTGCAGCCCTCGACGTAGTGGATGTAGGAGCCCTCGTCGGCGATGATGAGCGTCCGCTCGAACTGCCCCATGTTCTCGGTGTTGATGCGGAAGTACGCCTGCAGCGGCATCTCCACGTGCACACCCTTCGGCACGTAGATGAAGGACCCGCCCGACCACACGGCCGTGTTCAGTGCCGCGAACTTGTTGTCGCCGATCGGGATGACCGTCGCGAAGTATTCCTTGAAGAGGTCCTCGTGCTCGCGCAGCGCGGTGTCGGTGTCGAGGAAGACGACGCCCTGCGCCTCGAGGTCCTCACGGATCTTGTGGTAGACGACCTCGGACTCGTACTGGGCCGCGACTCCGGAGACCAGCCGCTGCTTCTCCGCCTCGGGGATGCCGATGCGGTCGTAGGTGTCCTTGATGTCGGCGGGCAGGTCCTCCCACGAGGTGGCCTGGCGCTCGGTCGACCGCACGAAGTACTTGATGGTGTCGAAGTCGATGCCGGTGATGTCCGCACCCCAGGTCGGCATCGGCTTCCGGTAGAACATCTTGAGCGCCCGCAGGCGGACCTGCAGCATCCAGTCGGGCTCGCTCTTGCGCGCGGAGATGTCGCGGACGACCTCCTCGGACAGCCCGCGCTTCGCCGTGGCGCCGGCGACGTCGCTGTCGGCCCAGCCGTACTGGTACGTGCCGAGGCCCTCGAGCTGGGCGGTGTCGACGGTCATCGCTGGTCCTCCCCCGCGCCGGTCGAGACCGGACGCCGTTGTGTGGTGGTGGTGGTGTTCGAGGTCTGTGCCGATGCGCCGGCCGGGCGGGTCCGCGCGAGCGGGCGGGCGACGTGGGTGGTGCACACGTGCGCGCCGCCGGCGAGGGTGGCCAGGCGCTGCACCGGCACCCCGACCAGGCGGCCGAACGCGGCGGCCTCGGCCTCGCACAGCTCGGGGTGGGCGGCGGCGACGCGGTGCACCGGGCAGCGCCCCTGGCAGAGCTGGGTCCCCGTGAGTACCGGGCGCGCCGTGGCCGCGTACCCCTCGGCGTCGAGGGCGTCGGCGAGGGCCCGGGTGCGCCGCTCGGGGTCCGGCCCGGCCGCGGCGACCCTGGCGGCGAACCGGGCCTCCATCGCCTTCGCGCGCTGGTGGGCGAAGCCGACCACCGCCTCGTGCCCCTGGGTCCGCTCGAGGTAGTCCACGGCGTCGGCTGCCAGGTCCTCCGCGCCGCCGGACACCGGGCGGTCACCGGCCGGCCACCCTGCTGGACCACCGTCGAAGGCGGACCGGCCGGCGGCTGTCAGCACGTAGGACCGCGCCGGTCGTCCGCGGCCGCGCAGCCCTGTCCCGGCCTGCTCGTGCGGACGGACCAGCCCGGTCGTCACCAGGGCGTCGAGGTGGCGGCGGACAGCGGCCGGCGTGACGCCGAGGACGCCCGCGGCATCGGCCGCCGTGACAGGCCCGAGGCGGCCGACGACCCGGACGACGGCGTGCCGGCCCCCCGGTCCGGCGTCCGTCTCGATTTCCACACCGTCATCATGCCGCTATTCGACGGGGGCCGCCAGTGAGCCTGCCCTCACCGCCGGCGAGCCGCCGGGTCGGACCGCCCGAGGGCTCCCGGCGGCCCGCTCCTACACTCCTGACGTGCACGGACCCTCTCCCGCGCCCCCGGCGGACGCCGTGGTGATCGAGGGTCTGGTCAAGCGCTACGGGCACCGGACGGCGGTCGACGGGCTCTCGCTGACCATCCCGGCGGGGAGGGTCACCGCGCTCCTGGGGCCCAATGGGGCCGGGAAGACGACCACACTGGAGTGCTGCGAGGGCTTCCGGACGCCGGACGAGGGCACCGTCCGGGTCCTCGGGCTCGACCCCCGCCGGGACCACCGAGCGCTCGCCGCGCGGTGCGGGGTGGCCCTGCAGTCCGGAGGTGCCTGGTCCGGGGTGCGCGCCGGGGAGCTGCTCGAGTACGTCGCCCGGCTGTACGCGCACCCGCTGCCGGTACCCGCCCTCATGACGCGCCTCGGGCTCGACGGCACCGGCCGGACCCCGTTCCGGCGGCTGTCGGGCGGCCAACAGCAGCGCCTCGGGGTGGCCACCGCCATCGTCGGCCGACCCGAGGTGGTCTTCCTCGACGAGCCCACCGCGGGGCTGGACCCGGCCGCCCGGCACGTCGTCTGGGACCTCGTCCGGGAGCTCCGGGAAGCCGGTGTCACGGTCGTGCTCTGCACCCATCTCATGGAGGAGGCCGAGAAGCTGGCGGACCTGGTCGTCGTCGTCGACGCCGGTCGGGTCGTCGTCGCGGACACGCCGGAGAACCTGACGGGAGCCGGCGCGGAGGACAGCGCGCGGTTCAGCGGTCCGCCGGGTCTGCGGACGACCGACCTGGTCGACGCCCTGCCGGTCGGGACGACGGTCAGCGAGTCCGGCCCCGGCTCCTACGTGGTGCGCACACCGGTCACCCCGGATGTGCTCGCGACGCTCGCCGCCTGGTGCGCTGCCCACCGGGTCCTGGCCCGGGACCTGTCGGTGGGCCGTGGGAGTCTCGAGGACGTGTTCCTGGAGCTGACCGGCCGGCGGATCCGGTGAGCCACGCGACGGCTGCGGAGCCGGTGCCGGCGGCCCTCGCACCGGGCGGTGCCCCGTCGGCGGCCCCCGGCCTCGGCGCACTGACCCCGGCGCCGGCAGCGGGGGGCGCACCGGCGTGGCGGTGCGTGCTCGCGCACGCCGCCATCGAGACGCGGGTCCACCTGCGCAACCCCGAGCAGCTGCTCGTGGCGGTGGTCCTTCCCCTGCTCGCACTGGTCGTGCTGGCCCGCTCGCCGCTGGTCGCGGGAACGGCCGGGTCGCGGGTCGACGTCGCCGTGCCGGGTGTGCTCGCGCTCTGCGTGCTCTCCACGGCGTTCGTCAGCCTGGCGATCACGACCGGCTTCGAACGTCAGCACGGGGTGCTCCGGCGCCTCGGAGCGACCCCGCTCTCCCGTGGCGGCCTGCTGGCGGGCAAGGCGCTCTCGACCGCGGTCGTGGTGGCGGGCCAGGTCGTCGTGGTCGCCACGGTGGGCCGCATGCTCGGCTGGCACCCGCACGCAGCCCACCCGGCACTGGCCGTCGTCGAGGTGGTGCTGCTGCTCCTCGCGGGCATCGCGGCGATCGCGCCGCTCGGCATGCTCGTCGCCGGGACGCTCCCGGCCGAGACGACCCTCGGGGTCGCCAACCTCGCGTACGTCCTGCTGCTGGCGCTGTCCGCCGTCCTGGTCCCGGTGTCGCACTACCCGCACCTGCTGCGCCCGGTGGCGGCGGCGCTCCCGCCGGGCGCCCTCGCCGAGGCGCTGCGGCGGCTGTGCGCCGGCGGCGCGGTGCCGGCGGCCGCACTCGCGGTGCTGGCGGTGTGGGCGGTCGTCGGGTCGGTCCTGGCCGTCCGGTTCTTCCGGTGGGACTGACGCCGGTGACCGCGACCGACTCCAGACCCGCCGTCAGCTCCCGCGGGCGTCCGGTGGACCCGGGGGCTCCTCCGCGGCTGGGAGGTGCCGTGCGACGGCTGGCGGTGGCCTCCCTCGTCGCGCAGGTGCTGCTCATCGGGACGGGCGGCGCGGTCCGCCTCACCGACTCCGGGCTCGGGTGCCCTACCTGGCCGCGGTGCACCACCAGCTCGTACGTGAACACCCCCGCCTACGGCCTGCACGGGCAGATCGAGTTCGGCAACCGGCTGCTGACCGTCGTGCTGACCGTCCTGACGCTCGCGACCGTCGTCGCAGCGGTCGCTGAACGGCCGCGCCGGCGGGACCACCGCGGCCTGGCGATCGCCCTGCTCGCCGGCATCCCGGCGCAGGCGGTCCTCGGCGGCGTCTCGGTGCTCACCCACCTCGACCCGTGGGTCGTCTCGCTGCACTACCTGGCCTCGGCGGTCCTCGTGTCGATCGCCACGGTGCTCGTGCACCGGACCCGATGCGGGGTCGTCGCAGGCCGGCGGCAGTGGGCGGTGCCGCGCCTCGTGCAGGGGCTGGCCCTCGGTTCGGCGGTGACCACGGCCGCCGTGGTCTACGTCGGCACGGTCGTCACCGGCAGCGGTCCGCACGCGGGCGACCGGGGGTCGGCCCGGACCGGGCTCGACCCGGCGCAGGTCGCCCAGCTGCACGCGGACCTGGTCACCCTGCTCATCGGCCTGACCATCGGCCTCGCGGTCGCCGTCCGCCTCCCCGCTGCGGCCACCGGTCGCGCCGGCGCGGCCAGGACCCCGGCCCGGGCCGGAACCGTCGTCGCCGTCCTGCTCGCGGTCGAGGTGGCGCAGGCCGGGATCGGCTGGGTGCAGTACGCGACCGGGCTGCCGGTGGCCCTCGTCGACCTGCACCTCATGGGCGCGGCGCTGGTCGTGGCGGCCGTCACCGCGGCCGTCCTGGCGACCCGGGCGGTCGACCCGCTGGCTCCGCCACCCGACAGGCACTGACCCGACGGATCCTGGCGCCCGGCAGGCGCCGACCCGTGCAGAGCGGCAGCCGGCGCGCCACCTCGGGCCCGCCGCGCTGTCTCAGCGCAGCAGGGCGTCGACCGCCACGGCGAGGAAGACCACCGCGAGGTGGGCGTTGGTGGCGTGGAAGAAGCGCATCGGGCGCAGCGCCGGGTCGAGGTTGCCGGCCGGGCCGGCGGCCCCGGGGCCTCCGCCGGCCAGCACGCGGTCGGCGCGCCGGGCGAGGGCGACCGCCTCCCCCACCAGCCAGCCGCCCGCTGCGAGGGCGACCGCCGGGTAGAGCAGGGTGGTGTGCGCGACCGGCCATACCAGCAGGGACACGACCGTCGTCGCGATCGCGTAGGCGAGGATCTGGCGGGTCACGTGCCGGGGGCCGGCGACGACCGGGAGCATCGGGACACCGGCGGCGGCGTAGTCCGCGCCGTAGCGCATGCCCAGCGCCCAGGTGTGCGGCGGTGTCCAGCAGAAGACGACGCCGAACAGCACCACCGGGGCCCACGCGAGCCGGCCGGTCACCGCGGTCCAGCCGATGAGCGCCGGGAAGCAGCCCGCAGCCCCTCCCCAGACGACGTTCTGCCAGGTGCGGCGCTTGAGGACGATCGTGTAGACGACCAGGTAGAAGAGGATCGCCGCCAGCGTCAGGCCCGCGGACAGCACGTTGACGGTGAGTGCCATGCCACCGACCGCGACAGCCCCGAGGGCGACGCCGAAGACGGCCGCGCGCGCCGGGGTGACCGTGTGCGCGGGCAGCGGCCGGGAGCGGGTCCGGGCCATCGCGACGTCGATGTCCCGATCGAGGTAGCAGTTCAGGGCATTGGCGGACCCGGCAGCGAGCGCGCCGCCGACGAGGGTGGCCACCACGGTCGACAGCCGCGGGATCCCGCCGGCCGCCAGGAACATCACCGGCACCGTGACGACGAGCAGCAGCTCGACGATCCGCGGCTTGGTCAGGGCGACGTAGGCCGCGAGCGAGGTCCGCCACGGCGGACGACCACCGTCGGTCCAGCCGCTGCCGGCACCGTCACCACCGGCCGGTCGTGCCCGCGGGGTGCCGGACCCCGGGGTGGCGGCGTCAGCGGTGGCGGGCCGGGCAGCGTCCGGGCGGACCGGCCGCGGTGCAGGCGACGTCGCTGCCGACGGGCCTGCGGGCACGGACACACCTCGGGGTCGCGGTGGGCGGGGAGTCCGCGCGGGCGGGCGTCCGGGAGCGGGCGGAGCCCGCACCGGGAGTCTAGGGAGCGTGGCCGGTGCGTCGGACGGAGGGCTCGGGCCGGCTCCGCTGCGGGCGCTCGGGAGGGTCGCCGGCCCTAGGCTCGACCTAGGTTGGACGTGTGCTCACACGTCCCGGAGGAGGAGCACCGACCGTGACCGAGACGATCCCGTCGAGCACGCCGACCGCTGCCCGGGAGGGCGCCCCGACCGCGGGCGACCTGGGCTGGACCGATCTGGACGCCAGGACCGTGGACACCGTGCG
>JAABVA010000087.1_pt1 | contig 114865 bp, 109 predicted proteins | sample 5560331 | NCBI WGS metagenome assembly JAABVA01 (sample SAMN12812661, study PRJNA571458) | rock metagenome | isolation source: Antarctica rocks | place: Antarctica: Victoria Land, Mt New Zealand sud | collected 2016-01-07
GTACTGGAATATATAAAAAACCAGGATGAAGATCCAAAAGACGAAGACTTTACGATTAGTGAATAAGCTTAAAGTCGACTTCAGTCGATAACAAATCTATCGGCCTTCAGCCGATAGTAGTTTAATATAACCGGACAAAGGCCTGTTTCAGATGAATATTTCCAGTTTTTGGCGACTCATAAACTGTTTATCAAGCAAACGTTGATCAATAATTATTTGATAGAAGAACCGCTGCCGGCCATCAACTGGAAAATCAGCAGCGATACCCTTACCATAAGCAGCCTGCATTGCCAGAAAGCTACTGCACATTTTAAAGGCCGTGATTATGAGGCTTGGTTTTGCGCTGATCTGCCTTTCCGCAGCGGGCCTTGGAAGCTGAACGGATTGCCTGGCTTAATTGTACAGGCAGCTGATAAAAATAAGGAAGTAGTATTTGAATTTGCCGGTTTTGAGCAAATCAACAATCAGAAAACATTAGTAGGATTACCGGAAGATGCACTCCGCACTACGCGAAAGGATTTCGAGCGTTTGCAGGAAGTAAGAAAAAATAATCCGGAAGCCCTTTCTAAAATGCCAGGCAAAAGTTCCAGGTCTGCTTTGGATGATATTGATAATTCCAAAATCAGCTCCATGAACGTAAGCAGTGCAGATTATGGTTTCAGTAAAAAAATCAATAACCCAATTGAGTTGCCTGAGAAATAAAAAACTAAAGCTCAATCCAAATATCTTTCTCCCATGAAAAAAATAATGCTTCTTTTACCGGCAATTTTTTTGACAGTTCAGTTTGCCTTTGCCCAAAAACCGGATAATGCTGTTGCTTTGGTTCGTTACACTTTTTCGCACATCCGCGATACCACCAATAAAGCAAATGTTTATACCGAAAACATGGAACTGCTGCTGGGCAAAAATGCCAGTGTTTATAGAAGTGCAGACAAACATTTGCAGGATGAACAAATAAAAAAGCAAGTAGCAGAGCAAATCAATGCCGGGGCAACAGGTAATATACAAGTTAACTTAGGTAGTAAAGGCCGAACTACAGGTACAGAATATTACCAGTTTCAGGCAGAGAAAAAACTAATCAGGCAGGAAAGACAAATTAATTATTATCTGGTAGAGGAAAATTGGCCTTTTATCAATTGGAAAATCACAACTGATACGACCAGCTTTGGAAGCTTACATTGCCAGAAAGCAACAACAACCTTTAAAGGAAGAACTTATGAAGCATGGTTTTGTCCTGCTTTACCTTTCAAGAGCGGTCCATGGAAACTAAATGGATTGCCGGGATTGATTTTAGAAGCCAGCGACAGCAAAAAAGAAGTAATATTCAAATTTGCCGGATTGGAAGATGCTAATGAAATAGCTAAAAAAACGGTTTCTGTTGCAGAAGCAAGTAGTGCTTCCGGTAAAGTAACACAAATCATGGGATTTAATGAGGAAAACGCTTCTTCAAAAATAATTGCCTTGCCGCAAAATGGTATCAAAACAACCGAAAAAGAACTTGCCCAGCTTAAAGAAACGATGCGCAAAGATCCGCAAGCGTTTATTCAGGCAAGTATGGCTGGTTCCGGGGTAAATGTTAAGGTTAATTCTATGCCGCCGCCTCCCCAACTAACACCTCTTAAAAACACGATTAACAATCCAATAGAACTCAGCGAAAAGCCATGAACAGTTTTATCAAACTGTTTTTACCGGTCATTTTATTTTTGTTTGGCTTGAAAAGTTCTGCGCAAAACATTCGCGGAAGTGTAAATGATAGCTTGAACAAACCTGTTCCTTATGCAAATATCAGTCTTAAAAACAGCAGTAACTTAATTATTGCTTATCAGGGAAGCAATGAAAAAGGCCAGTTTTTACTGCATGTTCCGGAAGGAATTGATCAGAAAAACCTGACGGTAGAAGCAAGTTGCATCGGTTTCAAAACGCAAAGTAAAGCTTTTATTGGTTTTGCTCCGGCTTATCAGTTTAAACTTTCTACCGCCAGCAACCAATTGCAAACAGTTACGGTGAAGGATAATCGCCCCAAATTAAAAACCAGCGGCGATACTTTAAGTTACAAAGTGTCCGATTTTAGCAGTCCGCAGGATCGGGTCATTGGCGATGTGATCAAGAAATTACCGGGAATAGATGTGGACGATAAAGGCAAGATCAAATACAACGGCAAACCCATTTCTAACTTGTATATCGGCGGCGATAATCTGCTGGACGATAAATACAATATTGCAACGCGTTCTATTCCGAATGGTATGGTAGATCAGGTGCAGGTAATGGAAAATCATCAGCCTATTAAAATGTTAAAAAATAAAGTGGTGAGTGAAGATGTGGCGCTAAACCTCACTTTTAAAAAAGATGCGAAACTGCGTTTGGTCGGGCAGGAAACGGTGGGGGCAGGTTTGCCGGATAAATATTATGCCGATCTGAATGCGATGCTATTTAAAGATCAGTATAAAGCGATCAATTACTTCAAAGCAAATAATTACAGTTTGGATTTGCAGCAGGACTTGGTACCGCACAATTTATCGGATTATTTAAAACGATTAGACAACGATAAATCAAATTCAATTTTGACTTTAGGAACGGCCGGCGACCCGGATTTGCCGCGTAACCGGTATTTGTTTAACCAGTCGGCCTTGCTCAACCTGAACAATTTAATCCACCTGAAAAAAGACGTTCAGTTGAAAGTGAACTTGTATGAACTGCACGATGTGCAACGGCAGTATTACCAGAAACAAACCGCCATTTATTTGCCGGAAGATACGGTTCGTTATAGTGAAAGTCAGCAAAATAAACTCCGGCCAGATTTGCTGCATAGCCAGTTCACTGTAAACATCAACAAAGAAAAATACTATTTGAACAATGCACTGATCTTGGATTACAACCATCAATCTTCATATTCCAATTTGGTGGCCAATAATAGTCCGGTAAACCAGGTTTTGAAGGATAATACCTTGGATTTTTCCAATGAATTCAATTTAATGCAAACTTTAAAATTCAATCACATACTGGAAATCTATTCTTATGTGAACCGCTTTACAGAACCGGAAACGCGCACAATTGAACCGAACTTTAACAATACTGTTTTTAACGGGGGAAAATTGTATTCGCAACTGGTGCAAACGGTAAACGTGCCTTCCTGGTTCAGCAATAATTATTTGTCTTACAAAATCTCCGGAAAAAAAATAACGCAGGGTTATAAAGCAGGTTTTAGTGTGCAGTCGCAGCAGTTGCAATCAGCTTTAAATGTGGTGCAAAATAACCAAACCATTCATGAATTTTCGGATAGTTCTGCCAATCAAACAAATTGGTTGCGCAAGCGGGTTTATGCGGAAGCACAATTTGATTTCTCCGGAGACAAGCTCAAAGCAAGTATCAATCTGCCTGTTAATTTACAGCAGATAGATTATTCGGATAGTTTGTACCATTTCAATCAAGGTTTGACACGCTTGTTTTTCAATCCAAAAATCAGCCTTACTTATAAAATTGCGACAGAAAAAACGCTTAGCCTGAATTACAATTTAAGAAATGAATTCGGTAACATCGAGGATATTTACCGAGGTTATATTTTAACCAATTACCGCTCCTTGTATGCCAACAATGCAGCTTTAACAGAAAGACAAAACAATGCTTTTTCCCTGAATTACAATCAGCGCAAAGCAATTACAATGTTCTTTTTCTCGATCAATGCTTCTTACAATCATATTACAAGTAACAATATTGCATCCAGCATAATTACCAATAGTTTCCAGCAGCGCATACTTTTACCCTATAAAAACAGTATCGGTTCTTGGACGCTGAATGCCATCAGCAGCAAGTATATTTTTGCTTTGCACACAACTGTCAGCGGCGGTTTTTTGCTGCAATCCAATCGTTCCAATCAAATCCAAAACAACGTATTGCTACCTTACAATACCGTTTTAATTAATTTTACCGCCAGTGCCGAAACCAAATTCAGCAACCAACTGAATGCAAGTTACAGGATCAATTATAGCCGTACAGAAAGTTCTTCTTCGACAGCAATTTCAAATACAATTGTAAAACAGGCGTTGCAGGAAGCTGCTGTTACTTATTCGCCAATCAATAGTTTGCTGGTTAATGTATCCGGCAATTATTATTTAACACTTCAAAACCAAAACAACCATTTAAAATATTTTTTTGCAGATGCTTTTGTGCGATACAAGTTGAATAAAATACATGCTGACTTGGAACTGAATTTGAACAATATCCTCAATACCAAAACATACAGTGCAGTTTATTTATCGGCCAACACTTATTCGTTCAGTTCTTACCAACTTCCGGGAAGGATGATGCTGCTCAAAGCAACTTTCACGATTTAGTTTTTGGGTTGAAGCGGATACTGTTTTTATACCGATAAAAACAGTATCACTCTGCAAAAAGCTTAGTTTTGAGCCGATGTCTACCTTCAATCCCAAACACCGTTTTATCCTTCCGCTGATTGTTTTTTCGCAGTTTGCCTGCACGTCGCTTTGGTTTGCAGCCAATGCGGTAATGCCGGATTTGATTCGGGAATTAGGGATTTTACCTTCTATCATTGGTTTTTTAACTTCATCCGTGCAGTTAGGTTTCATCGCCGGCACGCTGCTTTTTGCCATTTTTGCCATCACCGACCGCTTTTCTCCTTCCAATGTATTTTTCATCAATGCCATGCTGGCGGCAGCTTTTAATTTCAGCATAACATTCGGTCATGCAGATTTAACCATACTTCTTTTACTACGCTTTTTTACAGGTTTTTTTCTGGCCGGAATTTATCCTGTCGGGATGAAAATTGCTGCCGATCATTTTGAAAAGGGATTAGGCAAAGCTTTGGGATTTCTGGTTGGTGCATTGGTTTTGGGTACGGCATTTCCGCATTTATTAAAAACTTTCGGTGCGATATTGCCCTGGAAATCTTTACTTACCATTACTTCTGTTTGTGCTTTAACAGGCGGATTGCTTGTGCTGCTTTTTGTGCCGGACGGGCCATTTAGAAAGATCAACGCAAAAGTTCATTTCAAAGGCATTTTCAGTGTTTTCAAGAAAAAAGATTTTCGGTCTGTCGCTTTCGGATATTTCGGCCATATGTGGGAAGTTTATACGCTTTGGGCGTTTCTGCCCTTAATCCTTCAAACTTACCTGCACTTGCATCCTGCAGAAACCTTTAATATTTCCTTGTTTTCGTTCCTGATTATTGCTTCCGGCTGCTTGTCCTGCATTATTGGCGGCTATATTTCGCAGCATACAGGCAGCAAAAAAGTTGCTTTTGCCGCACTGCTGCTGTCGGGTTTATGCTGCCTCTTATCACCGTTGTTTTTTCAGTTTGGGCCGATGCTGTTTTTATCGGTACTTTTCTTTTGGAACATGAATGTTTCGGCTGATTCTCCGCAGTTTTCTACCATGGCCGCTTTGCATGCGCCGCCGGAACTGAAAGGCAGCGCGCTGACGATTGTAAACAGTATCGGTTTTTCCATCACGATCATCAGTATCCAACTTACCAATAGTTTGCTGTTGGGGTTTAACCCGGTTTATGTTTTCCCGGTATTGGCTTTGGGACCGGTTTTTGGTTTGATTGCGTTGAGAAGTAATACTTAATTTCCATATTGTCATTTCGACCGAAGGGAGAAATCCTCATCAAACAATACAAGTTATACTGCTTTGAAGAAGATTTCTCCCTTCGGTCGAAATGACAGAAAAAGCTATTTATACCGCGTCCGATAACGAGTTGAACGTAAAATCACGAATTTTCATCGGTGGGATCATCGCATGCATTCCTGATTCTCCGCTTACCGTGCGTTCGGGTTCCCCCAAAGCTTCTAAATTATTCAGCATAATGACCGGGCTTTCATTAAACCGGAAGTTTTTTACCGGGAACTTAATTTCTCCGTTTTCAATATAAAAAGTACCATCGCGCGTTAAACCGGTTAGCAATAACGTTTGCGGATCAACCGAGCGGATATACCACAAGCGCGTAACTAAAATGCCTTTTTCGGTGCTTTTGATCAGGTCTTGCAGCGATGCTGTTCCGCCTTCCATAATCACACCGTCGGGCTGCGATACTGCTTTTACACCCTTTTTTTGCGCCCAGTAGCGCGAGTAAAACAGGTTTTTAACTACGCCTTTTTCTATCCATCCCACTTTTTCCTGCGGCCTGCCATCACCGCTCCAGGTGCTGGTCGGCAAGTCCGGGTTCTGCGGATCAGAATAAATGGTTACCCGTTCGTCCACTAATTTCTGTCCGAGTTTTGTTTTTCCTCCGGGAAGGCTGATAAAGCTTCTTCCTTCGTCCGCAGAACGGGCATCAAAATTAAAAAATAAGTTTTCGAGCAGCACAATTGCCGCGGCAGGTTCCAGTATTACAGTATATTTTCCCGGTTCGATGGCTTTTGCCGCCGCAGAAGCCGCAGCTTTTTGTGCTGCAATTTTGGTAGCTGCCGCAACATCCAGTTTGGTAACATCATTATAACCTTTAGAAGCATAACCGGAGCCTTTTCCGTCTGGCGTCCTTACCGTTACATTGAAGTTGACATTGGTAGCGGTGTTATAAGCAAATAAACCTTTAGAGTTCATCATAGCTGAAAAACCAGCCGTATTGTCGTAAAAACCGGCAGCCGTTAAATTACCGGTTTTTGCAATCTGTAAACTTTCTGCAACGGCATCGACACGTTGTTTTGGGTTGATAGCCGCTGTTGCCGGAATAAAGGTTTTAGATTCCGGATAATTTTGAGGGCCTAAAAAAGGCATATACTCCGGGTTTTCTGGTGCCAGTTGCGCAAGTTCTTCGGCTCTTTGCACTACTTTTTGCAGCGAAACATCATCAAATTCGTTAATGGTTGCGGTTCCCAGTTTTTTTCCAAACACCGATGAAACCATCAATCGTGTTGATTCTATGCCACCGCTGGTGGAAACCGAACTTAACGCATAACGTAAGTTTCCGCCCTGAGAGCCGTTAAAATTTACTTCACATTGTTCTGCCTTGGAAAAGCTGAGGACTTTTTTCAGCAGGGCTTGTGCTTCTTCTTTACTGTAAATTGCCATGTTTTTTATTTTATTGATTTCACAGATTTTTTAGGGGATTTCACAGATTATTGAATGATTACCCGGATTTGAGGAAGATTTCACAGATTAAGGTTGATCCAGAACAAGTCTGCTTTATTTAAAATCATTGTAATCTCGGGTTTAATCTGTCTAATCCTTTAAAAAATCTGTGTAATCCTGATCATATTTTGCGTGCTGTGTTGATCACATTTACGCCGTTGAACCTTGTTGTTGCGCAACCATGCGAAACTGCGCTAACCTGTTCCGGCTGCCCTTTTCCATCAAAAAAAGAACCTCCCAAACGGTAATCCTGCTGATCGCAAACTTGTGTGCAGGAATTCCAGAACTCGCGGGTGTTGGATTGATAAGCCGCATCGTTCACCAAACCAGCAATCTTCCCGTCTTTAATTTCGTAACAAAGCTGACTGCTGAACTGAAAATTGTACCGCTGCTGATCAATAGAATAAGAATTACGCCCAAACATGTACAATCCTTTTTTAATGTCTTTGATCATATCCGCAGGTTTTAAAAGAGATTTTCCGGCCTGCAAAGAAACATTTGGCATCCGTTGGAATTGAACACTGTCCCAACTATCTGCATAACAACAACCTTGCGATTCTTTCAAACCCAAAATATGCGCCTGGTCGCGGATGGTTTGGTAGTTGACCAGGATGCCTTTATCAATCAAATTCCATTGCTTGGTTTTTACGCCTTCGTCATCATAACCGGTTGCGCCTAAAGAACCAGTTTGCAATTTATCGGCAACAATGTTTACTTGCGGACTGCCAAAACTGAAGTTTTTAGATTGCCATTTATCCAATGTGAGAAAACTAGTTCCGGCAAAATTAGCTTCATAACCTAAAACACGATCTAATTCGGTTGGATGTCCTACAGATTCATGGATGGTAAGGAAAAGGTTGGTTGGGTCCAAAACCAAGTCATATTTTCCTGGTTCAATTGATTTCGCCAGGATTTTTTCATCCAAATGCTTGGTTGCCGTTTGTGCATCTTCCAGCATATCATAGCGTTTTTTATACAAGGTGATTACGCCGTGTATTTTTTCTTCTTCCTTTGGGATCAAGTATTCGTAACCCATTCCCATAGGCGCGCTCAGAGAGTTTCTGGTTTGAAATTTACCTGATTTCGGATCTACTTTTGTAATGGTAAAAGTAGGCCAAATGCGGTGAATGTCCTGATCAATGTAAGAACCATCCGTGGAAGCAAAATATTTCTGCTCATTCACCAAAAAAAGCGAATTATTGATAAAGCTGGCACCGGCTTTTAAAGCAGCCGCATTTACCGAAAGCAGCAGATCGGCTTTTTCTTTTACCGGAACTTCAAAAGCATTTTTTTCGATTGGGGTTTTCCAGCTTACCTCTCCGTAGCCTTTTTGCGGGGCTAATTGTATTGGTTCGGTTAGTAATCTGGAGTTTTCTTTCGCAATTGCAATAGCCAGTGCAGCAGCTTTGGCAATGCTGTCATTGTCTAATTTATCTGTCGCTGCAAAACCCCAGCAACCGTTTGCAATTACGCGGATGCCCATGCCATAAGATTCTGAATTGGCAATGTTCTGTACTTTGTTTTCGCGGGTGATGATGGACTGGTTGAGATAACGGCCAATCCGCACATCAGTATAAGTAGCGCCTTTGGAACGCGCTGCGTTTAAAGCTACATCGGCCAGTTTTTTTTAATGGCGGCATCAACAGTTGTATAACCGGCATCTAAAGGAACCGGTTTCCCGAATGCCGGGATATTAGGCAGGACAGCAGCACTAAGGCCAATGCCAGCGAGATAAATAAAATCTTTACGTTTCAAGCTCTTGAAAAATTATGATTACGTCGAGCCTAAATATATAAAAATCAGCGTAATTATTTTTTTATCAGAAGAAAAATTAATAATTGTAGCAAAAATTTGCAGGAATACTTCTTTTACCTACCATTTTTTAAAGATTACAAACACGGCCAATACAATCAGCCCAAAACCTGCCAAATGGTTCCAGCCTAATTTCTCTGTTTTAAAAAATAGCAGTGTAAAAATCATGAAAACAGTTAAAGTAATGGCTTCCTGGATGGTTTTAAGCTGAACTAAGCTGAAAGGGCCGCCGTTTTTATCATAACCGCCTTCATTCGCCGGTACCTGAAACAGATATTCAAAAAAAGCCATGCCCCAACTAATTAGGATGACCGAGAAAAGCCCGAGATTTTTTCCCCAGGAAAAATCCTTGAACTTGAGGTGGCCGTACCAGGCAAAAGTCATGAAAGTGTTGGAAATGATCAGGAAGATAATAGTTTTAAGGCCGCGCATGTTATCATTTGATTTGGCTGCTAAAGTACAAATCGGGGCTTTATAAAGTATGGGAAGAAGAAAAGGAGACAAACATTCGCCTGTTTATAAAGTTAAAATCAGGAGAATATTCCTGTTTATGAACTTCATTATTCATCCAAAATATAGAATCGCGATTGGGGTGCTTCTTTTAGCCACTCTTTTTTCGTGCAACAGCATTGGGCCAGCCGGATTGTTTAAAAAAATGTCTCCGCATGAAACTTATGGCAACCAATTGAAAACTGCGGGATTGCAGCAAACCGCCATGGGCAGTGCTTGGTTGCAAATTGCCGATCAGAGTTTGGGAAAAGCATTGCACATCACCATTCCATATAAAGAAACCGGTTTTTTTGCGGCAGAACACATTCAGGCGGCTACTTTTCAGTTTAATGCGAAAAGAGGGGAGAAGCTGTACATCAGCCTTACTAAAAACCCGGCACAAAACTTTACTGTTTTTATAGATGTGTGGCAGCAAAAGGATCAGCAAAACCGTTTGCTGGCTTCCGCGGATACCGCCGGTAAACCTTTAGTTGTTGAAGTGAAACAGGAAGGTGTTTACCTGCTTCGTTTACAACCCGAATTATTGCGCAGCGGCGAATACACGTTAAGGATACAATCCGGCCCGGCACTGGCTTTTCCGGTTGCTGCTTCCGGCAAACCGGATATCGGCAGTTTTTATGGTGCCGACCGTGATGCCGGGATCCGCAAGCATGAAGGCATTGATATTTTCGCCAAAAAAGGAACACCGGCTTTGGCTGCAGCCAACGGAACGGCGCAACCCGGCGAAAATAAATTAGGCGGAAAAGTAGTTTTCCTCCGTCCGGATGATGCCGATTACACTTTGTATTACGCACATTTGGATTCGCAGTTGGTGCACAACGGACAGCATGTGATGATCGGCGACACGGTTGGTTTAGTTGGCAATACCGGCAATGCCCGCAGCACGCCTTCTCATTTGCATTTTGGCATTTACACCAGCGAAGGTGCTGTAAACCCGCTGACTTTTGTTGCGCCGATTACTAAAAAAGCAGAACCAATTCTGGCTTCACTCAAAAACCTGAATGCAACCGTGCGGACGGAAAGTAAGAATACAAAGCTTTATGAATCACCATCCGAAAAAAGTATGCTAAAAGAAGCATTGCCGGAAGGAACGGCTTTGCTTGTGGATGCTGCGGTTGGCAATTATTATAAAGTAACCTTGCCAAACGGCCAAACTGGTTTTTTAAATAGTAAAACCGTTGATACAGTGAATAAGCCTTTGCGAAAACTGACGTTGAAAACGCAGCAACCGCTTTATAATCAGCCGGATACGTTATCGCCCAAAAAACTAGTTTTGACAGCCGGAAAACCTGTAAATATTTTGGCTGGTTTTGAAAATTTTTATTTGGTGGAAGACGGAACGGAAACGGGCTGGGTGCGGAAATAGAAATTGAGTTTATAATAAAAACATCTGAAAAAATTCTTTCAGATGTTTTTTACTTGATACTGTTTTTATCGCCTAAAAACGTTCAAATGCAGAGAAAAAGAAGTTGCCTTCTATTAGTGCATTTTCGTCAGAATCAGAACCATGAACCGCATTTTTTTCGATGGATTCTGCAAATTCCTTACGGATCGTCCCTTCTTCTGCCTGAGCAGGATTGGTTGCACCGATCAGTTTTCGGAAGGAAACAACGGCATCGTCTTTCTCCAAAATAGCTGCTACGATCGGGCCGGACGACATAAAACCAACCAAATCTTTATAAAAAGGACGTTCTGCATGTACCGCGTAAAACTTGCCGGCCAGGTCAGGGGATAAAAAAGTGTATTTTAAGGCTACGATCTTGAAGCCGGACTGCGTGATTTTATTTAAAATAGCCCCGATGTGCTGATTGGCAACCGCATCCGGCTTAATCATTGTAAAAGTTTTGTTGGTTTCCATTTTTGTTTTATCGATTTAGGGCAAAAGTAGTTTTTTCGGCAGGAAACCAAAAACCAAGTTTCAATAAAAGAACCTGTAATTCAATTATTTATTTAGCTTTGCATTCCGTTTTAAAATAGTACATGCTGAACCTTGCCGAGCTGAAGGAATTATTGGCCAAACCCAAAAATATTGTCATCACCACGCACCATAAACCAGATGGTGATGCGCTGGGTTCTTCCTTAGGTTTGTACCATTACCTGTGCCGGAAAGAACATCGCGTTCAGGTAATTACGCCAACCGATTATCCTGATTTTTTGAATTGGATGCCGGGGAACGCAGACGTTATTATCTACACAGAAAAAAAAGAATTATCAGCCGGATTGGTCAAACAAGCAGATTTGATTTTTTGCCTTGATTTCAATTCGCTTTCCCGGATCAATGATTTAGGTGAAGAAGTAAAGAATTCATCAGCCAAAAAAATCATGATCGACCATCACCTCGACCCGGAAAACTTTGATGATTTCCGCTACTGGGACACAACGGCCAGTTCTGCTTCCCAATTGGTTTATGAATTTATTGCTGAACTTTTAGGTGATAAAAACAGTATTACCGCGGACATGGCAACTTGTTTATATACCGGAATCATGACGGATACCGGCTCGTTCCGTTTTCCAGGTACTACTTCTAATGTACACCGCATCACGGCCGACCTGATTGACCTGGGCGCTGATAACGCAGCCATCCATCAATTGGTTTACAATCATGCAAGCGAAAACCGGCTGCGTTTTCTGGGTTATTGCCTCAGCAACAAACTGGAAATCATGCACGAATATAATACTGCTTTAATTACGGTTAGTGCCGAAGAACTAAAGCGGTTTAACATCAACACAGGTGATTCTGAAGGGATTGTTAATTATGCTTTGTCTGTTGATGGCATCCGTTTGGCAGCTTTTATTATCGAACGTACAGACAAAGTGAAGCTTTCGTTACGCTCAACCGGAACTTTCCCGGCCAACGAGATCTGCAAAAATTACTTTCATGGCGGCGGCCATCGCAACGCAGCAGGCGGACAATCAGAAAATACGCTGGAGCAGGTAGTCCATCAATTTAAAAGTTTATTACCCGAATACAAAAATCTTTTAACACAATAACAATGAAGAAAAACTTGGTTTTTTTAACAGTTGCAGCCTTGGCTTTTGCAAGTTGTAACGGTGGCTTTACAAAAAGCGATAGCGGTACGATGTACAAAATTATTAAAGATGCGCCCGGTGAAACCATCAAAACAGGCGACTTTGTAAGCGTGAACGTGATCGCTAAAACAGATAGTGGTAAAGAGCTTGTCAATACTTATGATGTTGGCCGTGCATCGCAATTGCTGGTTGCCAAACCGTTGTACAAAGGCGACTTGTATGCTGCATTAATGAAGTTGAGTGAAGGCGACAGCGCCATCATTAAAATTGACGCTGATACATTGATGAAGGAAAATAAACAGCCGACGAAACCTCCGGGTTTTTCCGGAAAATACTTTAACTATACCATCAAAATTGAAAAAGTTTTGGCTAAAGGAAAGCTGGACGATAAAGCTTTCCAGGAAAAAATCGGTCAGTATTTTAAAGCAGAAGGCGATAAAGCCAGAGCAGCAGAACCGATCAAGATCAAAAAATACATTGCTGATAAAAATCTGAAACCGATCCAAACCCAATCCGGTTTAAATTATGTAATTACTCAAGCTGGCAGTGGTGATAAACTGGCTGTTGGCGATACAGCTGTAATTGACTATACCGGCAGATTGATAAACAGTAAAGAGACTATTTTTGATACCAGTATTAAGTCTGTTGCAGAAAAAGCGGGTAAGCCATTTTTTGACAAACCACAGTTGCAAATGCGCAAGTTTGAACCAATTAGAATTCCGGTTGGCAGAAAAGCAGTTATCCCAGGTTGGGACGAAGGTTTGCTTCTGTTAAATAAAGGCGAAAAAGCAATTTTCATTATTCCTTCCTCCTTGGCTTATGGCGAACAAGGCAATGGCCCGGTTGCACCTTTTTCTACGCTGGTTTTCGATGTAGAACTGAAAAACATCATTCACCCGGATCCGAATGCGCCAAAACCGCCGATGCCGCCAATGCAAATGCCGCAGGCACCAACTAATCCGGCAGCAAGATAACTTATTAAAAATATCCAGCCTCCGCCCAAAGCGGGGGCTTTTTTTAACAACATGAAATTTAGCTATCTCATCTCCGGTTTACTGTTTGCTTTCTGCGGATCAGTACAAGCTCAAAGCCCGATAAAAACTACGATAAAAGGAGCACGCTACCAAATTGTGGCTGCGCATCCTGGTGACCGTATCAAACTAAATGATGTCATCACGTTTAATTTGGCCATCAAAACAGAAAAAGATTCGGTGCTGATGAGCAGTTACCAGCGCGGGAAACCGTTTACCACGCAGGTGCAGGCTTCGCAATCAATTGATGATCTGATGGATATTTTTCCGCAGTTAGCATTAAAAGATAGTGTACGGATCATGATTCCTGCTGATTCCCTCTTCAAAAACCGGGAAGACCAGCGGCCGCCTTTTATGGCCAAAGGTGCTTCGGTGATTTATTTGCTGAAGATTGAAAAGATACAATCTTTGGAACAGGCCATTGCCGAAAAGAAATCAGCGGAAGCAAAGATGGGCGAAGCTAATGAAAAACTGAAAGCAGCGGAACTGGTGCGTATTTCCAAGTACGTGGCCAACCTGCAACCGGCTGTAAAAACGACGGCTTCCGGCCTGCATTATCAAATTCTCAAGCCATCTGCTAAACCAAAACCGCTGCCCGGCGATACTTTGCTGGTCAATTATATCGGCAAAACACTGGACGGAAAAGTTTTTGATACCAACTCTAAAGAAGAAGCGCAAAAAGCCGGTGTTTTCCAGGAAGGCAGGCCTTATGAACCTTTTCAATTTGTGGTGAAAGCAGGACAGGTAATCCCCGGTTGGGACGAAGGTTTTTTATTGCTGAACCAGGGCTCGAAAGCAAGGCTGATCATTCCGTCAAAATTAGCTTACGGGCCAAACCAGTCAGGCCCGGATATTGCGCCGTACAGTCCGCTGGTTTTTGAGGTAGAATTGCTCAGCATCAAAGCCGGAAAACATCCGGTGGTCACCAAAAAAACACCGGTAAAAAAAGCATCGGGCAAAAAACCGATCAAAAAGCAGGTTCCTGCAAAGAAAAAGTAAGCAAAACGTGCCTTCTGTAACCAACAGGAGGCATTTTTATTTAGTTTTGAAGCAATGGTTTTAACCGATACACATACCCATTTATATTACGAAGCGGATGAAGCTGCCAGAACCGCCATGGTGCAGCGTTGTCTGAACCAGGAAATTACCCGTTTGTTTTTGCCCAATGTGGATGCCGCTTCCGTGCCAATGGTCCTGAACCTGGTCGAAACCTATCCGCAATATTGTTTCCCGATGCTGGGTTTGCATCCCTTCAGTGTTACTGAAAACTGGGAAACGGAACTGCAGGCAATCAAAGAACTTTGGGACAACAAACAAAAATATTATGCCATTGGCGAGATCGGGATTGATTTGTATTGGGAGCAAAACTTGCTGAAAGAACAGCAGGAAGCTTTCCGCACACAAATTAATTGGGCAAAAGAAGCAAACCTGCCCCTCGTGATCCATTGCCGTGCTGCTTTTAACGAAGTTTATGCAATCCTGAAAGAAGAACACGACGAAAAATTAAAAGGTATATTTCATTGTTTTTCCGGTGATCCAGAGCAAGCCAATCAAATTATCGAATTGGGTTTTTATCTGGGCATTGGCGGCGTGGTTACTTACAAAAATGCCGGACTGGATAAAGTTGTGCAGCAGATTAGCCTCGAACATTTGGTGCTGGAAACCGATTCGCCCTATTTGCCGCCTGTCCCTTTCAGAGGAAAACCAAATGAAAGTGCTTATTTAACTTATATTGCACAAAAAATTGCCGACCTGCACCAGCTGCCGGTAGAAAAAATAGCTGAAATAACCACGCTTAATTCAGAAAAAGTTTTCGGAATTTAGTTGATAATAAATTTAAAATCAATGCTTTACCAAGCCAGCAATTTATCATGACGAACATACTCATCATTTATACTGGCGGAACCATTGGCATGGTTGACGATCCGGCCACGCACATGCTGCGGCCGTTTGATTTTAACCAAATCTTGCTGAACGTCCCTGAACTTGCCCGCCTTGATTATCGGCTTACCGTACATTCTTTTAATCCGATCATCGATTCTTCCAATATGAAGCCTTCTATTTGGGTGGAAATCGCTACATTGATCGAAGAAAATTATGATGCTTATGAAGGTTTTGTGATCCTTCACGGGTCGGATACGATGGCTTTTACCGCTTCGGCATTGAGTTTTATGTTGGAAGGGTTAGCTAAACCAGTAGTTTTAACGGGTTCGCAACTGCCGATCAGCCAAATCCGGACCGATGCCAAAGAAAACCTGATCACATCGCTGGAAATTGCAGCTTCCCAAAAAAACGGCAAAGCTTTGGTGCCTGAAGTTTGCATTTATTTTGATTCACAATTGTTCCGCGGCAACCGTTCTTTCAAATACAATTCATCCAAGTTCGAAGCTTTTCGTTCGCCCAATTATCCAGTTCTTGCCGAAGCCGGTGTCCACCTCAGCTTCAATGAAGCTTTTATTTTAAAGGCAGAAGACAGGCCTTTTTTGGTGCATAAAAATATATATGCAGATATTGCCGTGCTGAAACTGTATCCCGGCATCAGCCAGAAAACGGTGGAAAGTATTTTAAAAGCAGATGCAAAAGCATTTGTGATAGAGACATTTGGGGCCGGCAATACCACAACGGACGACTGGTTTATCAAGGCTTTGAAAAAAACAATTAAAAAAGGTAAAGTGGTTCTCGACATCTCGCAATGTAAAGTAGGGACAGTGGAATTGGGGCGGTATGAAACCAGCAAGCAATTGAAAGATATGGGCGTGCTGAGCGGTTATGACATGACGTTTGAATCTGCCGTTACCAAACTGATGTATTTGTTGGGCTGCTGCGATGAACCCGGGGAAATTGCCCGTTTGACAGAAACCAACCTGCGCGGCGAGATGACGGTCAGTTAAGCTGCGGTGCTTCTTTTATCACCCTTTTTTTATGTTGATAAAAGAAGTATGGCGAATCAAAATGAAAATCAATACTATTGTCGGGAAATTTCAAATATTTAAAAATTAAAAATTATGCGTTGGTTAGGACGAGAGGAAAGTAATGATGTAGAAGATGGCGGATCGGGAGGCGGCGGCCGTGGATTAGGTATTGGCGGCGGCATTATCGGTATTGTTGGTTTTGTGATTTACCTGTTTACCGGTTATAACCCAACACAATTATTAAACCAGGTAGGAGGGTCAGACCAGCAGCAACAAACTACGCAGCAAGCTCCATCAAACCTTGGCCCGCAAGACAGTTTAAATCTTCACTTTGCCAAAGTGATTATGAATGATACAAAGCTTGTTTGGACAAAAATATTCAATGATATGGGGCAAACTTACGAAAGGCCTAAATTGGTGCATTTTCAAAATGAAGTCGATGCTTCAGGCTGTGGCCTGGCAAGTTCCGCAACAGGTCCGTTTTATTGTCCGGCAGATCGGAAAGTATATCTTGATTTTTCTTTTTTTGATGAGCTTTCCAACCGTTTTCATGCTGGCGGCGATTTTGCAAAAGCTTACGTAATTGCACACGAGGTTGGGCATCACGTACAAAATTTGCTTGGGGTTTCTGCCAAGATGGATCAGATGCGGGAGCAAATGAGCGAAACGGATTACAACAAAATGTCTGTCAAGCTGGAGTTACAGGCCGATTTTTATGCAGGCATTTGGGCGCATTATGAAGCCCAGATGAAAAACAGTGATAACCAAAGTGTGATCGAGCCGGGCGATATTGAATCAGCTTTGACCGCGGCCAATGCCATTGGTGATGACCGTTTGCAGCAGGAATCTACCGGCCATGTTTCGCCGGATTCTTTTACACACGGCACTTCTGCCCAACGCATGTATTGGTTTAAAAAAGGTTACGAAACCGGCGATATCAAGCAGGGAAATACTTTTGCTGAAGGTGCATTGTAAAGTTTTTTTTGGTTGTAATAATTCCAATAAAAAAATCAATCTTAATTAAAAAAGGGATACCTCCAATCGGAAGCATCCCTTTTTTAATTTCAACAATTACAACTACAAAGGAGTAACCGAAGATGGATAAGGATGAACAAGTGAAGGGCTTATTTCGTCGGTTTCATCCAAGTCATCAATTACTTTTTTGATGGCACAATTCCCGGTAATACCGCGGTGTAGCAATGTTGCGCCAATACTAACTTCCGTTAAAGCCAGAACCGGGTGGGAAAATAAATTGGTGATACCTTTAAAAAAAATATAAGCCCCTGTCCCAACAGAAATAATCCGGTCGGTTTTGCCAACATTGGCATAGGGGTTTTCTGGTAATAACGTGTCTTTTATGGTTTCCGTTACTTTTTTAAATTCGTCGTTAAAGGGTGATAACGTCTCTTTTACTGTATCCGTTACTTTTTTAATCTCGTCGTTAAGCATAATAGTGGGTTTTTAATGTGATGTTCAGCAAGCATAACAGCAATAAGCAGTGTGGGTTTTAAAAAAGCGAAAAATAATGAAAAGGGAACAGCTTTTAGCCATAAACCACATACTGTTTTTAGCACCTAAAAATAGATATGGATGGATGTTTTTAAATCATGTTATCCGGTGCTTGTTAACAGATCAGCAAGTTTGCGGGCGGAAACCCCTACACCATCTGCAACGACTTGTGCTTTCAAATAAAACGGTTCGCGTTCGGCTAATTTTTGGGTGATGTATTGCAACAGTTCTTCACCGGTTTTGTGCTGAAGCAAAGGCCGTTCGGTTTTGGCATTGGTTAAACGTGCTACAATTACTCCCGGCGGGACCTGTAGATAAACAACAGTCCCCTGCGCTTTCATCCAATTTAAATTATCAAAAAAACAAGGCAGTCCGCCGCCGGTAGAAATAACGGCATTTTCGGGATAAACCGTATGCTTCAATAATTTAGATTCTTTTTGCCTGAATTTTTCCTCCCCAAAATCCTTGAAATAATCAGCGATGGTAGTGCCGTTCTGCTGTTCAAAAACCTCATCCAAGTCAATAAAATCAACTTTTAAATACGAAGCTAATTTGCGGCCGTGCGTGGTTTTGCCCGAACCCATAAAACCGATGAGGAAAGTAAGGCTCATATCTGCTTTCTCTTTTTAAAAATTAAAATAGTAAGGATCAGAATAATCACTTCGGCCAAAACTGTAGGCAGAAAAAAGATATACCACATCGGTTCAGTAAGTTGCGGCCAGTAAAACCAAGCCAGTAATGACAATAGGTAAGAAATAAGCAGCGAAATAAGCAGCGTAAAAAACATTTTTTTACGTGGAAGGCTTTTTCGCAGCAACAGCCATTGGATCATCCGGCCAATCCAAAAGGTGCAAACGCTCATCATCAGCAAAAGTATCAGCATTTGGAAATAGTACATGTTGGCTGGCGAATCCATATCAGGTCAGTTTTACACGCGGATCAATCCAAACATACAGCAGATCAACCAGCAGGCTGATTACTACAAAAATAAAAGCGATAAACAGGATGGCACCCATGATAACCGGAAAGTCTGAAGTTTCCAGCGCATCTACCGTAGCTTTGCCCAAGCCGTTATAACCAAAAATATATTCCACAAAAAAAGAACCGGCCAGCAGCGAGGCAAACCAGGTAGCAATAGCCGTAACCACTGGGTTTAAAGCGTTTTTTAAAGCATGTTTATAGATGATACTGTTTTTATCCAACCCTTTTGCTTTTGCGGTGCGGATATAGTCCTGGCCTAACACATCCAGCATAGAATTTCGGGTAAGCTGCACGATCAAAGCCAGCGGACGTAAACCTAAAGTTACCATCGGCAAAATCAGGTTTTTCCAAATGACCACTTCGCCTTTAAACGGATCGTAGCCGGTTAAACTGCCCGACATATTCAGTCCGGTATATTTGCTTAGCACAAAACCAAAAACCCAGGCAATAATGATCCCGGCAAAAAAAGAAGGTGCCGAAATACCAATGATCGAAAAGCTGACAGCTAACTTATCAATCCAGGTGTTTTGATGAACAGCAGCCAGTACGCCCAAAAATATACCGATAAAAGAAGCAAAGATCATGGATGTGGCTGCCAGAATGAGTGTGTTCGGAATAACAGCCAGCAACATTGCGGCTACGTCTTTCCGGGTTTGATAGGAGCGGCGGAGATACGGCCATTTTAATGCCAACACACGGTTTTTTGTTAGCTCAAATAACTTTACATAACCATATTTCTGCTGTTCTTCTTTTGTATTTGTTTGAATACCAACAGGAGAAAGATCATTGAGATAATAAGCAAATTGGACTGGAATGGGTTTGTCCAAACCAAATTCTTTGCGCACGGCTTCTAAAGACTGCACATCGCTGCGCTGGCCTTGCGTCATACGCGCAGGATCGGCAGGTAAAATATTGAACAGGAAAAACACAACTACAACCACGCCAAGCATTACGGCAAAACCGTATAATAATTTGCGTAGGAGGTAGCTGATCATTTGGTTAAAATTTCTGCTATTTTAACTTTGAACCAATTGGTTTTGGCAAGATCAGCAGGATTTAAATTTTGACGTTCCAAAATCTGTTTTCCATAATCTTTTGCAGGAAATACTTTGTAAAAAGTTTCAAAATCTTCTGAATCAAACATTTCTATTATCGTTTGATTACTTGGTCGAATTGCTTTCAACTTTGTAAAATTCTCATTTTCTCTGTAAAAAGGATAACTATCTCTGGCAACCATCAGACCCACCAATATTTTGTCTCTTATTGCTCTATTCTCAACTCGGATTGAATTTAAATAATTGTCTTTGTTAAATTCCCTGGTATTGTATTTATAATATTCTTCCAAATTATCCGGATGAAACAAGTAGTTTTCAATTGAGTAATAATTTAGAATGAACAAGTTTTTATATTGATTTAACAGATCAACTCTTTCATCATCTGTTAAATAATCCCTGTCAATTAATCCGTTGTAACTTGGATTATTTTTAGTCTTGTGAAATACGTCTGCTTTGTTTTGGGCATTGAAAAAGATTATATCAGTAATATTCAAACTATTATAAATCGAAGTATCTGTATTTTCTGAAAAGATGATCTTCTTTCCTTCAAATACTTTTGATAAAAATTCTTTGCTTACCGCAATTTCAAAAACATCAAAGTTCTTTTTGGGTGAAGGTGTGATCACTTGGGGAACATCAAAGTTTAGATTGTCAAAATCAATTATGGCTGCATGTTCGGCTTCATTTGCATATTCGATGAATCCAAGTGAATGGCTAGCTGTCCATAATTGGCAGTTTTCAGGTATCCAATTTTCAGTGATTTCTTTTAATAAGTTTTTTTGAAGTTGTGTATTTAGGTGAAGATCAATTTCATCTAAAAAGTAAACGGTATTTCGGAAATATATATTTCGAGATAATAAATTGAGTAAAATATTAAATATCTCTTTTTCCCCGCTACTTAATAGATTGTATACAACGGTTGAATTACCTTTTACAAACAATATTTCGGCAGTCTTTCCTTCTAATGGAGGCTTGATCGATATTAATTTTAGACTTGTATTTTCTCCTATGCCAAACACATTGTTAAAAGCATTATTGATAGGATTAATATACCTTTCTTTAATAAGTTCTGTAGATGAATTTCCTTGGAAAACATCAGATAAAATTAAGGAAGTTATATGTTCAATGTCGTTTTCAAATCGATTATCACGATCGATAAAGGTTCTTGGACGATCTTCATCAACTTCCAAAGGAACTTGACCGAGAGTAGTACGGGTTAATTTTGGAATTTGCCTGATACTTGTTCTTCCGTAAAAACTTCCAAACGGAAGATCCTTAACATAAGATTCAGACTTTGAATAATTATGAAATTCATGTCCTTGATTGGTTGTGAAAGCAACAGTTAAATATTTATTTGTATCTTTTTCATAATAAGCTGATAAATCTCTTACCTCTTTTGGTTTTGAGCCATTTGGTGGTGTATTATTTTTCTTAAACTTATTTGCATACTCAAACGCATCAAACACAGAAGATTTCCCAGAACCATTTGCTCCAATCAATAAAACCAATTTTGCGGGTTCGTCCAATGAGGTTAAATCAATAGTCAAATCATCAAAACGTTTAAAATTCTTTAGTTCCAGTTTCGTAATCTTCATAAATAAAGTTACTGTTTCCCAATATATTTATCCACCAACTCTTCATATTTCGGCAAATTATGATAATGCCATTTGCCGATCATTGTTCCGTTTTTCATCAATAAAACGCCGGGATTAGCACGAACTATGGTTTTTAAAGGAACGCCATCAGCATAAAAAATTTCCATAAATAATTTATGTTTTTTACTAAAAACTTCTGCATCTTGTGCCGAATTGGAAGTCAATAAAACGGTACGCACATTAAAGTTTTGGGTTAAATTTAGCGACAAAGCATTGATCTTGTTGATCGCATCGCTGTTGGTTTCGTCCAGATTATAAGCAACTACAATCAAATTATAAAACGGATTGTTGAGCAATTCTTTGGTATAATCATTTCCCTGGGCATCGCTAATGTTCAAATCTTTGATCTTCGCTTCAAAACCTTTTTTGATCAATACGCTGGCCGGTTCGCCTACAATTTCCCAATTGCTGTCTTTCCAAATGCCCGATTTTAGATATTCTTTATTAGTGATGCTTCTTTTAGCACCTGTTTTTTTGTTATGCAGATTGTAAGTGATCTCGTATTCATCCGGAACCGCATTTTCCGGAACCTTCATTTCTTCCGGTAAATTTGCACCCACTTTATAAGGCAGAAAATCAATTACCGGTAAAAAATTATAAGTGTAAATGCCAATGCCAAAAGAAAAAAGAGTGGCTAAAAGAAGCATTGCATTTTCTGTTTTTTTGCCGAACAAAGGCTGGATCAGATTTCGGTTTAGGAAGATAAAAACAATGAGCAGCAGCAAAACCAAATCTTTGCTGAACGATTGCCATGGTGTAAGCGGAATGGCATCACCAAAACAACCGCAACTTTGAACTACTTTAAAAGCGGCCGAATAAAAAGTGAGGAAGGTGAAGAAAATAATCAGCAAAAGTAGTCCCCAGGCTACCTGTTTTCCTCTGGCGCCAATTAACAAAGCAAAACCAAACAGCATTTCCAGCGCACATAAAAAGATGGATAAAGCAAGTGCCAGTCCGTTTAAAAAAGTGGTATGGAAAACTTCAAAATATTCCTCCAATTTGTACGAAAACCCAAGCGGATCATTGGCTTTGATCAACCCCGAAAAAATAAAAAGTAATCCTACGGCAATCCTGCAAAACCAAACCAAGTTCTTTTTCATTTCACGTCCAATTTTATCAAGGCAAAAACAGCATAGTTCAGCATGTCTTGGTAGTTGGCTTCCACGCCTTCGGAAGCCAGCGTTTTGCCTGCATTATCTTCAATTTGTTTTACGCGCAGCAGTTTCATTAAAATCAAATCTGTTAATGAACTGATGCGCATTTCCCGCCAGGCTTCGCCGTAATCGTGGTTTTTGGCCAGCATTAAATTATAAGTTTCACTAATTTTTTGGTCATAAAAGAAGCATACATCTTCTACCTTCATCTCCAGCGGCGTTGCCAGTCCCAGGTTCAATTGCAAAAGGCCAATTGCACAATAGTTGACAATGCCAATGTATTCGTCAACAATACCGTCGCCAACTTTATTGATCCCGGTTTCTTCTAAAATCCTGATCCTATGTGCTTTGATAAAAATCTGGTCGGTAATAGAAGAAGGGCGAAGGATGCGCCAGGCCGTGCCGTAATCTTTTGTTTTTTTGATGAACAGTTCTTTGCAAACGTTGATCACAGCTTGATATTCAGCTTCGGTACGGTTCAAAATAGCGGGGTTCAATTTTTGTTCGATATTTGTTTAACGGAACGGAACACTAAAAAATGCCGTTTAAAGATGGCTAAAGATACATTTTTTCGGAAAAAGACCACGATAAACGCAGGCGGCAGACTAATTGACCTAAGCCAGCCAAAGGTGATGGGCATTATCAACGCTACGCCGGATTCTTTTTTTGCCGGAAGCCGGAACCCCAATACTGCCGATGCTGTTTTTATGGCAGAAAAAATGTTAAACGAAGGTGCAGCTTTTCTGGATATTGGTGCTTATTCTTCCCGGCCCGGCGCTGAGGATATTTCTGCGGAAGAAGAAACGGACCGCTTATTGCCTGTGATTAAAGCGATTGTAAAAGCTTTTCCGCAAGCCGTTTTATCGGTCGATACTTTTCGGGCTTCGGTTGCAGAAGTTGCGGTTAATGCTGGTGCACAAATCATCAATGATATTTCTGGCGGAGATTTAGATGCGCAAATGTTTAAAACTGTGGCCAAATTACAAGTCCCTTACATTTTAATGCACATGAAAGGAACACCGCAAAATATGCAGGAAAAAGCGCAATACGAAGATGTTTTTGCAGAGGTGTTTGATTATTTTGCGGAAAAGGTTTACCGCTTGAAGCAATTGCATGTGCACGATGTGATTTTGGACCCTGGTTTTGGTTTTGCCAAAACCAGGGAACAAGGGTTTAAATTATTACAGCAAATGCAAGGTTTTGATCTGTTGAAACTGCCTGTCCTGGCTGGCGTCTCCCGCAAAGGAATGATCTATAAAACCTTAGGCGGAAAGCCCGAAACGGCATTAAACGGCACGACGGTTTTAAATACAATGGCTTTGATGAACGGTGCAAGTATTTTGCGGGCACATGATGTAAAAGAAGCGGTGGAAGCGGTAGATTTGTTTATGGCTTATCAGGGCCGGGAAAGTTAAGGCCGAATTTGTTTAATTTCAATATTAAAAAACCGTGATGCTTTTTTTAGCACTAAAATTTTTGTTTTAATATCTTGCGCGAAGCAAAAATCTTTTCTATTTTTAAGCGATAAGAGAAGTACAAAAATCCTTAACAAGGTTCTGTTAAACCTCTTTAATTCTTACGCAGTATTTAGGCCCTGTTTAAATTTCTATCATAAAAATTTATACTACTTCTTTTATGCCTATAAATTCTGTATTGGTATATTAAACCGATACAAGAAGTACAATGGCTAAATGATTTTTAGGTGGTAAAAGAAGCATCGGAAATTTTGAATAAAATTTAAACAGGCCCTTAGTTTTATCCTACAAATTTATATCGGCTTAAAATTTAAAAACGGAATATAAATCACCATAAACCAGATGTTTGCAATACTTAAATGTACCTTTAACTTGTATAGTCTTCCTTTTAACCTGCCCTTTTTATTTTAAGACCCATCACTTTTTTTAAAACAGTTTCTATGTCAACAAATACGCCTAATTACATCATTGCCATTGGTGCTTCTGCAGGTGGCCTGGAAGAAATAAATACTTTTTTTGACCATACACCATTAGATAGCGTTTCTTATGTAATTGTGCAGCATCTGTCTCCCGATTTTAAAAGCAGGATGGTAGAATTGCTGTCTAAGCATAGCAAGCTAACGGTTAAAGAAGCAGAAAACGGGATGACGGTAAGGTCTAACGAAGTCTATCTTATCCCAAACAATAAGTTTATGACGATCTGCGACAACCTACTGTTTTTGACCTATAAAGAAAAAGTTAAAGGCCCGCACCTCACCGTTAACCGGTTTTTTAATTCCCTTGCGGCCGATTGCGGCAAAAAGGCAATAGCTGTTGTCCTTTCCGGTTTGGGCGCAGATGGGACGGAAGGTGTTAAAGCAATCAACAAAGCAGGCGGAATGGTGATTGCCCGTAACCCCGAAACCGCAGAATTTGCCAGTATGCCATCCAACGCCATTGCAACCGGCGTGGTAGATTTTGTTTTAGAGCCGGCAGCCATGCCCGATGCCATTGAAGAATATGTTAAATACAAAGCAGAATTATTGGCCGATCAGGAGTATGATGAAAAAAATATAGGTGCAATTATTAATTTGATCAAGGAACGATCACCGCTTGATTTTTCGGAGTATAAACAAAGCACTATCCTGAGAAGGATTAAAAGAAGGGCCGCTTACCATAATTTTACCAAGCTGGAAGAATATACCAGTTTTCTTAAATCTTCACAGGAAGAGATCGAAGTTTTGGCGCAAGATTTTCTGATTAGCGTTACTTCTTTTTTCAGGGACAAAAAAGCTTTCGACTTTTTACAAAGCGATGTACTGCCTAAGTTGCTTGAAAGGCATATACCTGGAGAAGAATTAAAAATGTGGGTGGCAGGCTGTGCTACAGGAGAAGAAGCTTACTCCATGGCCATATTAGTTTGCAGGCAATTAAAAGAAAATTTGAAAGAAACCGCAGTAAAAATATTTGCTACCGATATTGATGCTGTTGCTCTGGCGCACGCTGCAAAGGGGGTTTATAACTCCGGGATTAAAAAGCATTTATCACCAGATTGGCTCGAAAAATACTTTTTAAAAGAAGGGGACGATTACCGGGTTATTCCGGAAATACGGAAGATGGTCATTTTTGCACATCACGACATCATTAAAAACCCGCCTTATTGCAATATGAGCCTGATCAGTTGCCGGAATTTGCTGATCTACATGGCTCCGGCTTTACAAAAAAAGGTATTTGCCATGCTGCTTTTCGGGCTTAAACTGGATGGATATTTGTTTTTAGGGCCGAGTGAAAACCCAATGCCGATTATGGAAAACCTGGAAGTGGTGCATTCTAAATTTAAGCTATATAAAAACCTGGAAACGAAGCGCATTCTACGCTTTGATGCCTTTTCTTTACCCGAGCCTTTAGACACTAAACGTGATCAGCATGTTTTAAAGCAAGATACAAGTCTAAAAATAAATTACAATTTTGATAGCGCAGTAAATGCAATTTTGCCTGATGTGCTGGATTACTTAACTATCTGTATTGATAAAAACCATCAGGTAATAAAAACATATGGTGATACCTCAAAATATCTTCTTCAAAAAAATTTTACTTCCAACCTGGTAGAGCTTTTGCCAAGGCCGCTTGCCATAGCATTTAATACGCTTAGCAATAGTGCTTCAAAATCAAATGAAAAAGCTACAGCAAGCGGTATAAAAATAAAGCATGATGGCTTGGTCATTAAAGTAAGCTTAGCAGTTAATCCGTTAAAAGTGGGCAAAGGAGAGCCAGAGCTGTTTTTAGTAACATTTTTTGAAGACAGGCTGGTTGCACCAGGAACGCAGGAAGTAAATTTTGAAGAAAAGTATTACCATGATCAATACACCTTAAATTTAGAAGAGGAACTGAAAGAGCTTAAAGAAAAGCTTCGTTTATCCAACGAAAAACTGGATACTTCCAACGAGAACATGCAATCTTTTAATGAAGAGCTGCTTTCTGCCAATGAAGAAATGCAAAGCACCAATGAGGAAATGCAATCTGTCAACGAGGAATTGCATACGGTGAATGCGGATTATGAGTTAAAAAATAAAGAGCTGCTGGAATTAAATGATGATTTGAACAATTATTTCAGGAGTAATATCAACGGGCAATTGTTTGTCAACAATAATTTACAGCTGATGAAGTTTTCGCCGGGCACGGTAAAACAAATCAACTTGTTGCCAAATGATATAGGCAGGCCGCTCAGCAACATTTCTACCAATATCAAATTGGAAACAATTGCTGATGATATTAAACATGTAATTGCAAATGGAGACATCCTGACAAAAGAAATCGAAACCGACAATGGCAAATGGTACCAGGTAATGACGATGCCTTACATCCAATCAGACAATACAAGGAATGGTGCCATAATTACTTTTAATGATATTTCGGAGCTAAAAAACGCCCAATTAGAACTGGGAAAAAAGAATAAAACTTTACAACGCGTCAATGCAGACTTGGATCATTTTGTACATGTCGCCTCTCATGACCTTTTAGCGCCTTTAAGTAATATCGAAGGAAGTATCAGTGTGATAAACAAAATAAAAGTTGATAACCCTGACTTAAATAAGTTCTTAAACATTATCAATACCTCTGTTAAAAAATTCAGTACGCTTGTTAAAGATATTGCAATGATTGCCAAAACAGAAAACGATGCAATTGCAAAAGAGATGGTTAACTTGGATGAGCTAATTGGCAACATAGAATGGAGCTTGGAAAATAAAATCCAAGCTTTCGGAGTGGTAATTAATAAAGATTTGCAAGTGAAGCAGATCCTTTTTTCTAAAAAAAACCTGAGGAGTATTTTATACAATATCATTTCCAATGCAATCAAATTTAAAAGCGGTGCAACACCGGTAATTAATATTTCTAGTGCTTTGGTGGGCGAAAGCATAATTTTGACTGTGCAGGATAATGGAATAGGGATAAATAAGGATGGCCTTGATAAAATTTTTGATATATACGGCAGGCTTCATCAGGATATTGAAGGCCATGGAGTTGGGTTATACCTGGCAAAAAAAATAATAAACGCCGCCGACGGAAATATTGTTGTGGAAAGTGAGCCGGGCGTTGGCAGCAAGTTTATGGTTTATTTAAAAGCTGAACCACAGCAAGCTATGGTTAGGATTGACCAAAGAAAAGGATCAATTTTACAGGCATAAAAGAAGCATCGGCGTTTTCTCTTGCACAAATTTAAACAGGCCCTAAAAAAGGGAGCCAATTATATTTTGGCTCCTCAAAATTCACAAATTACAAACTTGCAACAAAAGGTGATTTCCTGATATATTCAGTATCCGTAATCTGCTGAATTAAAAAATCGGATAGATCCATTGTACTGATTTTTTCGCAAAGGCAGTCTTGTAAATTTACAATTGACCCTCGCCGTTCTCCGGTTTGTTCAATCCAAGGCAATCTTACAAAAGTCCAATCAGTTTTGCTGCTGCTTAAAATTTCATAAGCAAGTTGTCTGTCTGCAACAGCTTCCGGAAACGTTTGCCTCATCCATTCGGAGCTTGCTTGATTTGCGGTACTTTTTTGATCTCCCGGAACATCAACATTTAAACCGGCAAGTAAAATATAACGGTGAATATGAAGTTCATCCATTGCTTTTAAGATGTTTGTTGTAGCCAGACTTTGAACTAATGGTTCATCTTTCTTTGGCCCGATCGAGCTGATGATAACTTGGCATTGGCTTAATAACAATCGGGTTGTTTCAAAATCTTTAATATCTCCTTTTACTACTTCCAATAAGGGATGAGTGATAGAAAAATTTTCAAGCGTTCTGATCAGTGCTTTTACATGATAACCTTGCTGAAGTAATTCTTGCAAGATAGATTTTCCTGCTTTGCCTGTTGCTCCAAGCAGTGCAACTTTTATAGGTTGGTTCATTGTTTTTCTTTATAAAAATTTTAAATAAATATCCAAGTATCGTATGTATAGGATGATACGATGCAAGCGGATTACCTTTAGTAAGCCGCTTTAAAGAAGCGATATTTTATAAAGAGAGTAGAATGAGACAAATATATAGGAATTATAAATATTTTATATGCAGTATTAGGTATAAAAAACATTCACTGCTGTTCATAATTCAATTTTTGTCGGCCTGTTTTTGATGCTTCTTTTATCACCTAAAAACCCTGGCCTTTTATGTTTTTTTCAAAAGAAGCAACATACCAATACTAATTTTTTAGTGCTAAAAGAAGTATGGTTTATTTCATTTTATTTTAGGATAATTAATACTAAATAGTTAGTTTAGATGATTGTAAACCTACTCCGATAGTTTCTGGGAAATTAGTTTTTAATTTAAAAAGATCGTTATGAAAAAGTTATTCAATCATCGTTCGCATTTAATGGTGCTTCTTTTATGCCTGTTTGTTTTACAAGCACAAGGGCAACGCAATTTTGACAAAACAACCCGGCAATTAGCAGAAATAAAAAAGTTGAAAGCCAAAGTAGAAACTGATCCTTCCAATTTAAAAGTGCATCAGGCTTTTGTTGATGCTTTTAATCCGGATGATCCCACAATAGAAGATCAATATAAAACCTGGGTAAAACGGTTTCCGAACGATTATGCTGTTCCGTTTTCTATAGGAAAGGCTTTTGCAGGTCGGGAAAACCCAAAAGCGAAACCGTTTCTGCTCCAGGCAAGTATTTTAAAACCCGATGATGCAGTGGTTTGGGGCCTTTTGGCACAAGACGCAACGCTTGAAAACAGGTTGGCCAAACGGCAGGAATATCTGCAGAAAGCCATGCAATATGCCCCCAAAAATGCAAACTATGCTTTTGATTATGCTTTTTCTTTTAAAGATACTGATCCTGTTAAATATGATTCGCTTGCTTTGGAAGTTGTCCGGCGGTTCCCGGAAAGCGAAAAGAGTGCACAAGCATTGTTTTGGCTGGCCACTGATGCTACCATACCACAAGAACAAGTTGCTTATTACAAGCAATTATATCTTCTGAAATCCAATCAAAACCCTAACTGGTACTTAGCAGGAATGACTGCATACTTTGACCTTTTATTAAAGACAAATCCTGATGCAGCTTTTGAACTTGGACTTACTTTGATTTTGGACAATAAAAGAAATTTAAATATTTGGAAAGACAGGATAAAAGTAGCAGATGCTTTTTTAAGGGCTAAAAAATTGTTAAATGAAAATGATCCGAAACAAGCTTTAGCAGTTTTGAACAAGGTAAACTTAGGAAACTTGGAAGGCGGAAATAAAATAGAAGCAAAAGAATATTTAGCACTTTTTAAAGCAGAAGCGGCCGATGCTGACAACCAGACCCATTCGGCTTTTGATAGCCTGGCTGTTTTATATAGTAAAAACCCTACTTACAATTTGCAAGCAACCCTTTACAAGTACGGAAGCAAGCTTGGGATGGATACTATCCATGTTGCCAAAAATATTTTAAAAATTAGAGATTCCACTTCCAAACAAGCAACTGTTTTTTCACTTCAAAACTATTCATCCAGTGGCAAAACTACATTGGCAGATTATCAGGGGAAAGTGGTTTTGCTTACCTATTGGTTTCCGGGGTGCGGTCCTTGCCGTGTAGAATTTCCTCATTTTGAAGCTGTTTTAAAAAAGTTTAAGACAAGTGATATTGCCTACCTCGGTTTAAATCTCAAGCCTTCCCAGGACGGAGCCGTGTTGCCTTTTTTGAAAGAAAGCGGCTATACTTTTACGGCTTTGCATGACGCTTGGGGAAGAAATAAAGGTAATTTGCCGGCAAACGGGGCACCTACCAATTATCTGATCGACCGAAAAGGACGGATTATATTTTCTAATTTTCGGATTGATACAGAAAATGAAAAAACATTGGAGCTGATGATCAAAGAAATGCTGGCAGCAAAAGAATAATGGTTTCAGGTTGTTAAAACTGGTTTTGGGGAAGCTGTAATTTAAAATTAGATCGTCAGGGTTTGAAACATTTGTTATAAGTTTAGCATTTGAAACAGATTTTAAACGTTATTTTAGATCATCAAATCAATCAAAACCAATTATGAAAACTTATATCCTATTTTTTATTAGCTGTCTTGCATCGTTTTCAACTTCTGCGCAAACCGGGATGAGGCCGGCTGATAAGCAGAATTTCAAAACAGTTGCACTTTCTAAAGATCAGGCCGGAAACCTGATTATCAAAAAATGGGTTGTGCCGGTCCGTTATAAAGTTTATAGTGCAAAAGGGGCTTATTCCTCCACAGAAATCGATTCGGTCCTGAGCCAAATCAAATCGCTTACCGGCCTGGACATCGCCCCAACCAAAAATGATGACGAGGTTAATTTTTCGATTTTTCTGGGCGCAAAAACTGATTTCGGCACGCAAATCCCAACTGTTGCTTCCCAATATTTTAATCAATACGGCGGCACCTATTATAAATTCAACAGCAAAGGAGAAATATACCAAGGGATTGACCTGATCTCGGTTGCAAGTTTTTCAGATCAGCGGGACGTGCGCAACGCTTTAAGAAAAAGTATCGTCAAGCTTTTTGGGTTTTTAAACCCGCTGGAAAGTATGCCAAACAGTATTTTTTATTCACAAAGCAACAACGTAGTCAGGTTTGACAGTTATGATTCATTTCTGATCCGCTTGCTGTACAGTCCGCGTTTTGAACCCGGCATGACTGCTGCGCAAGTGGACGAAAAGCTGGGGAAGATGTAAGGATTAGGGTGATAAAAGAAGTATTACAACCCTTTCGGGTTTTATTATAAACGAAAAAAGCCGGACAATTTGCCCGGCATTTTTTGTTTGTTTTTTAGGTGGTAAAAACAGTATCAGTTATTTGTTTTGGGGGTTGCGGCCGCGGCTTCGGCTTTTTCTTTTTTCTTGAAAAATCCGCGAAGCAGGAAATTGTGCTGCAATGCTTCCAAATCGTCATTTAGTTTTTGAGACCCTTCCTGCAAATTGCCCATGGTGGCTTTTACCTGGTCGGCAGTTTTCGGATCGTTCAGCAATAAACCTATAGCGTTATCGCTGCTGTTAAGCTTGCTGCTGGCTTTGCTAAAGTTATCGGTTATGGCAGAAGCTTTGGCAGATGTTTGCTTCAATTGCTCGGCCGTTGCGGACAGTTTATTAAAAACGCTGGTGTCTGTCAGCATCTTATCGGCCAAACCGCCTTTGGTATTTAGCTTGAATGAAAAGGCTTTTAACTGTCCGGCTAACGCGGCAGAAGTGCTGGTGGTTTTTTGCAGGTTCATCACGATAGCGCGAAAGCTGTTTGCCAGGGTAGAATCTGCCAAAAGCGCGCCTGCTGTGCCTTTCCCTTTCACCATGTCTGCACTTAGTTTTTTAAAGTTGGAAGTGATACCGATCAGGTTTTCGTTGTTTTCCTGAAAAGTTTTCATGATGTCATCGGTAGAAAAGTCTTTTTGCACATGCAGGATATCGCCGTTTTCAATCTCTGCCGTTTTTGGGTTTCCGCCCAAAAGCACAATGATTTTATTCCCGATCAATCCGTCAGAACTCAATTTGGCACTGGCGTCTTTGCGGATATAATGTTGTGCCGATTCCTCAATGCTCATGGAAACTTCTACCTGAGAACTTCCGAAAAATTTGATCGTTTTTACCGTTCCGATCTTTACGCCTGAAAACCAAACGTTGTTTCCGGGTTTCAGGCCGCCTACATCATTAAACACAGCATTGATGCGCAGCGATTTTACAAAGGATTTTTGTTGGCCGCCAAGCACGAAGATGCCGACAATAAAAATCAGCAGGCCCAAAAATATAAATAACCCTACTGCTACATTTCGTTTAGTTTCTGTTGTCTGCATTTTTTTATTGAATAAAATTGTAATTATAAAATGTTCTTACCCGTTCGTCATCTGTATTAAAAACTTCCTCAAAAGTCCCTGTCCGCATAAATTTTCCGTCCAGCAACATGGCTATTCGGTCTCCTGTTTCTTTTGCACAGGTAAGGTCATGGGTGATAATGATGGAAGAAGTATGATAACGCTGCTGTACTTCGTTTATCAGGTGGTTTATTTCGAGGCAGGTAATAGGGTCGAGGCCAGCCGTAGGTTCATCATACAGCATAATTTCCGGCTTCAAAATTAAAGTACGTGCAATGCCGATCCGTTTGCGCTGCCCGCCCGAAAGTTCGGAAGGCATTTGGTTGATCGTTTGCAATAAGCCAACAGCATCCAGCACTGTTTCTACTTCCTTATCTACTTCTGCTTTGGTCAGGTTGCGCTGGTTTCGTACCAACGGAAATTCCAGGTTTCCGCGTACCGTCATGCTATCGTACAAAGCACTGCTTTGAAAAGAAAAGCCAATCCGAAGGCGCAACTGCTCTAATTCTTTTAGGTTTAAACTGCTTACATCTTTGCCAAGCACGGTTACCGTTCCTGCATCCGGCGTGAGCAAACCTGAAATAATTTTGATCAATACTGATTTCCCGGTCCCTGACCGCCCTAAAACAACCACGTTTTCGCCCTGGTACACATCCAGATTAATGCCCCGGAGTACGGCATAGGAACCAAAAGATTTTTCGAGGTTTTTGATGTCAATAACCGCTTTGCTTTTATCAATAAAGGATACTTTTTCTTTTTCCATTTTTATAAAATCAAACCCGAAAAAAGCCGGAAATCTGAACAATAATAATCTCTTCCACAAAAACCAAGAACATACCCATTACTACGGCAGAATTTGCTGCTTTACCAACCCCTTCTGTCCCTTTATCTGAGTTATAACCCTGGTAGCAACCCACCATCCCGATAGTAAAACCAAACACGATAGATTTAATTAAAGAGGTATTGATGTCGAGAAAAGAAAGCGGCTCAAAAGCAGTTTGAAAAAAAGAGCTTATGCTGGTGCCTTCATTGGTACTTATATTTAGGTAAGCGCCCAGCATCGCTACCAGTGCTGTGTACATTACTAAAACAGGGATACTGATGGTGGTAGCCAGTACCCGCATACAAACCAGAAACTTGAAAGGCTTTGTTGCAGATACTTCCATCGCGTCGATCTGTTCGGTTACTTTCATGGAAGCCAGCTCGGCACCAATACTGGAACCTACTTTTCCGGCTGCAATCAATGCGGTAACCAATGGCGCCAATGCCCGGAATATAGCGATAGAAACCAAGGAAGGAAGCCAGGAAGTAGCTCCGAATTCGGCCAGGGAAGGGCGCGATTGTTTGGTAAATACGATGCCGATAATAAAACCAGTCAATGTAATCAACGGGAACGACCGATACCCAACTTCGTAACATTGCCTGATAAATTCTTTAAACTCATAAGGCGGTAAAAAAGCTTCTTTAAAAAAACGGAGGATAAAACGGTAAACGAGGTATATATCTTCAAAAAAGACAGAAATACTTGCTGGTATCTTTGGCTTCGCTGTTTCCTCTTCTGCTAATGTGTTGTTGTCAGGCTTCATCAAGAATGTTCAAAGTATTTCTATGGTTTTTGTTTGCTTTGCTGCAATTAAATAGGTGAAATTTTGGCACCAAGCTTCAACCGGTGGTTAATAAAAGCTATTACGTGGGCAAATATAAAAAGATTGAAAACGTTAATCGATTGATTAAATAAATCTACGCTGGTATGATAAAGGCTTTAAGGCCTGATAAACAGCCTACTTCTTTTATCCGGTAAAACTTGTTGCGTAAATAAAAATATAAATAAATGGTTTTGTTGGTAACCAGTTTTAATTTTTGGTTTGAAAATTGTACATTTAAAAAACAATCTGATTTGTAAAGATCGGATTTTACTTAACCTTAAAAAACAACAACTATGAAAAGTGAATCAAAATTAATTGCCGGTATATTGATCGGTGTGGCAGCAGGTGTTCTGGCAGGTATTTTACTGGCACCACAAAGCGGGGAAGACAGCCAGGAAGACTTTGCTGATGCAGCTTCGGATTTTGGCGGCAAACTGAAAGATAGATTTTCTGATGTAATGGACGAAGCAAGCGACCTGAAAGAGTCTTTGTCTGACAAAATATCTTCTAAACTGGATGACCTCATCAGTTTGATCTCTTCTAAAAAAGATGATGCAAAAGATTGGGCAGAAGATAGGGCAAGTGCCGCTGCTGGTAAAGCCAAAGATTTCAAAAGAAAAGTATATTAAATTGAAACAGCATAAAAAAAGCTTCCTGAAATTTCAGGAAGCTTTTTTTATGACCTAAATTTTAGGCTGATAAAAACAGTATTGTTGAAAATAAAAAAAATAAAGACGGAGAGGCATATTTAAAACCTCATACCTTATCCAAACAAATCACTGCTTAAATAGCGGTCGCCGCGGTCACAGGCGATAAAAACAATCACGCCATTTTCCAGTTCTTGTGCCACTTTTAATGCAACAGTTAAAGCACCGCCGCTGCTCATGCCAGCAAAAATACCTTCTGTTCTGGCTAATTTCCGGGTCATTTCTGTTGCTTCAGCCTGGGAAACATCTATAATCCGGTCCACTCTTTTGGCATCAAATATTTTCGGCAGATAAGCTGTTGGCCATCGGCGGATACCCGGAATGGAAGAATTTTCTGTAGGCTGGCAACCAATAATTTGAACAGCAGGGTTCTTCTCCTTCAAAAACATCGAATTGCCCATGATAGAACCGGTAGTGCCCATTGCGCTCACAAAATGCGTAATGCTGCCGTTGGTATCGCGCCAAATTTCCGGGCCGGTGGTTTTATAATGCGCCAAATAATTGTCCTTGTTCGCAAACTGGTTCATCAAGAAATAAGCTCCGTTTGCTGCTTTTTCCGTGGCATAGTCCCGGCAGGCTTCAATATTTTCCAGCAACGTAACTTTTGCCCCAAAAGCTTCCATCGTCAACACACGTTCTTTTGTAGAGTTGGACGGCATCACCAGTTCAATTTCCAGATCAAATAAACGGGCAATCATCGCCATGGCAATGCCCGTATTTCCGCTGGTGGCTTCAATTAGTTTAGTCCCGGTTTTGATTTCGCCGCGCTCCATCGCGCTCCTGACCATGTTCAAGGCTGCCCGGTCTTTTACGCTTCCGCCGGGATTGTTGCCTTCCAGTTTGGCGTAAATTTTAACGTTTGGGTTAGGGTTGAGCCGTGTAATTTCTACTAAAGGTGTATTTCCGATCAGATCAATAATTCCTGACATAATGCTTCTTTTAACTATTAATTTTTCCTTCAACTACCTCAATATTGGGTCTATGGTAAACAACCGAACCCGGAGGGACACTTTTGGTCAGCCATACATTTCCGCCAATGATACTGTTTGCACCTATCACGGTATCGCCGCCCAAAATAGTTGCGCCGGAGTAAATGACCACGTTATCTTCCACCGTGGGGTGCCGTTTGATATCGGCCATACTTTTATCCACACTTAATGCACCTAAAGTTACGCCCTGGTACAATTTTACATAGTTTCCGATGGTGCTGGTTTCGCCGATAACCGTTCCCGTTCCGTGGTCAATATGCAAATGTTCGCCGATATTGGCGGCCGGATGAATATCGATACCGGTTTTAGAATGCGCATATTCGGTTAAAATCCTGGGCAAAAGCGGAACATTGATCTGAAGCAAAGCATGGGCAATACGATAAAAAGAAATCGCATAAAAACCCGGATACGTCCGCACCACTTCAAACTCGCTTTTTGCGGCCGGATCACCATTAAAAATTGCTTTTACATCAGTGTTCAACACGTGATAAAGTTCGGGCACCTCGTCAAAGAACACTTCCGTCAGTTGGAAATTATCACAATTTTGGCAGGCACCGGTGGCTTCCATAATCGTAAAAAGTTCTTTTTTGAGAGACGCAAATGCTTCTTTTAGCTCATCAATTGTAGCAAAAGGCAACTTGGCGCGCTCCGGGTAAAGTAAACCAATCAGCTTTAAAGCCCACAAAGCGATTTCATCATTTGATGGAACAGGCTCCATCTGCTGCTTTTTATCCAATAAATGCTGGTAAAATCCCTGCTCCATAATATTGTTACAGCTTGTTTGGCTATATTATTTAAATTGCAATTGTAGGAATTTGAATTTGATCTGATTGTAAAAAGATAAGTTCTTATTTAGCATCGAAGCAAAACCTGGAACCGGAAAGAAGATGCGGATTTAGTTTTGTTGCCTGCTTTTCAGATACTTCTTTTATCACCTAAAAAAAGGTATTGGCATCAGCATTAAACACAAACCTAAATTTATAGGCATAAAAGAAGCATGATGATTTTCTGGCCTGGATTAATTTACTGTATTTATTCATCGCGATAAATTCCTGAAAAATTTTATCTTTGGTCATCAACCTGATTTTATGAAAAACCAATTATTTGAAGCATTATCTGTACTGCACCTTAAAGTTGCCGACTTAAAAATTTATGACCGCGAAAATGCAGGGTTGTTGCGCCGGTATTTACAAGAATTTGAGGCACTTTTAACCCGTTTGTTAACGTTTGCGCCAGAAAAATTTAAAGATGTTGTTGCTGATTACCAAAAGTCTCTGCCGGAAGGTTTCCACTCTCAGTTGGATGTGCATGATGACACCGATAACGACAATGGTTTTTATGCCAGCGTTGCCAGTTTGAACAACCATATCAATGATGCCGTTGAGATCATGAACAGCATTTAACCCAACCTTTTAAAGAATATTTTTTAAGATTTTTTCCAGGTCCGCCGGCGTGTCCACGGCCAGCGTTTCATGTTCTGTTTCGGCAACCTTTATGCGATAACCGTTTTCAATCCAGCGCAATTGCTCTAAGCTTTCCGCTTTTTCCAAGGAGGAGACCGGCAATTTGGTAATCTCCTGCAAAACATCTGCCCGATAACCGTAAATGCCAATGTGTTTATAAAAAGTATGGTGCTGCAGCCAGTTTTGCAATTGCTGGCCGCGGATGTAGGGAATTACCGAACGGGAAAAGTAAATAGCTTCGGAGCGATTGTTTAAAACCACTTTTGGTGTGTTGGAGTTGTGCAGTTCTTCGTCCAGTTCTATTCGTTTTACCAAGGTGGCCAATTCCGTTTTTTCATCGGTAAAACAAGCAGCAACTTTCTCGATCTGTTCCGGGTTGATAAAAGGTTCGTCGCCCTGAATGTTGATCACCACCTCAAATTCCGGCAAAGCAGCAGAAATTTCGGCACACCGGTCTGTACCGCTTTGGTGGTTTTCGGAAGTCATCATGGCAAAACCGCCGAATGCCAAAACATGGTCAAAAATGCGCTCGTCATCGGTAGCAACAACCACTTTTCCTAATAAACTGCATTGTAAAGCTTGTTCGTAAACCCGGCGGACCATACTTTTTCCGGCAATATCCACGAGTGGTTTACCAGGAAAACGGCCGGAAGCATGGCGTGCAGGAATGATGCCGAGAATTTTCATTTGGTCAGTTTTCAGTTATAAGTTATGGGTTGTCGGTTCTGGGTTGAAGTTAAAAGTTCGATACCAATTTTATAGGGGTAAAAGAAGCATGTTTCAGTTGCAGGTATCAATTGTCTGTTCTTGGTTTGTTACCAACTTTATAGTGATAAAAGAAGCATTGTTAAACTTGCTATCGCCGCTTTGAACTCGCAACTGGCAACTCAAAACCGGCAACCTTCTTAGAACAAGCCGTTAATTTCTACTTCAATTTTTTCAATAACAGCACTTAAATCTTCTGTATTATTGGCAAAATCCAGCTTGTCTTTATCCAAGATCAACAGCTTCCCGCTATTGTAGCCCTGGATCCATTTGCTGTATTTTTCGTTGAGTTTGGAGAGATAATCCAGCCGGATCCCAATTTCATATTCCCGGCCGCGGCGTTGGATATTGTTGACTAAAGTTGGTACAGAAGCTTTTAGATAGATCAACAAATCCGGTGGTTTGATAAATGAGGTAATGTTGTCAAAAATCTTGCGGTAGTTTTCGTAATCCCGTTCTGTCATCAAATCCATATCGCGCAAGTTGGCAGCGAAGATAAAAGCATCTTCATAAATCGTCCGGTCCTGAATGATATTAGCCTTGCTTTTCTGGATTTCCATAATTTGCTGGAAACGACTGTTCAAAAAGAAGATCTGCAAGTTAAAACTCCAGCGTTTCATATCGCTGTAAAAATCTTCCAAATACGGATTGTTCTCTACCGATTCGTACTGCGGCTGCCAGCCGTAATTTTTAGCTAACAGTTCGGTCAAAGTGGTTTTTCCGGCTCCAATATTTCCAACAACGGCGATGTGCATATTTTAAGGTTTGGGGTGTGAGGTTTGAGTTGGTTTAGATATTTGTCTGCCAAATTAGAATTAAATCTTCTAAACAACAGATATTCAACTGCCTTAATTAAAGTTGACTAAACAGGGAATCAGACAAGTATGCTTCTTTTTAATTAAGCAAACATTGTTACTTGCCTACTATTTGTTGGTATCATTTCTTTTATAAAGCTTTCCCATAAATTCAACAATAAATTCATATTATACTTTCTATTCAGTAATTCAAGTTCTACCTGCAGGTCTTCTCTTTTAATATTCTTTGCCAATTCCAAAATGTTAATTCGCATTAGTACGTCTTTTGTAAATGTTCTTTTAGCATCTGTAAAAGTTATAGATTGTAGAAACTGAGTTGTAATATTAGAATTTAATAATATTAAAGAATAAGCTGCAAATTCAATTTTATCAAAACCTATTAGATAACAAGTATCGTCAAGCATTACAGGTTTATTGTTTTGCGGCAAAATCAATGTAAAATGAAAAGTTTTGTAAAGTCCTGAAATGGCGACTTTATAAGGTTTAAAAGAGTAATCTCCAATACCAAAAATTGAGAACATTGGTTTGTTATTATAAATACTTGACTTTCTGGCATCAAAGCTTTTTTGATGTTCTGTTAAGTATTGATATGTGTTTGGATATTCCGTTTTGATAAAATTAGTGTCTTGCCCTACCTTTTTTTGAGTTACAATAGTGAACTTTCTGGTCTGATTAATCACAGTATTTTTAAGATCAGAGCTTTTAAGGATTCCATAAACTAAATCATCTTCTAAATTAACTACTTCCTTTAAAGCATTTACATAATGTCCATTTACTTTATCTAATTCCATAATTGATGAGCAGTCATGTTTTAAGCCCTGCCGCCATACAAAAGAACATTCACCATCAACTTCTTTATTATTAAAGTAAGTATCAAGGTTTGAAACAAATTTGTTGTTCAACCAACCAAATTTTAAGTATGAATTTTTGTTATCGTAAAAATTATACTCTAAGCAATCAAAAGATGGTCTTGTATTTAATTGGCAAAAAAATACAGAAGCTTCCACAGAAACATTAAATTCTTTTTTACTATCAATACTATGTTTTTCAAATGATGATATTTGATACTGGTTTTTGTTTTGGTCAAAGACAATGTTTTTGATTACAGAGTTTTTAACTAGTAAAACTAAATGTCCATTCATCTTTTGAAAAGCATCAATCATTGTCAAGGTGATAAATTCTGCTATATCAAAATTACCTTTTCCTGTTATTGCATCTAAACCACTATGATTTTTGAAATTACTTTTCTTTGGAAGGTTCTTTGAATTTAGACTTCCTAATTTTGAATTAGTTACCCATGGAGGATTTCCAATTATTAAAATTTTGTTAATAGAATACTGATTTGCTAGCTGTTCGAAGTTGAAATCAAAAACACTAGAATGTGAAATTAAAATTTCAGGTTTGTTGTTATTTGGATTATCAAGAAAGAAGTTGATTATATTAAATTTAGTTTCCCAAACATATGGCTTGTAAATTTCTATTCCGAAAATGTGTTTGATTTGTTTGAAGTTATGTAAAGAAGCAATGATTAAATTACCTTTTCCACAAGTTGGCTCAATTATGATTTCAGGTGAAATGCCTTTTGAAGATAAGTTTGATGTTATTTTATTAGCTAGATTAGCATTGGTTTGAAAGTCTCCATATTCTGCTCTATCAGCTTCTTCCAAGATATTGCTATCATGAGAAATTACTTTCTTAAAAATTTCTAACTCTTCATCATTTTCAAAAAACTCTTTGATGCAAAATGATTTGTATAGTCTTTCATTTGCTTTGTCAAAAGTCGTAGTATTTTTCAAGTCATCATTCAAAAAATCTGATACTTGAGAATTAATATTTGCATCAAAGACTTTCATTAAACAGGTTTATTATACTTTACTATTTTATGTATTCCCGGGATGTCATTGCTTAAAGTTACTACTCTTTTGTATTGTAATCTCCACTGAAGGGCATTTGAAATAGTTAGATAACCAATTGTTATTTCTGAAGTTAGAACAAGTTCCGCTATTTGTTTTAGAGTAATTTCATCGGCCGGAATTTTAATTCCATTTAGGAAAGATATAATATCTTCTACGTCTGCTCCAACTTTCTTCATATCGTTTAAAATACTTGTAGTTGTGAAGTCAGAAGTTCTTTCCTTTGATACAAAAGAGCAACTTACAAAATCCAAATTTGCTGTTTGAGTTTCTGGATTGTCCTTTTTGTCGTAAACAAAAACCAAAAGGTTATATCCGAGTCCGAATATCTTTTGTTTAGCATCTTTAAAAGGACATGATGATTGTGGTTGAGAAATTGAAGTTACTTTTATATCTGTTAGAATATCATCCGATGGTAAATCAATGCCTTTTGCTGAAGAACCAATTGATACTTCATATTTTTCTTTAAGATGTTTTTGAAACCGTTGTTCTATAAGTGTTCCAACAGCTTTACCATCAGTTACTCCATACAGCTCTTTGTGTTGAAATTTAGATTGATCTACACAAAATATTTCTGCTTCATAGATAAGATTCTCAATTGTTAGTTTTTCTTTCATTATATCATTTAAGATGTTAGTTAAGATAATAAAGTTGGGCTTGGTATTTAAGCTTACAAAGCTCCTACTAGTATAACATCTCATATTATAACTCTGTCAACCAATCAAAACTTTTTAAACCCGATAATTTCCCGTACTTCTTTCAACGTTTTTTGTGCGCTTTCGCGTGCTTTTACGGCACCAAAACGGCTTACTTGCCGCAGGTATGATTCATCTTTTTCTATATCTGTTATGCGTTCGCGGATTGGTGCGGTGGCTACGATCATATCTTCGGCCAATTGCTTTTTTAAATCACCGTAGCGGATTTGGCATTTATTATAAAGCTCCTCAAAATGCGTTAAAGTATCTGCGGAAGAAACTACTTTCATCAAATCAAACAGGTTTTGTATTTCGGTTGGTTTAGGTTGATTTTCTTCCGTCGGCCCGCCATCTGTAACGGCGCGCATTACTTTTTTACGGATCACTTCTGGTTGATCTGACAAAAAAACAGCATTGTTTTCGCCTTCAGATTTTCCCATTTTTCCTTTCCCATCTAAGCCGGGAATTTTAACTAAATTTTCACCAAAACTAAAAGCATAAGGTTCGGGAAAATATTCGTGCTGGTATAACCGGTTAAAACGGTTGCCAAAAGTGCGCGCCATCTCCAAATGCTGCTCCTGGTCTTTTCCAACCGGGACTTTACTTGCGCGGTGCATTAAAATATCAGCAGCCATTAAAACGGGATAAGTTAATAATCCGGCGTTCACATTATCCGGCTGCGCACGGATTTTATCCTTAAAAGAAGCACTGCGTTCCAGTTCTCCCAAATAAGAATTCATGTTGAGGTACAGGTACAGTTCGGTTACTTCCGGCACTTCAGATTGTACATAAATCGTTGCTTTTTCCGGGTCGATTCCTGCCGCCAGATATTCCACCAAAACCTGTTTCACGTTGCTGTGCAGATCGGCAGGTGTTGGGTGCGTGGTGAGCGAATGCAGGTCGGCAATGAAGAAAAAACACTTGTATTCGTGCTGCATTTTGACGAAGTTTTGCACCGCTCCGTAGTAATTTCCCAAATGCAGTTTTCCGGTAGAGCGGATGCCGCTAACAACAGTTTCCATAGGCGGCGAAAGTAAGGAATTTTTATATTTTTGATGCTGATGAAATTACTGTTCCGCAAGCTGCACACGTATATCTACATGTTCTCCGTGCTTCTTTTATACCTGTTTTTTCATCCGTTTTTTTATTATTTCTCCCGGAAAACAACACGTTACACAGTTTTGAACAAGCTGCGGAAACGATGGGCAAAATGGAGTTCTGCATTGAGCGGTATTTTTTATCGGTTTGAATACGAAGTGCCGGTTGACCGAAAAAAGACGTATGTGATTTGTCCGAACCATACTTCAAACCTGGATGTTTCCTGGGCCACGCAAATCCCTCAAAATGATTTTAGTTTTATGGGAAAAGAAGAACTGCTGCAAAACCCAACAACGAAATTATTTTTTAAAACGATTGATATTACCGTGAAACGCGACAGTAATATTTCTGCTTTCCGGGCTTTCAAACGCGCTTCCGATTATTTGAAAAACGGGATGACGATGATTATTTTCCCTGAAGGAAAAATTGCCGAAACCTATCCGCCGCAACTGCAGGATTTTAAAATCGGCCCGTTCCGGTTGGCCATTGAGCAACAGGTGCCGGTGGTTCCGGTTACTTCTTCTAACACTTGGAAACTGTTATGGGACGATGGTTTGCAGTATGGCAGCAGGCCTGGAATTTGCGATATTTACATACACAAACCGATAGAAACCGTAGGTTTGAAACCGGCAGATGCGGATGCTTTACGAGATGAAGTGTTTCAAATTATCAACCGAAAACTAAAGGAATATGAAAATTGACATCAATACAGTAGATAAACTTGCCAAGCTGGCACGATTGGAAATCGCCCCGGAGGAAAAGGAGAATGTGATCAAAGACCTCAGCAAAATCTTGTCTTTTATGGAGAAGCTGAACGAGCTGGATACCACCGGCGTGGAGCCTTTGGTTTACATGAGCCCGGGCGTGAACATCACCAGAAATGATGTGGTAAAAGAAGTAATCACACATGAAGAAGCTTTGCAAAACGCGCCGGATCATGATGAAAACTATTTTAAAATACCAAAAGTGATATACAAATAGCTTTCGGCCATCAGCCATCAGCTTTCAGTTCAAATCAATTTCAAATCTGTTATTCACTGATTGCTGATCGCTAAAAGCTGAATGCCTTCTCATGGATACGGCTGCATTTTTCCGCAGGAACAGGCACAGTTTGGATCGGCAACCTGTAGCTTTTTCAGGAAAGTTTGATAAAAGCCGGCACGGTCGTTCATATCAAAAACAGTATTTCCTTTGTTGCATTCGATGCCGCCGTTGATGATATTGGTCGTCATGCCAAATCCCGGCACTCGTCCTACGGCTTTATCAGCATCGTTTGGCTGCCAGTTTCCGGCTATCACATCATGGGCAGAAGGTTTTGCGTTTTGAGGCATCATCCAGAAATAAATAGCTGTTTTAAAAGCAGTTACCGCATCTGTAGTTATCAGATCCGGGTTTTGCAGCAGCTTGTTTTTATCCCCAAAAATACAATCGCTGGCAAAACCATAATTGCCGTTGTAACTGATTTGCATCGGCCCCCGGCCATAGTATTTTTCCCCCGGCGCAGGCGGATAAACGTTGTTTGGGTTGATATAGGTTATCTTGGTGTTCAGTTCCTGCAAAAACATCAGGCCGTCATTGTATTTGCCGTCCACGCCATTTCGGGTTTCATGTGCAATCTGGGCCAGAAAAGCAGCAAGTTCTTTTTTATTCGTTTCGAGGTTTTTTTCTGCACAAAAAGAACGAAAATCAACTGTAAAAGAAGTGTATTTTTTTTGCTGCGCCCAGGGTTGGTCCCAATCCGGATCCTGCCGGACAACAGTAGCTTTATTTGTTTTTAAATCTGTCCGCGTAATCTTATACATCCAAACATCCCTCTTTTCAACCAGGATTTTGATGGCTGAAAGTTCTTTTACTGCTTGTAAAAATGCTGTATAAGTATAAAATTTGTTCCGTAAGGGAAACAGGTCATTATAGGTTTTTGAAGTAAAAAAAGTATTGAGGGCAATCTGTCCGGGAACTGTTTTTGAAGCCGTTACATCTGTTGTATAACCAGGAAGCAGAAAAAAAAGGAGCGGGCAACAGATCAGAAAAATAGTTTTTTTCATTTTTATAGGGATAAAAGAAGCATTGGCTTTGTTGTGATCTTGAATAATACAATGTCCATGCCTCTTTTACAAACAAATTTAGGGTAAACAAACTAAAGCAAATTTAATTGTATCAGCATGAAAATTTATACTAAAACGGGTGATGATGGCTTTACTTCGTTAATTGGCGGAACGCGTGTTCCGAAATTTCATTTACGGATTGAAAGCTACGGAACAGTAGATGAACTAAACAGTTATATTGGTTTAATCCGTAGTCAGGAAATTGATAAAAAAGACCAGTTGATGCTAAAAGAAATTCAGGACAGGTTATTTACCATCGGCTCTTCACTGGCTGCTGACCCTAAAAAATCAAAAATGAAAATTCCTGACTTACGCTTGGAAGATATAGAATTGCTGGAAACGGAAATGGACCGTATGGAAGTTGTTTTACCGGAACTGAAACATTTTATCCTGCCGGGAGGTAATAATGCCGTTTCGTTTTGTCATTTGGCCCGGTGCGTGTGCCGGCGGGCAGAAAGAATTACCATACAGTTGTCAGAAGATAGTTTTGTGGAAGAAAAGGTGAAAATTTACCTGAACAGATTAAGTGATTACCTGTTCATGCTGGCAAGAAAGATTGGTCATGATCAAAACATAGCAGAAAATGCTTGGATTTTGAGGGAATAATGCGCTGAAAGATTCTTACAATCAAACTTAAATATTATACTTTTGCAAACTTTAAAACAATAGATTTTTATTATGTATTGGACACTTGAATTGGCATCGCATTTAGAAGATGCACCTTGGCCGGCAACTAAAGACGAACTGATTGACTACGCAATACGTTCGGGGGCACCGGTTGAAGTTATTGAGAATTTACAGGCTTTGGAAGACGATGGCGAGCCATACGAGAATATAGAAGAAATCTGGCCTGATTATCCTACAAAGGACGATTTTTTCTTTAATGAGGATGAATATTGATCTTGAAAAACAACTTCTATGGGATCAGAAATAATGTTTTTGAGGATAAAATAATTATTGCGGGATTTTTGAAATAATTTTTAGCTTTGGCATGTTTAATCCTAAACTTACTTAAAACTTAAACAAAAAAATTATGGGAAATCTACTTTATCTAATCGCAGTAATTCTGGTCATTATTTGGGCAATCGGCTTTTTATTTCATGGATTGGGAACTTTCGGAGATGGTGGAATAATCCATGTCTTGTTGGTAATCGCAATCATTATCGTATTGATGAAAGTGATCAGAAGGGCATAATAATTTTTATTAACTAAAAAAAGCCGCATTTAGCGGCTTTTTTTAGTTAGAAGCAATTCTGCTATGAGTAAATCTTCGGCAAAAGTGATTTTGAAATTATCAGGGTCCCCCGCTAATAAATTTATCAAGACACCTGAACGCTCTGCAACGCTGGCATCATCCGTAAAATATTCCGAATATTCCTGTTCGTAAGCTTTTTTTATCAAGGCAGATTGAAAGGTTTGCGGCGTTTGCACCAAAAATACTTCGCTTCTGTTTAAATGCTGAGAAAAGCCATTTGGCTTATACAACCTAACCGAATCTTTGCTGGCTATTGCAACCACAGCATTTCCTTTTTCCAAAGCCATTTCATAAGCTTTTGAGATAATATCTGTGCTAATTAACGGGCGAACGGCATCATGAATGGCAATCACCGAATTTTCCGTAATTGTATCAAGTGCATTTTTTACACTGCCGAACCTGTTTTTTCCGCCTGCAACCAATTTACAGTCAATCTCAAAAGAATGCTTTTCACATAACCGCTTCCATAAATCAAAATACTGCCCGTTTAAAACCAATATGATTGTAGGTTTTTGGGCTGAAGCAGCAAAAGCCGAAATCGTATGCATCATTACCGGCTTTCCGTTCAGCAACAAAAACTGTTTTGGGGTTTCGGTTTGCATCCGGCTACCGGTACCGCCCGCAACAATTACTGCGTAAAATTTCATAGCCGTACCGAGACCAATTTTTAGGTGCTAAAAGAAGTATCAAATGATCAGCATGGCATCACCATAGCTATAAAAATTATATTTTTCTTTGATAGCCACTTCATAAGCATTCATTACGTGATCGTAGCCGCCAAATGCAGAAACCATCATCAGCAAAGTGGATTCCGGCGTATGAAAGTTAGTGATCATCGAATTGGCGATGCTAAAATCGTAGGGTGGAAATATGAATTTGCTCGTCCAGTCGTTTGCTGATTTTAAAGTATGGCTGGCCGAAACTGCCGACTCAATCGCCCGCATGGAAGTAGTGCCAACTGCGCAGATTTTTTGTTTGTTTTCGATCCCGCGGTTCACAATATCGGCTTGTTTCTGCTCAATAATAAATTGTTCAGAATCCATTTTATGTTTCGTTAAATCTTCCACTTCAACCGGGCGAAAAGTGCCCAAACCGATGTGCAGCGTTATTTCTGCAAATTCTACACCTTTAAGTTCCAAGCGTTTCAGCAGCTCGCGGCTAAAATGCAAACCAGCTGTTGGCGCGGCAACGGCACCTTCATTTTTGGCAAAAATAGTTTGGTAACGCTCTTTATCTTCGGCTGTTGCTTTGCGTTTGATGTATTTCGGAAGCGGAGTTTCCCCCAAAATCTCTACGTTTTTTCTGAATTCTTCATCGGTGCCATCAAACAAAAAACGAATGGTTCGTCCGCGGGAAGTGGTATTGTCCACCACTTCGGCGATCAAAAGGTCGTCATCACCAAAATACAACTTATTGCCCACACGGATTTTACGCGCCGGGTCCACTAAAACATCCCATAAATGAAGCTCTTTGTTCAGTTCGCGCAATAAAAAAACCTCGATCGTAGCACCGGTTTTTTCTTTATTGCCATACAAACGGGCCGGAAAAACTTTGGTATTGTTCAAGATCATTACATCTTTATCACCGTAATAATCCAAAACATCTTTAAAAATTTTATGTTCGATCTTGCCCGAATTCCGGTGCAAAACCATTAACCTGGATTCGTCCCGCTTTTCAGAAGGCGAATGTGCAATTAGTGATTCTGGTAAGTTGAACTTAAATTGAGATAATTTCATGATTAAACGTAATAAATTTCAGGGCGCAAATGTACAAATAACAATTCTTTTTTGTGTGGAAATGTTTTGAGCAATCTAAACCGAGATCAATCAATTTAAAACAGGGGATTTCTATGTAATATAAAACCTTTTATCCGATCTTTATTATATTGCCAATGCTGTTTTTACCGGCATAAAAACAGCATTGGCTGATAAATTAATGTAGATGGATATATTTCCTTTTCTGATTACCGCGTTTTTTTTGCGCAATATTAAAAATACGGTTAAAGCAAATCCGCACTTACAAAGCTGGGATAAAACAATCAACTTATTTATATCAGTTTCTTTTGTGCTGGTAATTTCACAAGTTGTATTTGATCACAACCATGTTACCCGGTGGCTGTGGAGCGTTTTTTTGCTGGCAATTATCTGGCTGGTGTATAAAAATAAAGAACTGCACGCCATTAAGCCCTTTAGCTTTACGGTATTGCCTTATGTAATCATTTCTTTGATTAGAGATTTTTATAATTTATTGATTGAAGCGAATCATGATCGTTGGACCAGTTATCTTTCTACTGCCAGAGGTTTTGCTGCTATCTGGATTTTTGCCAGCTGGTATTCTGCAAACAGACAACAGAAATCATTAAAGAAAGAGCATGAGAAGCGCCGACAAGAAGAAGAATTAAACAAAGCCATTGCTGCCCGAAAAGTAGAACTGGAAGTTTTGGTGAAGGAAAGAACGGCCGAATTGCTGAGCCAAAAAGACGAATTACAGCGCACTTTAGCAGAATTACGGACTACCCAGGATCAACTTATTCAGTCTGAAAAGTTGGCTTCGCTGGGTGAATTAACAGCTGGTATTGCCCACGAAATCCAAAATCCGCTGAACTTTGTAAATAATTTTTCGGAAGTAAGCATAGAGCTGATTGATGAAATGGAAGAGGAACTGGAAAAAGGTGATGTAAAAGAAGCAATGGTTATCGCAACAGACATTAAACAAAACCTTGAAAAAATACGCCACCACGGCAAGCGCGCCGATGGTATTGTAAAAGGCATGTTGCAGCATAGCCGCAATAATAGCGGCGAGCGGCAGTTGACCGATTTGAATATTTTGGCAGATGAATATTTGCGTTTAAGTTATCATGGTTTGCGGGCGAAAGACAAAAGTTTTAATGCCACCATGACCACACATTACCAGGAAAACCTACCCAAAATCAATATCATTTCGCAGGATATCGGCCGTGTTCTACTAAATCTATTCAATAACGCCTTTTATGCTGTTAACCAAAAGCAGAAAACAGCGGATGCAGCTTATAAACCGGAAGTTACAGTTGATACTTCTTTTACCGATACTTTTTTGGTGATCAGGGTGAAAGATAACGGCACCGGCATTCCGGAGGAAATCCAGGAAAAAATATTGCAGCCATTCTTCACTACAAAACCCACCGGCGAAGGAACAGGTTTAGGATTGAGTTTGAGTTATGATATTGTGGTGAAGGGGCATGGCGGCAAGATTGATGTGGAAAGTATGGAAGGCGAGGGCAGCGAGTTTTTGATTAGCTTGCCACTGTCCTTATAAAATATTAAACTGATAATTATGAAAGCAATTGAAACAACTGCGCATTTTGATGAAACAGGATTACTGAAAATTGACAACTTGCCGGCTATTAAAAACCAGCATGTAAAGTTGTTGATTTTGATTGAGGAAGAACAAAATGATTGGTATGGTTTTTCATCTCACAGTCTATCAGCCGCTTATGGAGAAAATGAACCTGATTATACATTAGATTTGATTAAAGAACCGAATCCAGGTTATCAATTATGATTGAAGGTGAAATTATATTGGCCCAATTGCCACAGGCAGACGGCGGTACAAAACTTAGACCTGTACTGCTTTTAAAAGAATTGCCCGGGTATAAAGACTTTTTAGTATGCGGAATATCTACACAGCTAAGGCAATTAATTGCAGGTTTTGATGAGTTAATTGATCAAACAACTCCAAACTTTAGCCAAACTGGACTTCGGCAAGCCTCTATCATCCGTTTGGGTTTCCTGGCGGTTATTCCAAATCAAAAAATTGCTGGAAGTATAGGTAAAATAGAAGCAGTGCTTCATCGTACTTTGGTACAGCGTTTAACAACATACCTTCTGCAATAACATTTAATAATTAACATGAAAATATTAGTGGTGGATGATGAGGCCGATGTGCAGCCGCTGTTTATACAACGTTTTCGCAAAGAAATAAAAAACGGAGAAATCAAGTTTAGTTTTGCCCAATCCGGAGAGGAAGCTTTAAATTATCTGCATCAGCATTTATCAGAAATTGTGCTGATTTTGTCGGATATAAATATGCCTGGCATGAGTGGTTTAGAACTGTTAAAAGAGATCAGGCATGAACATCTTTCTGCGCCGCCGTATGTGATGATGGTTACAGCTTATGGTGATGAGGAAAACTACAACCAGGCGATGCAAAACGGCGCAAATGATTTTTTGACCAAACCGGTTGATTTTAACGATCTGAAAGAAAAACTTAAAACCTATATTGCGTAATGGCAAAGATTTTAGTGGTAGATGATGAGCCGGATCTGGAGTTGCTGGTGAAGCAGAAGTTTCGCCGCAAAATCAGGGAAAATCTGTACGAATTTGTTTTCGCCCAAAACGGAGAAGAAGCACTGCAAAAAGTGAAGGAACATCCTGATCTGGATATTATTTTGTCTGACATTAATATGCCGGTAATGGATGGTTTAACACTTTTGAGCCGGCTGCCCGAAGCCAATCCGATGCTGAAAGCGGTAGTGGTTTCTGCTTACGGCGATATGCAAAATATCCGAACGGCCATGAACCGCGGTGCATTTGATTTTGTGGTGAAGCCGGTAGATTTTGAAGATCTCGACCTCACAATGGAAAAAACCATACAGCATGTACGTCAGTTGCAGGAAACCCTGAAAGCCATTAAAGAAAATGACATCCTAAAAATGTATGTGGATGAAAATGTACTTAACTTCATGACGCACAAGGAGTTTGAGCATGATTTGATGCAGAATGAAGTGATCGAAGCCACGATTATGTTTGTAGATATTTGCGAATTCACCTCGATTACGGAGCAGGTTCCGGCAAATACGGTGGTACATTTGCTAAATTCATTATTTGATCAGATTGTGAAGGAAATTATTGCGCAGCAGGGCCAGGTAGATAAGTTTATCGGTGATGCGGTGATGGCTATTTTCAAAGGAGAAAATCATCTGCAGCGTGCAATTACTGCTGCTTTGGCGGTGAAAGCACAAATTAGTACTAGTGAAAAAATTTCAGCAGGAACTAAAACTTTTCAGCCTAAAATTTCTATCGGTATCAATTCCGGCGAAATGGTTTCCGGTAATATCGGTTCGGTTTCACTCAAAAGGCTGGATTACACCGTCATCGGGGATTCGGTTAATACGGCACAACGCCTGCAATCCGCAGCAAAACCTAACCAGATTTTAGTAAACGAACAAGTTTATCAGCAGGCAAATGCTTCTTTTATCATACAAAAAATAGGAGATGTTACGCTAAAAAATAAAGCCCTGCCAGTAACCGTTTATGAAATATTAGCCTGATTTTCAAATTCATCCTGAAACCTAATTTTTACAATTATATCCAAACGTAAACCTTAAAAGTAGTCGGATTTATTTACTTTTGAGCTTTAACCTATATCTCCATGCCAGAAACAGCACAAATAAAGCTTGCGGAAAATACATATGATTTGCCAGTAATTACAGGGACGGAAAATGAAAAAGCGGTTGATATTGCCAAACTTCGTGATCTTACCGGTTACATCACTTTGGATACCGGCTACAAAAATACCGGTGCAACAAAAAGTGCCATTACTTTTTTGGATGGAGAGCTGGGCATCCTGCGTTACAGAGGATATTCTATTGAGCAGCTGGCTGAAAAATCCAGTTTTATGGAGGTTGCTTTTTTACTGATTTATGGCGAACTGCCAACAGAACAGCAATTAATTGATTTCCAGACAGAAGTGAGCCGCCACACGCTGGTTCATGAGGATATGAAGAAATTTTTTGATGGTTTTCCGAGTCATTCCCATCCGATGGGCCAGTTGGGATCATTAGTTTGTTCACTGTCGGCTTTCTACCCGGAATCTTTAAATAACACTCAAACGGAAGCAGAGATCAATCTCACCATCATCAAAATGCTGGCTAAAATGAGTACGATTGTTTCCTGGATTTATAAAAAATCTTTCGGCCATCCGATCATTTATCCGCAAAATAAATACGATTATGTAAGCAACTTTTTGCACATGACTTTTGGCCAGCGTACAGAAGAAGTTGCAATTGACCCGGTTTTGGTAGATGTGATGAACAAACTGCTGATCCTACACGCCGATCATGAGCAGAACTGTTCTACTTCAACCGTTCGGATGGTGGGTTCTTCGGATTGTAATTTATATGCTTCTATTTCTGCCGGGATTGCTGCTTTGTGGGGACCGCTCCACGGCGGCGCAAACCAGGCGGTAATTGAAATGCTGGAACAAATCAAGAACGACGGCGGTGATACGGCCAAGTGGATCGCCAAAGCAAAAGATAAAAATGACTCTTTCCGATTAATGGGTTTTGGGCATCGTGTTTACAAAAACTTTGATCCGCGGGCCAAAATCATCAAAAAAGCTTGTGATGATATTTTGGAGAAATTAGGTGTGAACGATCCCGTGTTGGAGATTGCCAAGCAATTAGAAGAAGTAGCTTTGAAAGACGAATATTTTGTACAGCGCAAACTGTATCCGAACGTAGATTTTTATTCAGGCATTATTTACCGTGCCTTAGGTTTCCCGACGGATATGTTTACGGTCTTATTTGCTTTGGGAAGATTGCCCGGTTGGATAGCACAATGGAAAGAAATGAAAGTAAACAAAGAACCAATTGGCCGCCCGCGCCAGGTTTATGTTGGTGCTACCGAGCGCGAATATTTAGATAAGCAATCGAGATAACTTCAATACAGATTTTTGTATGATAAAAGAAGCTTTCTGAAATGGAGGCTTTTTTTGTCATCCCCTTTAGATTAGCAGAAGACAAAAGCAAGGGTTGTTATTATTGTTAAATGTTTTCTTTTTGCTTCTTTTTCTTTTGTTGATAAGTGTGATTTTTGTTGAAAAAGCCAACAACGGTAAAGGGGCATTAATGTCATCCCAAGGTTTTAAGGCCTATGCGTCGATTTAATCCTTTACCGTTTGTTTTAAACTGTGGCATCAAATAGAAATTAGGGCTTCAAGGCCCATTAGCAAGGTATTGATGGTGGTTTAAAACGTGTTGACTATTTACTAACATAACAGCGTAAAGATATGGGATTTGAATTTTTCATTGGTATTGATGTGTCAAAAAACGAACTGGACTTTGCAGTGGTGCAGGGCAGCAGGTTATTGTTCCACCGGGAGGCCGCCAACACCCCCGGAAGCAGTCAAAGCCTTTGTCGGGGAATTGGGCAAGCTGCCGGGTTTTAAGTTGGGCAAAGCGGTTTTCTGCATGGAACATACCGGTATCTACAACAACCATTTGCTGAACTGCCTATATAAAAAGAAGGCGCATGTTTGTTTGGAGGCGGCAACGCAGATCAAAAACTCGTTGGGCAATGTCCGGGGCAAAAACGACAAGGTGGATGCCATCAGGATCGCCGGTTATGCTTATGACAAGCGTGAAAAGCTGCGTTTATGGGAACCTAAACGCGAGGTGGTCCAGCAACTGGCCCATTTTACAGCTGTCCGCTCCCGTTTGGTGGAGGCCAAAAAGATGCTGAAGACACCACTCCTGGAGACAGGCGTTTTTTTAAGTAAGACGATCGCAAAAAAGAACAGCGGCCTGTGCAACAGTACCTTAAAATCCATTGGCTCGGACTTGAAAAAGGCTGAAAAGGCCATAGCCGGGCTGATTGATGCCGATGATGAACTGAGGCGTTTGTTCGGCCTGGTCACCTCCGTTGGCGGCATAGGCAAAGTAACCGCTGCCCAGATCATCATGGCCACCAATGAATTTAAGGACATCAGCGAGCCAAAGAAATTTGCCTGTTATGCGGGGGTAGCGCCTTTTACCAAAGAATCCGGTTTGTTTAAAGGCAAGGCCAGGGTATCGCATATGGCCAATAAAAAAGTAAAAACACTTTTACACCTGTCGGCCATGGTTGCCATACAGCACAGCCCCGACTTGAAACTGTTTTATGAACGAAAGGTAAACCAGGAAAAAAAGAACAAAATGAGCGTCATCAACGCTGTCAGAAACAAACTTATCCTCCGTGTTTTTGCCTGCGTCAATCAAAACAGGCTCTATGAAAATAATTATAATAAATTAGTTGCTTAAATCATAGAAATCGACGCAAGGAGGGATCTTCTTCCAATTTTCTAAAAATTTATGTTGATAAAAGAAGTATTAATATATCGCTTTGAAGAAGATTTCTCCCTACGGTCGAAATGACACCAATGCTTCTTTTATCGCCTAAAATCTTACATCAAAATCCCGGCAATGGTTGCTGATAAATAAGAAGCCAATGTTCCGCAAATCAAAGCTTTCATTCCTAATTTAGCCAAGTCATGCCGGCGTTCCGGGGCCAGTTCGCCGATTCCGCCGACTTGAATTGCGATGGAGCTAAAATTCGCAAAGCCGCAAAGTGCAAAACTGGCAATCACCAATGCTTTTGGCGTTAAAGCCGCTTTAATTTTAATCAGGTCAAGGTAAGCCACAAATTCGTTCAGCACCATTTTCGTGCCCATTAGCGAACCTACCGTCCGCACATCTTTCCCAGGAACACCCATCGCCCAGGCAAAAACAGAAAATACGGCCCCTAAAATTTGTTTCAAGCTCAAAGTTTTTAAATCGATCCCAATAAAATCCAAATTTGCATGGAAGTTAGTGCCCATAAAAAAACCAATTTTCCCCAGGATATAATCCAACAAAGCAATAATGGCGATAAAACCGATCAACATCGCAATCACGTTCAATCCTACTTTCAAACCATCGCTGGCACCGTGAGAAATAGCATCTATCAAATTTGCATCTGTTTTTTTGATTTCCAGGGAAACTTTTCCTTTTGTTTCGGATATTTCTGTTTCCGGCCACACAATTTTGGAAATCACTAAAGCTCCTGGTGCAGCCATAATACTGGCAGCCAGCAAATACTCTGCAGGCACACCAAAAGAAATGTAAACCGCCATCACGCCACCTGCAATACAAGCCATACTGCCAGCCATCGAAGCCAATAATTCTGACATGGTCATGCCTTTCAAAAATGGTTTAATCATGATCTGCGCTTCCACCTGCCCAACAAAAGTGCTGGCCACATTGGATAATGCTTCGGCCCCCGAAACGCCCATCACTTTATAAACTACAATCGCAACTCCTTTTACAATACGTTGCATGATTCCTAAATAGTAAGCAACGCTCACCAAAACGGCTACAAAAATAATGGTTGGAATGATGCTGAAAAAGAAGATTGTGTTTACGTTTGTACCAAAAGCCTTGTTTAGAAAAAGCCGGTCGGTAAGCGGGCCGAAAACGAAAGTGGCACCAACATGGGAAAAATCAAGGAGTTTGGAAACCTTTTCGCCCAGCCAGGAAAATATGCTTTTGCCAAGCGGCGTTTTTAAGATAAACAGGGCTAAAAGCAATTGAATTGCTAATCCGGATAATACTACGCGATAGTTTATTGCTTTTCTGTTGTTTGACAATAAAAAAGCAATTGCAAAAATCAGCACAATCCCTATCACCCCGGTAAATCTTTCCATAAACACTATTCGGCTTTAAATAAAGCGGAAATTAAATATTAAGATCGGGAAATGTAGAAAATGTTTACAAAAATCAGGATGATTTGCGCCGTGTCAGTTCGTCCCTGATTTTTGCAGCTTTCTCATACGATTCATCAGAAAGTGCTTCCTTCAGTTTAACTTCCAATTCTTCCATGCTAAAAGAAGTATAGCCTTTGGCAACGGCGGCAATATTTTTTTCTTCCTGCGGATCAGCGTTGATGTTTTCGAGATACACAAAATCGTTCCCTTCAATTACAATTCCGGCAGAAGATAAAATGAATTCGTAAGTAAAAATAGGGCAGTTGAAACGAACCGCCATTGCAATGCCGTCGGATGTGCGGGCATCAATTTCCATTGTTTTTTTTCCGTCGGAACAGATCAGTTTAGCATAAAAAATACCATCGATCAAGTTATAAATAATCACTTCCTGGATGGTGATGTGATATGCCTGCGCAAAAGTTTTAAACAAATCATGCGTGAGCGGACGGCTGGGTGTCATCTTTTCGATCTCAATCGCAATTGCCTGCGCCTCAAAACTGCCAATTACAATTGGCAAACGCCTGCGGCCGCTGATTTCCCCCAAAACCAAAGCATAAGCACCAGATTGGGTTTGACTGTAGGACAAGCCCACAATATCTAATTTTATTTTTTGCATGTTATTGCCCATCACAAATCTTCTATTCGGCTTTTCACCAATCTCTTTTATTGTTTTTCTTTGATGTAGTTGCTGTAAATACTCTTTTTACAACCGTTTTTTTACTGCGCTTAATGCATCACAGGTATTTAATTTTAGCATAAACACCGTTCGTATTAAATTGCGTGTTATTACCTGTAAAAGTTATTTTTGCTGTTGTATGCGTCAAATTGCGGATACAAAAACTTTTTTGCAAAATTAAAAAAAAATACTCCGTTTAAGATGCAGCAAACCAGATTGGACAAGCTTTTAGCGTTTTTTAATGACGAGCCAGGAGATGAATTTCTTAAATACGCGCTTGCCACAGAATATCTCCGGCTGAACGACACGCAAAAAGCTTTGGGGTTTTATGAGGATTTGATAAACAATCATCCTGCTTATGTAGGTACATACTATCATTTGGGGAAACTGTACGAAGCCTTAAACCGCAAACCGGATGCTGTTTTTACCTATGAAAAGGGCATGGAAGTGGCCCGAAAAGTAAATGACCTGCATGCTTTTTCCGAATTGCAGGGCATTCACCGCGAATTGACAGGTTCGGTGGATGAATACGAAGACGATTAGCAGCAGCCATTTTGAGTAAACGACATATTTTGTTTTTGCGGGATGTATTTATTTATACGCTTACGGCTTTTGGCGGCCCACAAGCGCATTTGGCTTATTTGCTGCGGGAATTTGTAGAAAAACGCCGTTATGTTTCCGAAGAATACCTGATGGAACTGAATGCGCTTTCTCAGGTGCTGCCCGGGCCGTCATCCACGCAAACTTTAGTTGGAATTGCTTGGAAAACAGGTGGTTTACTGCTGGCTATCATCACTTTTTTTATCTGGGTGATTCCTTCCGCTTTAATTATGTGTGTAGCAGCTATCGGCTACAAATTATTTGTGGAAAAAGGAATGTTTATGCACGCCTTCCGATATGTGCAGCCGGTTACCGTTGGCGTTGTCGCTTATGCAGCTTACGTTTTTGGGCGCAAATTTTTAAAATCGGAACTTAGCATTTTACTTTCCCTTTCTTCCATGGCGGTAACTTTGATTTTGCGCAGTGCCTATGCTTTCCCGATCCTGATTATGATGGGCGGGATTATTTCTTCAGCCTTCGAAGCAAAAGCGGAAGAAGATGCGCTTCGGGTAAAGCTTTTTGCCAACATCAACCAACGTAAAGTAACTTATTTTATCGGGATTTTACTGTTTTTTGCTGCTTTGGGTGCGCTGATCAACCAGACTTCGCCTTTTAGTTTGCCTGTTCGTTTGTTTGAAAATTTTTACCGCAACGGTATTTTGATTTTTGGCGGAGGCCAGGTTTTAGTCCCGCTGATGTTTACTGAGTTTGTGGAAATGAAACATTACCTCAGCAACTCCGAGTTCTTGTCCGGCTACGCTTTGCAGCAAATATTGCCAGGGCCAACTTTTGCCTTTACTTCTTTTATCGGCGGATTAACGCTGGGCAACCGTGGTTATGGCATCAGTGGCCAGATTATGGGCAGCTTTATTTCGATGTTGGGAATTAACCTGCCGGGCTTGATCCTGATTTTATTTATTGTTCCTTTTTGGGAAGACCTGAAAAAAATCAGTGGCATCCGAAACTCTTTAAGCGGTATCAATGCAGTTGCCGTTGGTTTCATGGTGGCAGCTTTCTTGTTTCTGGCAGAACCTTTTGCAACCGACTTTAGAGGGATCGGGTTGATGATCGGTACATTTTTACTCCTTCATTTTACACCGGTAAAAACACCAATTGTGATATTGATGGGCGTTTTATTGAGTGTAATTTTCTGATTAAAAAGGTGGCTCATCTTCCAAATCGTCCATACGCGATGGCCGGATGATAAAGTTGTTTGGTTTTTCAAATTCTGCGGAAGGTTTTAATCCTGCCGAAGCATTATTTGCAGCAGCAAAATCAGTTGAATTATCGTCCAAATCCGTAAACTTCACATATTTCCCCACAAATTTTAACCTAACCCGACCGGTTTCGCCATTCCGGTGTTTCGCAATAATGATTTCCCCAACACCTTGTGTCGGGTTGTTGTCTTCATCAAACTCCAGCCCGTAATATTCCGGGCGATATAGAAACAGCACCATATCTGCATCCTGCTCAATGGAACCGGATTCCCGCAAATCAGATAACATAGGACGTTTGGACCCTCCCGGACGATTTTCTACCGCACGGCTTAATTGTGAAAGCGCAATCACCGGCACATTCAGTTCTTTGGCTACCGATTTTAACGCCCTGGAAATACTACCGATTTCCTGCTCGCGGTTGCCGCCGCCTTTGCCTTCGCCTTTTCCCTGCATCAGCTGCAAATAATCAATAATAATCAGTTGTATATCATGCTGCGATTTTAACCTTCTGCATTTTGCCCGGAACTCAAAAATATTTAAAGCCGGTGTATCATCAATAATTAACGGCGCTTGTTCTAAACGGCCAATTTTGGAGTGGATTTGCTGCCATTCCCATTCCTCCAAATTGCCTTTTCTGATTTTCTCCTGTTCGATATGTGTCTCTCCCGAAACCAAGCGATTTACCAATTGGATGGATGACATTTCCAAAGAAAACACCACAACCGGGCGGTTAAAATCAACTGCAGCATTGCGTGCACAACTCAATACAAAAGCGGTTTTCCCCATGGCTGGCCGTGCTGCAATAATTACCAGATCAGATTTTTGCCAGCCGGAGGTCATCCGGTCCAGATCGGTAAAGCCGGAAGCCACGCCTGTCAAACCATCTTTTTTATTCTTCAACGCTTCCATTTCCTTCAGCGTTTCGTGCATCAGGTCGTCCATTTTCCGCGAATCCCGGCGCAGGTTGTTTTGGGCAATATCAAACAAGTTTTTCTCGGCTTTATCTAAAAGATCCAAAACATCGGTTGTGTCTTCATAAGCCTGACTGATGACTTCTGTAGAAATCCGGATCAGTTCCCGCTGCAAAAACTTCTGGATAATGATACGCGAATGGAACTCAATATTGGCCGCAGAAGCAACCCGGTTAGTAAGTTCGGTAATGTAATAAGCGCCGCCGATCATTTCCAGGTCGCCTTGCTGGCGCAACTGTGCGGTTACCGTTAAAATATCAACCGGCGACGTTTTTTCAAACAGTGTTTTTATCGCTGTAAAAATCTTTTGATGGCTGTCGCGATAAAAAACTTCCGGTTTCAAAATATCAATTACAGAAGACAAAGCATCTTTTTCCAGCATCAAAGCACCCAGCACAGCCTCCTCCAAATCGGTTGCCTGCGGCTGTAGTTTCCCTAAATTACCACCTATAGCCGGGTTGGTAAATTTTGTACGCCGGTCGTTATTGTAAGTACCTGATTTGCCTGAAACGTTTTCGCTTTCTGAACTCATATCTTCAAAATTAAACAAAATTAGGCGGTAAAAACTTTTTTAGATTACCAACGATGTTGAATACTTTTCTACCTGCCAAAACAGTCCGTTTTAACTCATACAGCAAAAACTTTATTGCCGGCTTATCCACAACTAATGTTAATAACGCATTTGTAATTATTATTTAGGTTGATATTTAAGCAATTAAAGCAATGTGTATAACTGTTTTTATTGTTAATAATTTTAAGTCGATAAAAGAAGCATCAGGGATTAACAAGCCTCTTCACTAAATTTATAATTACTTTCGCAGCAAAATGAGCGATAAAATATGATGCAACGCCCGCAATTTAAAAAGGAAAGCAACCAGATGGTTTTTGGGATCCGGGCGGTGATGGAAGCCATCCGTTCGGGCAAAGAAATCGAAGCTTTGTACATGCAGCGCGGTTTGGGCGGAGAATTGTTTCACGAACTAAAAAGCACGCTAAACGAATACCAAATCACGGCACAACAAGTTCCGGTAGAAAAACTAAACCGGATCACCGCGAAAAATCATCAGGGAATTATAGCCGTAATTTCTGAAATTACTTATCAGAAAATAGAAGATATTATTCCGCAAATTTACGAGCGGGGAGAAGTGCCCCTGATTTTGGTTTTAGACGGAATTACCGATGTGCGCAATATGGGCGCCATTGCACGAACGGCAGAATGTGCAGGTGTGCAGGCAATTGTGGTCCCGGCAAAAGGTTCGGCACAAATAAATGCAGATGCGATCAAAACTTCGGCTGGTGCTTTGTACCAAATTCCGGTTTGCCGCCATCAAAATTTGCTGCAAACGGTTCAGTTTTTACAAGCTTCCGGTTTGCAACTGGTTTGTTGTACCGAAAAAACAAGTGATGATATTTACAAACCTGATTATACAGCTCCAACCGCAATAATCATGGGTTCGGAAGAGGATGGAATCGGGAACGAACTGATCCGTATAGCAGACCACTTGGCAAAAATCCCGATGTTCGGAAAAATAGAATCGCTGAATGTTTCGGTTTCGACAGGCGTAATTTTATATGAGGCAATCAGGCAGCGGATTGCTGTTAGCAGTTAGCTTTCAGCAATCAGCTTTCATTGACAAAAGGTTAAATATGATGGGTTGCCAATATCTGATGCTTCTTTTATGCCACTAAAATTGAATTGTCTAAATCATGGTGAAAGCTAATTGCTAACAGCTTCTCAAATAAAAACCGTCCCAAATTTCTGCTTCACATCCGCAACCACCTTCTTCACGTTCTGTTCCTGGTCTCTCGGGCAAATCAGTAAAGTATTATTCGCTTCAACCACAATATAATCATTCAAACCCTGAATGATCACCAATTTTTCACCAGGCACATTGACCATACAATTGGATGAATTATACAAAATCACTTTTTCTGAAGGAATAGCTGCGTTGCCGGTTTCGTCTTTTTCGGCCAACTGATAAATGGAAGCCCAGGTGCCCAGATCAGACCAGCCAAATTCCGATGGCAATACATAAACGTTGTTTGCTTTTTCCATAATCCCGTAGTCAATCGAGATATTGGTGCATTGCTGATACACGTTGGAAACATAAGCTTTCTCGGAATCCGTATTGTAATGCGGACCGGCTTCTTCAAAAATTTCGTTCATTTCCGGTAGATATTGGGCAAAAGCTTTTGTAATAGCTTTAGCAGTCCACACAAAAATTCCTGCATTCCATAAGAAATCGCCGCTTTGAATAAAGGAAGTGGCAATGTCCAGCGTTGGTTTTTCGGTAAAGGTTTTTACCTTATAAAAAGAGTTGTCCATTACTTCTTCCGTATATTGGATATAGCCATAACCCGTGTCCGGCCGGGATGGTTTGATGCCCAAAGTAATCAGGCATTGATGCGCCTGGGCAGTTTCCAGTGATTGGTTGATGGTGTTTACAAAACCAGCTTCATCCAAAATCAAATGATCAGAAGGTGCAACGGTAATCACGGCATCTGGGTTACCATTCTGGATTTTAAAACAACCATAAGCTACACAAGGTGCCGTATTGCGCATAACGGGTTCGCCCAAAATCTGGCTGTATTCCATATCCGGCAACTGCGTTTTTACCAATTCAATATAAATATCGTTGGTTACGACATAAATATTTTCTTTCGGACAGATTTTTAGAAAGCGGTCATAAGTGCTTTGGATCAGGGTTTTGCCCGTGCCTAAAATATCTATAAATTGTTTGGGATAAGAAGTCCTGCTAATGGGCCAAAAACGGCTGCCAATGCCTCCGGCCATAATGATGGCGTAATAATTCTTATTCATATTAGTTAAGCTTACTGTCAAAATTTTTGATGTGAAGATGTGAAAAATATATTAATAACAAGTAGTTTGTTCAAAACCCTTCATACGCAATCCAAAAACTTTTTCCTTAATTTTCAATAGAAGTTTATGCTGGATACTATTTTTATTAATCAAAAAAGTTAAATTCGCATACGATTTTTCTTTCAATTAATATGTTTTATATTGAAAGTTAATAAATAAATAATTTTAAAGGAGATAATGATAGAGACAAAAAAATCGCTTTTTGATAATTTACAGAACTTTTTCGGTTTTAATAATTTTAAAGGTGATCAGGAGGTAATTATAGAAAACATACTGGCAGACAAAGATACTTTTGTAATTATGCCAACAGGCGGCGGCAAATCGATGTGCTACCAATTGCCTGCCCTGATGAGTGAAGGAACAGCCATCGTGATTTCCCCATTGATCGCACTGATGAAAAACCAGGTTGACCAGTTGCGTTCCTTCGGCGGAACGGACAGTATTGCGCATTTCCTTAATTCTTCCTTAAACAAAACAGAAATTGCCAAGGTAAAAGAAGATGTGATCACCGGCAAAACCAAACTGCTTTACGTTGCCCCGGAATCTTTGACCAAACAGGAGAATATTGAGTTTTTGCAACTGATCAAAATATCTTTTGTATCGGTAGATGAAGCGCATTGCATCTCGGAATGGGGCCATGATTTCCGGCCGGAATACCGCAAAATCCGTCAGGTTATCAGTAATATCGGCGAAAATATCCCTATTATTGCCCTAACCGCCACGGCAACGCCAAAAGTACAGCAGGACATTCAGAAGAACCTGCAGATGAACAATGCGCTGCTGTATAAATCCTCTTTCAACCGTACCAATTTATACTACGAAGTGCGCGCCAAGCGAAACGTGATCAAAGAAATCGTGCGTTTTGTAAAGCAGCATCAGGGGAAATCAGGGATTATTTATTGCCTCAGCCGCAAAAAAGTAGAAGAAGTGGCCGAAGCTTTAAACTTAAACGGTATCAAAGCTTTGCCGTATCATGCCGGTTTAGACCCGAAAGTCCGTGCCGATACACAGGACAAATTCCTGATGGAAGATGTAGATGTGATTGTGGCCACGATTGCTTTTGGGATGGGGATCGATAAACCGGACGTGCGTTATGTCATCCACCATGATGTGCCGAAAAGTATGGAAGGTTATTATCAGGAAACCGGACGTGCAGGCCGTGATGGCGGCGAAGGTATTTGCCTGTCTTTTTATTCTGAAAAAGACATTGACAAGCTGCAAAAGTTCATGAAAGACAAGCCTGTTGCCGAACGGGAAATTGGCACACAGATTTTGAAAGAAGTAATTGATTATGCAGAATCTGCAGTTTGCCGCCGCAAGCAAATATTACATTATTTCGGTGAAAACTTTGATGCAAAAGATTGCAACAATATGTGTGATAATTGCCGGGCGCAAAAAGAGTTTTTTGAAGTGGAAGCACCTTTGCTGAAAGCTTTGAAATTGATCACGCAGTTGGGCGAAAAGTTTGACGACCATCATATCATCAGTGTTTTGATGGGTGTTGATGATCCGCAGATCCACAATTACGAACATCATTTGCTGCCGGGATTTAGTTCCGGGACAGAAGAAGGAGAAAACCTGTGGAAATCGCTGATGCGACAGGCTTTGCTTAATAATTATCTGGCAAAAGATATAGATTATTACGGTTTGCTGCGGCTGACGGACCTCGGAAAGGATTATATAGACAACCCATACGAAATGAAATGGGTGCTGAACCGCCCGATGGGTGCTACAGACGACGACGCAGAGGACGAATCCCAGCAGGGTTCCGGCGTGTTGGATACACAACTTTTGCAAATGCTAAAGGATTTGTGCAAAAAAGTTGCCAAGCAAAAAAAACTTCCGCCTTTTGTGATTTTTCAAGAACCTTCTTTAGAAGAAATGTGCTTGCATTATCCCATTACAATGGATGAAATGAAGCAAATTTCTGGCGTTGGTGCAGGTAAAGCGGTGAAATTCGGAGCCCCTTTTATCGAACTGATCAAGAAGTATGTGGAAGAAAACGATATTGACCGCCCGGTTGATCTGGTTATAAAAAGTGCTGCCAACAAATCTGCCATCAAAGTTTCGATCATTCAAAATATCGACCGCCATATCGCGCTGGAAGATATCGCTTCTTCTAAAGGTTTGTCTTTTGAAGATATTTTGCGGGAAATTGAATCTATCGTAAACTCCGGCACCAAGCTCAACCTCAGCTACTATATTGATGACATGATCGACGAAGACCGGCAGGAAGAAGTTTTTGATTATTTCCGGGCCGCAGAAGCAGATTCTATTGATGAAGCTTTAAAAGAGCTTGGGGCAGGAGACTACACGCGGGAAGAAGTGCAGTTGATGCGCATCAAATTTATGTCTGAGTTAGGAAATTAGGTGGTAAAAGAAGCATTGCTTAATTAAAATACCTTTTGGCGATGCTTCTTTTACCACCTTAAAATTAATTCGATACAATCTTAAATTCCGTTCTGCGGTTGCGGCTTCTGCCTTCTTCAGTAGTATTAGGCGCAATTGGTTGCAGCGCGCCGTAACCTTTAAAAGTAAGCCGGCTTGCATTAATCTTATTATTGATCAAATACTGATAAACTGTTTTTGCCCGGTTTTCGGAAAGTAGCTGGTTGGATTTTGCATCGCCTACATTATCAGTAAATCCAGAAATTTCGATAGTTACTTTTGGGTTGATAGTTAAAAAGACAATTAGCTTTTCGAGTTCCGACTTGGATTCGGGTTTCAACACAAATTGATTCGTATCAAAGAAAATATTCCGAAGGATTGATTTTTTGCCGGCTTCAATCTCCTGCAAAGAAACTTCAATGATAAATGGCTTGCCGGTTTTTTGATTTAGTAAGGAGAAATTCTCTGAGTAAAACAAGTATCCCGGCCGGGAAATATTTAACCCATAATTTTTACCCACATTTAATGTCGCCAAAAACTGGCCTTGGTTCAAAGCGTTCACGTTTTGGAAGATCAACCGGTTGGTTTTCAAGTCAACTATTTGCACATCAGCATCTAAAGGTTGCTTGCTATTGGCATCTTTGATCAGTCCTTTTACATAAGTTACTACATTCGGCCGTAGTTTTTCGGGCATTTCAAAAGTGTAAATGTCAAAACCGCCCGCACCTTTCAATTGGTTGGACGAGAAAAAAGCGTAAGCACCATCAGCAGTAAGGGTCAACCCATTTTCTTCCCCGCTGGAGTTAATCGGGTAACCTAAGTTTTCTGGTTTTTGCCATTTGCCGTCCGGCCCTTTTCGGCTCAAAAACAAATCTTTGCTGCCTAACCCTGGCCAGCCGTTGGACGAAAAATACAAAGTCTGATCATCAGGATGGATAAACGGCGATTGCTCGTCGTAAGGCGTATTAATGTTTGGGCCAAGGTTTTCCGGTTCAGACCAGCCTTTATCCGTGATCGTAGATTTCCAGATATCATATCCGCCGTAACCGCCTTTACGCAAACTTACAAAATACAAAGTTTTGCCGTCTGCACTGATAGAAGGCTGCGATTCCCAACCCGCTGTATTAATTGGTGCACCTAAATTAAAAGGTTTGTCCCAGTCGGTACTGTTTTTATGGGTTAAAAAAATGTCGCACCTGCCCAAACCATCCGGACGGTTGCAGCCGGTAAAAAACAGGTACTGGCCATCCTGCGTTAACGATTGCGCTCCTTCATTATATTCCGGCGTGTTGATTTTGCTACTCAAACCAACAGCATTTGTCCACTGGTTTTTTACGCGTTTGCTCTGATAGAAATCTTCATTGTTGCCAATTTTTCTCGTGAAAATCAGCGTGCTTTCGTCGGCAGTCACGTTTGGCAAATATTCATCCGCATTGGTATTGATGGAAGTTCCGAGATTTTCCGGCTTAAAATCTACAGGATGCTGGATTGCATTTAAACTAAAACCGCAATCAACCAACAATTTTTGAGCAGTTGCGCGGTCTTTCGGTAATATCTCGTTGAAATTTGTATATTGTAGCAGCATAGTTTTGGCTTCTGCATATTTGCCCAGCATAATATCCACATCCCCCAAATTCAAATACATGGCGCGGTTGTAGTTTGGGTTCAAGGAAATTGCCCTGGCAAATTGCAAAGCAGCTTCAGCATAAAGATGTGTGTAGCGGTAAACATTTCCAAGTTGGTTGTGGGCTTCTACAAACTGGTCGTCGGCAGCAATAGCCTGGTTTAATTGCGCCGCTGCTTCTTTATACTGCTGATAATTAATACTTTGATTAGCCAGCACATAAAATTTAATCGCTTCTTTATTGTTGGTCGAATAGGGTTGCTGCGCCAAAACAAAAAAAGGAAGGCATAAAAGAAGCATCAGTAGGTATCGCATCATACAAGTTTATACGATCCAAGGTAAAAACTTATTAAGGAATGTTCAAATATTTATGTGTTTGCAAGGATACTTCCCATTTTGGGTTTTGCATCACATAATCCACAATCATTGGTGTAACGATTGCCGCTCTGGACCATTCCGGTTGTAGGTACAGTTTGCAACTTTGCGAAACTAAAGCTGCATGTTCTTCGGCCCATTTAAAATCTGATTGGTTAAAAACGATCACTTTCAATTCATCGGCAACAGCCAGAACAGAAGGCGTAGGTGCTTTGAATTTTTTGGGGGAGAGGCAAATCCAATCCCAGAAACCGGAAAGCGGATAAGCACCGGAAGTTTCGATAAAAGTACGGATGCCGTTTCTTTTCAGTTCGCCGGTCAGATAATCCAGGTTATAAATCAAAGGTTCGCCGCCGGTAATTACTACTGCTTTTGCCGGATGTTTTCCTGCATTGGCCACAATTGTATCTGCGGAAGTAAGCGGATGCTGATCAGCGTCCCAGCTTTCTTTTACATCGCACCAGGGGCAGCCCACATCGCATCCGCCCAAACGGATAAAATAAGCCGCTTTGCCGGTATTAAACCCTTCGCCCTGAATGGTATAAAATTCTTCCATCAAAGGAAGCATCGTGCCGTTTGCCGGTATGGTTGCTGTCATTTCCAAGATGCGAATATAAACATTCTGCCTGCATAGGTTTTTCGACTTTAAATTTCATGACATTCAATTTAATAAATGCCGCCCAAATTTGTATCATTACTTCCAAATTAGAAATGGATGAAGAAACTTTACTTCGGTGTGCTGATGCTTCTTTTATCGGTGTTTTCTTCGTGTGTGAACGTGGAAGAACGCTATACTTTTTTGAAAGACGGTGCCTGCAAAATTGATTACCGTTTCAACATGGGCAAAGCGGTTTCGGTGCTTTCCAACCTGCTGCCCGATTCAGTCAAGCAAACGCCTTCCTACCTCACTGCAAAAGATACGGCAATTAATTTTTTGAGTGACCTTTCCGACAGTACGCGTAAAAAATTAAGTGGTGAACAGGTAAATGTAGCGCGATCAACGATGCTTCATTTTAAAATGAACCTGAAGATTAACCAGATGCTGGCCACACTTCAATACGAAGCAAAAAACCCGAAAGAGATCAAATACTTTTTGACGCATATCTCCAAACTGGCGCAAAAGCAGCAGTTAGGGCAAGTGCTGAACAGTCCGCAAATGCTGTCGCCTGCAACCAATCGCGGCACGGTTATCAGTCAGGATTATTTTAATTACGATATTGGCAACAGGCATTTTACCCGGAAAGTGGATACCGTTAAGTTCCGGAAATATTTCAGGCAGAACGAAGCAATGTTCAATATGGCCAAAGCTGCGCTGATTGAGATGCCTTACAGCGTGGTGATGCATTTCCCGCGGCCGGTTAAAAAAACGGGAAATATACGGGCAAAATTATCTTCCGATAAAAAATTATTAACGCTAATCAGCAGTCTGGAGGAAATTACAAAAACGCCTCAGATCATGAATTTAAAGGTGGAATACTGATGCTGGAATGGATAAAGGTTGCTGAAAATATACCGGTAAAAGAAGCATTTATCCGAAAGGTTAAAGCCGGAAACCATAACCTTTGTTTAGTTGGTTCTGAAGGTAAGTTCTTTGCAGTTTCTTCAAAATGCCCGCATGCAGGAGGCGAATTAGCGGGCGGCTGGTGCGAAGCAGGAAAAATTGTTTGTCCCCTTCATCGTTACCAATACGATTTAGAAACCGGAAAAGGCGCAGCAGGACAAGGAGATTATATTGATGTTTTTCCGGTGGAAGTGCGGACAGATGGAATTTATGTGCAGATAAAAAAGCGCTGGAAATTGTTTTAATATTTTATCATCTCGCTTTTTTGTCATCTCGACCGAAGGGAGAGATCTTCTTCAAAGTGATATACTTTTGTTATTCGATGAAGATTTCTCCCTTTGGTCGAAATGACAAAATGCTTCTTTTATCACCTATTTTTAAGGATAAATCTCTTTCCGTGCCGAAGCCAGCGTGTTTTTTAACAAGCCAATAATCGTCATCAAACCAACGCCACCCGGAACCGGCGTAATCCAGGAAGCTTTCGGCGCTACGTTCTCAAAATCCACATCACCATAAAGTTTATAACCTGATTTAGTTTGCATTGAAGTTTCACGGTTCATGCCGACATCAATTACGATCACGCCATCTTTCACCATATCTGCCGTGATAAAATTCTTTTTACCGATAGCAACGATCAGAATATCAGCATCTAAAGTAAACTTTTTAATGTCCGGCGTTCTGCTGTGGCATATCGTAACCGTACAATTTCCGGGACTGGCATTCCGCGCCATCAAAATACTCATTGGCGAACCAACAATGTTGCTTCGGCCAACCACTACGCAATGTTTACCAGAGGTTTCGATGCCGTATTCCTTCAATAGCAGCATAATGCCATAAGGCGTTGCCGGAATAAAGGAAGGCAAATTACGCTGCATCCGACCTAAATTGAGCGGATGAAAACCATCCACATCTTTGCGGTGATCTATTTTTTCGGTTACTTTTTCCGGGTCGATGTGTTTGGGCAAAGGCAATTGCACAATGATGCCGTCGATGCCAGCATCTGCATTTAATTCAGCAACTTTTTCCAGCAGTTTTTCTTCGCTTACATCATCTTCATAACGTACTAAAGATGATTGAAAACCAACTTTTTCGCAGTTGCGCATTTTGCTGGCCACGTAAGTTTCGCTGCCGCCATCATGTCCAACCAAAACCGCTACCAAATGTGGCTTGCGACCAATTTGCTTTAACAATTCAGCCGCTTCCTGTGCGATTTCTACTTTCAGTTTTTCTGATATGTATTTGCCGTCGAGGAGTTGCATTTTTTTAGGAGTATTTAGTATTAGTTCTCAAGATTAAATTGTAAAAATTCACTTATGGCTTATGTGAATTAATCTTTTAACCTTTCAAGTGGTAGAACTTTTACGCTATATTTTCCAATTGCAGAATTTGTCTTGTGTGTATCTGAAATTTTTAAGTATTCACCTTCAACATGCTCCATTTTTTGCCACTTTGCTTCAAATTTTGTTGGATAAGTAAATGGATCTAAATCACTTGCCATTAAAGTTACTATACCCATACTATTATAATCTTTAAATGAAATTATTATTTCCATTTTTCTATTTACGATCTTATTTTCAGCAGTAGTAATGTTTACGATGGAATTGAAGTGAATTATAGAGTGTCTATTTCTAAGTTTGTGTTTAGAAACAAAATCATTTAATTCTTGACTATTATTTTCTTGATCCGTTTGCATTTTAATAAATCTTAACTTTAGACCCGATACTTCTTCTAATCCAATTTCAAAACCGCCATGAACGCAGATTGCGGGATTTCTACATTACCAACCTGGCGCATGCGTTTCTTGCCTTTTTTCTGTTTTTCCAGCAACTTCCGTTTACGGGAAATATCACCGCCATAGCATTTGGCCGTTACATCTTTCCGTAAAGCTTTTACAGTTTCGCGGGCGATAATTTTTGCACCGATAGAAGCCTGGATGATAATTTCAAACTGCTGGCGCGGGATCAGTTCCTTTAGCTTTTCGCAGATCTTCTTACCAAAATCATACGAATTGCTTCGGTGGATCAGGGAAGATAAAGCATCTACCGGTTCGCCGTTTAAACGAATGTCCAAACGCACCAAATCTGATTGGCGGTAACCAATTTGTGTATAATCAAAAGAAGCATAACCTTTGGAAATCGTTTTGAGTTTATCGTAAAAATCAAATACAATTTCCCCCATTGGCAACTCAAAGATCAGTTCTACGCGATCAGCAGTCAGGTAAGATTGATTCACAATTGTTCCGCGTTTTTGGATACAAAGTGACATCACCGGACCAACAAACTCGGATTTGGTAATGATATTGGCTTTGATATAAGGTTCTTCCACAAAATCCAATTTGCTTGGATCAGGCAAATCAGAAGGATTATGAACGTGCAATTCTTCGCCTTTCGTCGTAAAAGCCAAGTAAGAAACGTTGGGAACGGTGGTAATTACCGTCATATCAAACTCGCGCTCCAAACGTTCCTGGATAATTTCCATATGCAGCATGCCCAGGAAACCGCAACGGAAACCAAAACCCAAAGCCGCAGACGATTCCGGCTCAAAAACCAGCGAAGCATCGTTTAATTGCAACTTGGCCATACTTTCGCGCAGCTCTTCGTATTCATCCGTATCCACCGGATAAATGCCGGCAAAAACCATCGGCTTTACTTCTTCAAAGCCTTGGATTCCTCCGGCACACGGCCGGTCAACCGTCGTAATGGTATCGCCGACTTTAACTTCGCGTGCTTCTTTTATGCCCGAAATTATGTAGCCTACGTCACCCGTTTTGATCACGTTTTTCGGAAATGGGTGCAGTTTCAACGTACCAACTTCATCTGCAAAATATTGCTTTTCTGTCGCCACGAATTTTACTTTATCGCCTTTGCGGATCTCGCCGTTCACTACTTTAAAATAAGCAATGATGCCGCGGAAAGAATTGAAAACCGAGTCAAAGATGAGTGCCTGCAAAGGTGCGGCCGGATCGCCGACCGGCGGCGGAATGCGTTTCACAATCGCTTCCAGAATTTCGTGTACACCCAAACCGGTTTTGCCGGAAGCAGCCAGAATATCTTCCCGTTTGCAACCGATCAAATCCACAATCTGGTCTTTCACTTCTTCAGGCATCGCGCCAGGTAAATCCATTTTATTCAGCACCGGAATGATTTCCAGATCGTTTTCCAACGCTAAATACAAATTGGAAATGGTTTGCGCCTGTATGCCTTGCGAAGCATCTACAATCAGCAAAGCACCTTCGCAGGCTGCGATGGAACGGGAAACCTCGTAAGAAAAATCAACGTGGCCGGGCGTGTCAATCAGGTTTAAAACATAGGGCTGGCCATCCAGCACATAATCCATCTGGATGGCGTGGCTTTTTATCGTGATGCCGCGCTCGCGCTCCAGGTCCATATTGTCAAGCAACTGCGCCTGAGATTCGCGTTGGGTAACCGTATGGGTAAATTCAAGCAGGCGGTCGGCTAAAGTGCTTTTACCATGATCGATGTGTGCGATGATACAGAAATTGCGGATGTACTTCATTTGAACCGCAAAAATAATGTTTTAAAGGGAGAATTTTTTGTTATTTGTCGGGAGGATTTGAACGTTTTAAACTGAAGGATTTTCTATTAGAATTGAAGAAATTGTTTTTACAGAGGAAAAATTAAAGATAGTGTTTTTGATGCTTCTTTTATCGGTAAAAAATTAATGTTTGATTTGGGGAGTTTTGTACTTAGGAAGGTGAGGAATGCGTTGAACAAGTTTATTTAATCTTCAAAATACAACTCCAAAGCTTCCTGCAGATTAGTTAAAGCTTCTTCTTTAGATTCACCGAAGCTGGAAACTTCAACGTTTAAACATTGGGCAACAAAGTATTTGTCTTCTTTCCTGACAATGTTTTCTAACTTAATTGTTTTCATTGTTTTTTTATTTGAAGATAGTAATAGTGATTTGCAATAAAAGCGCACTTTAACTACAAAGTTGTTTAAACTTAATTAGTTAAATGGGTTGAAACCCATTTCTACAATATGTACGGAGCCTACGGATCTTCAAAAAACTCTTCAATCCGGAAAATCTACCTATCGGTTTAACTCTGGCCCGGCATAAGCTTAAACAACTTCTGATTTAAACTTTTGTTGTGTTACCTCAAACAAAAAAGGCTTTACGAAATTTCGTAAAACCGTTATTTTCAAAGTGGAGAATATCGGAGTCGAACCGATGACCTCTTGCATGCCATGCAAACGCTCTAGCCAGCTGAGCTAATCCCCCGTTGAAGCTGCAAACTTAATAAAATTTTTTTGTCATCAAATTTTGGGTAGGTAAAAACAGTATGCTTTTTGCGTAAAAAATTCTGTACGTACAGTTCCAGGTGCCGCTTCATTGTTGAAAATTTTCCCCGTAAAGCAACCGCCGATACTCTTTTTTAGGATGTTTTTCTACATTAACCCTGCTTTAGGTTCAGATTTCAGGCTGAAATATTATAGGATCAAAATTTGATAAGTTGATTGCACACCCATCAAAAACTTATATCATGAATACTGCTATCCAAAATCAACCAGTTGATGCCGCAGCAATTGCTGTTCATCTTTATGCCGTATCTGAAGTTAAATGTTGCAGCAATTGCAGCAATGAGCTTACGGTTAATGACGACATCAGGCATACTAGTTTTGGATTGGAATTGTGCGAAGATTGCCTTTATATGTAGCAATTTTTTGGATAATTTTTTGCTGTTGATAATTTTTTTAGCAGTAATTTTATCCCGGAAATGATTGACCAGAATATAAATTCAGTTTTTTTAAATAGTTACCGGCTAATATTGGTACTGGTCTCAGTTTTAATTTTAGGTTCCTGCGGAAATGGTAACCTAAGCAATAACCCGCCCGCCAACCCAACTTCGGTCAGTTATGGCGGCAATTATCAAATAGCCCAAAATATTACCGAAGATTTTGAACAGGGCCATAAGGATGCTTATATGTCTGAAAACGTGGCATTTAAAACAGGGGCCTGGTTGTTGGAAGATGCGCTGACCGGTAACAGCGAAGCAGATTATAAAACCGGCAAGCAAGCTGTCCGTATCAAAAATAACGGTAAAATCAGTATGCTTTTTGACGTGGAAGGCACTGCCACGGTAACCGTAAAACATGCAGCTTATGGGAAGGACGGTGCCTCTGCCTGGGGATTGTTTGCAGCGGCAAATGGCAATCATCATTTTAGCCAAACTGGTGCGATTATCAACAGCAGCAGCCATCAACTGCAAACGGTTACCTTCAACATCAATAAAACCGGCCGCCTGCGTTTTGAAATACGGAAGTTATCCGGCGGAAAAAACAGGATCGATATAGATGATTTTACCATTACCGGTACGCAGGATGTACAAACGGCTGGTAGCACTTCTGTGAGTACCGGCGATACAATTATTGCTCCGAAGCCAATCGGTACAGATTCGGTCACTACCGGCGACAACGATAATTTATTATGCGGAAACCTAAGCGGTGCCACTTCGGATGAAGCCAATTATAACAATTACCTCATCAACCAAAAATATTATACCGAAAGCTACAGCCGCGACCGCTGCGGGCCGAACTGGGTTTGCTGGCATTTGGGAGCAACTGATTTGGGCAGCACCAACCGGCTGAATGATTTTCGTGCAGACACAAAATTGCCTGCCGGTTGGTACGAGGTGCAGGATTACAGTTATAAAAGTTCAGGTTTTGATAAAGGCCACAATTGTCCGTCCGGCGACCGTACCAATAGTTCGGATGCCAATTCGGCTACTTTTTTGATGGACAACATTGTGCCGCAGGCTCCGTATAATAATCAGCGCACTTGGGAACATTTGGAAAGTTATTGCAGGGGCCAGGTGCAATTGGGCAATGAGGTTTATGTGATAATGGGAAGTTACGGCACCGGCGGAACCGGATCAAAAGGTTTTGCCGCCACAATAGATGAGGGCCGGGTAAACGTACCGGCGCACATTTGGAAAGTGGTAATCATCATCCCAAACGGAAACAATGATTTGAAAAGGATAAACAGCAATGCCACACTAATTGCCATCGATACGCCGAACGACAACAGCATCAACCCAAGCTGGATGCAATACATATGCACCGTTCGGGATATTGAAAAAAACACGGGCTACAACCTGCTTTCCAATTTACCTGTAGCACTACAGGATTCGATAGAGGTTACCCGATATGGCGGAACACCCAAACTAAAGCGTAGAAACTATTGATGCTTCTTTTATTACCCTAAAATTTAGTTGGTAAAAACAGTATCAGGATGCTATGATGAAGAAGTAAAAACCGGGACAACGCGCTATATTTATCCAAAAGAAGTTGAAACACATAATTATAACCCATGTATTTAAAACACGTTTACTAAAATCAAAAATGAATAAAATCAGCCGTTATACATCTCTTACTTTGCTGTCCTTATTAGTTCTGCTGGCTATCAATGGATGCATGAAAAAAAAGCATTCCGATATGGGTAAAGCCCTCAGCATAAAATTTAAAAACAAGGTTTTCGCCCAATTGGACCCGGAAGAGTTTTCAGCAGTTTTTCAGCAGGTGCTTTTGGAGAAAAAATCTTTGATGACCAATCCCAAGCTTATTGCTGCTTATTACGAACAACATAATTTTGAGCCGGTTTTCGTGCTGCAGCATTTGCCTAAAGATGAAATCCAGGTAGCAGAAGCTTATTATCTGCGTGCTGCCGAACATGGCCTCGACCCAAAAATGTTTCAAGCTGCACAAATAGAGGAGCTGCTACAAAAAATAGCCGATAAAAACAGTATCAAAACCAAGGAGCAAGCTTATCAAACGATGGCAGAACTGGAAATTGTAACGGCAAATTCTCTGATCAATTACAATAATGCCCTGCAATTTGGCGTAGTTAGCCCAAAAAAAATCTATGCCCGGTATTTTACGGAGACGAAGAGGCCGGATAGTTTGAGCATGACTAATGTATTGAGCGTGAAAGATGTCAAAAGCTTTTTGGATAGCATCCAGCCTAAAAATGCACAATATCTGGCTTTGCAAAAGGCGTTGGTTATGGGCGAAACTGCCCCGGGAATGACTAAAACAGAAACAGAACGCATCCTAAAAGTGAACCTGGAACGCTTGCGGTGGAAAAATAAGCCAACAGAAGCGCGTTATGTGATGGTGAATATTGCAAATTTTGGTTTGAATGTGATGGACCATGATTCCTCTGTTTTAAGTATGAAAGTTTGTGTAGGCGAAGGCAGGAACAAAGCCAATACAGAAAACCTGGCAACAGAATACAGTGAAGACGATAAAGTACGCGATGTACCCTTCAGCCGGGAAACGCCGCAATTGAACAGTGAAATTTACAGTGTTCAGGTGAATCCGGTTTGGAATATTCCGCAAAGCATTGCCTCCAATGAAATCATTAAAGAAGCTGCTGCCGATCCTTATTATCTGTCGAACAAAAACATAGATGTGTATGAAAATGACAAAAAGATAGAAAACCCGGAGACGATCAACTGGTCTTCTATATCAAAAGACAACCTGCATTATTCATTTAAGCAGCAATCCGGAGAAGGAAATGCGCTGGGGAAAATTAAGTTTTTATTTCCCAACAAAAGCAGTGTTTACCTGCATGATACGCCTGCAAAGGCAGCTTTCAACCAAACGATGCGTGCTGTAAGCCATGGTTGCGTAAGGTTGGAGCGGCCGCTTGAACTGGCGCACACCTTATTTGGCGACGGAAGCAAATACGGGCAGATTGAAAAGGATATGCAGGAAACAGACCCGAAAGCAAACAATCTTTCTTTGCCCAAAAAAGTGCCGGTTTATATTACTTATGTGACTTGCTGGTCAGAAAACGGGAAATTAGTTTATCGCCCTGATGTTTACGGTTTGGACATTGTGCTTTACACGCATATCCAAAAAATGTTGTCGTAAAAGAAGTATGGTTTAAAGCAAGTCCTGCAACAGCGGGTCTTGCAAATCAGCATTCGGAAACAGGTAATTGGCCGCAAATTCCTGATCTAAAAATTCAGAATTGTACCTGCTGCTATCGGGGCCGTTGATAAACAAAACTGTTTTATCTTTTATCAAGTTGATGATTGCAGGGGCAAGGTCCCGGGAAACCGCCGGGCAACCAAAGCTTCTGCCCAAACGGCCGGTACTGCTGATTACATTTTGGCTGACATAATCTGCCGCATGGATTACAATATCGCGTGGGCGGGCATTAGAGTTAAAGTCAGCATCCATTCCATCCAGGCGAAGTGAACGGCCGTGTTTACCGTTATAAATTTCTCCGGTGAGGTAAAAACCAAGGCTGCTTTGGTGCGAGCTGTCGCTGTTGGAAAACTGGCTGGCCATGTCTTCGCCGCTTCCCTGTCCGTGCGCTACCCAAGTGTTCATTAATAGTGTAGCCGACTGAAGATCAATGATCCACATGCGCTTGCTGCAACTGGACTTATTGAAATCGACAATTGTGATGATGGATTTATCAACATTTAAATGTCCGGATTTTTTTAGGTTGAGATAACCCGTAACTGCTTTGGCAAAAACATCTGCGTTTAAACCGGAATCATACAAATTGACTGTTTGATAAAGGTTTGTGAGATAAGCAGCATATAAATTTGCAGATGCCGACAAAAAATCATTGTTTTTAACAGGCTTAAAAATACTTTCCTCTTTCAAACCAAGTATGGATTTTGGGTCAGAACCGATGATGGTAACAGAAAGTGCAACTGAAAGTAAAATTGATTTTTTAAAAAAATTTTTATTCATGTATTTTCTTTTTTCCGAATGTGGATTTAATATACGTAAATAGACGGATCAGGTTGTATTTCTAAAATAAATATAGGTACTATAACTTCAATCAACAAAATTTGTTGTAGAAAAATCTATTTGAATTGCTTAGGGCTTGTTTAGATTGATACAAGATCCTTCGATATGCTCACGATTGATGCCAATGCTTCTTTTACCCTATAAAAGTTGGTGCCTGCCTTAATTTAAATAAACCAAAATTAAATGCCTACCATTTTTTAGGTGATAAAAGAAGTATGGAAATAGATTGAATAAAATTTAAACAGGCTTTTAATTGCTATAAAAACAGAAAAAAAATCCATTTAATTTACTATTTTTCAAAACCCTCTTCCTAATATTTCTGTTGATACATTTTCAATATTTATTAAACCTTTCATTTAATTACCAAAATCATGGCTGCAAAAGACAAATCAAAATCAGAAGATGCAAAGACCTTAAAAGATCCGAAAGCTTCTAAAGAAGAAAAAAGCAAAGCTGGCAAAGACATGGCCAGCGGCAAAAAGAAGAAGTAGTTTTTCTATGCTTTAGCTTAAAGAAACCTCTCGTGCAGAGGTTTCTTTTTTTATTATACTTTTGTTCGATGCTGTTTTTATCGGGATAAAAATTACTTAGTAGCCTTATTAACTCTTATTATTTAACTCATATATTTAAAAAAAAACCATCAACTATGGGATTTGATCAATATCACGAACCTACACATGAATTGCCGGAACAAACCAGGACTTTTGCCCGGATGATCGCTTCTTTAACTGAAGAAGCAGAAGCCATCAACTGGTACGAACAGCGGATTGCCGTTGAAAAAGACGAACAGGCAAAAGCCATTATGCAAAATGCACAAAAAGAAGAATTTAAGCATTTTGGGATGGATCTGGAATTTTTGCTGCGGCAAAAGCCGGTGTGGCGAAAAACCATCCAGGCAATTTTATTTAAGGAAGGAAATATTGTGGATCTGGGGGAAAAAGGGGAAGACGCGGCAGAATAAGTTGTTTAAGTGCTTGATTGGCTGGTCGGGATTTGTAATCCCGATCTTTGAGCTAAGGATTTTCAATCCAATTTTATAAATTTAAAATATGGGTTTTAAATACAAAGTCAGCAACGACAGCATTTATTTTCTCACCATTACCGTTGTCGATTGGATTGATGTTTTTACCCGAAAAGAACTGGCAGAAATTGTAATAGACAGTTTGAAATACTGCCAAAAAGAAAAAGGCTTAATTTCGTACGCATAGTTCTTGATGCCCAGCCACTTGCATTTGATTGCTTCCACAGAGGAAAATATAAAGATTTCTGATATCATGCGTGACTTTAAAAAGTTTACTTCTAAAAGTATCGTTGCTGTAATCAAAGAAATTAATGAAAGCCGGAAAGAATGGTTATTGGATAAATTTGAATTTGCCGGAAGAACTAACTTTAAAAACAAGGAATATAAATTCTGGCAGGATGGCTTTCATCCGATAGAATTAGACACGAACGCTTTAATGGAACAAAAGCTAAATTATTTGCATTACAATCCGGTTGCAGCAGGAATTGTTTACGAATCGGAACATTACGTTTACAGTTCGGCCATTAATTATGTTGGGCAACAGGGGTTGATTGATGTTTTGTTGATGGAATAGCAGGATTAAAAATCCTTAGCTCAAAAGGTCGGGATTGCAAATCCCGACCAGCAGGAGGAATAGATTAGTTTCAGTATTCGAGTCAACTATCAAATGAAAAATTAGGTGATAAAAGAAACATACTTCTTTTACCACCTAATTTTGCTGGTTCTGCTGGTCGGGATTTGTAATCCCGATCTTTGAGCTACGGATTTTCAATCCGATTTTTATAAATTCAAAATATGGGTTTTAAATACATAATCAGCAACAACAACATTTATTTCATAACAGTTACCGTTGTTGACTGGATTGATGTTTTTACCCGAAAAGAACTGGCAGAAATTGTAATAGACAGTTTGAAATACTGCCAAAAAGAAAAAGGCTTAATTTTGTACGCATAGTTCTTGATGCCCAACCACTTGCATTTGATTGCTTCCACAGAGGAAAATACAAAGCTTTCTGATCTAATGCGCGACTTTAAAAAGTTTACTTCTAAAAGTATTGTTGCTGCCATTAAAGAAATCAATGAAAGCAGAAAAGAATGGTTATTAGATAAATTTGAATTTGCCTGAAGGACTAATTTAAAAAACAAAGAATACAAGTTCTGGCAGGATGGCTTTCATCCGATAGAATTAGACACGAACGCTTTAATGGAACAAAAGCTAAATTATTTGCATTACAATCCGGTTGCAGCAGGAATTGTTTACGAATCGGAACATTAAGTTTAAAGTTCGGCCATTAATTATGTTGGGCAACAGGGGTTGATTGATGTTTTGTTGATAGAATAGCAGGATTAAAAATCCTGAGCTCAAAGGACGGGATTGCAAATCCCGACCAGTAGGCTAACCAGGTTTAGGATTACTTTGTGCGTTTGCGAAATAAGAAAAAGCAATAAAAAGCAGTGATAATTTAAATGGAAGTTTCATGTAATCAGTATAGGTTTTTCAAATATATAACGTTATTCATTTTTGTTACTATCTAAAATTAAATTTAGTTATCCGCTTACTGCTCCGGGGTTTTCCGGTTTTGTTCTTCAAACGCTACTTGTCGTAATTACAAATCCTGGCCAGTAGATTCAGTTAATTTCCATTAAGAATATGTGTTCTCACTTCGTTAAAATCCAAAAAGATTTTGTCTGCAACAGACAATTTTTGATGATCCTCTGAATTGCTTTGCACTGCAAAACAAGTAAGACCGGCGGCTTTTGCCGAACGTACACCATTAATGGTATCTTCAAAGACGAGGCACTCCTCTGCGGCAAGACTTAGCTTTTCACAACAAACCAGATAACTTTCAGGGTCAGGCTTACTTTTGGTAACATCACTGCGTGTAATAATCATTTTAAAATAACTTCCTATGCCATTCCGTTTAAAAATGGCATCCACATCCTGACGGGGGCTTGAAGTAACCAGAGCCATTGTATATCCCTTTTCAGAAAACTCTTTTAAAAATCCTTCAACGTATGGCATCAGGTTAACATCTTTGGTTTTTAATCGCTCCAGTGTAAGTTTTTCTCTTCTTTCAATAATTTGTGCAAGATCGGCGGTGATATGATATTTCTCAATCAGATTTTTGGCGTTGGTAGGTAGTGGGACCCCCGCATAATTTTTGAGCCAATCATCATAAGTTAACGAAATACCCGATTCATTAAGGATCTCGTTCCAGCATTCGTAATGAAAAAATTCCGAATCTATCAACGTTCCGTCAAGATCAAACAATAATGCTTTAATTTTTTTCATATTTTACTTCACTTATAAGGTTTCCATTTTAAAGTCAAGTATAGCTAAAAATCCGTCAGCAAACTTTAGGTATGGGCCGATATACGCTTCCTCAGCTATCACTTGAGCTTCGTAAATTATTAATTTAAAATTGTTATTGATGATAAATGCACCTGGAAATGGCTTGCTGGTTGCCCTGACTAATTTAGCAGCATCGTTGACCTGCATGGGATAAAAAAGCTGACCGTCCCCTACTGGTCGGGATTTGCAATCTCGTCCTTCAAGCTGCGGATTTTTAATCCCGCTGCCACCAAACAACCCATACTTCTTTTACCGCCTAATTCTTAGTAAACTCCGAAGTCGTATGAAACTCAATTTCCGGGAAATCTCGTTTAGCTAAGTTAATCATGTAATCATTATCGGCCAGAAAAACCGTATTGCCATCTTTATCGATGCCGATTTGGTGCTGTTTGCGGTACATAATCTCCTCCATTTTCTTTTTGTCGGTAGAAGTTAACCAACTGGAACGGCGGAAAGTAAGCGGACGGAAATGGCATTTGGCACCATACTCGTGTTCCAAACGGAAACTGATCACTTCAAACTGCAACTCGCCAACGGTGCCAACAATTTTGCGGTTGCCGGGCTGTTGCGTAAACAATTGCGCCACGCCTTCTTCGGTTAATTGTTGGATGCCTTTTTCCAACTGTTTGGTTTTCATGGGATCGGCATTTTCTACTTCCTTAAAAATCTCCGGGGAAAAGCTTGGGATACCTTTAAATTGCAGTATTTCACCTTCGGTCAAGGTATCGCCGATCTTAAAATTCCCGCTGTCGTACAAGCCAACCACATCGCCTGGCCATGCTTCTTCTACCAGGCTTTTTTCGTTGGCCATAAAATCCATCGGGTTGCTAAACTTCAGTTTCTTGCCCAAACGCGTGTGGTAATAAAACTTGTTCCGCTCAAACTTTCCGGAACAAATTCGTAAAAAAGCAATCCGGTCGCGGTGGTTTGGGTCTAAGTTTGCGTGAATTTTAAATACAAAACCTGTAAAAGGTTTTTCGGTTGCTAAAACTTCGCGTTCTATGGCTTCCCGGCTTTTCGGACTGGGTGCAATATTGATGAAAGTATCCAGCAGTTCACGGATACCAAAATTATTGATCGCGCTGCCAAAAAATACCGGCGCCAGCAATCCGTCTAAATACAAATCCTTGTCTAACTTGCCGTAAACGCCGTTAATCAGTTCCAAATCATCTTTCAAACTGTTTATTTCTTTAGGTTGAAGGAATTCAGTCAACGTTTCATTGTCCAGATTATCTGCTTTGATAATCGGTTCCGTAACCTTAGATTTATCCGGCTGAAACAAATTCAACTGTTTGTTATAAATATTATAAACACCTTTAAACGTATAACCCTGGCCAATTGGCCAGGAAAGCGGGCACAAACTCAAGCTCAACTTCTTCTCGATCTCATCCAAAAGATCAAAAGCATCTTTGCCTTCACGGTCCATTTTATTGATGAAAATGATCACCGGCGTGTTCCGCATCCGGCAAACGCCCATCAGCTTTTCGGTTTGCTCTTCCACACCTTTTACGCTATCCACCACCAAGATCACGCTATCAACCGCCGAAAGTGTACGGTAAGTATCCTCTGCAAAATCTTTGTGGCCAGGCGTATCCAAGATGTTAATGCGCTTGTCTTTATATTCAAACCCCATTACAGATGTAGCCACCGAGATGCCGCGCTGCTTTTCAATCTCCATAAAATCGGAAGTATTGCTTTGGCTGGTTTTGTTGCGTTTAATCGTTCCGGCCGTATTGATGGCGCCGCCAAACAGTAAAAATTTTTCGGTCAATGTAGTTTTACCGGCATCGGGGTGGCTGATAATGGCAAAGGTTTTTCTTTTTTCTATTTCGGGGTAATCCATATATCGTTAGGCTGCGCAAATATTGGCAGTTCGGGTTGTTGTTTTTAAATTTTTTTGTGAACAGAAGCAGCAGGAAAACAGGTTGTTAAGCAATTGCTTCATGCACTACAAAGATAAATAATTGTTCGGGGATTGAAAACGGCTAAAACAGACGATGATTTTTTGCCGGTAAAAGAAGCATTGGCCTACTGTTCCAGGGATTGAAAATCGAAGATAATGCTTAAACATTTTTAAAAATAAGCTGTTCAAAAACTAAATCTGCTTGGGTTCGATTTTATAAGCCGGTTAATACTGATTAATAATATGCTTAAAAAAGTCCTGATTTTTGATGACGATGAAGATATACTGGCCATTTGTACTTATATTTTGGAAGAACAAGGCTGGGAAGTGAGTACGTTTTCCAACTGCAACAGTATCATAGAAAAAGTAGAAAGCATTATGCCGGAAGTAATCTTGATGGATAACTGGATACCGGATTCGGGCGGAATTATTGCCACGCAGGCCATTAAACAAAACCAACGCTTAAAACATATCCCCGTAATTTATTTTTCTGCTAATAATGACATTAAAACGCTGGCGCACCAAGCTGGTGCAGATTCTTTTCTGGCCAAGCCCTTCGACCTGGAAGAACTGGAAAATATTGTGAACCGGATAAACACACATTAACCTCAGCTATAACGATCAGACTAAAACTATTTACTAAAACAAAAACCAAAATTTATGGCACCAAAATCTTTAAACCGTTTCTGGCCCACAGCCGGACTGGCTATCGTGGCCGGAATGCGGACAATGGCACCGCTTTCTGCTTTAAGCGGCTATCTGTCTAAAGCCCCCTTACCTTTGCTGACCGGATTTCCCTTTGGTTTTTTGCAGAAAAAATCTGTTGCAATTGGTTTAAAAGTGCTGACACTTGCAGAAATGGCCGCTGATAAAGCCCCTGATACGCCTCCCCGAATTGTAAATGCAGGTTTGATCGGTCGTGCTGTAAGCGGTGCCATAGTTGGCGCGGCAATTTATAAATCCAGGAAAGGCAGTGCTATTGGCGGTGCAATTTTGGGCGGGACAGTTGCTATCGCTGCCACTTATGCCACTTATTTTTTACGTAAAAAAGTGGTTGCAGCTTCCCCGGTAAATGATCCGACTATTGGTGGGATTGAAGATATGATCGCCCTGCAGGGTGCTTCTTTTATCCTATAAAAATTAGTATCTGACAGTAATCGGAATTCATTTTTTCTTCTGTTGAGGAAACGTCATATTGATTGGCTTTAGCTTTCAACCTAGCATATTTCCTTATTTTTAATCATGCAGAAAACGGAAATTTTTGAAGGGCTAAAAGAAGCATTCCTGGCGGAAGAGGGCTACAAACCATACAAATTATGGATGCCGAAAAGGGTAGTGATTACCCCGGACGCGCTGAAAGAACCTTACGGTCAGGAGTTATATCAACGGATAACCAGCCAGGGTTTATCCGTAGAAATTATGAAAAATAACCGCATCACAGGTTTACGTGGTACAACAGAACGGGAAACTTATAAGATCGCCAAAAACACTTTAGCAATTGTAAATGCGCCGCCCAGTGCCTTTAATTTAAGACCGATCCCGCCTTCCGCCGACTGGCAGTTCCATTTGGCCGAAGGTTGCCCGGCGCATTGTCAGTATTGTTATTTGGCAGGCAGTTTATCCGGCCCGCCTGCTATTCGTGTTTTTGCCAATCTGCCTGCCATTTTAGATAGTTTGCACCGTTTTGAAAGATTGGACCAGCCTACTTCTTTTGAAGCCAGTTGTTATACCGATCCTTTAAGTTTGGAACATTTAACCGGAGGATTGGAAAAAACGATCCGGTTTTTTGGGGAGCGGGAAAATAGCTTTTTGCGTTTCGTAACCAAATTCGATGCAATAAAACCACTATTGGATATTCCGCATAACGGACACACGCGTTTCAGGATCAGCCTGAATGCCGAAGCGGTGGCCAAACGTTTGGAAGGCGGTACGGCTTCTGTTCCGGCACGGATTAAAGCTTTGCGGAAACTGGCACAACCGAAAGAGCAGGGCGTAGGCAATTATCCAATTGGTGTAGTGCTGGCACCAATCATGCCGGTCCCGGATTGGGAAGGACATTATAGCGCATTATTTGATCAGTTGGAGCAAAACCTGGATTTTCCTTGTGACCTGACTTTTGAATTGATCAGTCACCGGTTTACGCCCGGTTCCAAGGATGTACTGATGGAATGGTATCCGAATACGAGTTTGGAAATGGATGAAACTTCCCGTGCCACAAAAACCAATAAATTTGGCGGAACGAAATATGTTTATACCAAAGACATAATGAAGCAGTTGAAAAGCTTTTTTGAGCAACAAATTGCTACCCGTTTTCCGCAGGCTTCCATCCTTTACTGGACGTAAGTACTTGGTTCCGAAGTTCGAGCCGGGCAGCAGTCCCGGCTTTTTTTAGATAAGGAATAAAGCAGATCACCGAAATAATCCCGGCTGCACCTTCGGCACAAACAATCAACGAAGCACCAAAATAGTGGGCTAAAAAACCGATCAACAAACTTCCGATCGGTGCCATGCCCTGAAAAGCCATCACATAATAACTGATCACGCGGCCACGCATATTTTCATCAACATGGGTCTGGATGTAAGTATTGGAAGCGGCAATCTGCGACAGCATACCAAATTCCGCAGCCATAATAAAACATAAAGCCAGCGGGAATAAACCTGTTAACGAGAATAAAATGAGGCCGACAGCAAATTGAACGCTGCAATAAGCAATCACTTTCAACAGGCTTTTTCCCGGTTTCAAAGTCGCCATATAAATAGCGCCGCCCAGCGCGCCCAAACCGGAAATGGCGTTTAACCAGCTAAAAGTAGCAACGTTTCCATGGAAAATATCCGTAGCAAAAACAGGCAGCAAAGTAGAATACGGCATCACGAAAAAACTGGTACAAGCCATTAATAAAATAACGGAACGAATACCGGCATGATGCTGCAAATAGCTGTAACCTTCTTTTAGCCCATGCCAGATGTCCTGCTTCACAGGTTGCCTGGTTTCCGGCTTGATCTTCATCAGCAATAGCGAAGCAATCACTGCAAAAAAACTGAAAAAGTTAGCTGCAAAGCAAATCCCTTCACCAAAACCGCTCAAAATAAAACCGGCGGCCACTGGCCCTAACAGCCGGGCCAAAGTAACCATGGAAGAATTGAGTGCAATCGCATTGGGCAAGTCTTTTTTATCCTCCACCAAATTAATCATCAGCGATTGGCGCGCAGGCGTATCAAAAGCATTGATAATGCCCAAAACCACACTTAAAATCAGGATAATGTTTATATCATAATGCCCGGAAAGTACGACACCTGCCAGCAAACCTGCCTGGACCATAGAAGCTATTTGTGTATATAATAATACTTTATAACGGCTGTGCCGGTCGGTCAGCGCCCCGCCATAAGGCGATAAAAGCATGATTGGTATCTGCCCCGCAAAAACTACTAGGCCGAGCATCAGTTCGGAATGGGTAAGTTTAAAAACCAGCCAGCTTACCGCCATCCGCTGCATCCAGGTGCCGATCAAAGAAATAGCCTGGCCGGAAAAGTACAACCTGAAATTGGGATATTTTAATGCTCTAAGGGCCGGTAAATTCATTTTAAATAAGTGATGCTTCTTTTACTGCATAAAAATTGTGCCTTAAAACAGTCTTTACGGTGCAACAGCTATTTCCTTGGCCAGGTTGTTTTTTTCTTTTAAAACCGGTGGTGTTGTTTTAGGTTTAGGCGGAAGTAGTGTTTTGGTTGATTTGCCGCCCTGCCCGTGTATAATAGATTCTTTGGAAACCGGCCGGTCTTTCGGTTTCCAAATGAAACCCCTTAATATTTTCTGATCATCTTTTAAACCTTTTATCGGGTTGTATTGCATGTCCGGCTTGCTTAAAAAAGCAATAATACTTGGTTTATTTTCTTTAAGATAAATCCTGATCCGGCTGCTTAACGAGTGGTTCAACCCTGTAAACGCATTGTTTTCATAAGTGAAATACAAACTCTCCGCATTGCCATCCACATAAAGCGTACTCAATTTATTATTGCTGAAAATACCACGGATCTTCTTACCTGAAATCTGGTTAAAATAAGTTGAATCGCCTTGCGTGTTTACAACAAAAGAAGACCGGATCAGGTCCATATTATCCAGCTTTTTATTCTTTAACTGAAGATAAATAGTGTCTGCCGTTAGTTGCGAACCCTGTGTCCAAATGATCGGTTTAACGTACAAACGAACCAGCGAATCACTGTTGCTAAAAGTAATGGAATCAGCGACGGCCTGTAAGTCAGACTTGTAAATTTTGGCATGGTGCCAGGAATTGATGATGCGTATACGGGAAGTATCGCTTAAAACCACCTTTCGCGTGGCATACACCGGATCTTTTTCTCTGCTGATACGGATAGAATCACGGATTTTTTTTAAGGCTATCGTATCTACAACCCGTTTTTTTTCTGGTTTAGGCAAAATCATCTTTCCAAAAAACTCGCGGTGCCGGTAAGTGGTGTCCGCCAGGTTCCGCAAATCAACTTGTTGTGCTTCCAGTTCATTTTTACCTTTTATTTTTGGTTTTGGCTTGGATCGGGATTTGATAGAAGTATCGCGTAAACCGGCCAGCCGCATTTGCTCCTGCCTTATTTTCAATGCTTTATAAGTCAGGATGCGTGTTTCTAAAGTATCGGCAGTTAAATAAATAGAATCTCGTTGGATAATCACCGTATCCCTTGGCAACCGCGCAGCCGGTTTTTCAGCAACCGCAATATTGTTCGGTTGCTTTTTTGGCGATGCTGTTTTTACCGTACTTTTTTGGGCCGATGCCGCGGAGGTTGTAATTTTTGCAGTATTCTTCTTGATGGCATATTTTTCAGGATGTTTTACCGAATCACGGTTGACCGAATCGCGCTGCTCCGTCACAAAAACCACGTAAGCGTTTTGGGTAACCACCGCGCGGTCCTGGCTTTTGTAATAATTGGCCAGGTCGCCGTGCAACGTTATTTTTTGCTCCTGATCGATAAAAATAATATGGCGGTTGGCACGGCCAAAACCGCTGATGTCATCAAAATACAAAGTATCGCCAACCATCGTTTTGGTGCCTTGCTGGTAGCGGTTGTTTTTCGTTCCCAAAGCTTGCCGGGTAATAGTATTGTAGGTGCCGTTTTCAGTGTAAAGTGTATCGGTTTTTTGATAGATATGTGTTGGGCCATAAAAATACGCAATCTTAGAATTGGAATTATAACGCATGGTATCCGATTTGATGATTGCCTCTTTGCCGGTCAAAACCACATTGTACCGGAAGTAAGCATCACGGGAAACCGCAAAATAATAACCGTTGCGGCTCACCAGGGTATTTTCGTTTTGGGTGAGTTTCCCGCCGTCCGTATAAGTTCCGTAACGGGTTAAAGTATTGTAATTTAGATGATTCGTGCTTAAAACAGCATCTTTATCTACCATGCGCACATTATTGGTTAGGACCGCGATATGCGTATTGCCGTTATAATTCAGCAAATCCGAATACACATTCAGCGTATCCGCCTGATGGATAATTACGTGGCCAAAAGCATCAAAAGCATTTTTTTGCTGATAGAAATAAGCACTGTCTGATTGCAAAGTGGCGTTGTCATGCTGGAAAGTCCCGTTGTAAACTTTCACCACATCCACACCGTTATTTTTACCAAAAACAGTTCTGCTGGAAGAAACCAAGATTACTTTAGCCGGCTTTTTCTGCGCCATGGCCAAAGCCGACAGCAGCAGTAAACAAAACGTTGTCCAGAATTTATACACGTGCAAAATTAATTTTTTGGTTGGGTAATTAAATCATTTATTTTGGCCTGATGCTGCCCGTTCAACAATTTCAGGAGTTTATAGTGCGACATGCTCTTTTTACCAGGCAAAAATTGGTGCTGGCAGCCGTTAGCGGTGGTAAAGATTCTGTTTTACTGGCGCACCTGCTTAAAAGTTCTGGCTTTAACTTTGCCATCGCCCATTGTAATTTTAAGTTGCGCGGGGCAGAAGCCAAACGCGATCAGGATTTCACCTCAAATTTAGCCCATCAATTGCAAGTCCCGTTTTTTTTAACAGAATTTAACACTGCGGATTTTGCTGCAGAAAATCATATTTCTATCCAAATGGCGGCACGGGAATTACGTTATCATTGGTTTGAAAAGATTTGTGCGGAAAAGGATTTCGACGTGATTGCAACCGCACATCATCAAAATGATGCCATAGAAACAGTATTGCTGAACCTGACGCGCGGAACCGGAATTGCCGGAATGCACGGAATTTTGCCGAAAAATGGGAGATTGGTTAGGCCGATGCTGTTTTTATCCAAGGAAAATATAGATGAGATTTGTACCGAAGAAAACCTGGATTTTGTGGACGACAGCTCCAATGCTTCCACCAAATATGCGCGCAACAAAATCCGGCTGGAAGTGGTGCCGAAGCTGAAGGAAATCAACCCAAACCTCGAAAAAACTTTTGAGCAGAATCTGGAACGTTTCCGGCAATTAGAACAGTTGCTGGAAAACCAGTTGCAGCAACTGCGTGATACTGTTTTTATCTACCTAAAATCGGAAACGCGGATTAAAATAGTAGATCTTAAAAACCTCAATCCGCAGCAGTTATTGCTTTTTGGTTTGCTGCGCGAATTCAATTTCAGCGAGCAGGTAGTTGCCGATTTGTTACTTTCGCTGGAAAAACATCCTGGTAAAATCTTTGAATCGCCTTCGCACCAAATCATTTTGGATCGGCAGGAAATTATTATTCAGCCTAAAAAAACACCGATAAAAGAAGTATTGCTGATTAAAAAAAACCAAAATGATATTCAGTTTCAAGGTTTTAGGCTGAAACTTTTACATGATGAAAGCCCGCTGATCGTGAAAAATAATCCGCTGGCTACTTCCGTAGATGCCGAAAAGCTATTGTTTCCGCTCACGATCCGAAACTGGCAAACCGGCGATTATTTTTATCCGCTGGGCATGAACCACAAACAAAAACTAAGTGATTTTTTTGTGCAGCAAAAAGTGCCGCTGAATCAGAAATCCCGAATTCCGGTGCTGGTCAATGGTAATCAGAAAATCATCTGGATAGCAGGTTTCCGGCTGGACGACCGCTATAAAGTCAACTCCGGCACCAAAAAAGTTGTTATCTTCGAGTTATTCAACACTAATCTATGAGTACAAAATCGGCTTTTACAGAAAAGCAATACCTCGGCCGCGAATTTATCCCGATCACTATCCGGCTGGCTTTGGCCATCATTTGTTTTGCCGTTTATTTTTTTACGGTGGAGCGGGAGCGCAAAGGCGACCTGCTGCTGATAGTAGGTTTTGGCATCTTGTTGATTTCGATCGTGATGGGTTTTATGCTGCATTTCCGCGTTCGGGTGATGAATAAAAGCGTGCTGATTGATGGCTTGTGGACGACGCAATTGGTGAAAATCGACCTGAACAGTATCACGCATGTTGAACAGAAATCCTACAGCCGCTACTTTTTGAACAACCCGGTTTACAATCTGCATAAAAAAGGAACGATCCGTTTTTATACCGGCGGAAACTGCGCGGTACATTTAACTGACCGTGATGGTTTGATTTATATTATTGGTTCACTGCAACCGAATGAGTTGGAACGGGCAATTTTGGGGGAGATGGGGAAGTAGGAAACGACCTTTAGTAGTGGTTTATAGAATATGTATATTTGAGCTATGACGATAATGACTATTCATCCCACCACCGAGGAACAGGAAACGGCAATACGCATTTTTCTGGATGCCTTACATGTTGACTACAAAGCAACGGAAGCAACCAATGATACAGAGTATTTATTGTCGTCGGCAGCAAACGCAGCGCACTTAAAAAAATCAATTGAGCAAGGGCAAAATGGGGAAGTTGTCAAGCTTAGTCTTGACGATATATGGAAACCATAAATTTTACCCGTGAAGCATTGGATGATCTTAAATTCTGGCAAAAAAGTGGGAATACTATTATTTTGAAGCGCATTCGCCAACTCTTGCAAGCCATCGAAGCTGATCCTTTTGCTGGCATTGGAAAACCGGAAGCCCTGAAGCATCATTTATCTGGTTTTTGGTCGAGACGGATTAATCAGGAACATCGTATTGTTTATGTCGTTCAGGATAACTTGATAACTGTTCATTCGCTTCGGTATCACTACGCACTTTAATTGTGTTCAATGAAATCAATCCTCCCAATTTTTACTTTTCCCTCACAACTTCACACTTTCAACTTTATTCAAAACTGCTATATTTGTATCACTCCACACTAAAATAGTTTGGTTTATACAGAAGAGGTGAGAGATCAGGCTCCGTAACCCTCTGGCAACCCGCAAAATGTAATGCAAGGTGCCAAATCCTGCTCCGCAAGGAGAACTATAAATTGACATGAAAAGAAATACATTTAACGTTATCTATTATTCACAAGCTGCCAAAAGCGGATTTGATTATCAAACTTTTATTCTTAATTTTTGCTGATAAAAGAAGCATCGAAACAAATGAACATCCATCAAAAAGAAAACTCCATAAAGCCAATAGATTAAATGACTGCAATTGAAAACCAAATAACACAACTGGAGGCCGAACTCGAAAATATGCCGCTAAAAGAAGCATTGGCTTTAGTTGCAAAACGTTTTCCTGGTGAAGTTGCTTTTTCAACTTCCTTTGGAATGGAAGACCAGGTGATTACACATGTGATCGGCAAAAATAAAATCCCGATGAAAGTTTTTACTTTGGATACCGGCCGCATATTTAACGAAACGTACGAAGTTTGGTCGGCCACAGCAAACGTTTTCGATCTCGACATTGATCCATTTTATCCGGATGCGCAGGAAATACAAAACTTTGTAAATGAGCGCGGCATCAACAGCATGTATCTATCTGTAGAAAACCGGAAAGAATGCTGTCGTATCCGCAAAATTGAGCCGTTAAAAAGAGCATTGAAGGGCGTATCCATTTGGGTAACCGGCGTTCGCGCGGCGCAATCGGCCAATCGGCAAAACTTTAAAATGTTTGAGTGGGATGAGGCTTTTCAGCTCATCAAATTTAATCCGCTGCTGCATTGGAGCGACCAGGACGTGGCCGATTTCATCCATCAAAACAACACGCCTTATAATAAACTACACGATCAGGGTTTTTTAAGTATTGGCTGCGCGCCTTGCACCCGCGCCGTTCAGTTTGGCGAAGACGCCCGAGCCGGAAGATGGTGGTGGGAAGATTCTAAAAAAGAATGCGGGTTGCACGAAACCAAAGTTTTGGCTGATATTACCGACCCAGAATTAACACAACAAAACGACATTCATTCATGAGTAATTCCAATCATTTAAAGGAACTAGAAGAAGAATCCATTTATATTATGCGCGAAGTGGCTGCGCAATTTGAGCGGCCGGCTTTATTGTTTTCTGGAGGAAAAGATTCGATCACGCTGGTGCATCTGGCGCGTAAAGCTTTTTATCCGGCTAAATTTCCGTTCCCGTTGGTGCATATTGATACCGGACATAATTTCCCCGAAACCATTACTTTTCGGGACGAGTTAGTAGAAAAAGTTGGCGCGCAACTGATTGTTCGTTATGTACAAGACAGCATCAACCAGAAAAAAGCAACCGAAGAAACCGGAAAATATGCCAGCAGAAACAGCTTGCAAACGGTGACTTTGCTTGATACGATTGAAGAATTTAAGTTTGATGCCTGCATTGGTGGTGCACGCCGCGACGAAGAAAAAGCACGGGCCAAAGAACGTATTTTCTCGGTTCGTGATGAGTTTGGTTCCTGGGAACCCAAACGCCAGCGGCCGGAATTGTGGGGACATTTGAACGGGATGATCAATTATGGAGAGAATGTACGTTGTTTCCCCATAAGCAACTGGACGGAACTGGACGTTTGGAACTACATCAAACAGGAAGAACTGGATTTGCCAAGCATTTATTTTACACATTCGCGGGAAGTTTTAGTGAGAGATGGACAGCTTTTCCCTTATTCGGAATATTTGAACATGGATGGAGAGGAAATCACGACACAAGATGTCCGTTTCCGCACTGTTGGCGACATGACTTGTACGGCTGCCGTTTCTTCCACCGCCGGAACTTTGGACGATATTATTGCCGAAATCAAATCTTCCCGGATCTCAGAACGCGGTGCCCGCATGGACGATAAACGCTCGGAAGCCGCGATGGAAAAACGGAAACTGGCGGGGTATTTTTAAGGCGGAAAGGTGAAAGGCGGAAAGGTAAAGAATAGAAGGGTGAAATCAGATAGATATAAGTTAGAAAGGTAGGCGATAGGCTTCCCCCTTTAAAGGGGGTTAGGGGGATGACCTTCTAAAACCACATAAAAAACACCGATAAAAACAGTATCATACATACTGTTTTTATCACCAAAAAATCAACATGGAACTTTTAAGATTTTCAACTGCAGGCAGTGTGGACGATGGCAAAAGCACGCTGATCGGCAGGTTGTTGTACGATACCGGCTCATTAACCGAAGACCAATTAGAAGCGGTAGAAGCGGCCAGCAAACGCAAAGGCTTTGATTACCTCGATCTTTCTTTGCTGACCGATGGCTTAAGTGCCGAACGCGAACAGGGTATCACTATTGATGTGGCACATATTTATTTTGCCACGGCCAACCGTAAATTTATCATTGCCGATACGCCAGGCCATGTAGAATATACGCGCAATATGGTTACCGGCGCATCCAATTCACGCCTTTCCATTATTTTGATTGATGCCCGAAAAGGGGTAATAGAGCAAACGCAACGGCATTTCTTTATCGCTAATTTATTGCAAATCCCGGAAATTGTGGTTGCGGTAAATAAAATGGATTTGGTGGATTATCAGCAGGAAACATTTGATACGATAAAAGAAGCATTTCTAAAATTTGCCCAAGGTTTCCCTAACTTCAAACAAAACATCACGTTCATTCCGATCTCGTCTTTAAAAGGCGATAACGTGGTAAACGAATCTGCTAATATGAGTTGGTATCAGGGAAGATCGTTGTTGCATTACTTAGAAAATATAAATGTGAACAGTTATGTAAATTATAAAGATGCACGTTTTCCGGTGCAATATGTCATCCGGCCGCATTCGGAAGAATTTCACGATTACCGCGGTTATGCCGGGCGGGTAATCAGCGGTGAATTTAAAGTAGGAGAGGAAGTTACGGTTTTGCCTTCCCAACAAAAATCAACAATAAAACAAGTGGTTACGTTTGATGGTGATTTGGAAACGGCAGAAACCAATTCGTCGGTAACGTTATTGCTGGAAGATGAAGTAGATATCACCCGCGGAAATATGCTGGTAAAAACAGCAAACCAGCCGCAGATTGATAAAGAAATTACGGCAGATATTTGCTGGATGGATACGCAACCTTTAGTCCAGGGCGGAAAATACATGATCGAACACAGTCATAATTTGATTAAAGCGATAGTGCGGGAAGTGGATTACATTGTGCATACCAGCACTTTAAATAAAGATACCGAGACGAAAACCATCAAACTAAATGATATCGCACGCGTAAAAATCAAAACGGCGCAACCGCTTTTTTTTGATGCTTACGAACAAAACCAGGCGAATGGTTCTTTTATCCTCATCAACGAACAAACTAAAAATACGGCTGCGGCAGGGATTATTGTTTAGAAGCTGTCAGCCATCAGCTTTTAGGTATCAGCGATTTGCAAATTCGTTGCTTTGTCATCCTGACGATAAGAGGGATCTTCATCAAAGAAGAACAAGATTTAAGCCGATAAAAGAAGCATTACTGATTGGAAGAAGATTTCTGCTTACAAGTTGAAATGACAAGAAATACAATGAAAGCAATGCTTCTTTTAACACATTAAAATTCATATTTGGAAGAAGATTTCTCTCTACGGTCGAAATGACAAAAGCACAACTAATGCTTCTTTTATCATACAAAAATTAATATTTATTGGGAAGAAGATTTCTCTCTACGGTCGAAATGACAAAAAGCAACAAAACGACAAAAACTCATAACCCCCACCTTAAAATACATACCCAAAATGCAAATCAACCTCAACAGAAAAAATAAAGCTTACCATTTTGAAGCAGTAAACGAATACGGCAACACGCTGAACATGGATGCCAACCCGGCAATTGGGGGCGAAGACAAAGGTTTCCGGCCGATGGAAGCCGTGCTGGCTGCTCTTGGCGGATGCAGTGGGATCGATATGATTTCGATCCTGAAAAAGCAAAAAGAACCGCTGGAAGATTTAACCATTAGCATTAGCGGCAACCGCTACGAAAACCAGGAACCGGCTATGTTCAGGATCATTGACATTGAGTTTCACATTTTTGGTGCGGTAAATGAAGCAAAAATACAACGTGCGCTGGAACTCACTTTTGAGAAATATTGTTCTGTAGCAATGATGCTCAACAGAACAGCAAAAATCAATTTTTCATACAAGCTCAACTAAATATAATGAGTCAGCATTTTGAAACTCAAGCCATTCGTTCTCAGGCAGAACGCAGTCAGTATAAAGAACACTCGGTCCCCATTTACCTAACTTCCAGTTATAAGTTTGATGATGCCGAAGAGATGCGTGCTTTGTTTGCCAACGAAAAAGAAGGCAATGTTTATAGCCGTTACGCCAACCCAAATGTAGATGAGTTTATCGAAAAAATGGCTTTGCTGGAAGGCACTGAAACCGGCTGGGCAACAGCAACCGGCATGGCGGCTATTTTTACCACCTTCGCTGCGTTTTTAAAGCAGGGCGACCATGTGCTTTCCAGCCGTTCGGTTTTCGGTTCCACACATCAATTGCTGCACAACATCCTGCCTAAATGGGGCATCACTTATACGTACGCTGATTTGGACAAAACCAAAGAGTGGGAAAACCTGATCCAGCCAAATACCCGGATGATCTATGTAGAAACGCCTTCCAATCCCGGGATTGATATTATTGATTTGGAATGGCTGGGCAATTTTTCTAAAAAACACGGAACGTTATTGGTGGTGGACAATTGTTTCGCTACGCCATATTTGCAGCAACCGATCAAATATGGAACAGATTTGTCTATTCATTCGGCCACTAAATTTATTGATGGACAAGGCCGTGCTATGGGTGGGATTATTTTGGGAAGGAAAGAACTGATTGATGAAATCCAGGCTTTCGCACGTCATTCCGGTCCGGCTTTGTCGCCGTTCAATTCCTGGATTTTAAGCAAAAGCCTGGAAACGTTGGCCGTTCGGATGGACCGACATTGTGAAAGCGCTTTAAAAGTGGCCACGGCTTTAGAAGCAAACCCGGAAGTGGAACTGGTGAAATATCCGTTTTTACCTTCACATCCGCAATACGAAATCGCCAAAAAACAAATGAAACAAGGCGGCGGCATTGTTACTTTTGTGCCAAAAGGAGGACTGGAAAGGGCAGCGGGGTTTTTAGACGCTTTAAAGCTGTTTTCTATTTCGGCCAACTTGGGCGATACACGTTCTATTGCCACGCATCCGGCTTCGAGCACACATTCCAAACTAACCGAAGAACAACGTAATGAAGTAGGTATTCAGCAGGGAACAATCCGTTTATCCATCGGATTGGAACATGCAGATGATATTTTACAAGATATTCAGCAAGCGCTGGAAGCCTCAAAATAAAGTAAAAATAGGTGATAAAAACAGCATTGGCTTAAATGCTTCTTTTATCGCCTAAAAATATATGTTATCATTGTATATTAATTCTATAGACTATAATGCAAAGCTTTAGGACAGAGTTAGAAAATCCCGTAGTAGAGAAAGACATACTGGATTTAGAAAAAAAAATCCGTTTGTTTCGTGAAGGGAAAATAGATGACGAAAAATTTCGCAGCTTACGTTTGGCACGCGGTGTTTACGGTCAGCGGCAGCAAGGCGTGCAAATGGTGCGCATTAAACTGCCTTACGGAAAAGTTACAACCAGGCAGTTAAGTAAAATGAGTGATGTATCGGACGAATATGCGACCGGCAACCTGCACATTACCACACGTCAGGACATCCAAATCCATTTTGTGAGTTTAGACCGGACGCCAGAATTGTGGACCGAACTGGAAGAAGATTCCATCACTTTGAGGGAAGCTTGCGGTAACACCGTTAGGAATGTTACAGCTTCGGCAATGGCTGGCATTGACCCAAAAGAACCTTTTGATGTTTCGCCTTATGCCCATGCTGTTTTTGAATATTTTTTGCGGAACCCGGTTTGTCAGGAAATGGGACGTAAGTTCAAGATTGCTTTTTCTTCTTCCGAAGATGATTCTGCCTTTGCTTTTATGCACGATATTGGTTTCATTCCCAAAATAAAAACAGAAAATGGCACCGAAACAAGAGGTTTTAAAGTGGTTTTGGGCGGAGGATTGGGTTCGCAGCCTTATATGGCCGATCCGGTCACTGATTTTATGGCTGTAAACCAGATCATTCCTTTTACCGAATCCGTGCTTCGGGTTTTCGACCGTTACGGCGAGCGCAACAAACGCCACAAAGCCCGCATGAAATATTTAGTGCAGGAAATTGGCATCGAAGAATTATTGCGTTTAGCGGAAGCAGAACGTTTAGCGTTAAAAAATAAAACTTTCGAAATAGATGCTTTCAAACAAGAAACGGTAATACCGGAAAATGCTGTTTTTAGCGCTGAAATTTCCAATCCCTTGCAATACGGAAAATGGCTGAAAACCAATGTCTTTCCGCAGAAACAAGCAGGATTTGTGGCGATTGGTTTACGCATCCAAAACGGCGATATCAAAACACCTATTGCACGCCAGTTAATTTCATTGGTAAAAGCAGCAGCGGCAGATGATATCCGATTGACCAACACACAAGGCATGCTGCTGAAGTTTGTGCGGGAAGAAAACCTGCCTTACGTTTTTGAGGAACTGAACAAATTAGGACTGGCCGAACCTGGTTTTGAAAGTATGGCCGATATTACTTCCTGCCCGGGAACCGATACTTGTAATTTGGGGATTTCCAACAGTACGGGCATCACACGTGAACTGGAAAAAGTGATCAAAAATGAATTTCCGGATCTAATTTACAATACCGACATCAAGATCAAGATCAGCGGTTGCATCAATTCCTGTGCTCAACATGCGATGGCCAGCATTGGTTTTCATGGTTCGAGCATGAAGATTGACAAAATGGTTGCTCCGGCTTTACAGGTTCTGTTAGGTGGAGGACCAACCGGAAACGGAGCAGGTGTAGCGGCGGATAAAGTGATCAAAGTGCCAAGTAAGCGTGGTCCGCAAGTGCTTCGCGATCTTTTGGGGGATTATCAATCCAATTCCACTGAAGGCGAACTTTTCAACCAATATTATAATCGTCAAGGCAAAATTTATTTTTACGATCTGTTGAACCCTTTGGGTGATACTAAAACTGTAACACCTGATGATTTCATTGACTGGGAACAATCTCAGCCTTACAAAACGGAAATTGGCGTAGGCGAATGTGCCGGTGTGATGATTGACTTGGTGGCTACACTATTATTTGAGTCCGAAGAAAAGCTGGATAATGCCGATGCTTCTTTTAAGGCACAAGATTTTGCCGATGCAATTTATTACGCTTATACCGCTTTCATCCATACAGCAAAAGCGATGCTGATTTCTGAAAATATCAAGACCAATACGCAAGCGGGAATTGTGACTGATTTCGATCAAAACTTTGTTGCAGCCAATAAAATTGACTTGGATGTAAGCTTTGAAGAATTGGTTTATCAGATCAACCAGCAGGAACCAACCTTGGATTTTGCAGCTTATTATATTGAACAGTCACGCTTGTTTAAACAAAAAGCTGCTGATTTCCGCAATGCACAATTGACCGAAAAGGCCATCAAATAATATGGCATAAAAGAAGCATGACAGCAGACGAAGCAGCAACAATTGGCAGGGTGGAAGTGAACACGCTTTTCCCGGTTTTTTTGAAGCCGGACAAGTTGGACACTTTGCTGGTTGGCGGCGGCTATGTGGCGATGGAAAAGTTGCAGGCTATTTTTGGCAACAGTCCGGCTGCCCGGGTTCAAATTGTTGGTTGCAAAATTTCTGCGGAGATCAAAGAATTTGCCGGTAAAAGAAGCATTCCTTTTGAAGAACGTGCTTTTGAAGAAAACGATCTGCTGGAAAAAGATCTGGTGATCGTGGCCATTGATGATAAAAGCACAAGCAGATACATTTACCAGCTTTGCAAAGCCAATAACATCTTAGTCAACGTTGCTGATACACCGGATTTATGCGATTTCTACCTCAGTTCGGTGGTTCAAAAAGGTAACCTCAAAATTGCCATTTCCACCAACGGGAAATCCCCAACGGTTGCCAAACGGGTAAAAGAGGTTTTGAATGAAACTTTTCCTGCGGAGATTGATGACGTGCTGACGAACATGACACAGATCCGTCAGAAATTAAACGGTGATTTTTCGGACAAAGTAAAGCAGTTGAACGAAATTACTTCCAGTTTGGTGAATGAACAGCAGCAACCGGCAAAAGTGAAGATCACCCGTCCGGTAACCATTACTTTAGCTGTTTTATCAGCTATTGGTTTAATGATTTTGGGCCATGTGCTTTTTACTTATTTAAGTTATCAACGGATCATAATTGCTCAAGATTGGCTTACTGCTCAGTTTAACCAGCAACTTTTATTGTACATGTTGGGTGGTTTTACCGCTTCGCTGATTGATGGCGCCTGCGGAATGGCTTACGGCGTTACTTCAACCACTTTCCTGCTTTCGCTGGGCATTCCGCCTGCTGCGGCCAGTGCCAGTGTCCATGCTTCTGAAGTTTTTAATACGGGTGCATCTGGTTTAATGCATTGGAAATCCAGAAACGTCAACTTTAAACTTTTTAAAAAACTGCTGATTCCCGGTATTGTCGGTGCCGTTGCCGGTGCCACTATTTTATCTTCCCTGCACCAATACAGTCATTATTTAAAACCAGTAGTCGGTTGTTATACGCTTTTCCTTGGTGTGCTGATTATCCGTAAAGCCTTGAACAAAACACGCACCACTGCAAAAATCAAAAAAATTGGCCTGCTGGCAGGCATCGGTGGTTTGCTGGATGCAATCGGCGGCGGCGGCTGGGGCCCAATTGTTACCACCGGGTTAATTGCCGGAGGCCGCAACGTACGTTATACCATCGGCACTTCTACCTTAACCAAAGGCTGTGTGGCTTTTACCAGTGCCCTTACCTTTATTATTTTAATTGGTTTCCATCATTTTCAGGTAGTCCTGGGTTTGGTTTTAGGCGGAATGATTGCCGCACCGATAGCCGTGCGCATCTCCAATAAACTACCGATAAAAACACTATTGCTGTTTGTTGGCGTGGTGGTAATTCTGGTTTCGCTGCGGATAGTTTCCACCGTATTTTTCAAATAGACGCTTCGGCAAAAAATTTAAAATTTGTTTAATCGTTTCTGATTTAAACACGAATTTCATTGCTCACCAAAAAAACAAAATACGCTGTAAAAGCCCTGATGGCATTGGCCCGGAATACCGAAAATAAGCCGATGCTGATTGCTGATATTGCCAAAGGGGAACAGTTGCCTAAAAAGTTCCTGGAAGCGATTTTATTGGAATTGAAGCGCGACGGATTTTTAAGCAGTAAAAAAGGTGCGGGCGGTGGATATTACCTGCTCAAAACAGCCAATGAAATCAAACTTTCTTCCATCATCCGGGTGATTGACGGTCCGATTGCTTTACTGCCTTGCGTGAGCCTGAACTTTTACGAAAAATGCGCCGAATGTGTGGACGAGCATTATTGCGGCATCCGCGATGTGATGTCCAACGTACGTGATGCCACTCTAAAAATTTTGGGCGATACCAGCATTGCCGATATGGTGCAAAGGGAAGACGCTTTGGCTAAGGCGGAAGGGAAAGTGGCAGATGACCGGGTGGTGGGGTGAGAATTTATCAATTTAAAAACGACATAAAGGTTCTTTTAATTAAAAAGATCTTTTAACCATCTAGTTAAATAGGAACAAGTTTGTTCGTCAGTTGTCAAATATCTTTTTGTTATTCCTAAACCCATTGGTGTCCCAGGATCTTCTTGTAATGCAAGCCAAGAATGAATAACAGCTTTTGATTTATGGCTCAATGAATACTTATTCAATTTTAGGTTTTCAATATTCTGAAGAGTTGAATTAACTATAGGAAGTAGTTTGTCATCTTTGGGAACTAAAAAGGAAATAAAATCTTCAAGCATACCATTCAAATTATTATTAGGCATTAGCCAAATTCCAATTCTTTTATTAGTCGTATTAGTAATAATAAGTCCGTTCGAAGGTAATTCGTTAGGTAATGTAAAGCCCTGTGTGACCAATAAACTTTTAAGAAATGCCCATCGATTTCTTATTTCTGTATCAGCATCTAGAATAATTCCAACTGTGTCAATTCCTGATTGTTTAAACCTAATTGGAATTTGCTCAAAAAGTTTATCAACACCTTCGCAATCAATTACATCAAAGTTTTCTGTAAGATGTAATTTTTCACACAGTGCCCAGATAACATGTTGATCATTATTTCCTTCAACTAAGAGTTTTTTAATGAATTTTTCTTTAACTCTCACTATCTAGTTTCAATATTATAATCTGTTGCAATTTTCAATTCATTTGCATTAAATTCAACTTGTTGGATTCTTCCATCCATATTGTCAAGGCGAATTAATTTTCCTTCAAGTAAATTATTATTGCTATTTAAAATATTTTCAAAACCATATATACAATCCTCGCTATGAGTTGTAACAAATATTTGAACATTTAATTTTTGTGCTAGCTTAAAAATAACGCTCCAAAGCTTTTCTTGAATACTATAATGGAGTCCATTCTCAAATTCATCTATTAAGAGAAATCCATTATCTGCATTAACTAATGCAAGAATTATAGTAAGTATCCTGTTTATCCCATCTCCCATACTACGTAATGGTAAAACATTAAAAGTATTTGATAATTTAATTACTGCTGTTCTTTCTCTAGCATTCTCCTCGATAAAAGCGATTCTTTCTGTTGAAGGCTCAATAATTTTTAATGCCTCAATAACATACTCTTCCTTTTCTGTGAGAGTTATATTATCCCAAAGTTTACCATTAATTTCTCTGTCAATATTTCTTGTTCTAATATATTGGAAACTTTCACTATTACCAAATCCTCTAAAACCAAGCCTATAGGGTCTATCTTCATCAAGTGAATGAATGTTAGAACGATTGCCAACCCTTATTTCAACTCCAACTTTAAAATCAGCGCGTTCCTTGTCTGACTCGTTTTCAAAAAAAACTCTTTTTCTTGTTATTGCACCTTGATTGTCTCTTTGAATTTCATCGAAGAATTTAACAAATCTGAGTAAAACAGATTTTTCAGAAGACTTTTCTTCTCCAAATAAAGTGTTTTCAATACTTCCAATGGATATAGAATCATTTATATCAAACCCAACGCGTCTATTGGTAAATAGGGAAGATAGTGCTCTTATATTTGATTCCGTGGCGTTTTTAGTTGCTTCGGATTGTCTAAAATTTTCTCCTCTTTCTCCAAGCAATTGATAAATTAGAGTTAAATCTCCTTTAGTAGCATAAATTGCAATAGCTTCAAGAATAGTTGATTTGCCAGTATTGTTCTTGCCGGTAATTAAATTTACCCTTCCTAAAGAATTTATTCTAAGCTTATTTAAGCTTCTATAGTTGCTAATATCTAATGAGTCAAGCATATCTTTATATTGCAAAAGTAGTTATTTAGCGTTTAAATATTAGAGAATTGAAAGTCTTCAAAGTCTAAAAATCTGTTGTATTATATAAAAATTAGTAAGTTAATATTGCAGATATAATGCAAATAACGTTAATATACTAAGATAAAAATCATTTTGCAGCAATTCAAGTGGATATATTTTTTGAACAATTACCTCATCCCTTTATAACCCACACAATAATAAACCCAAAACTTCCGTGCGTTAGTGTTTCCGTTTTTGATGATAATCGGCTCCAATTCCTGCACAGTATTAAAGTAAGTTTTTAGTTCCGGAGGAATGCTTCCGTTTTTAGCCGTATTTTTAAAACCGGGATCAGAATCTACAAAAAGCGCATTTTTACCTGCTAAAAGAAGTATGTCGGTTCCTACATAATCAAACTGTAAAGCAGGTTTTTCTAAGATGTTTTGTGCGTAGATTTTTTGAGGAAGGAAAAAGCTGAGTTCGGCACTGGTTTTATAACCATCCGCAGAAAAAATGAAAGTATTGGGATAAGTCTTTTGTAAAATTTCCACACGGTTTGCCAGTTGTTTCCAGCCAAACCAGGTATCATCACTTTTGATTGGAACGGGATAAAAAATCACTTCGATTGCAAAAGCGAGGTGCAAAACGGCTGCAATCCAAATATTGATCCTGGCTGATTTTTGGCCGATAAAAACAGTAAGAAAGATTATTCCGCTGATATATCCGGGCATCATCCAGTTAATTTTTACCCAATAAATCGGACTGATCAGGAAAAAACCCAAAAACGCAGGCAGAAAAAAGCACAGTAAAAACAGTATCTGATCGCTTGGCAAACGCCATTTCAAAAGTGTTTTTTTGAGGAATTTGAACGTAAACAAAACCAATCCGCAGAAAGCAACCGGCAACAATAAAAACATTTGTGTGCCTATCGTTCCCAAAAACAAGTTTGGCTTGAGTTGAAATTTTGAAATATCGCCGGTCCTGGTTTTAGATTGAAATAGAAATGAAGCAAAATCGTGCTGATAATTCCAGTAAAAAACGGGGAAAGTGATAAGTACGGAAATCAGCAAGCTTAACCAAAACCAGCCGGAAAGCAATAGTTTTCGGTATTTTTTGGAAAAGATCAGGAACAAAATCAATCCGATTTGCAGCAGTACGGCCGTGTATTTACTATCAAAAGCCAATCCCATCAACAAACCGGCAAGTAACCAATACATTTTTTGCTGCCTAAAAACAGCATGGTAAAGTGCAATCAAACTCAGTGTCCAGAACAATAAAAGCGGAACATCGGGTGTAGAAATGGTAGATAAAATGGAAACCAAAAAGGTTGAGCTGATTAAAGCAATGGCCAGGTTTTGCTTTTGCTTGGATAAAAATAGTCCGGCTAAATTGTAGAAAGCAAATAAAGTGGCACTGGTTACTACAAAATCCGTCAGCTTGATTACATAAACATGTTTCCCAAAAATGGTGGTGAACAGCCGAAGCAGATACCCAATCATTCCCGGATGATCGAAGTAGGACAACGCCAGATGTTCTCCGTAAAAATTGTAATAAGCATCCTGCGGCATCATCCCGAAAAATGGCAACAGCAGTAAACGGAAGAGCTGGAAGGCAACAATAACTTCAATAATGAAACGCTGTTTAGCAAACTGATGGTACATAGTCTTTATTAATTGATTCAGCTTGAAACAAAAAGTTTCCAATTCAAAACAGCATTAATACCAAAGAAATTTAGTATTTAACATCTATTTTAAGACAGTAATGTTACCGCTAAAAGCTTTTTTTGATTGACTTAATGTTATTAAATAGTAATATGTGCCTACTGGTATAGGTTTCCCATTACTTGTTCCGTCCCAAGGTTTTGAATATCCATGACTTTGAAAAACGAGTTGTCCATAGCGGTTATAAATTAATACAGTACAATCTGAATCAGAAGCCAATTCCGGTATATTCCAAACGTCATTAATTCCGTCAAAATTTGGTGTAAATGTATTGGCAATGATAAGGGGCTTCAAATTACAAACACCTAAAGAATCTGATATTATGACCGGGATCGTCAATTCTGCTGATACTGTACACCGTTGTAAAACTCCTATATTGCCATTATCTATACCATTAATTCCACTGCCTGCTAATGTAGAAACCTGCCCATTATCGGGGCAAATTGTTCTAATTTTGTTATTGCTAAAATCGGCAAGGTAAATAACTCCATTAGAATCAAAACAAATGCCTTCAATGGTTGAGAAGCTCGCGTTAGTTCCTATGCCATCGACAGAGCCAACTCTTCCACTGCCAGCAATTGTGGTTACTTGCCCTGAAGGAGAAATTTTCCTAAGCACTTCATTACCCACATACAAATTATTTGATGCGTCTATAGCAATGCCGTTCGGATTAGTCAAACTGGCCGATGTTCTGAAACCATCTATTACAACAGGCACTCCGTTTCCTGCTAAAGTACTCACGATCCCATCTGGGCTGATTTTTCTTATCCTAAAATTGTTGCCGTCAGCTACATAAAGGTTCCCTACAGCATCTACGCATAAACCATTAGGAGAGTCGAACCTGGCACCAGTACCTTTTCCATCTACATATCCTGCAACACCGCTACCGGCAATTGTGGTAACAAAACCATTTGTGCTTATTTTTCTAACTATGTTATTTCCATTATCAGATATATAAAAATTTCCAGCAAGGTCGATTGCAATTCCGGTAGGACGATCGAATGTAGCAACATTGGCAGCACCATTCGTTGATCCGCTATAACCAGTTCCGGCAATAGTAGTTACTATTCCAGTTGGACTAATTTTCCTGATCCTATTATTTCCAGCATCTGTTACATATAAATTATCAGATGCATCTGCTACAATTCCAATTATAGAATTAAATCTTGCTAAGTTAGCAATACCATCAACGCACCCTGCTTCATTGCTACCGGCAAAGGTTGTTACTTGTCCTGACGTATCAATCTTTCTGATATCGTGACCAGCTTCAGCAATAAATAAATTTCCTTTACTATCAAAGATAACGCCATCTGGATAATTAAAACTTACAGTAGCTGGTTTGGGCGGTTTATTGAGGATTTCAGTAACCTTAACAGTGACCGTTTTTTTTCCTAAATCATTACATCCGAAACTTGTTGGTGAGAATGTTACTTGTGGACTTGTTCCATTTCTGGTGGTAACTGTTGCAATGTCTGGTAACAAAACTTGATATTTTCCCCGTATATCTAACTGTAAAATGATCGATCCAGATTTAGGGATAATAATAGGTGCTTGAGCAAAAGCAACCTCGATAAAAAGGTATAATATTAATAATAAGCATATACTATATTTCATTATTATAATCAACAAATAACAAAATTGAATGAAACTTTTACTTCATCAAGCGTGTAGGTTTTCATACGGCCCGACTTATATTCACTTTCCCGATCCAGGATTTCCTGTTTTTGCTTATCTGATAAGAACAAATCATTATTGTCCAAAACACTGCGTACTTGTTGTTTTTCAGCATCAGTTAAATTCTGGATCACTTCGAGAAGTTGGTTGATAGAAAGGTTTACTGAAATCATATTTCAAATTTAGTTTTTTTAAACATTTGAATAGCTATGTTTTAAGGAACGTCCTTTTCCTCATGCTTCTTTTACCACCTAAAAACTTACATTTTCAAACCAATTTCCCTTAACCGCTCGTCCAGATATTCTCCGGCAGTTGCATCCGGGTAAGCTTTTGGGTGAGCATCATCAATGCAAGTATCCAAACAAGCCAAACTAACAGTAGATTTTGGGTGAAGGAAAAACGGAACGGAATAGCGGGAAGTTTTCATCATTTCGCGCGGCGGATTAACCACGCGGTGTGTAGTAGAACGCAATTTGTTGTTGGTTAGCCGTTGCAGCATATCGCCTACGTTTACTACAATATCTTCGCCGTGTGCTTTTACAGGAAACCATTCGCCTTCACGCGTTAAAACTTCCAGTCCGTCTGCACTCGCGCCAATTAATAAAGTGATCAGGTTGATGTCTTCATGCGCACCGGCACGAACGGCATCATCCGAAACTTTTGAAGGATCTTCAATCGGGAAATAATGAATGCCGCGCAAAATAGAATTGCCGTTGTGTGTTTTATCGTCAAAATAATTTTCGGGCAATTCCAAATATATTGCAATGGCACGTAGCAAATGATCACCGGCAAGTTCTAATTTTTGGTAAACTTCACGGGTAACCGGGTTAAATTCCGGCAGTTCTTTTACCGTTAAATTATCAGGATAGAGTTCTTTTACCGGATCTCCGTCAGTAACTGTTTGCCCGATCTGCCAAAACTCTTTTAAATCAGGTGTTTTGGCGTCTTTTGCTTTTTCGCGGCCTTTGCTGGTGTAACCGCGCTGCCCGGCCAGTTCCGGTTTTTCGTAACTGAATTTGATCTCGTCCGGCAAAGAAAACAATTGCTGCACCTGTTCATATAGCTGGGCAATCAGTTCTTTGCTTAAACCATGGTTGCTTACGGTGATAAAACCGGTATCGTTAAAAGCCTTGCCAACCTCATCGGAAAAGCTTTTTTTATCTTCTGCCGAGCCATTTATGTACGTGTTTAAATCAACACGCGGGATATTTACAGTTTTCATACCAGAACAATTTGCTGCTAAAAATACTTATTCTATGGTAATTGCAACCGGATGTTGACAAAATATAAGGCTAAGCTGCTGCCAAAAATATATGCCTAAAAGAAGCATTGCAATTATATCAGCCTAGTTTTAAACGATAAGGTTTAACAACAGTCGAATTAACATTATCACCCCCACCTAAAAAATTCAATACCATGATCAAAATATTTGGAAAAGCAATGACCGGTTTGATACTGGTTTTAGCGATGCTATGCGGCCTGAACATGCAAAAGGCCAATGCCCAGCCTGGCATATCAGTTTCCATGCAAACTTTTTATGATGAGCTGGAACCTTACGGGCAATGGATAGACGACCCGGAACTGGGTTACGTTTGGGCTCCTGATGCAGGCCCTGATTTTAAACCTTATGCCACCAACGGACATTGGGTGGAAACGCAATACGGCAACACTTGGGTATCTGATTATGAGTGGGGATGGGCAGCTTTTCATTACGGCAGATGGCGGTTTGCGAATGATTATGGTTGGGAATGGATCCCGGGAACAGAGTGGGGGCCGGCTTGGGTGAACTGGCGCACCGGCGGCGACTATTATGGATGGGCACCGCTTGGCCCTGGTGTTAATATTGATATAGCTTTCGGATCGGGATATTATGAACCTGACAATTACTGGGTTTTTATGCCGAGGCAATATGTTTGTTCGCCAAATCCTTACCCATATTACGTACCGGCAAGCCGAAATATCAATATCATCCGCAATACTACGGTCATCAATAATATTTACAGCAATAACAACCGCAGGTATATTTCCGGGCCGCGGCCGGATGATGTCCGCCGATATACCAATGCGCCAATCAATATTTACAATATCAACAACAGCCGCCGGCCCGGCGGAAGTAGTATCCGCAACAATACGTTGAATATTTACCGGCCAGAGATTGCTTTCAACCGTAATGATAACAACCGGCCGGAACCAAACCGGGCAATTAACCGCGGAAGTTATAATAATAACCGGAACGGCTTTAATAATGGCAACAGCAGCAACGATAACCGCAACCAAAATTTCAATAATGCCCGCCAGCCTGGAAACCAGGGAAACACCAATGTGCAAGGCAACTTGCCTGCAACCAACGGAAATGGGTTTGGCAGAAACAGGGGCAACAACAACAGCAATAACAATCCGGGTGGAAACCAATTTCCGCAGCGTTCTATTTTAAATCAAAACCCAAATACTATTGGTATACAAGGTTCTGCAACCGGAACAAACCCAACTCAAACTCATCCGGGTGGCAATCAGTTTCCGCAGCGGCCTATTTCAAACCAAAACTCAAATAATGTTGGTATGCAAGGTTCTGCAATTGGAACAAATCCAGACGGAACAACTCCGGCCCCAATAAACACCAACGGCAATAATCCGTCTAATCGTTCATGGAGAAATAATAACCCGCAAAACCAGGCACCAAACACAAATGGGCAGCAAGGCGGAAGCTGGAGGCAGTCGAGGGATTTTGACCGGAACAGAGACCGGCCGGACAATCAGTTTCAGCAAAACCAGGCACAACGGCAACAACAGCAAATGCAGCAGAACCAACAAAACCAGCAGCAGATGCAGCAACGGCAACAACAGCAGCAGCAACAACGCCAACAACCGCAAATACAGCAGAACCAGCAAAATCAACGGCAGCCGCAAAACCAGGAACGGCCTGCGAGGCAAGAGGTGTCCGAACGGCACCCTTAATAGCAACTAAAGTTTTTAAAAATGATTTTAAAAGCTTCTCCGGTTTGGGGAAGCTTTTTTTACGGAAGAAAATTTATTAAAATGCATCAGGCTGAAAAGCGGGACTACCGGATGATACTGTTTTTACCGTATAAAATCTGTTTATAACTAAAGCAGGACCCTGGCAAACAAACTTCCCCAGAATTTTGAAAAGGGATGCTTCTTTTAGCAGGTAAAATTTAGAATGGTTTTTTAGCTGAGTGCTGCCTGTTTCAAATAGGGTTTGATTTTGTTGTACAACCCTTCCGGTGCATATGGTTTTAAAAAATGGTCGGTCAGCCCTTCGCGGTGCAGGTTTTCTAAATCCAAACCAAAAACACTGCCGGTTAAAGCAATGATCGGGATGGTTTGGTATTTTTCGTCCGGCTGCTGTCTTATTTTCCGGGTTGCTTCCAGGCCGTCCATTATCGGCATGTGCAAATCCATCAAAATCAAATCGTAGTCTTTTTGCATTGCCATTTCGTATGCTTCCAGTCCGTTTTCTGCAAAATCAACCTGAAGCCCCCACTTCAAAAGTATTTTTTTAGCTAAGGTGAGGTTGATTACGTTGTCATCTGCAACCAAAATATATGCATTTAAAGGTTCTAATTTGATAGGGGAAACCGGTTTTTGCGGCTCTGCTGTAGTCCGTTTAAAGCTGATTTGGAAACTAAATTCTGATCCTTTGCCTGGCTCACTTTTAACTTTAATGACCGACTGGTGCAGTTCAATCAGTTTTTTGGTGATGGTGAGGCCTAAACCAGTGCCGCCATATTTGCGCGTAGTGTCGCTGCCGGCTTGAGAATAAGCTTCAAAAATAACCTTAAGCCTGTCTGCCGGGATGCCGATGCCGGTATCCGAAACCGAAAACTTCACTATTACATCCTGCAGGCCTTCATTTTCTACTTCCAAAGAAAGCTTTACTTCACCTTGGGCGGTAAATTTAATGGCATTGCCCAAAAGGTTCATCAATATCTGGTAAAGCCGGGCACTATCGGCCAAAACCAGTTCCGGTAAATTGGGGCTGATGGCCAAAACCAGTTTCAGGTTTTTATTTTCCAGTTTAAATTCAAGGGTATGCAATGTTTGCCGGGCAAGCTGTTTCAGGTTTACCGGAACAGATTCCAGCAGCATGTTCCCTGTTTCTATCTTGGTGAAGTCTAATATATCGTTTACTAATTTCAATAAGTTTTCGGAAGAGAATTTCAGGATGTTCAGGTGTTCAAGCTGAGACTGTGCCGGATTTTCTTCCAGCAAAATACGGCTCATTCCAATAACCGCATTGATCGGTGTCCGTATTTCGTGGCTTATCACAGAGATAAAAGTTTCTTTGGCGTGGCTGAGTTGTAATGCTTCTTCACGTGTGCGGATCAATTCCTGCTCGGCTTTTTTGCGGGCAGTTATATCTGTCATAATACTAAGCTGTCTGTTCACATTTCCTTCATCATCAAACAGAGGGTTATTAAAAACCGATACCCAAAGCAGCGTTCCGTTTTTTCGGTACAGGGCAATTTCTATATCATAAGGGTTTTTATAATTGACCGCTTTTTTTGCATTCCGAAAAACCGCAAGGTCCGTTTTTTCACCGTTAAATTTGTTTCCTACCACCGATCCTTTCAGTTCGCTTAGCTTCCAGCCCAACATTTCTTCCAATGCCTCGTTCATCCAAACTACTTCCTCTTTACCGTTTCTGATTAAAACCCCTGCTTCAGATTTTTGTAGGGCAAAGGAAAGTGTCTGCATTTCCGTTTCTGCCTTTTTCTGCTCTGTAATATCGGTGATAATCTCTATGCTTTTGCTCATTTCGCCTTTTACATCCAGGATAATAGAGTTCATGATAGAAAGCCAGATGGGTTTAGCATTTTTGTGATAAACAAGAAGTTCGATAGAAAAAGATTTTTTGTCAGTGGATTTTGTTGTTGCATAGTCCAAAATTTTTCTGTCTGTATGTTTTCCGGCAATAATATCCCTCAGCCTGCTGCCTTTTGCTTCTTGGTTTGAATAACCGGTGATTTTTTCAAATGCTTTGTTTACCCATAGAATCTTATTGTTGGCATCATTGATAACCACACCATTGTTTACGTGGCTGGCCACCAACGATAGTTGCTGCAGTTCCTGTTCGGCCAGGATATGCCGGGTGATGTCGCGGCCGTTGCTTAGCCATTGCTTATGCAAGTAAACATTATACCAGGAAAACCAACGCGTTTCGCCGCTTTTGGTGGTCATTTTTGATAAAAGTTCGAGTTGTCCTTCACCGCGTTCTGTTACTTGCAGCATGGCTTGCTTTACTCTTTCCTGCTCGTCGTGGGCGTAAAAATCCAATAGGCTTTGTCCGAACGTATCTTTGATTGTATAACCTAACAGTTGTTCTACCGCCTGGTTAATAAATTCGATCTTACCTGTTTTGCCGGAAACACAATGCAGTTCGGCAGAATTGTTGAACAAGGCCTGAAACTTCTGCTGCTCTTTTAACAAAAGCTGTAGTTCCGCATTTTTTTTGCTGGTCTCCAGGTGCAGTATTGCTTCTTCTGCCAAAAACTTCAAAGCCTGCTGTTGTTTTTCATCCAACTGGCCGGGTTGGGTATCAAATACGCATAGTGCCCCCAAAATATAGCCTTCAGGATTGATGAGCGGCACACCGGCGTAATACCGTATAAACGGACTATTGGCAACCATCAAATGATTTTTGAAACGCTCGTCCAGCAGCGTATCTTTTATTTCCAGTATCTCATCTGTTTGTATCGTGTATTTGCAAAAAGAAATATCTTTTGAGATTTCACAGGTATTGATGCCCACTTTTGATTTGACCCATAAACGACGGTCATCGATCAGGTTCATGGCCGCCATTGGCGTTTTGCAAATGTATGTAGCAAGGTTAGTGATCGAATCGTAATGCTTTTCCGCTTCCGTATCCATCATCCCATAGCTGTACAATGCCTTCAGCCTTTCATTTTCATTGTTGGGTTTCAACATGGGCACCAGAACTTTTTTGTATAAAATTATTATTGCTACTCCTACGGATTATGGTTGCCAAGGTTATTGAAGTACCGTTAAATAAAACCTGTTTTGGCGGGTAGTCATGCTGCCGGTATGAAGGCTTTTTCATCATTGAATAAAAAAAGCAATGCTTCTTTTACCGGGTAAAAACCATGCTCCGGGCATTGTCATCAGCTTAATAAAAGAACCTATTTTAATATTGAACAGCAGGAAAATAAGCAAGATTTTATACTTATACGAAACTTACTTTTTACTTTTATCGTAAGATTACCAAATATTAAACAATTAATATTGCACACTTTTAATTAAGCCAATAAAAACAGATGCGATACAAGATAAGAATGCTGATTGAAACACTGATCGGTATTCCTGTTTCTGACAACATAGAGTCCCGGATTTTTAATTCCGTGGCCTTGTTTATCGCTGCAACATTGGTTTTAACTGCTTCTGCTGATTATATGTTCGGCCTGCCTTTATTATTAACAATGCTGATGCTGGCAACAGCCGGGTTGGCCTTGTTTTTATATTACCTCGCCCGCGTAAAGAAAAAACTCAACCTTGCGGTAATTCTTTTTGGTATAATCGGCAATGCTGTTTTTGTCATTAACTTTTATTACAATTCCGGCATCAGCGGCCCAAGCATTTTTGCTTTTATCCTGCTGCTTTTTCTGCTGATGGCAATTTCACCAAAGCAGCAATATGCTTTCTGGATGGCCCTAAACTCATCTGTTGTATGTGCTTTGCTTGCCATCTCTTATCATCATCCAAACCTGATCAAAAATAGTTACCCCACCAGGTTTGGTCTTTTTGCTGATATTGGCTACAGCTATCTGATCGTGATATTTTTGATCGGGCTGATTACCAGCTATCTTAAAAATACCTATAACCAGCAAAAAACTTTATTGGAAAATAAGGCCAAACAGTTGAAAGAGGCTAATAAAACCAAGGACAAGCTGCTTTCCATTATCGCCCATGACCTGCGTTCGCCGCTTGTATCGATTCAAAGTTATTTGGAACTTTTGAATGAATATGAGTTTTCAAATGAGGAAAAGAAAACGATGGAACTGGAACTGCTCTCCAAAACAAAAAATACGGAACAGTTGCTTTCCAACCTGCTTAACTGGACGATGAACCAGATGAACGGCGTAAAAGTAAAGTTGGTTGCCTTGAACCTGAAAGAAACCATTGACCCGGTTTTGCAGATTATACAGGTTCCTGCCCGGGAAAAAGGGATTGAAATAGATAACTTGCTGCCTGCTGCTGTTTTTTTGGTGGCCGATCAGGATATGCTCCAACTGATTGTGCGGAACCTGGTAAATAATGCTGTAAAGTTTACGCCGCCTGGCGGTAAGGTCAGGGTTTGCTGTAAAACCGAAAACCAGGAATGTAAAGTGATGGTTACCGATAACGGCGTTGGTATCCCGCCGGAGCAACAGGCAACACTATTTTCGCTTAAAACAAATTCTACTTATGGCACCAAACAGGAAAAAGGGACGGGCTTAGGTTTGGTTTTGTGTAAAGAATTTGTAGAACTGCAAAACGGAAGCATTGGTTTTGAAAGCAAAAAAGACATCGGGACAAAGGTTTATTTTAAGTTGAAAATGGCCAGCCAGCCAGAAAAGCCGGCAGATACTTTCAATCTGGATCAGGATGAATGTATGCCGGTTTCGATCTGACGAAGCTCAATTTGGATGCTTCTTTTAGCACCTGTTTTTCTGTATTTGTTGTGGCACAGATTTTTGTAGGGTAAAAGAAGTATCAGGTATCTGATTAATCCCGGACATTTTTAAATCAACATAGAGCTTGTTTAAATTTTGTTTGATTTATTTTTCATGCTTTTTTTATCACCTAAAATCATGTAACTTCTGTGCTTTTTGCCTCGGCACAAAACACAAACGCATAATTTATAGACATAAAAGAAGCACTGTAAATTTTTTTGATTTGAATTTAAACAGGCTTATAAATTTATCACAAGTTATTTTCGGCCGCTTCTTTTTTCTGATGGTCCCATAGTTGCTTAAAGAGTTTTCCGTGGTTCAACAGCTCATTGAGTGTTCCTTCTTCGGCCACCCGCCCTTTGTCCAGCACATAAATATAATCAAAATGCTGTAGCAGGTGCAGGCGGTGCAGGCTGGAAACTACCGTTTTTCCTGCAAACTCTTTAAAAAGGTTCAGATAGATTTCCTGCTCTGTTTTTGGGTCCATGCTGCTGGTGGGTTCGTCCAGCAAAATAATACTGCTGGAACGGGCAGCAAGCACGCCCCTTGCCAGTGCCAACCTTTGTTTTTGCCCTCCGGAAAGGTTGACGCCTTTTTCCTGGATCATGGAGGAAACACCGGCCTGCAGGTTTTCCAGGACAACGGCCAGGCGGGTAACTTCGCACACATGGTCCACTTCCTCTTTTTCAAAAGGCAGGCCCAGCGTGATATTGTATTCAAAAGTAGCTTCAAAAATTTCCGGTTCTTGCGGAAACAAGGTAACCGCATTTGAAATATGGCCAAAGCTTAGGTTCGGGCTGCCATCTACTTCCAATTTTGAACTGACAGCAGGCTCATACAATCCCCGCAAAAGGCTTAGCAACGTGCTTTTTCCGCAGCCGCTTTCGCCGATCAGCGCAATTTTTTGGCCTCTATGGATCGATAGGTTGATCTCCCGAAGGCCGTGAGAAGTTTTCCATAACGGCATCGGGCTGAGCATTCCTTTAGCATTGACCAACGCACTGGCCGTGCTGCTTTTGGGATGTGTAAAATTTAAATCGGTGATGGACAAGTTTTTCCAGTCGTCCGGCAGGTACGTTTCATTCACTGCCCTGTGTTCTTGATGGAAAGCAGCACCTATAACTTTAGCGGTTTCCACATCGGTATGAAACTGTACAATTTGCGTGTATTGCTGTGTAAAATCATTAAAAACGCTGGTAAACTGCGTTACAAAACCTAACAAAGTAACCAGGCCGCCCAACATAAAAACCTGCCCCGGCCGGGTATGCTGATATACATAGCCAACAACCATGACAATATAAATCATGGCAACAAACATTTGTGCGGTAAACCATTTCCACTCATTGATGACCACATTTTTACTGAAAGGCGGAAAAACGGCTTTTACTTTTTCCATCAACCCGGCGTGTACGCGCTTTTCCAGGCGCAGGGTAATGACAGTCATCATGTTGGACAAACTATCAAATAAATTAGACGAGACCACATGTTCCGCTTCATTCACTTCCTCCAAAGAAGCCCTAAAAGGTTTGTCAAATTTTAGGATCACCCAAAAAGTAACAAAGCCCAAAACAATGGCAATTGAACCAAATAATGGTGAAAAATACAGCATCACCGAGAAAGAGATCACAAACTTCAAGAGCGATTGGAAGTAAACGAAGCCGAGCTGAAAGAAATCTTTTAAAGCGGTGTATGCTTTGCGAAGGCGGTTGATGGTAGAGCCGCTGTGGTTGTCTTTGTGCCAGCTTACCGGCAGATGGATCAACTGGTGGTAAAGTTCGTCTAAGTAATTTTGGGAAAGTTTGAAGGCCAGCTTTCGTTCCATTACGCGGGCCGGGCCGTGAAAAGCCCATTCCAGCAAGCGGAGCAGAAGAAACCCTAAAGCATACAACCAGACCGAGGAGATCACGTGCAGCCCGTTTTTTTGGATAGAATTGACAAACCAGCCGTAGAAAAATGGGTTGACAGCAGTGACTAAGTTGGCACAGATAAACATCGTATAAATGGTCAGGTACAATTTCCTGTCTTCTTTTGCATAGTGCCAGGCAGTTCTCAGCAAGGAAAAATAGGGGTTTTGCATGCTTAATGTTAGTCGGATAAACGTGTGACTCTTTGTTACGGCCCCAGGTTTAAAAAAGATTCTATTAACGAAAAGTATTTTTTGGTTAACAATATTTCCTTGTTAAGTACTGCATCAAAAATAGGTTAGCTTAATTATATTTGGGGCATTATGGGAAGGAAAGTAAAAAAGCTTGTAGTATCAGTTGAAGCCAGGTTGGCCTTGGCAAAAGGCTACCGGGAAGGCAAGT
>JAABVA010000089.1_pt1 | contig 113139 bp, 108 predicted proteins | sample 5560331 | NCBI WGS metagenome assembly JAABVA01 (sample SAMN12812661, study PRJNA571458) | rock metagenome | isolation source: Antarctica rocks | place: Antarctica: Victoria Land, Mt New Zealand sud | collected 2016-01-07
AGTAATTGTGTAATCGGTGTGGCGTTTTGGGGGGGGTGGGTTCTGGGTAGCATGAGCGGAGGCGGGGTGCTGGTGGAGGGGATATAGGGGGTTGCGGGGGGGTTTTTCTGTAGATGATAGGATTAGGTTCGCTTTTGAACTACGTATAAACGTATCGGTTTTTCTTTTTGGATTATCCCGCTTGCTAATAAAATACCTTTTTGCGCGCCAGCTCATATCTCTCAGCTGCTAAGTAGACGACACTATCTTCATGCTTCTGTGCCGTTCACCACATCTCCGGTCGAATAGTCAAAAGAGAGATCGGGAAATGTCAAAAGCGTGGGAACAATGGTTGATAATCAGATATGTCAGATTGACTATTAGACTAAGTGGCAGTTTGAGTGTACTTTCATAGATCGTCAAGCTCTGAGTAATTCGACATGAGTTTTAAACTACTTCTTTCCATAGCTCCACCTTTGGCAATTCATAGCCAGACACGTCAGATTGACTAGTAGGCTGAGTAGTGGTTTCGGTGTGAAAGGTCGAGATTGATCAGTTGAATATGGACTTTTGACTAATTCTGCTTGCCGCACAGGCTTTCTCTTTGAATAAAAGTCGATGATCATGTCTATACTGAGAGAATTATAGTCAATACTTCCATCCGACCATGTCCACGGAAATCGATGTATGATTACTGGCTTTCCGACGTTTCATGTTTCCTGAATCTGCACCGCATCCTCGCCGGATTCGATTTCCTCGGACCATTTGAATGGCCTACTCTTGACGTCGTTGCCAAAGTTGGCCGTAATGGCGATGCTGTCCCTGAAGCCAAGGACGGGGAACAACCGACCCTTTACGTTAGCAAAGGAAATGTCATCTGTCACGACTGTCAGAAACAGGCACTGAAGCGAGCAAAGAGCTTCCGTCTGAGAGACTTACTGATCCTTTGACCATTGCGAGTAAAGAAAATCATGCTATCGTCATAGTTGACACCGCATCCGATAGTATCACCCGGGCCATAAGGCTTGGAGTAGCCAATTGGTCGGGACGTCCCAACGGAGCTGAAAAAGCCACCATCGTCACCGTGGTAGGCCCAGCTGTGTGAGTTTGGCGCATTGTCTTTCGGCCACCCCGGGAATTCAAGGAGGTGTGCGGATGAAGTGCAGAAGCCAATTGCAAAAATAGGACTTTGACCTGCATTGACCCCATTTCTACCTGGTTCCCTAGAGATCTCTATCTCGTAGTAGTACTTGCGCAGACCAGCAGGTATTGGATTATCCGCGAGTACACAAACGTGGCGGGACCTTTGGAGGTGCTTCAGAGAGCATCCGTCCTCGGATATTTGCATCCATTCATCGTTGTAGGTGTAGGTCCATCTAGTAGGCTTCATGCCAATCTGAGCAACTCGCCTCGACAGTAGTTTCACTGCCTCGGTACGCTGGAACTGTTGAGCAAGAAGAAGAGGTGTCCATCCATACTGGTCTGGCTCATTTAAATCTGCTTTCTCGTCGAGCAACTTCTCTAAAATTGATCTGCTTCCGTTGATTGCAGCTGTCGCAAGAAGGTCCTTATTTCGGGCCGCAGCCGTTGGATCGTAGTCGATCAACGTGGATAGCGTGGCCTCATACTGGGTAGATGCCAATGTAGCCCATTGTGCATGACATAACTCGAGAGCGGTGTGCCCTGTTGCGTCGGGTCCGTCCTTCAGCGTCACGTCGGCTCCATGACGTAGCAATAGCCCTACGATATCTGTATGCCCGTGAAGTGCGGCGCAATGTAGTGCACTGCGACCTTTCATTGTATCTGTCAGATCGATTGTTTTGGTGTCCTTCGGTTCAATCATGCTCAATATTGTTTCAACAACTCGGATGAAACCATGGGCAGAAGCTTCTCGTAGTGGGGTCCTACCACGTCTAGTTCGTTGGTTTATCTCGTGGAGTTTGAAACCATCCTGTTGCAACCTGTCCAGCAAGATTTGAGCAGTTGCTTCAGAGGAAGCTAGCGGAGCGAAGGAACAAAGGCAAGCAAAGAACAAGGGTGTTCTATTGTGCTTGTCCATCCTATTGGGACTCATATTGTGTTCAAGAAGTAACTTCACAGTCTCCGTTTGGCCTTCCCATGCTGCTGCATGCAAAGCGGTCCTGCCGTACTTATTATCGTCGTTGATATCAGTTACACTGTTGATGATCACGCTAATTGCATCAGTTTCTCCGTACATTGCAGCTTCATACAATGGTTATTCAGATGCTTTGCTCTCAGCATCGAGGTTAGCGCCTCGTTTTACGAACGCTTTCAAAAGCTCAAGCGGAATATTCGTCCGGGACATTAATTTGTGTAGGGGAGTTTCTCCACTGTCGTCTTCAACATTGATGTTAGCCCGGTTGCTTGGGTCCTCCTCATTATCCAATAGAAGATCAAGTATTCTAGGATCGGAGCCATAGAAAGCGAAGTAGTGCATGACGTTAGAACCATTCTGAGCTATGAGCTTGCAGGATGCTCCATGGCGTAACAACTCTTGAACGCATGCGAAATCGGCGTCGTATAACATCCAGTGGTGGAACGCGGGAATTTCTGATTCGTCTGTCTCGAAGTTTGGCTCTGCTCCATGGCGTAATAGAAGCTTAAGTATGTCGATAGGACACGCATTTTCAGCCGCAAGGTGTAGAGAAGTGAGACCTCCTTTAGAAGTTGTCTAAGTTGTCTTTATGTCTGCTCCTTGTGATAGAAGGTGTTCAGCAAGACTAGCCAGGCCATAGAACGCTGCAACATGTAGGGGCTCCCAGAACACCCCGTCAAAGGAGAATTTCAATTGTTTCCAAGCATTGAAAGCATCAGGGGTTTTGGTCATGAATTTGTCAAGCTCAGCAAGAAGATCTCGCCATTCGTTACTGTCTCTTTTTTCTTCCGGTGTCCAGAGGTCCTCGGCTTGTCGTACGTGGAAAAACCAATGGCTGATCTCATAGCGAAGGTTCCGGCCGTCCCAATCATAATCCTCTAGGTCTTCGTCTCCAGTTCGGTTATCAGCCCACCCGGGTGCATCCCTATCCTCTGAGTCTTGAGACTCATCATCATCGTCCGTTTCTTCGGCAGGTTGATCGTTAAATCCACCAGTCGCTTCATCGTCTACGGTCTTGCCGCCTTTCGAATCAACGGCATGGTCTGGTCGATCAGTAGAGTCCTCTTCGCCACCGTCGCTATGAATTTGCAAGGATTCGATAACCATTTTGGAGTCTCCTTCGAATGGATCACTGTCGTCAATTTGCTGATCATTGAGTCCAGTTGTTTCCGTCGTGGGATCGCTTGGGCCGGAAGGAAGATATCGGTTCTGGAAAGAGGCGGAATTGAGATGCCGAACTAAGGAGAGTGAGTACGAGTATTGCGGACATGACGCGAGATTAGAGGATGTAACGATGTAGCGGTTACTCACGACATGTTGTTGCGATTGCTAGATGCCCACTCCTTGTAGATAGTGATAAACTATGAGAGTAGTTTAGCTCTGTCTTACATCTTGCGCATACATCTGTAGTCCTTCCATGGTTCGATTGCTCATCGTCGGCTAGTCGGCGACAGAATTCCCGGATGCTGGTTGGATCCTTAAGCCTCACAATCTGGTTATCCACGATATTGAGGAATGGACCGCCGGCGTCTCTGATCTGTTTGATATGCAGCTTAGAGTCCTCAAGACTGTCATGCTCCCTTGTATTATCTATTGTAGTCTGAATAAGATATGTACCGGTATAGGCATCCATGATTTCCTGGACAGTCACATCTGCGTCTGCCAGCAGGGTCCACGCCAAGGCTGACCTCAAAAGGCCAAGGTAATTTGGAGCCAGCTGGTGCAAAAATCGATCGTAGGTCCCATTCATACTATTGGGAAGTTCCTTGAGACGGTTTGAAATAGGACGCTGAAACGGCTGGCGCAAAGAACGGCATAGCTATTTGAACAATGTATTTGAAGATGGAACCGGTTTTCTCGCGTATCATGCGCTGCGATTCTTCTCTCTCCGGGTCAGACCATCCTGGCATGGCTTTCAGCCCTCTCGCAATAACAAGATCTAAGTCTGCACGGTTGTGTGCTTCCATGGAAATTTGCGGAATGGTATAGTCATCCAGCTGCTTGGCAAACGTTTCAGTTGGCCGGCAAGACAAGAGAATTCGTATGTGAAGCCCTGGCCTGGCGACCAAGTCTTGTAGGTCAGACATGAATTCAGCCTGTTCAGCGTCCGGAACGCAGTCCACCGCATCAATTACCAGGAACAGCTTCTTATTAAGAACGCGCGCTAGGCTCTCTAATGCATCACCAAGACCCGGACTCGTCTCCTCTTTCTTGGGACGTGCTGACGGCCCGGCGTCTTTCCCAGGAGCCGCAAGGGAATTTTGTGCTTTCTTATGCTTCGGATTCTTGAAGATACCGTTGCACCTTTGGAGGAGGACCGATTCTTCTTCACTAAATGTACACAATGTGTAGAGCTGATATATCAGGGTGTTCTCTATGCGTACAAGATTCTGTGCAGACTCATCCCCAGCCTTGCTCGAGTCACAGAAAAGGTACTGAACAGCGTGGTCCATATCTCCTTTCAATCCTGATTGGAGGCTTTGAATGATCGATGCAAGCAAAACCGACTTTCCGGAACCTTTATGGGTGATCAGCCCCTTTTACCGAAATGTAAAGATAACGTAGAACCTACCAGATTCCCCGTTAACGCAGAGAATACTGCTAAGCGGAGACTCGCGCTAGCTCTTGTACCCCTCAAGCTCGCGAATCCAAGTGCAAGTGTCCTTTTCGCGCTGTCTTGTGTAGACCTCCAGAATTTCGACCTTCAGTGCCTGAATAGCGCCCATCTTCCCTTCGAATTCTGGAAGGTCCGCCCCGAACATGTCCTTGATCGCGTGTCCCACTTTTGCCATCTTTCCCCCTTTGATATGCTTCTTCACAGAGTAGGAGAAATCAAGGATGGCCGCGTAAACGTTGCGGATCTGAGAGAAGAGCTCTTCTACAATATCGCTTGCTTGCCAGCTCGAGCTCTTCCTCTCATCGTACAATTTGTCATAAGTTTGAATAAGTACGAGCATCTCGGTGATATTCGTCAAAGCCTGTCCAAAAAAGTCATACAATTTGTAATTGTTTTGAACTGCGTTCAGTACTTGCTTAATAGCAAACCAAGCGAGTCCCACGGTTTCCGGGGCACCTTTCATGGCGAAATCTCCAATAGCCACGAACTTTCCCACGTTGTCTATAATCCGTGCTATCCATTTCTTCGGGATCCCCTTGCCAGCAATCTCAAACTGGCCATATTTTCGTTCACTGTCGGCTTGCAAAGATCGGCAGCTGAGCTTCACATCTTCCGACGCAGCTTTATCCTGGAGAAACTGATCCGCCGTCTGTTTATCTACACCCTGTTCTCGGAGATCCTTAAGGAACTGGTCCCGCCCTTCCTCCCACAAACTCATCTTGAATCTGCCAGGCTTCGCCAGGGTAAGTTGATGAATGCGCAAACTCTAGCCTCAGCGGAGGATCTAAGGAAGTAGCTGCACAGAAGCGTAGATTATTTTACACTTTGTTGTCTAGATTTTTGTACAGACATTGATAGGTAGTGATGTTGGTGAAAAGTAGGATCGAAATACACCTCTTCTGCGGCTGAGCCAACCCTGCACAAGGCAAGCAATCAGGCAACCCATGGACCCGTCGCAGGGGGATTGGAAATCACTAAATAGCGACCACTCTCCACGTATACAATTAAATGATCCATTAGTCCCACTGCTTTCTCCAACCAGTATGATCGCTGACTTGAATTCAAGTGCAAAGTCTTGTGCGATAAGACGAATTGGTGGGAGGAATGAACGTATGGAGTGAGTGAGATGATCTTGAGTTTGCATACCCAAAGTGTCCCTTAAGATAGTAGAGTAGTGTTATGATCGGCCTGGCAAGCCTGACTATCGATTGTCTCTTGACCGACATCGACTGGTGGCCTTGACATTTAGCTCAGTAATGATTGAATTTCAGTTAGTTCGTAGGTAAGGTGAGATGAGATGATACTGGAAAACCATAAGCAATGTCTGAATGCAATCAACGCACGATTTGCTCAACAAGAGACGTCCGATTATGGAGTGGTCACAAGGACATGTCCATCACGGAAGCACGCCTGGCACGATTGCCTGACATCAAGTCGCAATTGCACGAGATGCAAACGCAACACTGCCTGTTCGAGCCAGGCCCCTAAGCGATGCTCAACCAATGACTATCAATACTACTGTATTCCGTACGGAATAACAAGAACAAGAACAAAGTCACTTACGGAGGACGGCGGAGGAGCCGAAGGGTTTTGGTCCGAGAAACTGCATGGCAGCCCTACTGCGTATCTATCTAACTTAGTATTTTATCGTTAGACTTAATATTAAACGTTCATTTTACAGTCGTTTCCTTTTGTCTATAAAGGCTAGTGGTACATGGCACGGAATTAATCGGCATCGGATCGGTTCCATACAGCATTTGGGACGAAATAAAAGGTTTAGGCAGCAATAATACCTCAAGAATGATAATACCTTACCCTCTAAGTGTATTGAAAAGCTGACTGATGCATCTCGCTTCGCGGGGAACGATTGTGCAAAAGCCGAGTCGGTTCAACCATAAGTCCGACTTTCAGCCTTCTTGTGATGCTGTGATTGGTTCACACGCTAGATGTGGCTAGACCGGGCGGACCGATGTAATCATCATTTATATCGACAAAGAGCCGTTGGTCGCTCTGATGCGGAAAGTATGTATTCAACTCCCTTTCCGAAGCACAACTTAAGATGCTCTTGCCTTCCCTATCCTTTCAAGTCATTCATTGTTCCTAACCTCCGATTCTACCTCTTGCCCCTTCAAGCTGCTAGGTTGACGTACTTCCCCCAAGCATGAAGCTCCCTACATTCCTTCGGAAGAAGACTGCTGCCAGCACTCAACCTTCAACTACTCCCGCCATGGATCCTTCGACCCCCACCACTTCTACGTCAGACCTAGAAAAGCCGTCGCTAGATCAAGAGAAGACTTCGCCCGCGGCGGGAGATGGTACAGTCTTACACGGCGGTGAAGATAAGACCGTCAGCGAGACGGCAATACAAGAGGCTGCAGCGCTCGATAAGCTGTCTGACGAACCTGAATATCCAAAGGGGGCGAAGCTCGGAATTATCACTGCTGCACTGTGTTTATCGGTGTTTCTGATGGCTCTGGTAAGTACCTTTCGTTCATCGTGGACTGGAACACACAATCTCCCACTTGTATTTCGTCCTCGCACCTTCCCACTTTCAACCTTCCTACTACGAAAACTATGTTCATGCAGACTTGACTCACGGAAATTTAGGATAACACCATCATTGCCACTGCCATTCCAAAGATAACGGACCATTTTCAGGCTCTCAACGGTAAGGAGTCCTTTTTAGCTCTCTACCTTTGCTATCTCACTAACCATGTCCTCTAGATGTTGGATGGTATGGATCATCTTATCTTCTTACCACCTGCGCATTCCAGCTTTTCTTCGGTAAACTCTACACCTTCTTTAGCATCAAATGGGTATACCTCTTCGCCATCGGGATCTTTGAACTCGGGTCTCTCATCTGCGGTGTTGCTCCTACCTCGGTCGCTCTCATCATTGGGCGTGCCGTTGCTGGTATAGGATCCGCTGGAATCTTTTCCGGAGCTCTTGTCATTGTTGCCTACACTGTCCCCTTGGTCCAGCGGCCTATATACACTGGGATCATCGGAGCCATGTACGGCATTGCTTCAGTTGCAGGACCTTTGATGGGAGGAGCATTCACAGATCACGTGTCGTGGAGATGGTGCTTTTACATCAATCTACCCCTTGGTGCCTTTACGATAGCTGCGATTGCCTTCTTTTTCGAGTCACCTAAGCGACACAATGAAAATTCGATAGGATTCAAGGAACGATCCAAGCAATTCGATCCTATTGGAACTATTGTCTTCATCCCCGCAATCATCTGTCTCCTGCTCGCTTTGCAGTGGGGTGGTACGCAGTACAACTGGAAGAGCTGGAGGATCATCCTGCTCTTTATCATCGCCGGTATCCTTGGTATTGCTTTCATCGGTATCCAGATCTGGAAACAAGAAAACGCGACAGTGCCTCCTAGGATATTGAAGCAGCGGAGTGTGGCATTCTCTGCTTGGTTTGTCTTTTGTCTTGGAGGCTCGTTCTTCGTCATGATCTACTACCTTCCTATTTGGTTCCAGGCTATCAAAGGAACTACAGCGACCGAGTCTGGTATCAGGAACCTACCGATGATCTTGAGTTTGGTCGTGATGTCCATCATTGCCGGTGTCATCATCACGAACGTAGGATACTATACTCCGTTCATGATTGTCGCCTCCATTTTCATGGCCATTGGAGCCGGCTTGTTGTCAACCTTGACGGTAGGCAGCGGTCACGCCCAGTGGATGGGTTATCAAATCATCTACGGTTTGGGTATCGGCATGGGCATGCAACAGCCATTGATTGCTTCGCAAACTGTCCTGAAACTTGACGATGTACCCGTTGGAACCTCGATCATCATGTTCGCACAAACGCTCGGAGGGGCCCTCTTTATCTCAGTTGCGCAGAACATCTTCACCAACCGCCTTCTGGGCAACCTTGCCGCGAACGTACCGAATCTTGACCCTTCGATTGTCCTGAAGACCGGGGCGACGAGTTTAAAAGACGCGATCACGCACATCAACCCGAATTACCTACCAAACGTCATACTATCTTACAACAAGGCCATCGACCAGACGTTCTACGTCTCGATTGCCATGGCTTCGCTATCCTTGGTTGGAGCGCTGGGAGTTGAGTGGAAGTCGGTCAAAGGCAAGAAGATTGAGGCAATCGGTGCTTGATCATTAAGCCTCTAGTTTTACAGACATCATAATAGACGCATGGTTTCGGCGTTGTTGGCGCAAGCGTCGTACATACAAGATTCCCCTTACAATTTGTAGCTGTACATTTTAGCACTCCACCCGGATATTGGGGAGCATAGGCTGAGGTCTATTTAATCTACAAGTACACTTGTTCAATTTGCTTTTTACTTGAAATCCTTAATATGAGAGCTCAAAATGTAGAAGAACAGACGAACCATCCAAACCCCTAGATCGGCCCCTGAGAGGGAGTTTGCGTTTGCTGGGCTTGACGAAAAGTTAGTGTGCTTTCACCCCTTTTTCTTCCACGACTTCAGTCGCCCTATCCGCCATATCTGTCACTCACATGGCGTGCAAGTGATTTTTCTTTCTTTCTTCATCAAGTGCATGCAGCCTATGGCTATGGCACTATCTAGACGCTGTGTGTATGCTAAATTACATGCAATTTGGCCATAATCATTCTTGATATCTTCTTCCCATTGAGTAGGTAGTCACCCCCGATAAAACGCGCATACGAGCGCGGTTGTTCCTCAAAATATCCAAATTACTTCTATTTCCCATTTCCCATTTCCCAAAATTAGTTCTTCGTGCCTAAGAGCCATTTTCTGGTCGCAATTCGAGTATTTTTCAGATACTCTAATGTAGCGATTCTTCCGATTTTCGTCATAAATAGTGTCTGTATCGTATCTGTATTTTTGAGCCGAGCTTTTTCCTTAAGCTTTGTTTGCTCCCTCATGCTCCCTCGTTGCTCCCTCGGTGCTCCTTCATGCTTGCCCTTTGCTTTCCTATGCTCCCTTGCTGCTCCCTCTAAAGCGGCTGTGCTCCCTTTCCCGAACGAAAAACGGCAATCACCAATCCTATGTTCGGAGTGTATATAATATATATATATATATATATCCAGCAGTAAAGCTGTGAACAGAACGCTGACCTAGTCACTGAGAGATAAAGCCCGATGGACGAGTCATCATGCCAATTCGGCACAAAGGCCTAATAAGAATCAGGCACCTCCTGGTCCCAAACTAACGGAATGAACGTCCCTGGCTCTAACTTGTGCGTCTTCAACGCCTTTGTCTCCTTCATCAGATCCCAAAATGTTGCAGGTAGCAATCAGAACCTTGACTTTACAGGTCGACGGCGCCTTCTGAACTATTCGAAGCAGCGCCTTCGTGAGCTCTCCTTGGCTTGTGTCGCCGGAACACGCATCTATCCGATCCAGGATCAGATAAATCGGCGCCAGCTTGAGGTCTAGAAGCTGCAAGATACTGAGCAGGAAATCGCAAAGTTCATTAATATCGCAAAGTTCGTCACTATCGCTCTTTTTAGACAAATTTTGTGCCTGTGAACGCAATCGTGCGGACACGGATTCTTCAGTGAGGATTTTCGAGCATTTCGTAACGATCTGGGATATAAAACTAATCACTATCTCGTGAGCTTTCGGATCTTTGCTATCGTGTTGCAAGCAGTGAAAGAGACACAGGTGATATATGACGAAACGATTGCGCTCGCGGAGCTGTTTGAGGAGATCGAGAACTGCGGGGGAAAGCCAGAAGCATCGTCCGTATTGCTCGATGACGTTCTGCTCGTTGCGACCCGACAAAGCGAGAAGGCAGGATTTGCCTGAGCTGTATCAAGTCGAAAATTGCTGTGTGGCTTGCAGCGTATTCAAGTCCCGTTGTGTGCGTATTCGATCCTCAGCGAGGTGCTGAAGATGTACCTTGCAAGAGTCTGCCTCCTTGCGATGTTCATCTTCGTTGAAGTTTGGTGCGCCAAGTTGCTTGAGTAGTTCTCTGGCCGACTGACTGCACAGTTGTTCCTCGCGTCTGTTTAGCGTATGTGCGAGATCGATGTTCTGTTCTTTAAGCCCATCCACCTTTCTATGAAGACTAGTGTTCTGTTCTTTGAGCCCATCTACATTTCTATTGAGTTCCTAATTCTGCTCCTTAATATCTTTTTGAGATGAAGTCAGCTACTGAGTTTCGACAATTGCTCCTGCAGTAAGAACAATGACGATACCGAGCCATGAATGAGACTTACAAATTAGCTCGCAATGATGTATTTCACTCTGATTTAGGAGTTCTGTCATCAAGCCGATCGTTAGTGTTGTCTGCTTATTGTAGAATGATAGGATTTAGTCACCTTTTGAATCCTTTTCAAGCCTGTAACATCTCTCGACTAGCAGTGCTTCGCCTCTCGACTGAACATCCCAAATATGTTTCTTGATATTCACTACCTCTTCATCGAACGTATGAGGGTTGCCAGCGACTTTGCCGAATCTATCTATAGACAGATGAGTTTAGTCACTCTTTGTGATTTGGAAGCCATCGATGAATTGATCTCCCATATTGGCAACATACAAATTCTGTGACCTTTATAATATTTCGTAGCATGCCTCGAGAAGTCGGTAATACCCTTGTAGACTTTTGCTATCTGAGCTCCTAGACTGGGATTTGGATAGACTCTTTTGTAGATTGCCATCTCCTCGAGCCGAACCTTGAGATCCTCAATTGCACCTTGAAGTGCAGTCTCCATTCCTTGTTTGGCGGCCGCTACCTTGTGTGAAAGTCAACCAGATTGTAGTAGCATAACTGCTTCATTCTTTCTTACACTGAAGAGCATAGATAAAGCGCCATAAGCTGCTCCGCCATATTGGTCACTTGCCAATTGCTGTGAGAAAGAGATTATCCCCGGTCGTCAGAAGTGTTGATAATGATGACTGACCATGATATCGACGATGCCAGAGTATACTTTCAAGAACTCCTGAAATGTCTGCGCAAAACGCATGAAGCCCGTGGTCAACTTTCTAACGCCTTTTGTCCTCTCAATTCTCAGACTACTCTTGGCTCGCCCAGCCTGGTCGAGCATATGGATAGCATAGTACGGTTCGACGAGTTCAACAAGCTTCTCGTACGTTTGGCTGTCGAGAGAATCGATTATTTGTTTGGCTTGTGCCTTGTCGTCAATCGCTTGGAGGTCCGTCTTGTCCATATTTTTTTCGAGCCATTGTCGAAACTCCGTTTCTCCTTGCAGCGCTTCGTTCAATTCTCGGCTACATTGCTGTTAAAAAAGTGAAATGTTCAGGCTCATCTGTTTGTGTTTATGGGTATGTAAAGATATTGTACCTCTTCTTGCTTGGGGGTAGACTATGGCCTCGTCCACAGCTACGGGAAAGCACCTTTCGGCTTACCAACTCAAGAGCCTAGGCACCTACGAGCCCATGAACTATACCCCTGGCTCCAGACCTCCTGTCTTTCCTGAGCTTTTCCTCTCCTCTTCACCACACCACTTCAGCGTAGCACGCCTCCCTTACTCGGGGCAATTCCCGCGAAGCACCCACCACCTCTAAGCTCAACCACGCTCCGCCATAAAGTGATTCCGGCTAATATAGTGGCTTTGCACCCAAGCTCTCCTAACTGCATCAAGCCATTCTGTTGATCTTGTACCAGCACTAGCTTACCCCGAGGCATTAAGGAAAACATCCTGCCTAAGAGATTTGACATCTTTTTTGGCAGGCGTTCATGTCTCAGAGGAGGTCCTGCCAGCTTCTTTGCTTATTTTTTTTATATATCTTTTTTCTTCAAGTTTTACGTGCTTATGCAGCCTAAGGCTATGAAACACGATGCTATCTACCTAAATAGTAGCACTGTAGGCTGTAGCGCAGTGTGTATGCTAAAGAATGTATATTACATGACTTTTAGTCAAAACCGATGGGTTATATCTTCCCGTTGTGCAGTCACACCGATAAAATGCGCATACGAGCGCGTGAAGTGTCTACATGACCAAGTGGTCACATAGACAAATCGAAATTGTGAAAGCTGGCCTCTTCGACGTGAGCTTTCGAATTGATTGTTTGACTGTTGACTGACCACCTAGCTGACAGAGCTAGATGAACTTTTGCTGTTTGACCATCTAATTGAACGAGCTAGATGAGCTTTGATCTATGTATGTGAAAGCTGATCACTTCGACGTAAGGCGAATTGCTTCTTCAAAGCTCACTGTATGCATCTTAGCTTGACCGCTGAATGGAACACTCAAAATAAATCTCTTATAGAAATATAGATACCTCATGCTTTGCTTGAACAATTCCGCCGCCCGTTGTTACGAACCTTCCACCCTTCATGGCCATCTGCAATTGCCAGAGAGGAAGCTCGAGGCTGATGCTTAAAACTCGCCTATGTCAGGGTCCTGCCCCCACCATAAACGTTCCTTCGCTTCCGCGCTTGACCGCCCGTTGACCCAAGAACGAGCTCCGTGGGCGTTCAAACTGTCATTTCAATCATAATTACCAGTCGATCTTCACCACCGTCCAATTCCGCAATCATGGCTGCCGGAGGCAGCGTCTACCCGCCATTGGCCGAACGCCCGGTCAAGAATACCATCTGCCTCTTCGACGTCGATGGCACCCTCACCCCGGCCCGCCGAGTATGCCCCTCCCCCCCCAAAGCTCCCTAGCAAACCCTCCTTGAAACCCACTGACCCCCCCGAACAGTCCATCTCCCCCGCCATGCTCCAGCTCCTCTCCGCCCTCCGCCACAAATGTGCTATTGGCTTCGTCGGCGGCTCCAACCTTGTGAAACAGCAAGAGCAAATCGGCACCCCAGAGATCAATGTGACCACCTTGTTCGACTTCTGCTTTGCGGAGAATGGGCTCACGGCGTACCGGATAGGAGAGGAATTGGCGAGTAGTAGCTTCGTGGGTTGGTTGGGGGAGGACAAGTACAAGGAGCTGGTGAATTTCTGTTTGAGGTATATGAGTGAGATTGATTTGCCGGTGAAGAGGGGAACTTTCGTGGAGTTTAGGTATGTTTGATTCCAAGCTGTTGGGTATTTGAGAGGGGTTACAAGAGAGTGGGGTGATGAGGAAGACTTGGGCGTAAGTTTGAAGCTCAACGGCTCGTGCTGAATTTTCGTCTTTACAGAAATGGCATGATCAACATTTCCCCCATCGGCCGCAACGCAAGCACACAAGAAAGATACGATTACGAAGCCTACGACAAGAAGCACCACATCCGCACAAAATTCGTCGAAGCCCTAAAACAGAAATTCGGACACTTTGGTCTCACGTACGCCTCCCTTTTGCCTTGTCCATAAGGCCCCTATCCCATGCCCTCTCGTCACACTTACCACCCTCTCTCACCCACTCCACACTAACCCCTCCCCCATAGCTACTCCATCGGCGGCCAAATATCCTTCGACGTTTTCCCCACCGGCTGGGACAAAACCTACTGCCTGCAACACCTCGCCAAAGAAAAAGAAATCAGCGGCATCGATTACACGACGATCCACTTTTTTGGTGACAAGACGTACCAAGGCGGCAACGATTATGAGATTTTTGAGGATAAGAGGACCGTGGGGCATAGTGTTGAGAGCCCGGAGGATACGATGAGGGAGTTGAAGGAGTTGTTTGGGATGTAGTTTGGGCTGGTTGGGCTGGTGGGAGATGTGGTAGAGAAATGGGGGAAAAGGGATATAACGGAGATGAGAGGATGTGGGATGAGAACATGACGGCTGGATGGGCTTTTGAAAGCGACAGTGATAGACGGCAGCGTTGGCTTTGGCATAGATGAGATATGATTCGTTTAGAGGAGCTGGCTTGCTCTGGGAAAAGATTCTCGCCCTCTCCATGTTCTTACAGGAAGTCTTAAAATGGCGTTGGCGCAAGTATCGCACACTTGGTTACGATATTCTACGGAGGACCGACAGACACTGGGTTGTATTCTCGGCCATGACCTGCCGCTGTCTCTGGTCTCCGGTACCAGTTACGATTCAAATATATACCACTCAAACCTTTGGACTGAGCACAAGGGTGTCAAGGGTCGCTGTACACTCTCAGCAATTGGTGATTACATCAACAACGCCTCCATCACCCCTAATCTCACAATCACCCAACAAACCCTTACATCAACAACCGCCACGCCCCCAAAATCAACGCGGCCGTCCCCGTACAAACCCCCATCAACCACTGCAACGTACTGAACTTCACCATCTCCACCCTCTCCCTCAGACCCGCCACCTCCTGCTCGATCCTCGTCTCGGTTTCCTTGATCTTCAGCTCCTGCCCCTTGGCTTCTTCTCTGATGCGGCCCTTTTCGAGGTTCAGGTCGAGCTTGACGGAGGCCTGGGCGCGAGAGAGTTCATCGCGCACGCGGGCCGAGAGCTTGGCGAGGTCGTTGGAGAGGCGCTCGTGGGAGGCGAGCGTCATGGTTGTGTCACTGGAGTCGAGGGCGAGGAGTTCGGAGCGGAGTTTGGTGAAATCGACTTTTTGGGTGTAGGTGGAGCGGTCGGCGTCTGGTGGGTAGAGAATTTTAGTACGAACGAGGGTTTTCAGAGGGTATTAAGGGTCAAGTTCGAGGGGGGGGTAAGGGTAAGGACCTTCGCGCAAGACCATGGTACGGGTGAGGTTTTGGATTGATTCTTCAATCACGTCTGAGAGGACGAGCATCATGGCTTTGGATTGCTCTTCTGAGAACCCCTCATCTTTGAGCCGTTGGACGAACTTTAGGGTGTCAAAGTGGTGGTCCCTATGTAGCGCCAAGGTGGTGGAAAAGGGTTTGTGGAAGGTGAGTCTGCAGAAGAGGGTAGGCAGCAGGCTCGGCGGGGCAGAAGGTCGAAGGGGAGAACGGTAGATGGGCCGCGATATGCTGGGCCTGTACGGTCTGTAGCTTTCATGGTGGAAGGGTTCTGCTGGGTATGATGCCGCTCGAGGGAGGGACCGGTATTGGGTAGTTGGATGGTAGGTGCGCACGATTTTCTGGTTAACGAGGGCTAGAGATTTTGGAAAAGTGGCCTTCCAGGTAAGCTGGGGGAGAAGAAATCGCGGTATTGAGGTAGTCGCTGACGGCATCTTGATGGCTTTCCTTTGACGATCGAGGGGATGTTACAGTTTTCCAGAAGTTGGGAAGTTCGGAGCACAAGGCAGGGAAGGAAAGCCCCACGCGGGGCGATTCCGTCAGCCCTACGTCTTGCCCTTTTCATCCAGTAGAGTAGGGCTTGTCATAATCTCTGCTGCTCATACTCTTATTGATCTCCTTCTCTGCCAGTTCTTCTAGCACACATTTGACGAGATGATGCTCAAACTTCCACAGAGCCTTCAACGCCCTGTTACCTATTCACTCACCTAGAATCGTTCCTTGAAGACGCAGTATGCGAAATATTATAATCACATTGGGAAATGAATCTGACTGCTCACAAGTGATATTCCAGAGTTCTTACCAGACGTGCCATACAATTAGTTTAATTACGAACAGACAAGTCAGGCTAGAAAACTGAATCGAGGCAAGACCGAATTGTATAGGACGCCGCCAACAGGCCTTGTAATTTCTGTTCGACTCTTGACTTTGCCAATACCTGTTGTCCTTTTAAGACCACATCCCTTCATGGCAGGATCTCAAGTTGGCGAACAGATCGCATTATAGTCGAGGCACAGTCCTATTGCACCACGTCTATGCTTCATTGCTCGCATCTACTTTCGGAGAAGTAGGCGATAATTCTTGAAGTCTGTACAGTCAAGGATCGAGTCCAAACAATCCTGACACAGGAACGCAACAGTAACACTGTATCGGATGAACGGGATGATCAAGGAGGCTCTGTATGACCTATGTGCATGCTCATGCATGCTGAGGCGAGCATTGCCCTGGACGCCTTGAAACACGGCTTCCTGCTTTGATGCGTCTCGCGTTGACGGTGCATCAAGAATTGAGCCTCGACGTTGTGATAAGGCGTTCGACCGTGAATGAAAGAAGAAATCGAATCAAGTTCAGACTCCTGGTATTATTCGAAATGGGAGCCTGGGACAGGCGACTCAAACGATGAGGATCACCACATGAGGAGCTAATGAAAAGGCGAAGGCTGAAGAGCTGGGAGAGGTCCTAACTCCAGAGGTGTCTATCAGAACAAGTGGCAGTCCTACCCATCTCGTTGCATTATCTCCTTCACATAAGCATGCCATATGTGACGACGGGAGCGCAATAGGCCCGCCCAGTAGTCGGTAGCGCGTCAGGAAATAGGGTTAATATCCAAATACGGAAAACCTTGATGTTACTCCTTTGGGACTAATTGCTGCTAATTCTGAATGTCACTTGTAAACAATAAGCACTTTATTAAGCTCTTGGCCGTCCAATTGTACAAGCAATCCTTAAGGTACCTTACGAATTACGATAGGGAATTCAGAAGGCTGAAGTGGCTATTGCAGGGCAAAATGAGAGTGAAGATTGAAGAGCACTCCTAATGTGGCACGCAAGATATGAATGTATTCTAGCATTGCGAATGTTCACGTATCGCCACACTGCAATCCTCATCTTGGCGCTTTGAAGTTTTGTGTGCAACAAATCATGCGTTTCGTTCTGGGTGTGAAGTTTCGTGATCGTCGGAGGATGAGTTTGCATTCTAGCATGGACTGCTCGCAGCCACTCATTCGTTTACACCAAGCGTTTTGCCGTTCCACCACCTGCATGAAGATACAGGGATGAGCTCCCGTTCTCCAATCACTTGCACCTGCATAAGGAATCATTTGCCGCCTTGTTCTGAATGGGCCTGTCCGAAATGCTCCACCAAAGGAAGCGCCCGGCCTTCGCGATATGGGATTAAGGTGTACTCGAAAGAATGATGAGTCCTATCCTCATGTCGAGAGGACTCGAACGTCAATGTCAAAATGGAGAGAATGAAGCTTTGGTTTTATATACGAGCATTTGGTGAATAATGCGGTTCAGCCTCAACACGACACCTGCAAGTGGTGCGAATACGAACCAATGCAAGAAGTCTCTAGGGTTAAATCGTACAACGCTATTGACTTCCTTCCCCAGCATCTATTTCTGGGGATTGGCTTACCCTGGGGCCTGGACCTATCACCGTCTTGCCCCGCAGGTACCTTCGCGCCCAAGTCTAGACATTGGGTATGCCTTCCCATGACAATTCGTGCATCTTTTACCGCTGTCCGTTGTACGACTGAGATGCGAAACTGATCTAGAAAGGCTACCGTCATACTTATGGATTTCAGATGAATCTCGGCGCTTGAACAAAATCCCCAGTGTACCCGCCCTTCTCGGGCTCCCACGTTAGTAGTCATCTTTCATTTCTCAACATCAAACCTCCTCTGCGATCTCCTTGGAAGCTGGATCTTTTCAGAGTAGTTTGAGAGCCTTCGAAAGGAAGACTGTGACCTACGAAGAAGAGCGGAGTTGCACGTCAAACAGCTAGCAGATCATCATCTCACGTTATACGGAATAATAGTTATGTCGGACGAGAAACCTCATACTTACCAGCCAGTATCACCTGTCGACGCCGACCATTCAGTAGACGACAAGGAAACCAAAATTCCACAAGTGATTGTGCGGTCACGGAGATCATCGACTTCATCCTCGGGGCTTACATTGAGGACGCCGAAAGCGGCACGCTTCACTGAAGCAACGTCTGTCAACTCGCCCATCGACCCAACCGCAACAGGTCGTTCTCCCTTTGCCGACCCTCGTCCTCGAACAACCTACCTCATGCCTCAACCTCAACCTTCCGACGTTGGCTTCGGCTATGTCGCGGATAACCAAGCCTCGAAACACTCATCCTACGCTGGGGTCGAGGTACCTCTTACCCCAGCGTCACCCTTGAAAAGCGCCTTAAAGCCTCCCGGGACGCCAGGACGCTTCATGAATCCCTTAAGCCCTACCTTCAAAGAAGAGCAGGTACTGGAAAAGCAGGAAGAGAGCACAGATAAGCAGAATGCGAAAGACCTGAAAGTCAAGACTCGCGTGCGAATGGCCAAGATGGCTCTCCGGGGCGTCAACTTCAGCTGCAGTCTCATCGTTCTCGCTATGCTCTCCACATCTCTAACCATTTTCAACGCCACAAAAGCTATCCCACCAAGGAGTAACCTCCCACCGTGGGCTCAAGGCACAAAGACCTGGCCACAAATCCTTCTGCTCTGCATATCCTGCGTATCACTGGTCTTCACCATCTGCATCCTGGTAGCATATCGAAAAGGCGGTCACAAGCGAGCTCAGAAAGCTGCTGCATACTATACCATGTTTGCCGTTGGATTCTTCTTGTTCAGCACAATCATGTGGATCATTGGCGCCGCCGTTTTGCATCAGGCCAAAGCAGGCGGCAATGGCAAAGACGTTTGGGGATGGTCTTGCAAAGGTGGCAAGCGTCAAACACTCTTCCAGGACGAAATCGATTACAACCTGATATGCAGACTGCAGGTGAGTACACTCCTTCTAAGGATTAGCCTAAGATACCGAAATGCTAACAAAGTTCCCAGTCCTGGTCCCTCGTCTGCGCCATCATCGAAATCGTCGTCGAAGTCATCACCATCACCATCTACGCCGTTGTCTTCTACCGCTTCCATTCAAAACGCAAGCTCCACAAATCGATGGACCTGCGCGACCGCGCCCGCTCAGACCTCTATCTCGCACAGCTCCGCTCCCAATCTGCCCCCAACACCCCCGGCTTCCAAAAGACCCCCATGTCCCCCTCCTTCCCGGCGCACCTGCACGGCAATGACCCCCACTCCGCCGCCGAAAACGGCGAGTACCACGAACGCACCCAATTCGCGCAAAAGCACCAGAGCTTCGCCCAGCCAAAACCATTCACTTTACAACCCCCACCTATCCGCGTGCAAAACGCCACCCCGGCCATGTCGCAAGATGGCTTCGAGCCCGCCCCCGCCCCCAAGGTCCAAGAGCACGTCCCCGCCGCCCCGGGCGAACAGGTCTACGACTCCGTCCCGATCCCTGGCGCCTACGCCAGCCCGATCGCGAGCCCAGCCTTCCATCAGCCGCAGAGCATGAACTTCGGCGCGGCGCAGCTTGGGCAGGCGTATACGGCGGAGAGCAGGATCGAGAGCCAGCCGTCGAGTCCGAGATTGCCGAGAGCGGGATTGCGGTAGTGGCCGTTGCTGGGCATTTCTTATTCGGGGAAAATTGGGATTGGGGCGTGGCTAATGGGTTGGGATTTGGGGTGTCGTTCGCTTGCGTAGCTACCTATACCTTTTCTTTTGTTATTTTTATACATGGACATGTATTTGTGGGTTGGGGAGTTTTATCCGGATGATCTACTCTCCGTCTGCCCAAGGTTTGGTTGGGGGAGTGGGGTGGGGGCATGTTGATCATGTTTGATTTAGCATTGTTGCTAGTTGAATGAGGCAAGGAAGATGATTAAAACTTATCTTGGCTCTGTTGGGTTGAATGTAATACCTGTGTAAGAGACTACCAGTAACTAACATTTTATCAGGGATTAGGGCACTCGTTTAGGATGACTACATTTGTTCAATCCTTTTCAGAAAGACTCCCGTTTCCTGGCCTGATCTATAATAACTGCCTTCTACTCCTGATGTATCCCCATCTAAACCTCCCCCCTCACCTCACCGGATACAACCCCCTCCCCCCCATCCTCCGCTTCACCTCCTCATAAACCACCTCCGGCGTCCCCACCGCCCCGACCTTCTCCACCTTGCCCTGCTTCTCGAAATACTCCACCACCGGCATGCTCGTCTCCTCGAACACTCTGAACCGCTTCTTGATGCTCTCCTCGTTGTCGTCGGCGCGCCCGGACGTTTTGCCCCGGTTGAGCAAGCGCTGCTGCATGACGGATTCCGGGCACGAGAAGAAGAGCGTGAAGAGGCTGGGGCAGACGGAGGATTCGAAGTGCAGGGCTTGGTCCATTTTGCGGGGGAAGCCTGGTGTGGAGATGGCGGTTTGTGTTAGAGGAGAGAGAGGGTTGCTTTTTTGGGGGGGGGGAAGAAGGTGGGCGGACTTACCGTCGATTAGAAAACGACCCTTGGCGCCCTCTTTCCCGCCCATGACCTCCGTCATCGCGTTTTCGAGCAATTGCACCGTTACTTCCATTGGTACAATGATGCCTTCCCTGATGTGCTCTTTGATCATCTCGCCAAACTGGCTGCCTTTTCTTTCTTGCTCCGCTCTTAGCAGATCTCCGGCGGATAAGTGTGTGAAGCCGTAGTCGCGGACAAGATTTTCGCATTGCGTGCCTTTTCCCGCGCCGGGGCCGCCCAGGACGTAGATTACAGAGACGTTTTCGGGGGAGAAGGTGGGGGTGGATTTTTGAGGGGCGGAGAGGAGGGGGTTTTGAGACGGAGTGGTAGGTGGCATTGTTGGTTTGGTTGTTGGGGAGGGTTTAGGAGGCAGTGAGGGCGTTTTCAGGTGGGACCGCAGGAGTTTAGGAGGGTGTTGAGGAGGACGTTATGTTCTTGGAGCGCGGTTTCGGAGGGGCTTCGCTGGCGCGGTACTTCACCATTAAGACGTAAGATATTGTGCCTGCGACGAAGATTGCGGCAAAGGGCCAGATTTTGAAGGGTTGAGCAGCGGGGTTGGAGGGTTTCCCTAAGGCGTAGGTCCGGCGTAGTGTGGATTGGTGGTTGCGAGAGGTTGAAGGGGGGAACTGCGCTCTTCTGGCAAGAAGGAAGCTGAATGGTCGTACGTACATGCGGTTTATCTGTTAGGTAGGATGCAGCTTTGTGATACCAGGTAGCTGTTGGTAGAGATAGGCGGGTTCTACGCATGACTTCACTTCCGCGCGGATCATCTTCCAACCCACCGTAACCCTAACACGCCATGGTCCTCCTCCTCCTCCTCCACCTCCTCCACTCCTGCTCCTGACGTCCACGACATCCTGAATATGATCATATTGTGAATATTCACTCACTCCACGTAACAAGGGCGCCCGCCTCCAAGTGTTCTAGCTTCTCTCGGCCCCGTTCGAATGTCCGTAAACACCATGATGTCCTAGATTATCAAAGAGACATTGGTAGATGTGCCATGCCTGGACATATTCGCCTGCAACTATTCTATTTCAACTACATGCCAGACCTTAGTACACCCCTGTGAAGTTTTCCTTTTAGCTATGTCGTCGAACCCATCAAGAAGCTCAGCCAATTTCCGCAGTCGTCAATTCCATTTATCCCACATCATCGTCATAGCCGCGTGAACAATCGAGGAAGTTGCCAACGCTCTTGAGATCTCGTTTCTTGGCTTTTGTTCCGATTCGAGACATGTCGAATACTGTTCTGTCCGGATAGCTCCATGGAAATCCTTTAGCAGACCCCTAGGGTTTTGCTTCCATCCTGATAATGGAAGTACATATCCAAGGGTTTTTTTTGGCTTTGCTCTCACTTCAACTTCGTGGCTGGCCATAGGCGTCACTTGCCCGGCAATGGTACAGAGTTTTGAAGCGGTCTTGCCGACATTTACAGCAGTAAAGGCTGCAAATAACGTTACGATTCACGGTAACGATACAGAACAATTCTCGACCAAGAATAACACACAGATATCGCAGCAGTGAAGGCCAGAAATTGATTGTTAGCCTTGCTCGTTCACTTGCCGACAATACCTTAGGATCCTTGTTGCTATTGAGTTCATTGATGTTATTCACATTCTCCGAGCGCTGCCCACCGCTCAACAATGGCAGTACCCTTGACCCTTCATCTCCCATTCACAACTTCCTACTCCTACTGTTATCCTTAGTCGCAGTCCGTCGCAGTCCGTCTATTGCGCCAATGAATACTTGGCAATCTCTATCTGAACCTCCTTCTCCTTGATATTTCCATTCCTAACCCACATCCACATCCACATCCATTTCCAAATCTTTGGCTCCTTCCACTTTGATATCCTCCAACCCCACTTTTGCGCCTGAACCTCAGCCTTTCGAGCAACTGCCACAATGGCGAAGAAAAACGGAGGCTTACGCGAAATAACGAAAGCACAGGCCGGAAAGCGTGCGCAGATCGAAAAGCTCATCGACTCGGAGCGCAAAAAAGCGCATTTCGACCCGGCCACTCCTCGACCTTATGCTTGTTTCGCCGTTCGCCCCATTGTCCGTCTTCCAGGGCAGTCCTTGACCAGTGTATCTGGCAACCAAGCTGGCCGTCGTCCTTACCGGAAGAGTGGTCGTCCTCCACTGCAAGTCATCCCGCGTCCCATTCCGGCGCCCCAAGTCCCAATCCCCAAGTCTACCGGTTGTCCGCTGAGAATCTCGGTGAATCTGCCGCTGCCGAAGCCAGCGCCAGAACCAATCGCGTGCAAGCAGTTCAACTTCCTGCTCCTACCCGGCGAGCTCCGCAACAAAATCTACAACTATGCGTTCCCCGAGGAATTCTTCCAGCTTCAATGGATTGAGAAAACAGACAGCTACCTTACCTATTCTCTTCCCAAACGCGGCAAAATCGGCCCTTGCCTCGGTCCATCTGCTGGTCGACGACGCCGCTTGTTCGACTACCCGCGTCGTGTGCGTAGCAAGGAGGTCATCCCACCGTACCGCCTCTCTCCAGGTCCCGCTGCCCTGCTCCTCACTTGCAAGAAAGTCAACGAGGAGGCCACAGCAATCTTCTATGCCTCGAGCACCTTCTCCTTCAAAGCGCCAAACATCCTCCGCGCCTTCCTCAAACCCTTAAGCCCGACGGCCAAAGATGCCATCTGCAGCATCGCCATCAAACACTATACCGCGGGCAACCCCCGCTACACCGATTTTCAGCAGTGGAAACGCACCTCCGACAGAAACTGGGACGACCTCCTCTGGGACGCCGCCGACGATCTCGTCAGCCTCGACCACCTGGGTATCGACCTCACCATCAACGACGTCCCTGTCTTCTTCGGCCCAAATGTTAGCTGGAAGGTGCCCTTCCTGGCGTTCCAGGAGATGGGAATCAAGAAGTGCGAAGTCACGCTGAGGAACTTTACGACGCCACCGGCGGTACTAGAGGTGGAGCAGTATGTCTTGAGAAAGGAGATTCTGGGCAAGGAGTTTAGGGAAGAGGATGAGGTTGAGGCGGAGAGGAAGAAGGCATTGGCGGCGTTGGCGGGGAAGAGGAGGAGGGTTAGAGTGATGAATCTGGTGAATGGGTGACGTGATGGGGTGGCGAAGAGGTTTAAGGGGAAGGCGGGGTGGCTTGGATGCGACCGAGGGTGGAGAGCAGCAAAGTTGAGACTTTCGGATTACCATAGAGAGGATAGGAGCATTTCAGACGACACGGTCCCACAACATCTTTTACCCGAAGCACCACTCGCCCATACATTGCCTTGCAACCACCCACGATCGCGTGGCATCTATGTCGATTCAGCACATCCGTCCCAAACATACTTATCCAACCAAAAAAGGGGACCCATTCTTTCTACCAACACACTTGGTTCACACATACTTACCCACAAACAGCTACAGTAAGTAGCTCAAACATACTTAGCTCAGCTTTACCTCTTGGTTTGAGAACCTCGGCTTCTCTTCAGTTCAGTTAGTCATTAGAAATCAAATGTATCTGATTACTTCAGTTCAGTTAGTCAATAGAAATCAAATGTATATCTAAACCGTCCATCGCTTCGGTATGCCCTTCTGAGCTCCGTAACCGTAACCATAGCCATCCGCGTATCGAAAACCATTGCCGTTCTCTGGTTTCTCGGCTTGTGTTGCGTCTCCACTTTCTTCTCTCTGCCCTTTTTGGAGTTGGAGCTACTACCTCTGATGCACTTTTAATCTTCGGCCTCCCCACCCCAGCTGTACCTTTTCTCTTTCCATTTCCCTCCTCCACCTTTTCCCTTTCTGCCGCTCCCACTCCATCTCACCCCACCCCCCCCCACAAAAAATTTCTCATCCCCAATTTCACCCGCACTCACCTGTTCCCCCCTTCCCCTTTCCCCTTTCCCTATCCCCTCGTTCCCCCTCCCTCTCATACTCCCTCGATGTCACCCTCTCCCACACTTTCGCCCCTTACATCCCGCTACATTTTCTGTTTTCGTTTTTTCGCTTTTGGGCAAGGGTGTAGATCTTGGGTGGATTCGACGGTATTTACCATCATCATGGCGGTTTGATATTCTTGGCGGTTGTGTTTGAGTGAAGGAGAGCGAACCAAGGGTTACTGGGCCTGAAAGAGATAAAGGTGAAAGCCTGGGGCGAGACTCACAATGTCCTAGATCTCCGAAAAGGACCGTAACTCATAAATCCTACAGGTGGAGAACTTCCAGTTTTCATATAATAGCAATACTTTGTTCGTATGTAATTAACTGACGTTACAGGAGTCACGGCCACTCGGACCACAAACGTACACTTAACACGGCATCGCCAGCCAGAAAGCCTCCAGATAAGAAAAGTACTCCATGTACAATGCACATAGCAAACACCCACCTTGAGGGAATCTTGCTGAGTGTGAGAAAACGCCATCAAGAAACCAGGTATATCACGGCGCCCATCACCAATTCATACCAAGTCCCCAATTCACATCATACTCCAGAGAGTCGCATCGGACCAATCAAGCAGGGACTGGACTATGCTGGGATTTTTCCCTCCTCTCCTGTAGCCATTTCATCACAAGTCCTACATCTTTGATCACGGCCCCAGGGACTCCCAGCTTCTGCATCCACATTGGCAGCCAGCCCTTTGCATCACTAGCTGTCGCCATGGTCCAGGTAATTTCCTTCTTCGCAGCGATTTCTTCTTGTTTGTCCATCAAGCAGCGCTCGACGCTGGTGTAAATGCTGTTTCCGAAGCCGATTAGTCCTAATTTTTCAAATCACATTATTGCACGGTCAAGATCTAACATACCCAAGCACAGGCTTCTTCTTCTGCAGTGCACTTCTACCTTCTTTGAGATTGCGGCCGTTGCTATAGAAGGCTTCCGGAAGCGATTCGAGATTAACGGGTATTTGGACGACCACGAACTCGGCCGCGCCTGTTTCAGCAGTGATGACAAGGACAGGGAACACACGAGGCGCCAGTGGAAAAGGAAGTTTGTGGCACATCTCGTAGACTAGTAAACGGTCGAGTATAAGCATTATTCCTGCTAGAAGCGATATGGAATGTACTGGGAATCTCGGGAGATACTCACTGCCCATCGTGATATGTCTATAGTTACCTATGGCCAAATTATATGGCGTAGGCCGCAAGTCCCAGTCTAGTACTTTGAAATCATCGAAAACATCCGGCGTGTACTCTCGCTCATGCTGCGAATGGTCTGCTCGCAAAGCGAAGTCAAACTCTGAAAAGTCTGCGCTACCTTTTAGATTCTGATTTGTATGTGTACTGCTTCGCGCAAACCATGCCTCGCTAGGTGGTTTGATGCCTGGGGGGCCTTTTCGAGGAATCCTTGGCCTTTCCCAGGGGATCTGGGAGAGCTCGTTGCCAGAGATAGTCCGCTTCAATAGTCTAACTTTGGCAGTAGAAGGAGATGACGACTTCAAACTACCTTCGAAGAATGTGCGGGGGATGGTTATGTCGACGAATGTTGTGGCCTCGTCGAGAATCGCTTTGATGAAAGGGATTAGATTAGGGCGCCCGGTATGATCAAAAGTACTGGCGTCTGACGATATTCCGTCGTCTGGGTTGTGGAGACTGTCCGGGGTTGATTCCGTAGAGCCGTATAATGGATCTGGATCCTCGCCTGGTGAGCTGAAACCATCCTTTAAGTCGGCGGGAGTATCCATTTGGACATTGGGCCGGTTTTGTGAGACGTTGGAGACATCTCTCAGAGCTTGTGGATTGCCTGCCGGCCGAGTGCCATTCTTCCTGTCTGCCCTACCAATGCTGTTCCGAAATCGGGTTTCTAGTGCTGGATGAGATGGTAGTTCGTCTAGCTGGAGAGGAATGAGACGGATGAAACTGCCCAATGGTCCCATTGTAAAATGAAAGGATTGTCCTGTTAGTGAATAACACGACTGTAAACTACAATTGCTCGTACAGAGAGAGTGTGACGTTTGAAGGAAAAAGCGATGCAAGTAAGAGATGTTGTACAGATAAGTCTCACTGGTTGTCGATAAGCTACAAGCAAGTATAGTGATGTAAGTAGAAGAAAGAAGAAGAGGAAGTGGATGACGAGGAAGAATCTTTTGAGGGTTTGATTGGTTGCCGTTTAAGGAAGTCGTCGTCCATGGGGAAGGAGCGACATGCGCGTCCTCGTAGGGCGACGCGGGACTCGGCAATCTCGAGTCAGGGAGGCGGCGGCCTTGATACCTCTGTTGTACAACTATTCCTAAGATTTCTATGCGATACCAGTTTATTCAACATATCTATTCTTCGGCAGACATATGGACTCTGAGCGCATCTATGCTTGAATCTGCCACAAAATCTGCGACAGATATGGCAACACAAATACGAGAAGTCTTGTTTCAGTGTACATATTCACCATGCTAGGGGTACACCATGTATCGACGGTGTGCATCTTCAAACGAACAATATACAGTGGATCTCCTCCCTGCCCGATTGAATCTACCTTGACAGTGTCCATCAATGCCGACAAGTTGTGGAGAAGGCACCGTAGTCGTCTATACCATATCGACATCGCTTATATACCCCTATCACTTCCTCGTAGTTCGATTCTCTTCCAGCCTGCGCTTGCGCCGCACCTGTACCTTTCTCCTCTCTCCACCATCCACCTTTTGACCTCTTCTGACCTCCCACATTCCTTCTTGTACTTTGATCGTTGCAACGCTGCCTCCTGTGCCCTCCACTGGCTGGACATATGGCCCTACAATCGTGTGCGCCCCAACTACCTTCATCCCACCAACCGGGTTTACCTCTTCCAATCGTAATCCTTGAACCGGTGCCTCGGATGGTAGATTGACGACAAGCTTCTTTTTCACAGGAATACGTGTCGGCGCAGCCGGAGTGCCATCTGACACCTTGTGTCGAGGCACCTCAATGACCCGAATTTGTGCTGCCGCATCAACAACATTATTTAAATCACCACCAACGCCATGCAACCCCTTTCGGAATCGGTCTCTCCACCAAAGTAAATATCGTCGACTTCTAGCAGGCTCAACACCAAGCTCGCGTAGCTGAGAGGATGTGAGTGAGAATAACGATTGCCATGTCGGTATCTTTGCGGCATGCTGAGAGAGGCCTCGCCCGATTAAGGTGAGGAAAGTTTTCGCGTCCGGGACAAACGGGGTTGGCGGTGGGATTTGGCTGGTAGAAACTTGTTGGTGAAGCTGGCGAATGCATCGCTGAGGTCTGTATATGGAGGCAAGTAATGTGGAGGGTAGCGAGGACAATTTAATAGGACGGGCGGCCATGCCACTGGTCTGTGAGGTATTGTCGTCGTGGAATCCACCTGATCAGGATGTTTATAATTTGTTGAAAGCGGTGATAAAGTTACTGAGTTGACATGTCGGTATCAGCCCTACGATTATATAAGCATTTTTGTGTCAAATTGAGGCTCTTAGTCCATTTATGCCCACCACTCTCGCTATTCTTGGGGGTTGGACCTCCATCCTAGGTGAGTATTGTACGCTAGACTGATGCCGTGAAAAGTCTTGAGATCGATTGCAGCTGTAAAGGTACCATGGCGGTCTCGCCGCAGGTTATCCAGAATGGCGCAGCCAGTGTCAATATCACGGCCTCTAAAACCAAGGCGTTGGCTGTCAGGACAAGTTCGATTGGAAGTGGTCAGGTCGAGCAACGGACCCCAAAACCAAGAGGTGCAGAGTTAGCAGAGCAGCTTAACGAAGAAACGAAGCAGAAATATGTCAAGGGTGCGCCATCGATGCTCTCTATTCCGATCTCTACGCTATCTAATATTGTGTAGATAAGAAGGTCGGTGAGGGAATGTATGCAAATGTCTATTTAGGGCATCTCAAAGCAGATCCTAGCTCTCTTGTCGCCATTAAGAAGATTAAGGTTAATACCGAATATAAAGATGGTCTCTCTATGGACTCCATCCGAGAAGTAAAGTATTTGCAGGAGCTCTCTCACCCCAATATTATTGCACTTCACTCTGTGTTTTCGTCAAAGAATCAGAATCTCAACCTAGTTCTTGAATATCTACCGCGTGGTGATTTAGAGATGCTCATTAGAGATAGCGAGGGCATACGATACGGGACGGCGGAAGTTAAAGCTTGGATGGGCATGCTTGCTCGTGCGGTGTGGTTCTGCCATGAGAATTTCGTACTACACCGCGATATCAAGCCTAACAATCTGCTCATCGCAGCTGATGGAGAGGTCAAGCTTGCCGATTTCGGTCTGGCAAGATCATTTTCAGATCCGTATCGTGCCATGACAAGTCAAGTCATTACGAGGTGGTACCGGCCACCAGAGCTGCTTTTCGGAGCTAGGTACTATTCCGGAACCGTCGATGTCTGGTCAATGGGTCTGGTTTTCGCTGAACTCATTCTGCGAACCCCTTTCGTTGCTGGAAACACCGACATGCATCAAATCGAGCTGATATGCCAGGCGATTGGAACCCCGACTGAGGATATTTGGCCTGGCGTCTCCGAGTTGGAAGGCTTTGTGCCGTTTGATAAAGTGCAACCTGTCCGCGGAAAAGACGCCTATTTGGCCAGTGGATTTGCTACCGTTGGTCCTGTGGGGGTGGATCTTCTCCTATCGATGTTGACTTTAGATCCTCGCAAACGAAGTACGTCACGCCAGGTCTTAGAGCATAAATGGTGGACCAGTGATCCACGGCCTACTTTAAAGGAGGATCTGCCCCGGAAAGGCGGGGGACCACAGAAAATGGGCGGCGATCTAAAAATGAGAGGCGGAGAAATAGAAGACGGCAGGGCAGACAAGGTAGCTAGGAAGCTGAACTTTGGTACGAAGAAATGAGGAATTGAGGAATTGAAATTGCGCCGACGTAATTGGCTCTCCAATCTGAAGGAATCATGCCTCAATCCGTAGCGCAGAATCATTGGTCAGACAAGTTTCGACCTTTAATGAGCTTCCTCCGGAGCATCGTCGCTATCATCACACTGCAGCCCATGGAATTCACAGGACGTCTTTCCTCAAACCGTAGGTAGTCTTGGTAGTGTCTTCCCCATCATGATCTTCGATGGTGTGTCGTTTGCTGTCAACCATACAGTAGTCGAGCTCTTTAGCTCATTCGCCGCCTCGGCCCCTTTGTGAACCAACAATGGTCCATGCGTCTTTGTTTCGGGGCAAGGCGCAAGGATTGAGTGCATGGGTAAGGAGAGGTGATGGCGATCATTGCAGGGGGCGGTCCCAATTGGAAAATCAGAACTCTTTCACTTTTTTGTGCAGAAAATCCACCTCATCCCCACGTCGAGCCAATTCAAAAAGCTTAATGTGCATGCATTTGGGCCGTTGCGCATTGGACTGCATTCATCACAAAGAGCGCAGGAGACTGAATTCAGACCAGTATGGAGTTAACAAGTGAAAGCCACATACTGATGCAACACATCTTTCTTGTTTTTAATCCCCTGTTTCGTGGGGAGCGTTCGGTTGGTTGGCCGGGACGTGGAGTTGGAGTTGGTGCTTGCATTGAAAAAGATTAAGGTTCGTATCGAAGCATTGCCCTGAGTAAGGTACCGTAGTACGGAGAAACATTAAAATGGTCAACAGTTGATCTTACGGTAGGGTACAGACCACAGTAGTAGGTACTACTAGAGATGCCCCTTTCCATAGCCAAGGGTACTCGTACATTGGTCCACTGGTACGGTGAGATGGTGCATGGTAGTGGAAATTGTACTACCTGGAGTTAGCCCTAGTACCGCAGTAGGTACCGCCCCAGCTACCGCGTATGGCATCAAAATATATATCTCCTCGTCGTCAGGGGTGGTTCTTACCAGGTAGAGGTACTCTTCATTCTTTGCATCCAGCTTGACGCAATCGACACATGGTATCAGCAAAGCTGTTCCTTCTCAGTACTCCTCTATCCTAGGGAAAAGTACAGTATCATCCTTACTCCTTAGTTTCATTGGAACGTACGTAGCCAACAAGGCTTAAAGATCGGGTTCTCGTGCAGAACGCTAGTGTACAACTGCCTATCGCTCCCTTGGTGGCATATGCCGACAAAACGCTCAAAACGTTCACAACGCTCATCTTTGCCTCATCCAAGGGTCAATCATAATAACAACATAACCTTCCACCCATTGTTACTTGGAGGCTTGATTGAAGGTCGCTGAATCTGCGATTCTTTGTTCTGCTATCAGACTTTCTTGTGCGGCATACAGTATCTAAAGTGACCAGAGTGTGACAATCCGCGAGTCACACCATCCACCGCGACTTCCGCGTTCAACATACAACTGACTGAGATTCGACTTCAGGTCGGGGAAAGTATTAAGGAAGACTTTCAGCATATTACATCATGATTGGAGAAAGTATACTATCATTACTACGATTCTAAAAGGGGACAGAGATCGGAAAAGGCGATTGCGCAACCGTATTCAACCATCACCCTGTCCAGGAGCAGCCTGTGCAAAATTGTTGCGTTGGGAAAGTTCTTCACATACTGAGTGTCAATCCCAGCGACTCGAAAATCATCGCTTCTCGGACGTGCATTGCAGGCGCATGTACGGATGTGTATGCGAGATACCTTATCTTACCCGAGAGACATAACGGCACGGTTTGGACGATATCCCCGCACAATTGTTCCCAGCTCGATATAACGCGGTACAATATCCAAGCACTTTTAAGCTTGAGGAGGAGCTGAGATACTTGAAGGCGAAGTCTGCAACAGACAGAGCCGATCAACAACCAGAAAAAACACATCCCTTGTACACTCGGATCGGGAAATCTGGTATACACAGGAAAAGCAGATGTGGGATCTAAAGCCACTGATGAGTTAGGAACAAAGGAATACCGAACCAAAACTTGTTTTGTGGATTGAAGTCTGACTTGTCCGTGGTTATCCTTCCCTCCATTCGATATGGCGACAGTCAGGATGTCTGAGCTATCTGTGCCTCCACCAACCTCTGCCCTTCCTAATTTACCTGTTCTGAAGATGCGCAAAAGCCCTTCGGGTCTCCCAAAAACCTCAACAACATCTCGATTCGCATCAATGTCTCAAACTCCGGTGAAGCTTGCTCTACGAACCCCCTCAAGACTGGTCAGGCCGGCTCTTGCCCCAGAAAATCTCCAAATAAGTTCGACACCTGAAGTTCCGACGCTGCGATCCTCGTCGATGAGTCCGGAACACGATCTTGGCTCCCCTGGCAAGGAAGTTCGACGGTCAATTAGTATTGCGGCTTTTCCCCAGCCACCTAAAATCGGCAGAAGGATCGCTACAGACGCCAAGTCTCTGCGGTACGCCCCTTCACCAATGTCAGAGCAGAACAAGCGGGGTTCGGCTGAATCAATGGAATCTGGTAGACCTGCTAGCAGCTCAAGAGCGAAAAAGCCAAGGACATCACCTGATTCGCTTGGCCGGTCGTTTGCCGCGTCCGCCTCTTTGAGCTTGACAAACGGAAGTGGTGACGGAAGATCAATAACCGGTGCTCCGGGCACTAGAGGCTCAGATGGAGTGGTCAGTGTGGCTTCGCCAGCCCACAGTAGGAGCTCATCAGCTCAGGGCTCATGTTCAACGTCTGCTACAACCTTCGACGACGTAGACGAAAGTGCCAGAAGAGGGCGTGCAGAGGCGGACGATTCGGCAAAAGATGGCAAAAGACAGTCTGCTTCCAACGAGGGCAAGGGAAACGTTTTAGTCAGTGTTCGTGTAAGGCCAGATGCGGCTGCTAGCGGCGACAAGAAGTCTGACGGGGAATGGATGGTTGATGGCAGAAAATCCTTAGTGGCTTACAAAGGAAGAGAGGGAGGAAACTATTACTACGGTAAGTCGTCGAGCTTCGGAACGTCGTCACATCACTGACAGTTATGATTTAGACAACGTGTTTGCGCCTCATGATAAGAATCACAAAGTTTATGATGCATGTGCGAAACGGCTAGTGCGACGGGTTATGGAAGGCTACCATGGAACGGTTTTCGCCTATGGCATGACAGGTACTGGGAAGACCTTTTCGATGCAAGGAACAACAAATTCTCCTGGTGTAATACCTCTGGCAATCACCGATATATTTTCATACATTCGTGAAACGCCCCACCGAGAATTCCTGCTACGGGTTAGCTACCTTGAGATCTACAATGAGAAAATTAATGATTTACTGTCCCCGCCAGTGGTTGGCGGTATCGGACCGGGAGCAAGCCAGCCAGAAGAGATTAAGCTCCGTGAAGACAGCAAACGAGGCGTCTACGCTTCACCTCTGAGAGAGGAAATTGTGCAGAGTCCGACACAGTTGCTGCGGGTCATAGCTAGAGGCGATCACTCACGGAGGACCCGAAGTACTCAGTTCAATGCCCAGAGCTCTAGAAGCCACGCAGTCGTACAAATCGTAGTCGAAAGCAGAGAGCGTTCATCGTTAAGCGGAACCGCGGGAGAAATTAAACGAGCTCCTATGATGCCTGGAGGTGTCCGGGTTTCTACATTAAGCATGATAGATCTTGCCGGCTCAGAGAGGGCGGCAGACAACAAGGAACGCCGGACAGAGGGTGCCCACATCAACAAAAGTCTACTCACCCTGGGCACGGTCATCGCACGACTTTCCGGTCACAAAGACAACAACGGCAATCCAATGGACAAGGATGGAAAGCATTTACCGTACAGGGACAGCAAATTGACTCGGCTTCTGCAGCCAGCCTTGTCCGGGGATTCCCTGGTCAGTATTCTCTGCACGATACAGATTGGATCCACGGGTAGTGTAGCCGCCGCAAACGGCCATACTGGAGAAACTCTAAATACCCTGAAGTTTGCTGCAAGGGCAAAGAACAATATCGTAAGTCATGCAAAGAAGGCAGAGGAAGCCATAGGCACTGGGCCCGACGCCAGCAGAGGTCTACTGGAGCGATACCGTATGGAGATAGCGACCCTACGCAGTCAACTCGAGACGCAAAACACAATACAGGTTGAGAATGAGGAGAAAAAGTTGGAGAAAGAGGCCGAGCAGAGGCATGGAGAGCAGATGCTTGAGATGCAGCTTGCGAGGACAGCATTGAAGGAACGAATCGAACATCTCAATCGTTTAATATTGTCTTCCAAGTCAACCGGAGTCAACACGAACGGGAAACTGTCGTCCCTGAGCATGCACCCAAAATTGGAGTCTGCTTCCAGGTCGTTACGGTCATCAGCAAGCCATTCAACGCTTGGAGCAATGGATTCATCCAAGGCCAGAACTGTCTCGATAGGCTCAACGGTCACGATTAGTGGCCAAGCCAATAATGCGCAGTCACCGAGCTCCTCATTCGAGAACGAAGGCGAGGAAGAGGACTCGGCGGGCGAGTTTGGAGATGGCACCGCCACATCAAACGCACAGATTCGATCTCTCCAAGCAGACTTGACAGACAAAAACAGATACATCGCCACCTTGGAGAAGCGGCTGCTCCAAGCTCGACGATCAAGCCAACCGAGAACGTCATTGGCGCTTTCGCCCATGTCCCCAAAAATGTCTAGCATTCTAGGGGAAGATGCCAGTGCGACGAATCTACTGCAGGAAAAGGATGTAGAAATTGCCGAGCTCCAGGCAAAACTCGACGACAAGGACCGCATGCTACAAGCTCTCCGATCTGCAGCCCGCAAACGTGATGTTGCAGACTTTTCACCGGATTCAAGGACAAGCACCCCGCTTGCGATCCGAGTGGAAAGCAAGCATCAGCCGCACTGCAGTAACGGTAGTGTAGGCCCCTTTTCGATTCCCGTCAGTCCGGTCCAATTACTCTCGCCGCCAAAAGACAAGGATGGGGTGAGGCGCGGCACAGACGAGGTGCAGAAGATGATCGACGAGATGATCCAGGGTCGCGTGGAGAGCGGGCAGCTGATCAAGAACTCCAAGGGAGTCGTCAGAGTGGCGTCGGAGAGGAAGAAAGAAAGCCTGTACGGGGTGCCCCGGATCGGAGCGCTCGCGGCAACACTCCGCCGGACGTCGACGCTGTCGGAAGCGGAACCGCCACCATCATGAGAGATGGTATCAAGGTTTCGGGAGTCGTACATTGTAGACACTACCTATCCACCTGGCGCTTTTTCAGACACCCTGAGCGTTGACTACCCTACGATACCCCGAGAGCTCTACGGGCTGTATTTCTACGGCGTCTTGTGGAAAAGTGTTGCTCGTGCGATTTAGCGTCACTCCCAACGTCTTCAGGAATATATCCACAACACCGTTGATCTGCCATGGATAAAGGGAGTCGGCTTTGCTGAGCAGTTTGGTGGTCATGCGCCCCTTCGAGTCGGGTGTTGTCTCATCAATCCCAAGAACAATGGCAGACAGATGAACATTCGGACCTGCTTGCGCTCCACTGAATGCAAGGATAGCGTTAAGCCTGTAAAAGGTCACTTGTTGCGCGTCTGTGATCGGGGACGCATCTTCGTCCTCTTGCTCATCTTCAAGCGCCTGCAGAATATTTTAGTCAGCGTCAATCTCGGGTGAAAATAGATTCTTTGAAGTGACTCAGAGACTCACATCGATCGCTTCCTCAATCTGCATCATCACTGAATCAATATTCTGAGTAGTCCTTTTGATGCTTTGACATCGTATTTGATCAACATCTCGATGATAAATTCACGTCGTTGTTCCCAATTGAGAATATCGAAACCATCATGCTCCATCAGCATTCAAGTCTTCTGTTCCACGCTGTTATATGTTCTTCTCGAACCTGAACATTCTGACTCGACTGTAGAATTCTGTGTGCGACCAAAGACGAGCCGCAATCGCTGTAAGAATTTTGTTCAATTCAAAGCATCGTTCTTCCACAATCGTTGTTGACTCTTTCTTCGCGCCTTTAGACCCTTGCTTTCAATGCGAGCTTCGCTGAGACCCGGTCTTTGAACGGGTTTGAAGAGGATTTCTCGTTGCTCTTGAGTCATGTTGATGTTGATCTTGACGACGTCGTTCATCTCAGCATATGTCTTATCGGCAAATTCGGGAACCCATTATCGAATTGCTGATTTTTGCTAATGTGGCCCCGGGCTGGCTCCGGGCTGATAGGAAGTCACATTACTCGTAGTACCTTTATATTTTTGAATGCGATCGATAAATGTGCATTGTCTAAGCTTCGCCTATCTATATGTTCATCACCCTACTCACCACCCTGCATGCTCACCACCCTATATGTTCATCACCCTACTTACCTACCTACATGGCTTCCTCCATGGCTCCCTTCATGACTCCCTACTAAGCACCCTACATTGGTAGTCAACAATTCGTTTAGATAGATGGTTAGATGACTAGTTAGATAAGCTCAGAAGGTATAGTAGTAGTAGATAAGTCTATGTACAGGTAGGGTAAAAGGTAGAAGATAGGCTAAATTCGTGAAGGGTAGGTCGTATGTTGCTCGTCGTGCGAAAGAAAAGATAGATTGTAGGTTATAAGAAAAACCCTGCTCGGGAAGCTCCCTTTCAAACAGTAGGTAGATCTTCGAAGGAACGATGTTCCGATAGATTCTAGGGATGCGCAGCTTTATCCCACGACAATATGAACTCGAAGTGTTTTCTGAATTGATTTCAGCATTCAACGATGCTTGATCTATTCGTCAGGAAAAAGTGAGGTCTGTAACCGAGATTTCAGAGGCTAGACTGAGTATTGAAGTGAGGTTTCTCATCTCTTGTTGAGACGCGAAATGTCAGAGATGTATGGCGAGCGCGGTACAAAGTACGAAGAAAACAGAAGATGTGATGAGTTGCAGAACAAGTCGAGATAACGAGAACGAAGAAATGTTATGCAGAATGTAAATGAACAAGTGAGATTAAACTCGCATAATGTATAATGTAGCTTGGCAAGTGAGATTAGACTCGCGTGAATGAAACTGGTGCAACTCAGCCTCAGCCTTGCAAGTGAGGTTAGGCTCGCACGGCTCGGTGGATTGTAACTGAGCAAGGTGAGTCTTTGAAGGATGTAAACGTGGCAAGTGACCATCGAGGTGGGACCCGACAGATGTCAAGCCGTCAGTGAGGTCGAACCCAGAGGATGTAAGAAGCAATGTGGGTAATCCAAGATGTTCGGAGTCGGTGATGGGTGTCGGCGTGGTCGAGGGGTCTCAGAAGAATTACCTAAGCACGTGATAACGCAGCTATGACATCAGCCAGGGGGGGGACCCATTCTGAAACATCGGTCGCAAGGATGATCTTCCGGCATTGGCGACGCAGGGTCCTGTTAGGCTGTCGGGAGGATTCTCCGTTAGAAATCGGTAGGGGTGGAAGTGATTCAATCAATCACACCTCTCCGCATACGTGAGATGACCAACGTCAAACATCACGCGGTCACAGCCAGTAAGGAGGGGGGGGCATTGTTGCAAGCAGACCTGAGGTACCTAGGGTACATTACTTGTAAGTACCTAGTGTAAGCATTTCTATTTCTGACGCTACTGTATTAGGAGTGAAGATGAGCAGGCCCGAAGTCTCTTGAAGACTGCACATTCTGCTTTCTTGAGCTGATTGATCTTCATCAAACAACAATCACTCTCTTGACTCCTTGAGGCTGTCGTTCATCTTCATGCTGCAAATCTTTGATTGATTGCACTGTATCGCTACTTCTTCCACCTCTGCTAATCGTCAAACCTGCTGTGCTCGTGGTTCTCTCCCGTTCGTTCGTCGCGTTTTGCTTCCGCATGACACCGCTCCCCCAGCCGAACCAAGTAGGCCTACCGCTGTACCACTGGACAGTTGATGTTTTAAAGCTGAAGAAGCCAGCCTAACGTCAGCATCAACAGCCTCGCGGCACTTCACAGTAAGTAAGGACTCGCAACGTCAGTCTCATCGCCAAACCAGCGTCTAGGGTATGGGTTGACAATTTCAACATTGGTTCACCAGCTAGCTTCACTACCGTGAATGTCTGCAAAGTGCGTTGCATCTCGTTTCCATTGGAGCGGACAGACGGGGTCTGATATCATTTCTGAACATCCACCATGATCCAATCTCGCCGAGTCAGGCCTACAACAGCCCTGCGACGAACGCAGTCGTCCACTACTCCAACGAAACCGTCGTTCAAATCAGAAGGGGTTGACTTTGCCAGAAAGTATGGTTTCCGCCAATTACTTGATTCTCCATTACCCTCGCCAGCTCTGCCTTCATTAACCCCGCGACATGGCAAGACGCCACCCCCACATCGGGTCCGACATGCTCTGCGTGTGCTCTTGCGGCTGGGTACATGGCTATGTGGAGTGAGCTTGGTATATTGGATTGCTTCTACTGTTTTGGGCAGTTCGGAGCTACCAGCGGCCGTTAGCTACGTTTCTTCCAATGGGCGAACATACGAATTTGCCGCGGATGACTCGATATCATTCGAAGCTACGCCCGTAGTCGTGACAGACAGAAGAGGCAAGGCAAGATGGACGGTCTCGATACCTCCAAGCCTAGACTTTCCCCTCAGACCGGGTGATTATGCCAATATCTGCCAACGGGCAGGCAAAGTCTCGGAGCGTCTGCGGGGAGTTAAAGGCGGTCCAGCTTCAACAGAAGGCTCGGTTGTTTATGATCACAACGATCCAACATTCATGGACATTCAGGAGGCCGAACAGGATGGGCTTCTTCCAGCAGCAAGCGAGAATGCAGCTGGGCCAAGCCGAAGACCTGTAGCTCTGGAGGTAGAGAAGAGATTGAAGGATGAGAATCAAATGTCCCTACAGCATGAAAGCAGGAATGGCATCTGTGAGAGAAGCCTCACATATGTCATGGAGACCGTCGATGCCGGTCTTGGGAAGACGTTGATGGGGTTGTGGATGTCCTACGGCTTGGCCAAGGAAGAGGGTCGAGCTTTCTTTATCGACGATACCAATTGGTATTTACAATGTTCGGATGCGAGTCTCTATGTGACTAATTGGTCTATAGGGCATATGGCAAATATACAACCTTCTTCCAATCACCTCCGCTCCCCTCTTGCCACCCACCACCACCATCTCACCGTCTTCCCTGCCCACATCAAGCCCGCCATCTCGTTCTCTCCACCTCCACCGTACCGTGGACCTTTGGTCGTGCTTTTAATGCCAAGTATCAAGACATCCGCAAACCAGACCCATTTCGCCAACAGGACATCTTCTCTCTCCTCCGCGCCGGCCACGACGCCCTTTTCCATCTCGCTCACTCCGGCGCCGACTTTGTCTCCTCGCGCATATCTGAACTCGACTCCTATGTACACTCCGAAGGTGGCATCACCGTCGGCCTTCACATCCGCCACGGTGACCGCCACCCTTGGGAGTTCCAATACAAGGAATCGTACATCCCACCCTCCAACTACCTAGATGCCGCTCGCGCAATGATCTCTTCCCACTTCAGGAACACCACCACCGCCGACAACCCATCCCCCTCAAGAGCAGAGCTAGCCTCCAGAATCCTCCTCGCCTCCGACGACCCCGACGTCTACGAATCCGCTGATTTTCCCCCAACCATCATCAACCGTGCCCAATCCCAAATCCTCCTCGCCAGCAAAACGACCCTCGACGCCTCTTCCCCCAAACCCCCTCCCTCCGAAGACGGCTTCACCAAATTCATAGATACCAACGTCGGCTGGGAAGGTGGCTTTTTCGCCAGTGTATTCTGGGGTCTCGGAAACGCTGCTAAGTCATCCTCCTCACTGACGGTCGCAGAGGAGTCTCAGACGAGGAAGCAACCGAGTAAAGAGACGATGGCCCTGAGGGAGTTGGTCGCGAGGGCGTATCTGTTGGATCTCAAGATCCTCGGTGGAAGCGACAGGGTGGTCTGCACGGTCAGCAGTGTCGGGTGCAGACTCCTGGCCGTAATGATGGGGTGGGAGAGGGCGGTAGTGGGGCAGGAGTGGAAGAATGTTGATGGAAGTTTTGGCTGGGTCGGGTTCGAGGAATGAGTAATTGGAGTTTGAGGGCGTCCATCGCTGTGATGGAATCCACAGCCACAGCAGCGTCGCTACCCTTCAGGATCTCACGGTCTCACCGACCAGAGGACTTGTTCTTTTTTGGAGCATTTCAGCGAGCATTCCTGGCGCCTTGTTTATCTAGATACCCGCTATACCCTCGCTATTTCTTTTCCCATATACTCACACACGCTCTCTACAACTATCTAACTCTCTATCACTGTCTCGCATTCGCGGCATGCACAGCTCTGGTAGCTTTTTATCACACCTAAATCCTGTGCGTGGACGAAAACAAGCGGTCGAAGAAAGTAAAAAGGATCAGAAATCAAAACACTAACTTTAATTTACAACGTACTAGGCACCATACACTTTGAATAATTCGAACTGTTGTTTATATGAGATCCTGTGACCAACCAGACAAAGTTGTAGTAAAGGTAAAGCTACTGGACAACGTTGCACACCTTGCAGGCCGTCGGCGCTTAGGCGTGGAGGCATGACAGATACTCGGCGGCTACGAATCGCTCGTCACTGATGCGTTGCTGTATGCCGCAGAAGGAGACCTTATAGATTTCAGATACAATTAATCAATCTTGACAGAATCACTGATTGGAGCAACAAACTTTCTATCTTGCACTATGTGGCTTGACCGTGCCTTATGCTAAATACATCCGGGGCCCTCAAGAACCGGAGATCATACCAGTTCTGACGGCGACTAATTAATCTATCCATACTTAGGTATCTCGCTACAGGCCGACGTTGGTGGCTAATCCGACCTTTTCTGCGGCCTGCATTGCGGCCGTCAAATTCGAGATTACAAGATGAGCTCAGGCGGGCGTTCTGGCAAGCCGGAGGAGGAGTTGTTTCTGCAACGGCCCTCAAACTCGGACTCCCCTACTATCGAGCCTTTACGGATCAACAAACGAGAGTCGAAGTCACCGGAACCCAGACTTGCGCAATCCGCTGCATTTCCCCTTCCTCCCGGCGCATTGAGCTCACCAGCTCCATTGCCTTACCCCGATGACCGCCCACGAATACAACAACGTACGACGAACGGGCGTGGGCCGCAAGCAGCACCTGTGAATCGAACAACGACGCCTGAGCAAGGCAGGGCCTCGCCAGTGTATCACTCACCTCCGCGCTTCGGCTCAGCCGACAACGGCAGATCTAATATACCAGATTACCCATCTGCGTTGAGACCTCGAGATGGACGTGAGGGGCAGCCAGCCTCGAGGCTGGCGGAGAGGAGGGCAAACGTACCAAAACCATTGCCTGACTCGCCAGGCCCAGAAGCACCTGACAAGGAGGGGCTATTTCAGAGAATGCCGCAACGAGAAGGGGCACCAGCGCAAGGGGACACGCGGAAACCGTCCCAAACGGATTCCAACCCTTATCCAGATTACTACCAGCAGTACTGGCCTCCACCAGAGGAAGCCTCAGCTAGTGGGCCCGCGCCATCAACCGGTCTCAATGTTCCAATTCCAGGATCGGTGAATCGACTGAGCTCGTCAGCTTCAACTTCGACCACAAGAGCGCAGCGCGGGTCTCCGCCGCCGCCAGAGACGCCAATTGCGGCCCCTGGAGAGCTGCCAGGAGGAGGCATCGAAGCACGATATGCAGCGGCAGGCATTGCAGGCACATCAACGTTGACTAGCCTTCAAGCTCAGAACGCTGCCGCTGCACAGAGGGCTGGTCAATACTTTTCACCTCCTGGTGGCGGGGCGCAGATGTCCGGAGCGCAGCAGCAACAGGAGCCGCAACAAAGGCCTTGGACACCTACCGAGCAACCCGGAAGCCAGCCACACGGCCCTCCCACTGTCTATCAAGGCCCGGGGCAGGCATCGAGTCCACCACCGATGCAAGCACCTACACCTCAGGGCCGTGTAAGCTCACCTTCGAGTCAGCCTGGAAGAGGTTCTGCACCGACTGCTTTAGAACAAGACTTTCAGCGGATGCACGTATCAGCGTCCCCTCCCCCAGCATATTCTCCGTCCGGCTCTGCAGCAGCCACCGCGTATAACAACCAGAATGAGAAGGCTAGCCATGGGCCAGACGCTGCTCCAAGAAATGGTTCTGTGGGTGCTGCAACGGCTGCTGGAGTAGGGATATCAGTTGACCAACACAACCAGGGTCATCCGGCATTTGCGAACGACGCAAGACAGCAGAGTCAAAGTGGGACATCCCAGCACGTTGCACAGCCGATTACTCAAGCAGCTACCCAGGCAGCCAAACCATCCCCTGCACCTCTAGGCCCTGGTCCAGCATCACCACCGCCGCTTCCAGAGGGCTGGATTGCCCATCTCGATCCGAACTCCGGACAGTATTACTATATCCATTTACCCACCCAATCCACGCAATGGGAGTTCCCCAAAGGGCCAACGCCATTGAATCTCAACGAGCCCCTATCCCCAACTCTTAGTACATATGGTGGGAACCCGCTGGCTTCTCCCGGGTTAAGTGCATTCAGTGGGAAGCCTTTAGCATCCCCCGGCTTCCAGCCATCTACGCCCGGATACCCTGAAAGTATCATGAGTATGCAGTCTTCCACGCCAACAGTCGCGGGCTTTTCAGGTCCACCGCCGAGCAGTGGTGTAGACATGTACAAGATTGCACCAACGAATGGAGTCTACTTCGGTCCATATCTCCGGTACACTAATATGGATTTGGAGAGGGGAATATGGTTGGGGTCCATTTTGCTAGTCACAGATGCCCCCCAGCCTCCGACTATTCATATCCATCAAAGCGTTGACCTCTCCCCCAATCCGCGCCAGTTGAAGGCTAGCCCTATTTCCCAACACCAGCGATGGACTTTCTACCGATACGATATTGATCTGCAGATGGATGCCGAGCTTAGTGCCAAGTGGACTTATGCCATCACTTCTCACCTTGGCTGCACGAGATACGAGTTCCTTGTCGCTGGCCGTACCGAGACAAATTGGCGCTTCATTGCTACCTCTGGAAACGACTTTTCTCTGAACGTAAATGCAAACCAACGAGCAGCCCTTGGCGGCATTGGCTATATGTGGAAAGATATTATGCAGAAGCATGTAGAATGCGGAGGGTTTCACACGCAACTGGGACTTGGTGATCAGATATATGCAGACAGAATATGGAAAGAGATACCTTTGTTGAAGCAATGGCTTGCAATGAGCGGCAAGGAAAATCGAAAGAATACCGCATGGACTCCTAAGCATGAAGAAGACGTTTCACACGCATATTTCCATTACTATACCAGTCATTTCGACCAGCCATATCTACGGGAGGCGTTTGCACAGATTCCCCATGTTTTGCAGATTGATGATCATGATATGTAAGTGCAGCATATCCCGTGAGCGATTGTTGGGAGCTAGACTAATGGTTTTCATCCAGCTTTGACGGCTTCGGATCGTATCCTGAATATATGCAATTTTCCAATATGTTTAAGAACATCGGTCGTATTGGTATAGAGATGTATTTACTATTCCAACATCACACTACTCTCGAGATTCTCCGGAACGTCAGCACAGATACAGACATATTCACCATCACAGGTACTGGTTGGCATTTCGTCAAATATCTTGGCCCAGCAGTAGTGGTAGTAGGTCCCGACTGCCGCTCTGAGAGAAATCCTCATCAGGTCATGGCCGGCCCAACCTACCAAGGCCTCTTCCCCAAAGTCGCTATGCTTCCCCAAAGCGTGCAGCACTGTATTTGGATGATAGCCGTGCCACTTATCTATCCGAGATTGGAAGCAGCTGAGCAAATCGCTCACACGGTCGCCACTGGGAAGAAGGCCGTAACAGGAGCTTACAACGTTTTAGGCAAAGTAACAAGCTCTGTCGCTGGTGTCGTCGGCGCCAAAGCCGTCGTTGGCTCCGGGTTCGATAGCGTAAAGAAAGCCGTTGGCAAATCAGGACTCATGGGTGGGATCCTCAGCCCCTTTGGTGACATTGACATGCTCGACGAGCTCCGCGACCAATGGACGCACGAGTCAAAGGTACATCATCTCCCCATTTCTTGCCCCCTGCCCATCCCACATCCCAACTAAACACCGCCCAGGACCTCGAACGCACCTACCTCATCCGCACCCTCCAAGGTATCTCCCACCAAAAGTCCCTCCGCATGACCTTCCTCTCCGGCGCCGTCGACTGCTGCGGCGCCGGCCTCGTCCACGACCCCGCCAAACCCTCCGACCACAAAACAATGTACCAGCTCATCTCCTCCTCCGTCGTCAACCCCCCGCCCCCCTCCTACATCCTCAAAATGCTCCAGTCCTCCAACAACGCCAACAAACCGCTGTATGTCCCCATGAACGGCCACCGCACCAACAACCAGCCCAGCGATACCAAGGAGGACATGATGGAGATTTTCATCGCCGAGCCCGACGGCAGGCCGAGGGAGGGCAAGAAGTTGATGGGCCGCAGGAATTATGTCGCGGTTGTCGCCTATGATCCCGAGATTGTGGGCGGCACGTTCGGCAGGACCGATATGGGGACTGGCGGGGGCAAGCTGAGTTTAGCGTGCGATTTCATGGTGCAGGCCGAGGGGGGGCTGGGGGTCAGTAAGTATGGGCCGGTGATTGTGCCGAGTTTGGAGTTTGGGCGGTGATTTTTTTGGGGGGGGGGGGGCGTCCTTTGTCTGGGGATTCCTTTTTTTTTTTTTTTTTTTTTTTTGGGGGATGTGTGTTTTAGGGCTTGGTTAAATATGGGGTTTTGCGAGCGCAGGGAGGGGGGGTTAGGTTCTGTGGCCGGTTGTGGGTGTGATTACTGTATGATGGGGGTAGAAAGAAGCTAGGTATTCCGTACAAAATTTTTGTACAAACCCGGGCCCATTCTCGATGGTCTGCTATAAATAAATCCGCCATATCGCAAAGCGTTTTTATAAAACAAATATTAAAACCCAACCCAACCCACCCATTCCCATTCATTCCACAATCTCCAACTCGCCCTTCCGGTCGCGGGCAAAAACATCCTTCCACTCCTCCCATATCCGCTCCAACTCCTTCACGTACAGCTCGTGGATCTCATCCATGTAGCTCTCGTCCGGCTTCCCCCCACTCTGCTGCACCACCTTGACCGGCTTGCCCACCACCACGTTCAGCGGCCGCCGGTACGGCATCATGCCCACGTCGTAGTTGAACACCCCTCGGGCGTGGAAGAGCGGGATCGTGAACCCCAGCAGCTTCTTGACCACGAGCTGCGCTTTGTGCACCAAGGGGTGCTGGTCCGGCTGCACCTGGTCGTACAGGTCGTTTTCGCCAAACGCGAGGATGGGGACGAGATCGGCGCCCGTGCGGATGGCGAGCTTGACGAAGCCTTTGCGGCGCTTGAGCACGAGGCGGAGGCGGTGCGGCTGGGCGTCGAGGCTCTCGCGGGCACCGCCGACGACGATCGTGATGGCGCGGCCCATGCCTTCGTTGTTGGGGCCGCCGCGCGAGAGGATGTTTTCGCAGCTCTCACGCGAGACGGAGGCGAGGCCGAGGGCGAGGGCGTAGTCGCGGTAGAGGGGGACGCGGAAGTTGGCGTCGAGGGTTAGGAGGGTGTTGGTGATGCCGGGGAAGAGCTGGGAGAAGCCGAGAGCTTCGGTGCCGAATGCGGCGAAGGCGCCGTGCGAGATTATGCCGTGGGGGTGGTAGCCGAAGATGTATTTGCGGGTGGGGGGGAGAGGGGCGGAGCGATATAGGCGGGCGGGGAAGTAGGTTGCGAATAAGGACCAGATTGGGAGCGAGCGGAGGAATGGGGAGCGGTGGGAGAGTTGGCCCGAGGAGTGGGCTTGGGAGAAGAGGACGTAGAGGAGGTAGGGGACGAGGAGAGGCCAGGTGATGGGGATTGCGCAGAGGAAGAAGAAGATTGTGAGGAGGAGCGCGATGCAGAGGGTATGGCCCAGAACAATGAGGGTCTGGAGGCGGCGTTGGAAGGGGACGGAGAGGGGCGCGAAGTGGATACTGTGAGGGCAACGGGGTTAGTGGGGATGGCGGAGAGGAAGGGGGAGAATGGGCATACTGGCTCCTTTCCCAGCCTTTTCCGGCTTTCCTTCCGCTGACGAGCTCAGAGGGCTGCCTTCCGTGGTGGGAGATATGGTTTCGCTTCTCGTGGTCGTATGGGAGCTTGACACTCGTCAAGTGCTCGCCGTCCTTGTCCTGGAACCTCTCGATAATGACTCTGGAGCCTTCCTTCTCCTTTGATTTGCCATTCATTCGCAATGAACTACTTTTCTTGTGCACCTTTTTCGCCGGGCTTCTTGGGGCGTCATCCTCGCCCTGGCCGATATATTGAGTTGGTGCGGTTTGCTCTGTCTTCGGGTCTGTGTGTAGATTCTCTTCGGCTGCATCAAGATATGATTTTTGCGGTAGATGATTCGCCTCGCGCTCTTCTGGTAATGAAGGTTCCGGGTTCAATGGCGCATAGGTAGCCATGGTGTAGACACGGCGGTCGAGGCCAATTGAAGTACAGGGTCGACTATAAGACCTCGCTACATTGAATGGTTTGCGGCGAATCCATTCGTATTGAGTTATCTCATATGTACATTGAGAACAAGTGTAGCAATTGTAAGGTACTTTAGCCGCAAGAATTCGAGGGTGGAAATCCAGGGAAGCTGTCTCGCGGGATGACGCCTGCTGCAAGGATCGTAGGGCTGAGGGACAGGGTCATTTCTGACCTCCTTCTATTCGGATATTGAGCATTCGTCCGATTTCATACTACACAACGTACATTATCCTTATATGTGCTGCAGGGTATCATTGATGTGGGCTATAGGAGCCGTCCTCAGGCAATAGATATCGCTTAGTCAGGGTTGTCGACTGGATCCGTGCAAAACGCAGGATCCCCGAATGATTTGCTTCACTGCACATTGCGTGTAGAGCCAAACTTTACTTCACAAATCTCGTCGCCTTGGATCTCTATCCATATATCTGTCTTTTCCTTTTGTGTCCGGGCTTGTCTCTGACTGTGGCCGCACGGCGCCGTCATGCCTCTTAATTTCTCAGCCGCGCATTCGTCACGTATAACGAAGAGACAAACAGCAAATAACACACTGCTAAGGCGCTCCTCGTCGTCACCTCTGATTAGATTCAACCAACGGAAGCCCATTCAGCGTTCTCTATCCAAGATAGAGAACGCGTATGAGGATGGAGATGAGGACTTCTTTGAGGATCGCCTTGACGACGTAGGTCTTGTCGCCTCACTAGCCACCAACCTTTCCTTGCGAGACGTGGCACAAATAGTACATCATGTACGTACGCACATGTTTGATACTATGCCAGAAAGAGGTGGTTTTAATAGCACACGAATAGCAGAGATACTAAATTTCAGAAAGTCTCTTCCTCCCACTGTCACTGTCACCCACGTACATGCCATGATGAAGTCACCGACTGCCACGGAAAGAGAGATTGCAGAATTAGCAAAGGCTGGAATAATAAGAAAAATAGTGGTTCCCGGACGGGGAACTGGTGGGTCCAGTATGAGTGAAGGTCTAGTGCTTTTCGACGATATAGAACACATGATAAAAGGAGTAGAAAATCTAGATGAGACCCTTATAGGTAGGTTTTTGAGTCAGCTAGGGTTACCAGCGTTGACAATGTCCAGATAAATTCCTGGACTGTCTTCAAGCGAAGCCCCTAGCTCTGACTCTCTCGCGTAGTGACTTTACAGCCACTGAAGCTGCATCATTGATGCGTGCTGGCTTTCTGACATCAGCATCCCAGTCTCTTGCTATGGGAAGTGTGTTTGCCCGCCCCGACGCTGCGTTGTCAGGATCAATGACTTCTCTCGCCAGTATTTCTCGGGCTGCTTCTGGATCCATGGCAGCTGTCGGCGGAGAAGGTGCCATTCATGCTGCAGGGGGTAGTGGAAAAGGTACAGGTATTCGTCGTAGTAGCTCGCAGCAGGACATTGAACCAAGGGAAGATCCCCATAAGGTTCCTGAGTATGGAGAAAAGCTTCAAGTGGCACTGCCAAATACAGGCCCCTATCTTCGACTTTTAGCTGCAGCTCGTTCTCATTTCATGTCTTTGCTTCTGAAGTCTAAATACAGAGAGATGCCGTTGTACCTTCTCCATGAACGCTGGGATGGCGGTATATCGAGTGACGATCCAGCTGCAAAGGCCAAGAAATATAGGGGAGAATTTTCGGGCATTCTACCCAGCAGGACCCGCAAGTGGAAGCAATTCCAAGGGCTAGGATTCGATTGGATACTGGCTGAATGTCTTGGAGCTGGTTTATTGGAAGTGTTTGAGACAGGTAGTGTTGGCCGTGCTGTTCGAGCTGTGTGATTGCCGGATTTAAGGAGCTAACTGGCTTTGACGGTTGCTGACGCTCCTTGTCTACTTGGCTAGACTCTGACACCCTCAACGGGCTACGACCAGGGCTTGTTTACCATCCTCCCCCTACGATACTCTCCATCCGACTGCTTATACTTTATCCATCTTGTACTTGTATGAGGAAACTCGCACGGCTCACAGACCATCAACGTACCATTTCTTTCCATTAGAAGTTTTGGCAAAATAAGCCTATATCACTTACGTCGCACAAAATATTAATCCAAACATATTCAGGATGGAAAACACTGATACGGACAACTGGTCACAGACTTTTAAGCGTCAGCTTGAAGATGCTAGCGAACCAACAGCTTCCAAGATACTGCCTTGGAAATCAAACGCTGACCTTGAACATAACGCCTATGCATTGAGTGTTCTAGCTTCCACAGCAGGATCTCAGCAGCAGATTTCGACCCAAGCCATCCCAACCCTCTACAAACCAAAATATCACCTAGATCCGACACTCGATTCTTCTGGGAACATTGATGGACCATTTTATGGACATGATGGAGCCGATAAGACGATCTACCATGTTAAACCGGAGGACTACGACACAGATTCAACACTTTCGGACATCAGTGACTCTGCCTTTGTGGAATTTGACATTGAGGCGCTTGAGCTAGAGGACAAAATTTCATCAAAGAAGCGCAAGAGACCCAACGGCAAGACTACGAAGTCTAGAAAGAATCTCAGGAAGGACGTATCAGAGGCATCTTCTGCGGAGCACGTTCGGGGCCACCAGGAGATCTTTGTCGATAGGTTCGGCAACCCAATTTCTATATTCACTACTGGTCATCCTTTTCAACAAAAGAAACCCGCTAGCTTTGCCACTTTGAACGATCTTCTCCATATTGGCGAACTAACGAACACCATTTATGAATGGTGGGGAGTGTCCCAATTCAAGTCGAGTGGAGTAACCGAAGGGAGTGTCAATCGGCTAGCAAGACGCTGTGTTGTCCCACCAGATCCATCGCTCCTGCGTGTGTGTAAAAAGTTCCGCCGCGAGGCTACAATCAAATACTACCGCGATAAGATATCAACATGCGAAGGGATGTACTTCGAGGACACCAAAGCCCTCTACGACTTTCTGACAAGCTCCTCCAAGGAGGAAGTGCAAGGACTTACCGCCGCATGGGTCAACTATGATGCCAACGTTGTTGAGTTCAATGACTGCGCCGAGACTTACAACCACGAATCCCGCGCCCAATTCAGATATCTCAATGGCGCCAACATCATCTGTCGCTATTACCAGATCGACCTCGGCCCTCGCTATGCCTTCGACGCCTTTGAGCTCCTACGGCTCAAATGCCCTAACCTCGACACCCTCGTCATCGCTCGCTCGCTGTCCGGTGCCGCTCTCAGTTTATCCTATCCAGGCATATGGGCGCTACGCGGCCTAAGGCGGCTTAAGCGATTCCGGTTCGAGGGCATACAAGTCCAGTACGGAGACCTGACTCGAATAGTCCGGAAGGAGGTGATGCGCAAGAAGGATCGGAAGCAGGGGGAGGAGAACACTTGGGAGGCGTCGAGGTTGAGGAGGCGGGATAGCGAGCGGCAGAGGGGGATGATTGGGCAGCCGGTTTTTAAGCAGGGGGTGCCGTCGCTGTTTCGCTGGGTGCCGACATAGGGTTGGCGGGGGCTGTATTGTTTCTTGGTCTGTGAGAGGGATATGAGCTTTTCCACGTCAATATCAGGGGCGCAGTTCGTTTTCTTTTTCTTATGTAGCAATGTACCTCACCATGAAGGCAGACTCACCAGTCGGCGAACTAGTCAAACGTTCTTTTTTTATTTTAATTAGCACCTGGTTTTTCCAAGTATCTTTTACTTGTTGAGATCATATGCCCGCCCATGAAGTCCTTCGTGAAAGTGACGCATGAGTTTTCCATGTAGAGCATCGACACATTGCCATCTTTTTTTCGTCTACCAACAATGTGCCTGACCATAAGAGCAATTTCACTAGTCACTCAATTTCTTAGATGATCTATTGTTTTATTCACTAAACATATGAGTATTTTGATGTAAGTCTTTAACCCTTGAGAAAAGCGTGTCTGCTTTTGAGACTTTTGTTAAGATTAACATGAGAGTTTTTATAAAAAGACGTTCGTGAATTAAGATCAGTTTGTTAGTTCTTTAAATACTACTTTAATCAAAATATAACGTTTGATTTTTCTTTAATTCACATTTACACTGGAAAAAGCTCGGCTCAAAAACACATATACTATTCTATATTGACACTGTTCATCACCAAAATCGGCAGGACCGCAACACTAGAATATTTGAAAAATACTCGAATTGCGACCAGGAAATGGCTTTTAGGAACGGAAGACTAATGGAAAAGGGGAAAGGGAAAAGGGGAACGGACGTACTTTTGAGGATGTTGAAATTTCGCGCTCGTATGCGCATTCTATCGGTGTGACCGCTCAATGGGAAGATATAAAGCATCGATTTCGGCTAAATTACATGTAATTTAGCATACACACAGCGTCTAGATAGTGCCATAGCCATAGGCTGCATGCACTCAATGAAGAAATTAAAAAATTAAAGTAAATCACATTTACACTTGATTCAAGAATACGTTTACTTACTCGTACTCTCGAGTCGGTTTTTAGTTTTCGATCATATTATAGGCGCTTTTCTGAATTACTGTGATAATTACTGAGCACAATATCACAGACTGTAAGAGGTTTGTTATTAGATCGATTTTAGACGCCGAGCTGATATTTACGCCATCAAGTAGCAATTTCAACTAAAATCCAATCAATCTTTCGATGATCTTCACCCTTTCCACACGACTTTCAGCGACCGTGACTCGAGGATATGACAAGCCACGATTTGCATATCCTTTGTTGATGTTTGACAACCTCTTATCGCAAGGTTATCTACAACTGAAGTATGGCCTCGTCAAATACCAGATCTAGCCCATTGAAACATAATGAGATAGATGGTAGGGTACCCAAGTATTGATCAACCGTCGCTAATTTCATGTTGCTTGCTTCCGGCAAGCCACAAGGGGAACGGCCCCAGCTGAAAGTCTCCGTGATGTGTGCAGCCGCACTAGCTGCGATGGGTTCTTCAGCCAGCCTTCGACCAGCCCTCAACCAGCTACGGAGTACAAAGGGATGCAACTCGATTGAGCAGTGCTGTGATATTGACGCCTCTATCGTGACGGCTTCTGTCTCTCCGGCTTTTCCTGATCCGGGACCTGGCTTCCCTCGGGATGGCTGGACATGACAGCTGCAACTCGTGCCCGCCAGTGCAGCTATAATTCTATTCACTGGATGACATGTCTTGCCTAGTCCTATTTAATGGGTACCACTTGGCTATGGAAAAAGCTTAGATGGATGAAATCTGACCTTCACTTCCCAAAGGAGCAATCTTGGACCAATTATGACGCCCGGGCGTGAACCCACTGGTTGCGCACAGCGTCGACTGTGTGATAGGCACTTTGCTCAAATTCCGTCTGAGGCGTCATGAAGTGTTGCGGTGGTGCATTGTGGATGCTCTTAAGAAGGGTTGGAGAGATCTAGGCCTGCTGCTGTGTCTGGTAGTGCACCATGTTGACTGCGACTTATCAACCGAGCCTTCTCCTGTTTTAACAATTTTGATGCTCAATTTGCATGCTACTTCTTGTTATCGAACGCAACGCACATGCTGTTGTAATATCTTCACTATCTGGTGTAGCATGCTAGGTCTCGGTGGTAATCCGTTAAGTACGTGATTGTTTCCACCACCTTCGCGTCTACTCCCTGGCCTGACATTCCTCGCAGCAAGAACATCATCCGACAGCCCTCCAAGCGATCCCACGAATCACACTACATCGAACGGTAGGTTTAATCACTCTATGGCCGACAGAACCGCCGCGGTCAATGGCAACCACGAGGTGGAGAAACCCTCCAAGAAGACCACCCAGCCTACCGTAGACCAGTCATACATGCCTAAGAAAGGCTATGGCCTGACTAACGGAACGAGTGGCCATACAGAGAGACAAAGCCACTTCCGGACTACTCATCGTAGGGCATCTCTTGTGAGACGTTGGACTGAGCTGTTTGCTGATCCAAACCCTTCTTCTAGACCCAGAGCGCCTTAAAAGCATCATGTCCTTCTCCAGTGATCAACAAGTGACCATTCTGAAAGAAACGGTCTTATCCACGTGCTCAAGACTTATCACAGATTTCGATAACGTGGACGAGTCCTTCATTCATGATATGAGCATAGAACTCTTTCTTGACTACGTCCAGCGCCAGCGCCTTACATATATGCCCCATAGAGGTAGCCACTGGGACAAGGTCCTCAAATGGGCGGAGTATTTTGCGCTTCAGATATCAGGCTATGCGCAAACCGTAGAGGCCTTTGTGCCAGACTCCAAAATCGCTGCAAGACTGATCTGGACAGCCTGTCGTGCCTTGCTCGAGGTACTTTCCTGCTTGCGGAACGTAAACTCCTACTAAATTTGCAATAGCTTGGTCAAGACAATGCCCACGCTCTTGAGGTGGCCTTCGGCGTCTTCTATCAGCTGGGGCTGTCCATTTCACTATTCCTACGCCACAACAACCTTCTCTGTGTGAATAGCCATATTCGTGTGGAGGCGGGCTCCGCACTCAACGACTTGCTCATACTAGTTCGAGAAGTTAGCATACAATACCGGATGGTGTGCATCGAAAACTCGTCTGGGGAGGTCACCTTGGACTTCAATAAAATTTTCGGCCAACGCATGAAGGACTTCAGCAGCCGCAAGATTCATATCGTCGACGCTATGTGGGAATATGCTTTGGGCGATGAAACCTTGAGGAAGGTTCGCACGCTTCGGAAGTGGCTTAGCTCTCCTGATCAGAACCTGCAAAAACTCTTTCAAGACCGCGACCTTGCTCCTAGTCCTCGACACGAGTATACCTGCGAATGGTTCCAAAGCCATCTTCTTGCCTTTTCAAGGAGCAAGGAGGACGTCTTGGCTATCTCAGGCCCAGCCGGTAGCGGGAAGACCACCCTCTGTGGTTGGATCATTGAGAGACTCCAGAGACCGCTGGGCAAGAAGACTCACGAGACGTTGACTTGTCATGTCGACGCAGATGTCCCTGGCGAAACAACCTCGTATGCGATAGCCAAGCGATTGTTGCTCCAACTCCTAGAGAAAGACATAGGGGATCAGCGCTTATTCCGCGAGATTGAAAAGGCCTACCATATCGCCACATCTGCAGACGTTAGCAGAGTAGAGGACACGGTCTGGAAATGTCTGGACGTTGGCCTCGATCGGTTCAAGAGCACTGGCAATGTCATGATCGTCGTTGATGGTCTTGACAACATCAGAGGGGGGGAGCAGGCTGTGAAGGTAGTTGCTAATCACCTGGGCTCGCTAGCGTTAAAACACAGCAGCGTACAGCTGATCACACTCTCTCGGGTTGCTGTAGCTCCAAGCAAGGGGACCCACAAACTCGAGATAACATCTGATTACACGCACGACGATCTTCGTAGCGTCATTGATCACGCTCTCGAAGAATACAAGTACTTTCGCGGCCAAAGCGAGCACGCTCGGGAAGCCGTTGTCGAGAAGCTGCTTCATGCAGCGCACGGCAACTTTTTGTGGGGTATTCTGACAGCTGTCTTGTTGAAGCAGGAGACTTCGCATGATAGTTTCATGAAAGCTGTCGAGGCTGCAAAGCAAGCTCCTAAATCACTTGACGAAACAATTGCAAAGCTTGTGAATGCATTGGATTTCGCTCAATCCGATACGAGTCTACTTCTATCTTGGATGCTTGTGGCAGAGCGGCCGCTGGCCATTGCAGAGGTCAAATACCTGTTACAGATCGATCTGCCGAGAAAGCTTTCCGTGGAAAGGAAGTCTGATGTGAAGCATGACATTGGCGTTGCCCTGGGGTCTCTGGCAGTCATCCATAATGGCTTCCTCCGCTTCCGACACCCGGAAGTCCGGTCATACTTGACCAACATCCAAGCCGAAGGGAAGAAGATCTACAGCTATCACGCTGCTCAGAGTGACCTCACGATGAGACTGCTTCTCTATTGCAAGATGAACCTCACCAACGTCCCCGAACCCGCATTTGAGATTCCTGATAAATCGGAGGTCGAAAGTCTCTGGGGAAAGCATGCTCTACTGGAATATGCTGTACGCAACTGGACTTTGCATTTCCGGCGTTGTCCCATGCATCAGACCGCCGGCTCACTACAAATCGCTGCAGACTTCAAGGCCTTGTTCCCAACCTCGTCGCAGCTGGGAATCCTAGAGTGGGCATGTTGGGACCTGGAGACATCCGGTTTCGATTCCATCCAGACCCACGAACTCGCTCTCCGCGTACGCGAGCACGTCTTTACTGAGAAACATGACTCGGTAGTCCAGAGTTTAATAATCTGTGGGAGCATCTACCGGAGGACTTCCAAGTCTACCGAATCCGCAGCCTGCTTCTATCGCGCATCGCGTCTTGGGCAACTGGTTATGCGCAAGAACCACCCTGTCATTGTGACTTGCACCACAACATTTCTTGCCATCACCGAGATATTGACCACCACCACTCGCACCGAGCTGGTTACACGCAAGGAAGAGATGCTGAGATTCATCATAAGTGTCTACAGTGAACAGTATAGCAGAACTCACGACCTTGTCATTCGACACTACAAGATGCTGGCGCAGTTATACATTGATATTAAGGAAGAACACAACGCTGAGACGGTATGGCGCGAGCTGCGGGAAATCGTCATTATGCGCTTTGGCAAGGGTTCGGAGGTATGTGAATGATCTCCTTCCATAGCTCCGGCACCACTGGTTGTACCATTTGTATACCAGACGGTCTCTGGAGACCTTTAAGACGGCTAATAACCCAACGTTTGCAGGAAGAAATTAGCATCTCCGAGCAACTCACTATTGTGCTGAAGCGGGGCGATAAGAAGACGGATGTCGTCGAGTATGAAAAAGGCATCTTTGAGATCGCCATGGAACTCGAAGTGTGGGATATTCGGCGCATCGATTTGACCATCAAGCTGGCAGTGTCCTACGAAGCACGTGGCGAAATACTAATGGCGGAGGAGCTTTACATCATGCTCTGGAGACGACTTGCGGAGCGATGCCACCAGTTTCACCATCATCATGGGGTGGAGATACATATCTCCACAATCGACGTTGTGCTAGAGTATGTTCGATTCCTGCGACGTTGTCATCGACACGAGGAAGCTTCCAATGTCCTGATCTGCATCTGGACGGAGTACGAGGAGTATGACTTTGAATCAGAGACGATCTTCTTACGACTCAAGATCGTTGGAGAGCTCATGCGTACTATCCGCCTTCTAACTGTGGCTGTATCTGTCTTCAAAAAATGTTGGTGTTGGTTCAAAGCTCATGGCAAGCACGAGCATACTGCGTTATGCGAAGTCCTGATTTCCGAGACCATCGAAGAGATCATCACCACTACCAGTACAACGACAGCATCAACGACGACGACGACGACTACAACCACCGAGACCGTCCTTAAAGAGGTCTTCGAGTCAACGCTCTCTCGCTCTGAAGTGACATCTGAGACCATCATAATCTGCAAAAGCCTCATCTCTTACTACATGAAACTCGAACAGTGGTCTGAAGCTATTGAGGTCACAAAGAGGTCCCTTCTTCTGGTCTGGAGGTTGGTTATCTCTAGTGGAGGAGCAATTGCCCTGCCAAAAGCCTTTGGCGGCGCAGCAATTGAAATCGCACTCAGCCTGGCTTTGTGCCATCATCGATTGCACCATTTTCATGAAGCCGAGGAGATGTACATCCGTGTCTATCGCGCCTGCCGAAATTCTTGTCATATTCACGACGAGCGCTTGATCAAGTGCTCTGGCGTTCTGATCAATTTCTACGAGGAGCACCGTCACTGGCACAAGGTGATTGAGATCCATCAAGAGCTCCTTGTTGAATATCGCCAACATTTGGGGGCTGGCCATACTTTGACCATTCGTACCCTCTATGTCCTCGGTTCTCTGTGCGCTGATCATGGGCATGGCCAAGCTTCTGATTACTATGAGGAGATCATCGCCAACCTTAATCTGGGATCGCACGTCTCCCACGCTGACGCCTTGGCCGCAATGTTTTATATATGCCGTTATCACTATGAGGCGGGCCATTGGCACAAGCTAAGGGGCGTCTGCAAAGTCTTGTGGGAGACTTGGAAGGGTCAGCTTCATGGGCATGCAAGTTTCACGGTCGATTCCGTTCAGGAACTCTACCTCCGTTACCGCTATGTACTGGAAATCCATGACCAGTGCGAACACTCGATGCTCCGAGAACTAACCATCGAATACCGCAATCTCTGTATCCAGACCTTTGGCGCTGCCGTTGCCATTACTATCAAAGCTTCTATCGAGCTAGCTCAGCTTTGTATGAGGAGCGAGAAGTACATCCATGAGGCTATTTCAATCTACGAAGAAGGTATGTACATTTTGGCACGTTTTCCCCAGTAACTTGAATACACCATTACTCGAACGAGGTATATCGCGGTGAAACAAGGTCGTATTGATCAATTGAATCGCGACAGTGATATTTTTATCTAAAAGCCCTAACCGAGTAGTGCTGATTCTGAAATTTACAACAGTCCTGTCGCAGACGAAGATAACTACAACCACAACTACAACCGTAATCTCTACAGCCACAATTACGTCTGTCAAAGAAAGGCTAAGCAAAGCCTATACTTCGGTCTGCAGCCACCGTTCAGTCTCTTCGACAACGATCGAACGTGCAATTACAGTTATTCTGGAGCGGTACGAGTCCTTGAGGGTCACACTCGGCTGGTCTCATACCGAGACACTAAATTGTCTCCGGGAACTCGTCATACTTCGAATGAAGCTGAAGTCGCAAGAGTCCCATACGGTCGTGGTACGCATGCTGCTCGAAGCCACTATTGAGGTCATCAAGAGGGAGAAACGCTCACGAGCTCTACACGAAGCGGGTGGAATTCTTGCCGAGATCTATCTTAGCTGCGGCTTTGTCGAGCAAGGCCTGGAGATGATCCAAGAGATGCGCCTGCGAATCATCACTGGGTCGGCTCCAACCGACGGCAAGTCTGGAATCAAGCTTGACAAGTCCGTCGGAAAAGTTGCTTTCGTCTTCTTGGTCACGTTCGAACAGCTCATTCAAAACCAAATTTCTGTCAGCTACTCCGAGATCATGGCGGGCTATCTTACCGAGTCCATTCTGTACGAGACTTACACCCGTAGCATCCACTCCAAGGCAGATATCGAAACCATACTGGTACACGCAGGCCGGCTCCGAGCCTTCTTGTTCTCTCATTCACGCAAAGCGCAGGTTGAGATACTCGAGCAGCAGTCTATGGAACTCTTCCTCAAGAAGTGGCCTATCAAGGCGAGCCACGAGATGATCCTCATCTTCCATGTCGGCCTGCTTGAGGAGTTCGGCAAGCACGAAACTCGCAACGTGAGTATTGGAGAAGCAGCCTGTATCTCCAGCATCGCCAAGGTCAAGCACCTTCTTCAGCAAGACCGGGTCCAAGACGCCTACGAAGTTGCACTGTGCGCCACCAACTTTATCAACAACCAGCGCGCTTACCACCAGCTGCAGAACGTGCCGTACGGCTTCAAGCTCTCGGCACTTATGGCTGGACGAGGCTTGGACAAGCCACTGAAAGCCGGCATAGAGCCAAAGCTTCGCGAGAACATGTTGGAGCTCTCACGAAGGATCATCCGCGAGGTGCTGCAAGCTTGCAAAGACTCAAAACTCGACTTTGTACGGTTCAAGCTCCGAGACCTGAACGATCTTATCGGACTCCTGGGGGAGCAGCAGAACTTTGTCGATCTCGAGTGGATCGTGGACCTCCTCTGGCGCTCCCGCGAAGTGCAAAAGAACTGGAAGTCAGAAGACATTGTCGACGTCGGACGCCGCCTTGTGCAAGCCCGGTTTCTCAACAACTACAAGTCCCAAGCGACACGCCTTTGCGAAGACATTTGCTACAATTTGCGTCGTGTCTGGGGCTCTCTAGATCCGAAAACGCTCGAGATGTCGGATCTGCTCTCCCAGCTCTACACCAGCCAAGGCCACTACCGCGAAGCGCAGGGTGTGCATGAGAATATCCTGCGCTTGGTGGTCGAAGGCGACGACGGCGATGACAGGACCTTGGACACGATGGATTCGAAAGCCGCTCGGCAGCACGTCGAATTACTGAAGCAAAGCTTCTTGCGCCTAAAAAGCTGGGACAAGTCCAGCGTCGTCTACCGCGAGCTACTTGACGAGCTCATCAACACGCCCGAGTACAAGGGTAAGCCCGAGTGGAAAAACATGCCAAGCCTCGACCAATGGAACGTCAAAGAACCCCCTTCAGACACCCTGGGTAAATTCGCGCCGCCAAAGAACTGGGAGTTCGCGAGCACGCAAAACCGCGCTGGGGATGGGGAGGCCAGGGTTGTTTCCGGGAGGCCCGGCATGGGGGTGAAGAGAGCGACGAGTAATTGGGGGATGGGCCCCATTCATCGGGTGTTGAACGGGGGGCATGGCCATGAAGAGCTGGTGAGCGGTAAGAGGAATGGTAACAGGGTGGTGAGCAATGGTGCGGTGGAGGTGGAGTAGTCAATGCTCGTTGGGCAGTGAGAAAGGGGGGTTATGAGAGTGCGGCTGTGGAGGCGAGAGCGATGGATGGATGGCTTTGCGAGTTCGACAGCTTAGGTTGGTTGTTGATGTATTTCTTCCTTTGCGTACGATACTAGGAAGATTTAGCGTAATGCAGGTCCCGGACTCGCGTCTTTTAAACCATTCGATTTACATCATCATCACGGCTTCGAAGCATCAGTCGCATTGATTCCTCTTTGATTTCAAGTATCCCTTTCTGAGCTGAAGCTGCCACCTTATTTCAATCATCCGCCTCTTGGGCCTGATCTGTAGCCTTGGACTGATACGAGCTCGCCTCACAGGACTAATGAGTTTTCAACCATGCCAGCTTTTCTCCTTGCCTCCTAGTATCCAGCTTTCCCCAACAGCTCCTTCAAAAGCTCCAAAAACCTCCCCCCACATTCCGCCGCCGTCGCCTCCATACTGTCCAGGTCCTCCCCCTCCACCTCCATCCCCTCAAACCCCTCCCCCGTCTCCACCATCTTCTCCAACAAAAAGCAAAAATCCCCGCGATCATTGTCCTCCCCCCGCCCCACATAAGCCCTCGCCTTCATCCTCACCAGCTCGCCCACACCGGCGCGGAACCCTCCACCCACCGCCTCAACAACCTTGATCGTCGGCGCAAAGGCGCCCCCCATCTGGAGAAACTCAAGCGGCACCCCGACGTCCTCGATGCCCTTCCCCTGGCACGAATACGTCCATTCGGCGACGGCGCCCTGCGAGAACCGAGGGTCGCTGCGTGCGCCCTCTTCGAAGGCGAATAGTGCCGCGCCGGACACGGCGAAATCGACGTCTTCGGTTCTGCGGGGGCTGCCGAGGAGGACGAGCGCGGCGCCGCCGATGATGATGAATGAGGGGCGGAGGGGAGATGGGAGGAGCGAGATGGTGGCGGTGTAGGCTTCTAGTAGGGCGGCTTTTTGGCCGGGGCCGATGGTTGGCATTGTGTGAGGTTGTGGCGGCGGTGGTGATGGTGATAGTGGTGGTAGGTTTGGGATGAGGAGGGCTTGATGAGGTTGGAGGGCTTGATGAGGTTGGAGGGCTTGATGATTTCGATTTTAGGTGGTAGTGAGAGGTAGTGGGAAGTGGTGGGTCAGACCTGTAAACACCAAGTGTGGGTCCTTTTTATTATCGGGACAACTGGAAGGAACGATCGACTAGGGAAACAGGCCGATTGAAAGGTGCCGTCTGGGATATGCCTGCCGTCCTCCAAGGTCATCAACAGTCAACATTTTGAGCTTATTTGCGTGCCTTTTGTGATTCGATCCTTCAAAAATTTTTTGTCTGGTACGTATACGTTGAATGGCTTGTTTCATCCTTGGTTGATGACTAGTCACGTCAAATGGATGTTGTTCTCATACTCTCCTTGATCATGGCAAGCGTCGGCTTCCGCTTAAAAGCCTTTATTCTTTGCTCCATTTCCGCCCGGTTACGCTCTGCCAACAGAGGCAGTAGTAAGTCCCGCTGTGATTGCCTTTCTAGATACAAGTACCTGACGAAATTCATTAAATGGTACGCCGGGCGGTTGCCCGTTTTCCCCTGATAATCCTCTGCATGCGTGGTGCGGTACCTAAGCTGATCTAGAACGGCGTCGCACATTATGGGGATCGAGGGTACGAAGATGGGGACGCCTTTTGCACTACTCGGGATCTTAGGCAGAATCCTGGTGCCTTGCTCGGTCTGGGCAGTGAAAGTGAGGTAAGCCGTCTCTGGGACGGTGCCGAAGCGTTCTTCGACGAGATTTACGTTCCACGCGTGGATGTCCATGACGGCGACGAGCTCGGCGTCGTTGACTCGAAGCATATAGACGGCTTCGGTCCACAAGTTGACGCAGGCGAAAGGGCCTGGTGCACAGCGCATGTCACGGAGGCGGGGGACTTGCTTGGTGTATGGATCCTGGAGGCGGTAGTCGATGTCTTGGTCGACGAGCTCGAAGCAGCCCGTTGCCAGAAGGCTAGTTAATATATCGTCGGCCTGGGAGTCTCGTACGAGAAGATCTAGGTTCTACGAGCGGTTAGTCGTCGATCTATTGAAAATCCGAACAGAAACATGCTATTAGCTCACCTCATCTGGGAAAAGACGAAGGCCCATCCACCGCATAGCGCCGTATTCGACTAGGACGATAGGGTGGTTGTAGGCTTCAAATATAGAGTAGACGTTGTCGAAATAGCCATCCTGCCTGGTCCTCGAATAGTCCGTAGTGGAAGAGTCTGCCATGGTGATGGGGTTTTGTTTTATAGAAGTGGATTGATTGGTCAAGGTTGATCAAGGTGTTTCAACAAAATTATTGTTAGAGTGTGGTAGTTGAAACGGGGAAAAACAATTATATCAAATTCTGATTTAGCATAGTCAGTAAGTCAGGGTCATGAAAATTGGTGGAGCTCGAAGCTAAGGTACTTAGCCCGGAGCCCTATGAGCGCACTAAGGTAAGTTAACACGGTTTACTGTACGGAATACGGAGTAGAGTACCTTAGCTTCGAGCTGCTGAAACCAGGTTTGAACTTGTCAATGAAAGTTAGGGCAAAGCAAGACCAACAAAAACTAAAAGGTCCTAGGCGGATTCGAACCGCCGTTACTGGAATCCTGTGCATCAAAATCCAGAGTGATAACCACTACACCATAGGACCATGCTTTTTATCTAAAATCTGATATTTACAATTATTAAGACTTAACCCTCTGATTCATATAAACCATTATCTATACGAAGTACCTTTTACGGGATTAGTGCTTTCAAAAGGACTGACCCCCCTATTTTGATGGGTTTAAGAACGCCGAAACAGCTTCACGTTCGAACCTCAACGCATAGCTGATTGACCTGTACGCAGAAGGGCAATCGGACGTAGGGATAGAAATAGTACAATCACTTGCTGGAGTTGGGAGGTTGCATACAACTTTCATTGGGGTTCCTCTGAAATCTCGCTGAAAAGTTCCATTTATTTTGCAAGGGCGCTATGATGATTTCCTCCGCATCAGTCTACAGAGGGTCTGCTTGTCTTGGATGCTAAAGCAAGTGGCTCGGAGCGCATTTGGCGTTAAGAAAGCATAGCTCAAGCGCATATCCATCAACCGAGTGATGGCATGAGTCCTGGCTTCCAGGAAACTCTGCAAAGAAATTTGGGGATCGAGACTATCAGACAAGGTAATTTTAATCCGACTACGTTTTGAAAGACCGCCCGAGGTTTGCACGGAGAAGAGCGAGCAGAGAAACTAGGATGGGCTGTGGCCGTTACAAGCTTGTCTCAGCAGGACCACAGTACAGTAAGGCGCATAGTAGCCAAATTTCTCCTGGAAATAAGTTATGATGTTCTTTTCTGGATTCGAAAGCGAGAGATTGGGATTAGCAACTACCATGAGATCACTTCAGTTTAAGAGGGGACGCATGTTTGGAAAGGCTTAGGGACACTCCATCTAGCTCACCGAGGAAAAGAAATCGTCCATGGAGTTGAGTCGAAAGGGCGATCCACGCCCGGAAGAAAGAAAATAAAGCCCAGGGTCTATCATAACCTCTGGGGCCGTACACTGAGACGGGACCTGGCAGTATGTTACTTACACAGGCCAGACCAGTAGTATACAGGTTCCTGTGGTGGGCAATGCCTGAATCGGGCAAGATCTTTGACGCCAGGGGTAGATAAGATCCAGGACACCAAGAGGGTAGTAGTAGTAGCAATAGAATCTCCGGAGTATAGTATTTGGTTTGACATCAACAATACGCACTCCACACGTTTCTGTATCCAGTACGTGGGGACTCCTTACCACGATTCCTGTGCCGTGCGGTGCTCGCCATGGCAAGGAGACTCGATGCAGCTCCCATCGTTCAACGCATCGCCAGCCCCCGTGCCTAAGAACAGATCCAATAGTGACACAGTTAGCTGTCTCAACGGCGGTGACTCTACTACACCCTTCCGAGTTTCCTCTACTCCAACCCCCTTTCTCCAGCCCGTCAACCTCATCCTCAATGTCCACGCCCTCATTCCCATCCACTCAAGAACCCCATCGTAACAATACATATTCCTATTACTCAAATCGGCAAACCCAAAGGTTCAGTGTCCTCCAAAGGCGAAAAACGTCGTCTGCAACAATGCCTTTCCGCCCCGGGGGGACTACGCACACCAAACCCGCTCAGCTACAGTACGCCTGCCGAAACAAGCACAAGCGGCGATGTCCCCATTCCGCCACTGCCTCCCCAAAGCGCTCCCCTCCATTCCCACAAGAACCGTCCCTTTCGCAACGCCAACAATTACCCACCTCCCTCCCGCCACAGCGTCGGTGGCCATCTCCATCGTCTTTCTGCCATCACAACACCCTCTCTCCCTAAAAAAAAGAGCCCGCCCGACTTTTACTGTATCCAGACGCGCCTCCAATTAAAAATTCTGGGGGTGAGAGAGAGAGAGTCGCAATCCCATTCTGCCACTCAAAAACCAAAAGGGGCGTTTTTAATATATACCTATCTTTTTTACCGCACAAAGCACAAAATAAATCTCTAGCGCGCTTTTCCGGGCTGCGCATAGCGTCGTAGGAACTGACTTTATAAAGAAAGAGGTTCGAAAACAGCATAAGACAGTGAACAGTGGGAGAACCCCTACTTACGCAGACGAGGGCAGCAAAATGCGCCGGTTTAGTTGATGCAGAACCTTAGCAGGGTTCTTGAGGCCTTTGGTCTAAAGTGGCTCTGCTCTCTCTTTCTGGACGGCAGAGGGCAGGTTTTGCAAATCCCAAGTTCGAGACGTTGTGCGATGGATGAAATATATATATAAATATACCAGGACTTTGTTTATACTATACCCTACTTACCTACCCACCCAACCCCACGCGACGCGACGCAATCACAACCCACTGAAACAGACGTAAAACATCGTATACATTCCCTACTCTACTGTCCAGAAGCTATCTATTCTACCGCACGTTCTCCCACCCCTTCTCAGCTTTGCCGAATAGATAACCGCTGAACGCTAGAATATAGGATGGCAGTGATGAGCAGGGTAAATATCTGTGCTTGGGGGCACGGGGAATAAGAGACAAGGGGAGTCTAGATGAAAACCGTGCGTTGCTATTTCCCTCTCCCGAACATTCTCATCTTCACCTCAACGTATAGACCCAGCGACGCTTGACGAGACAAACCACCTTATTGCAACCATCGCTCACCTGGGCACCTCATCAGGCTCATACCGACTCCCTTTGTCATCCCCAAAAAGCGGCTGGTCTCCCTTTCCCCCCATCTCCATAAACTCCATCGGCGCTCGATTTGCCGCCGGTCCCAGCTCTTTCTTGACGCCGTTCGTGCCCCCCGCCTTGACCCCATTCCCGGCAGGAGCGTTATTGTGCAACCTTTTGCCCTCGATGTTTTTCTCAAAGACTTTGACCGGGACCTCTTGACTGCCCAACTCGATGATCTTGCTGATCTTGACGTCGTTGATGGAGCTGAGGAGGGTGCGCTCGCGCTGGACTTTTCGTTTGCTGAAGTCTAGCTGGTCCATGGCGCCGGTCAGGCCGTCCGTGCTGTCGGTGAGCCGGAGTGGTTTTTGCGTGATCCATGGGTGCTCGAGACATTCGTCGATGGTGATTCTTTTCTCAACATCCACGGTGAGCATGCGATCGATGAGGTCGAGGGCCGGGTCGCCAACGGAATCCCAGTAAGGGGAAGGATAGTCGAAGCGGCCTGCTTTGATTTGCTCGGAAAGATTGTACGGGTAGTCGCGGGTGCATAGTTCGTCGGAGAAGGGCGGAAAGCCGCAGAGGCAGATATATAGGACAACACCAAGGGACCAGACGTCGACGGCACGGGTGTATTTGCGGTGTCGAGAGTTTTCGAGGATTTCTGGGGCGACATCTTCACATTAAATTAGCGAGATCAAGCTTCGTCATCTTCCATGTAGCACTCACAGCTGGGTGTACCACATCTGGGGGAGAGTCAGTAGGGTGACATCACTGAGTTTTCGTAGGACTTACAAAGTTGTTGTGAAGGATTCTTCACCAATAATCTTGGCGAGACCAAAGTCTGCAAGCTTCACCGATAGATTCTTGTCTGCGAGGAGGATGTTTTCAGGTTTGATGTCCCGGTGCACAATGTTTCGTTCATGCTATTTGAGTAAGAAACATCCATCTTAGGGTGACGTGTACATACCAGGTACTTTATGCCTTGGAATAATTGTATAAAGACCTTTCGCGCTTCCGCTTCGGTCAACTTTTGCTTCATCACAATCGTGTTGAACAATTCCCCTTCTGGAGCGAGCTCTAGCACCAGGTACACGCCATCGTCTTCGTCAAAGGTATCTCTGAGGCAAAGCATGTTCGGATGACTGACAGACTTGAGAACTCCAATTTCTTGTTGCAGTCCTTCGGTTCGTGATTTCTCACTATCGCCATGGCGCCTTTCGAACCTCTTGACGGCATACTGCGTCCCTGTTGCTCTTTCGACGCATAAATAGACTGTAGCAAAGTGACCTTTACCGAGCTGTTGGAGAATTCGGTACTGCTGCCGAAAAGCATTGCTGTCCCTGCTTTGTGGGTAGCGGAAAGTAAAACGAGCTTGATCAAGTACGCTGATCTCGTCCGCATCTTCAAGTTCGCGGCGTTTATTCCTTCCAACAATAGCCTCATTGACAAAGGTTCCGTTGCTTGAGAGATCCTCTAGTATTGCCACAGACATGCCGTCTTTGTTCTCGTTGAATACGATGCAATGTCGATTTGAGATGGTAGGTAGATTCAACTGACGATCTGTGCTCATATCAGACCTTTTGACCTCTAACAAGGTTTTCTACCACCATCTTACCGCACTCAGGATGTCTACCGATAAGGTATCCACCAGCGGGGAAGCCGAGATTCTGTTTGTTCTTCTCATATTCCAACTCTTCCGCAACAAAATTGATAGATCCGCAACCCTGGTTTCCGCCCTGTTTTCCACGTTCGTCACTACCCGCACCAAAGCCCGAACCTGGAAACGGTGCTGGGCACGCTGATCTCTTTTTTAAAACCAATGTCTCGCCAAATATGTTGTCCAATGGCATGAGATAACCCCAGACTCCTTCCGCCTCTTCATCCTCGACATCGATTGATAATGATTTAGGCGGATAGATAAATTGGGAGAACGGTTGTGTAGGCTGGGTGTCTAACGGAGGGGAGGACAAGCCTTGATGTGGTGGGGAAGAGACGGGTGTCCGGTGCCGTATCTGGCTGGGACGACCCTCCGGCGGTGAGACGGTAGCTTCTTTGTATACCTCTGTGGTATCCGATTCTTGGTGTGTTAGTGGCGAAGGGAGATGCGTGTTGACCTTGAGCGGTGTCGTCTGGGTCTGCGAAGATATTCGCTCAGACCTGCGTGGTTTCTTCGAGTCGTCCTGCCCCTCGCCTGCAGAGGGCTGGAATGGCAAATATTAGCGCGGATCAACGTGTCTTGAGACGAAAGATTGCACGAGTTTAGACATACCCTTCCGCGTTTCAATTGGCTTTTCTCCGATGGCCTTGGGGCCATGCTGCCGACGCTTTCCGCCTTATGGTACTGGCCAGCTTCTCGTACGGTTGACAGGAAGAAGATAAGGACGTGGCGTAGGGGTGGTCTGGTAGGTATTTGGGGATGAGGTAATGGTACGTCAAGTATCTCAAACTATGCCCCCACCGAAGTGTTCCGTTACGAGGTCGTAGAGCGCGGACGCTGAGGTGGATGTGCACAAATTTCTATAGATAGCAGACAGATCCTTGACCTTGACGACAATATCAAATTACCCAAGCGATATTGCAACAGAATTCAGTAATGGACGAATGTATAAAAAACAAAGCCTGGCAGTAGCAGAGTACTTTCCCTCACCACCTTAGTTACCTACCTTAGCTTAGGTACTTCGAGGCTGCCGTCTAAGCCAAATGCCAAGTCCAGCACCGTACAGTACCACTACCACAGCATGTCGGCCAGTGGAACAACCCGATTCCCCGGATTTCCTAGCCCTACAATACCCAGTTTTGGGTCTAGTGCGAAACTTAACCGAAAAGCTTGGGCCACGCACAATGGCCGACGTTTTCCGTCACTCGGATCCTCAGGGGAAGCTTCGTCTACTGTGTACTTGAAACGCAGAAGATACGAAACAAAAGAAGGTTCTATATTGCATGGAACACTTGTCGGCAGACTTTTCCATATCCTACCTTACATATTGATGTTCCCTCGCTAGAACAAACCCTTTTCGGCACAATAACCATCTTGACAAACGCCCCATACTAACACATCCCCCTTCCCGTATCGATAGCATAGCCCTCGCCTGCCAATCCTACCATCTAGTTTGAGAGTATCGTAGTATATCATGCATTCCAATCTTCCGAAACACCAACATCGTAATCGTGAGACGAAACAGACTCCTCGTATCGTACACGACGCCTCTCTCTGTCCCCAGTGTTAGCCCATCATAGCCGGCAGCTGACCACCTGCAAGCCCATATCGCGAACGATTTGGATCCAATCCACGTCCAACGCATAGCCCACGCGAATGAAACCTTCTCTCTGCTTCTCGTACACGGCATTCAGGAGATGCTTCGTAGCGCCCATGTTCCTCCCCACGCTATCTTGCTCCATGATGCCCAAGAATTGTAGAGCTTGCTCCCGATCTGCAGCAGAGGTTGCCGCTATGCCTGCCATGAAGAGCGGAAAGACGATGTATTTTCGCTCTAGATGTCCATTGCTGATGATCTCACGGGCGAGCTCGATGATTTCCCGGACACATTGAGAGACCTCGGGAATATTGCCCGCGCCCGTCTCCAGTTGCTGAGATGCCCACATACTCGTGTGAGAGTAGATGATGCAGGCGCGGTATAAGACATATGACTGCATACCGGTTAGTGCTGAATTGTGGGAATTCTATTCAGTAGATCGACTAGGATCCACGATTATTGCCTGACAAGAATCTTCCACTTACATGTTCGAAGACTCCACGAGATTCTATCGGCACGTGATGATTGCTGTAGCCCAAGACTTCGGATGCCGACCCCTGCGCGTGCCATGTACGCCTCAACAGATCCCGTAGTTCATTTACCTGCTGTTGTCTACGCATGAGCTCTGTTGTTGCTCCGAAGATACCTGATTGCTGTGTATTCTCCCTTCGGAGATCCCGTGCCAGGAGGCCGAGGCGCGCCGCTACAAGCGATATCGATCGATGATGTTCAAGCTCGGACTGCGCTGCATGTGCTTCATATGACATTATCCCGTTTGAGCCTGCAGAGGAAGCTGGAAGCTCGTCGACTGCCGCGGTAAGCAGGCCGTTGTTGAGCATGGCCTCAACAAACTCTCCAGTACCGCTGCCGCTAAGCACAGCATGTGTATCTATGTGGAACACCCACCAGGTTATGCAATCGAAAGGATCCACACCGTTCGTATTGTGTCTTAAAGTGATAATGCGAAGGAGTTGGCTTATATGTTGCGACCAAAGGTTCGAGCCCCCTGGTTCAGCAGCTGCAATCTTCTTACATTGTTAGGAAGAATGTTGAGAGGCTTCTATCTGGATCGCTTACGTCATATAAAAGCAAAGTGAAGTGAGTCAGTAACGTCCCGTCGGAAGATAAATCTGACGGCCCTTGAAGGCTATATTGCAGTGACGGCAGCGCTTGTTGGTAATGCTGCAGTGCTTCGAGGTTCTGAACACCGGTTGTATGAGCCATACTCAACGCAGAAAATGCCATGAGAGCGTGGTAGAGCTGGAAGAAAGAAAGTGTCAGTTGAAACCGCGCCGAGGTAGCTTTGCTCGTAAAACGTTCAAAAGAAAACTTAAAAGAGGTTGATGAGGGATGTAAGCTAAGATAAGAGTAGATACAGTTGATGATATACAGAATGTACTTACAGGAGGGAAACGGGTCGCCTCTGTCTCTAAGATTTCCTGCACTGAACGCCTACCGGTATTCTGGGGACAGCCCAGCGAGTCGTTATGCACTTGGACTACCTGACGACAAATAAAATCCCGGTAATAAGATACTAGTCGAGCGTCTTCTCCATCAAGAGTTGAGATATCTATTGACTGTGCCTCGTGATCTGGAGAGTCCGTATGCTGAGTGATTGCTTCGGAGGAGATGACTGGTGACGACGACGTTCCATGAGTTCGAGACTGTGCGCTAAGAGAGCCCGAGGCCGGGATTCTCCTGATGTTGTCTTCAAATTCGTTCAGGATCAGTATATCTGGATCTTCGGACATGTCTGCGCTGGATTTTCTGCTTTTAAGGCTATTGGCGCGCTGTTGGTCCGCTAGAATATCGTCCAACGTTTCTACCCTGTTTCTCACAACCATGTTTTTGTCGCCTCTATACTCCTTAAGGTTCGCAAAGCTTTCGAGTGTGGCAATAACGTTATAAGTTCCTGGTGCTCGATATTCTGCTTTCCTCTCCCGATCCTCGTCGTTTGTCAGTAAAGCAAAGGGTAAGAGCAAATCATCTGTTGCCTGAGACGTGTCACTGGATCCGAAGCCGCGCTGACAAGAGTCTATCTTGTTAGTATTACTCGCTTCCAAGGCATAGAGATAGACGTACGATCAAAGACCGAGTTGATATTGCCTCCCGCCCTTGTCACACCTTGCATTTTCTCAACAACCCGGGGAGTTTCATCCTTGAATGAAAGGCGAGGACTATAGTCACAAAGGTGTCCCAAGCGGTTGCAAGGCTGATAGAAAGGTTCCAAGGTTAGCCTCTACCTCCACCGTGATGGCCAGTGGGGGTTATCCGGGTCTTACAGTGCATTTAGGCCTAGCTTCATCGCATCTGTGTCATAAATGATGAGCACCATTGCTTTCTGGCAAAGGAGAGAAAGGAAGACGGACTTGACCTTACGCATCTATGTCACGTTAGCAAAGTCATCTTGTGGCATTCCATGGCGAGAAGCGGCTTGCCCGACAAGTCCTAAGAACAGGGCGATATCAGCTCTAAGCCCCGAGCTCACTGGTCGGAAGGACCTACCAACACCCAAACCGAGACCTTGGAGGCAGTCGTTGTCCAGCATTATTCGTCACATTGCCTCTGGCGTTCTGGCTATTAGGGCTAGGGTCCCGAGTCAATGGCTGCTTGAGCCTTGGTGCAATCGTCGGCAAATTCTCTCTTGGCTGCCATGATGATTGATCTCGCTTGCGTTGCATCTGTGGAGGAAGCTCCCGTCACCGGTGGTAGATCGTTTGTTCGCCGGTAGTAGCTCGAAATTAAGCTGGTAAAGTTTGCCGATTGGATGTTAGGCCAACAAGGAGCGTATATAACACCGTCTTTCTCGTGCTCTTCAACAAATACAAGGGATTCTTTAAACTCTCATAGTTTGCTGGGGGAGCACCTTATAAACTACAAATCTCAAATGACGGTGGAGATGAAAAACCATGTACTTCTGAAGAAGCTCTATCACTCGGGCTATGAAGACATTTGAAACGCTCTAGATTTCATGTGATATACTGTTCAGAAGCAAGAATTCTGCAAGCTGGGCTGATCAACAAGATGAGACGAAAGGACAATGCATTCGAGAGGCGTATGCAACTCTGAAGGTTCCCTGAAGTAGAGCGCAGAGCATACCGGAAGTGGGTGTCTGGATATGCCCATGTATGATGTGTGCCTTTGGGGTGGGAGGGGTGGGGGGGAGGATCCCGGCAGCTACTTACCGTGTACCTGAGATCGTCATTGGTAGCGGATGGCCAGTTAGTGTAAAGCGTGCATCGACCCGGGAAGGGCGCCGTCACCGTAGCACTGGGTGTCCTGGCGTTGTGGTTATGGGTTTCGTCTGCTGCCATACAGACTCCAGTATACCTTACAACTGAAGTGCCTACTATCTTCCGTACCTTACTACTACTAGTCCACCACTATCACTATGTACAGTAGCTTCGCATTTGATGAATGTAACTTTGCGGCATCGAAACGTTGTGGCTGTGTTAGGCCGCGTGTGGTCAGGACTCAGAAGTCGTGATGGTTGATATGCTTGGCATATATTGCCCCTTTGGACTGTATGTGGCCAATCAGAGCCCCTTGATCTCGTCGCTCGGAATTTCCTCGCCAGATGGCTCACGCATAGGGGAAAGCGTGAAAAGCTCGAATGTGGAATGACGCCGGCTGTGCTAGTTTTGAGGCTGAATCTGGCAAGGTGAGCATTGTCATATTAATTCCGTTTCGTGGGAAGATAAGAAGTTGGTCCGCAGGACACAAGGGGGTATGCAGTCATCACTTGGCTTTGGCTTAGTACTCGGTGCTCCTTGAGACTCCTCTACCAATCTCGTCAACAATGACAGACGCAAGCACCACGCGCTCTCGGCTGCAAAAACGGGCTCGGTTACACGACACAGATCGATCAACGTAAGCTAAAAGGGAGCTGATGTAAACAGAATTTAATTCCGATCGTTTGAAATGTTTTTGCTTAGCATTTTATATCAATCAACCTTTTCTTTTCAATCGAGATCTACTTCTTTCTCAACCACTTTCTTTTTCTTTTATATACAGTTTACGTCGTTGTTATAATACATTATTAAATTATTTATAATGTTTTAAAAACTGTTTTTATCATCGCAAACATTATGAAGAAACATTTTCACAGTTATACCTAGCCCGGCGTGCCCGGGATCCGGTTTTCCCCTACTCGCTCTCTTATCGCCTTTTCTAAACGATGACGACTCAAGCCGACTTGTCACAGCTTTGGTTCGTTATCATGATCCACTTCTCACCATTCATGCTAAGCTCTGGCATCGACTTCGTCGAAAGCAGAAAACCCACTGCTTTGAAAGTGCTATTGTGAGTAAGCTGATCGACAATTCTCCCTGTAATACGATCCGTCAAATTATTCGGGTGCGCCCCCCTTGCTCCCTCGCTGCTCCCTCTAAAGCGGCTTTGGTCCCTTTCCCGAACGGAAACGGCAATCCCCAATCCTAAGTTCGGGGTGTATATAATATATATGCATCGAGGGAGCAGAGGGGAGCATCGAGGAAGCAGAGGGGAGCACCGAGGGAGCAGAAGAGAGCACCGAGGGAGCACAAAGGAAGTACTATGAGGCAGTGCAGAGGGCGCAGTAGGTGGGAGCCTGAATTAGCTGCCTGATACCCGGCTATAGCTGCTTTTAGAGATATTCGCCCGCACTGTTATCTATATATGCTAGTAATCCCTCTAATAGTACGAATAATACTATCAAAGTCCTCTAGCAGTGTGAAGTGTGCTGACGATATAATGATTTCACGTAGGCTAGACGATAGTATTTGTATATACTACTAAATAACCGGTGTGGTTCACATAAGGTACATATATCAGACTTCCAGCCAATGCTTCTACCGTGCTAAATTTTAAACTTACAGGTAGGGTTCGGTATTAAAACACCTGCAACGTTCAATCAATATGGATTGGGACATTCAATGAGCATAGACGACGTTGACAACCGGAATGACTCTGTTCGCCAAGACCTCATTTCGAACCATTCGAAGGCAAATGGATATGTAACGGGTGCGATTCACTAAGATAAGAGATCGCTCGACCTTCTAGCAAGGTTCGAGCGCGCGAATATGTACAGCTCAGCCCTCCCATTCCACTTCTTCTGAGACACAACTGTGCCGAATACTATCGATGCCGGTGACCAACGACATGGATAGCTTAGATCGCATCTGCAAAACCCGAGGACCCAAAGGGCAAGACTTACAATTCAGGTTCAAAGCCTCACTCTTTACAGGGTTACACTCAAGCTCACGGTCCCGAGGCGCATGTGCACTTCTTGAACAGTACTCAAGGCACGGTACGCAAGTCGCGAATAAGATCGCATATTCAACTACAGCTTTCCTGAGCCGTACCGCAACAGCCGCGAAACCCCAATCTACTTACCTGTATAATAGTCAGTAGAGCGGGTTAACGAACAACATAACCAAGGTGGGCACACAGGCCGCTGTCCCTGAATCTCGCTTGTTTGATACGGTGAATCAGTCAGGTTATATAAAGGCCTGACGATGGTAGAACGAAGTATCTTTCACGGTTCACGGTTCACGATTCACGATTCACTGTCTCGTCTCATTGTCCCACAAAATCCCAGGTTGGATTTCGCAATCTTTTTGTAGACCATTGAAGCAGCGACTGCATCAAGTTCCTTACAGCCAAACTCAACCATGCACTTCACAACCCGCACCCTCACCATCTTAGCCCTCGCGTCCGGGTCCCTCGCCAACCTCTTCCAATTCCCCGCTCCCACCAGCGGCCAAGAATTCCACGACGGCGACACCATCGACGTCTCCTGGACGACGACCTACACCAAATCCTCTCTGCAACTCTACTGCAGCTATCTCACGAACCGTAAGTTCTGCAGCATCCCCATCATAATCCGAATTCTGCCCGCAATCTACAGCCATTGCTGACAACGAATCTCCCCCTCCCAACAGCCCTCGTAAACATCTCCATTCCCTCCGCCGACAACGTCCACCCGCTCCTCCTAGACGTTGGCCCGCAGCCTAATTGCTATCTGCAAATGAGCCAGGGCACGGCGTCCTTTGGCACCGGCATCTTCAGCATTTCGGCTTCGAATGGCTCCATGTCGACTTGGGGCCAGCATGGCTTGATGGTCTCGAATGGCACTGCGTCGAATTGTAATTGCAAGTGTACTGCTTGAGTGGGCATGCCTGCTTGGGAGAAGAGAGAGGACGGTCAAGGGCAGGGGAGAGTTGTTTCTGGATGGCTGGGACTGTTGGGAGGGAATTGTGTATCACGGGTGTAAGGCAGGTAAAATGGTAGGTGTTCAATTAATTAAATACATAACGCACGAGGTTGCAAGAAGACGAAGCTTCGAAGCTATAAGCTCATGCAGATATTTCCGCGCTGAACCTCAGGACTTCGACACCAAGAAGTCAACTCAAGCCAGCAAGCACCGCAAAGAGTCCAAGAATATGAAGAGAGACTGAATGACTACGGCTCCTTACGATGAGTCGATTCCATACAGCCACCGTTATGGTTACACTTGAGCAGGCTTGACGTCGAACAAATTGATGAGACTGTGACAAGTGTATCGAAAATCAGCGGATGACTAGTCTGCCTTGTATATTCATACCCAAAAGCTTCAATGTGCAAGAACATGCAGTTGTATACTTACAAATTTTCACTTCGCTGTCAGTACTAGACACTGAATATAATTTGATCGTTAGTGCATAATGAATCTGCTTCATCTTTCGCAGCTTTCATCATGCTTTCACTAATTTGAAATTTCGACGAAGCTCACTGACAAATCTTGATAATACTGACATGAACTCTCATGTAATCAGTTTTCTCAAAACATAGTATTAATTTAATCAAAGAATAATTAAAAGAACTTTTCAACAGTGAAACTCTTTGAGCAGAATTAAACGTAGTTAGCTAGTCTGAACAGACTCAAAAAAAAAATCATGTTTTAATGCTTTCTAGACAAGAACGATCAATCTATGTGACAAATAACTGATATGAGATTAAGACTTTAATGATGATTCGATAAGCACTTTTCGACTTTCAGTAACGAGTCAACTTATGTCAAACGCGAAGAACAGAAAAGCATTCGTATCAAACTCATACCACTTGCTGCGCTGATCTCTCTAGCCTTCCCCTCCGCGAGTTGACTAGGTGTAAAGGTTGAGTATGTTGTTAGGCACTCAATTTAGAGAGACTTTGACTGAAAGCTCATCATTTAAGTCAATGTCACTAGTGAAATCGGAAACTGCCCATCGGACCACCATTAAAGTCGTAACCTCGAAGGAGGGAGCAGAGAGCGAGCAGGAGGTGGCTGAGGGGGAGCACGGGGAAGCAACGTGCGAGCAAGGGAGAGCAGAGACGAAAGGAGCGTTAGCGCGAGAGCAAAGCGGAGGGACCTTAGTAAGGGTCGGTTTGGGCACACAGCGATGCTATATATATATATCTATATCTATATCATACGACCCCCGAACTTAGGATTGAAAATTGCCATTCCGGATTAGAAAAGGGAGCAGGGTCGCTTTAGAGGGAGCAGCGAGGAAGCAACGGGTGTTAGCGTATGCAGAAATTAGCGTGTGCAGAAAGGTATCGAATCCTTGGCATCGCAATTGTCGCGCCCCTCCCCCAAATTTACTATTGAATTCAGACATTCTTAACATTCTCAAACCTTCAACGCTCTATTGGAAAATCAATAGAAAAATCCAACCGGTAAATTTGAAGCTGTTCAAACCTTTCACAGTGCTGACATCCTTTTAGCCCCCCTCGACCCCCGAAGCCATCATGCCGTCGTCACGCCGAAGTCAGAAACTACCTCTAGAGGATTCACTCATTCCCTCAAGCACCTCAAGCCTCAATGGCGTCAGGCAAAGGATCTTCTACATATAGGACAAGCTTCGGTTTAAATAGAATCGAAATCTATGTTACTCGTTTTCAATTCCCTTTCCAACGCTTTGATATCCGCCTCAAATATATAACCATCGACGCTATGCTTGAAATGCTGCTTTGAAAACCTGTCACAGCGACTTCTTGCTACTGCATAGTGCAGAAATTCACCAAAAGTGCCTTCGAAATGGGGTCATATCTCCTCGAAATGTCTTCTGACTCAGGCCTTCAGCACACTGAAACTGAGCTCAATGAGGTTGAAGTCCGAAGAGTATGGTGGCAGATATCGTACCTCACATTCGTGTGAGGTAATGAGTTCCTCGATACGAGCGTTACAGTGTATGCTGGCGTTATTCATGATGATTACACTCTTCGGGGCCGAAAAGGGACTGCATAGAGGTAGCAGTTCATCTGCTAGCCATCGAAAGAAAGCCTCGCCGTTGAACCAGCCTTCACGAATACCGGTACAGGATAGATAGCCATCTATCGTGTAAGCCGGAAGAACACTTCAGCAATGCCCTCTCTTTCTAGAGGCTTGATAGCGAGCTGATTCACCAACTGGTGCGTAGGCTTGATGACGCCACCCCGTAGTCTCGTTGAAGAGAGTCTCGTCAACGAAGACAAGCTGCTCAGCCGTCAGCTGCAACAGGTCGGCAACTCAGTTCAAACGAAGCTCATCGTTCTGTCTGATGCTCACACGCTGTCCCTTTTTATTGCTTCAGCGCCTCCTCTTCAGAATCCTCGATATCGTGGACTGATGCACGTTTAACCCTCACTCTTCCCATAGGAACCACATCATCTCTTTCTGCATGGCTCATGGCTGTTGCTCCAGGTATGTAATTAGGGCGTCTTCAGCTGCTGGAAAGACCTTTCGGGGGGCGCTCTTCGAACGAAACTGAGGTCTAAAGGGAGAGCCATACCTGAAGAGATTCTCTTGCATAGTATAAACGATGTTACGGTGACAGTGAACCTCTTCGGCGATGGCGAGAGGAATCCAATGTAAAAGCAGGAGGCGTAGTATCTTCGAGCGAAGGGCCGAAGCCAGTTGACCTGTCATAGCTAAAAGAATGTCAGCACTGTGAAAGGTTTGAACAGCTTCAAATTTACCGGTTTGATTTTTCTATTGATTTTCCAATAGAGCGTTGAAGGTTTGAGAATGTCAAGAATGTCTGGATTCAATAGTAAATTTGGGGGGGCGCGCGACAATTGCGATGCCAAGGAATCCATAGCTTTCTGCATACGCTAATGTCATGCATGATGCATCTACAAATGCTAAGCCTTGGCCAATCGCATCAAATCGTCCCCACGCCAAGAGGGAACGCTCGTCGAAAGCCAACAGAAGGATGAGCGGACCTCGTCATCATTAGACTCAGCTCACCGCTGTCTGTCGAATGCGCGAAAGACAGTTTCCGTCGATACCGCGAACCATACCATACTATGTATGGCGATTTCCCCCAAGCCGGAGGCAACGTTCCAAGCTCCCGATCCCCACCAGAAGTGCGGAATTCGGGGGACAATGGCCAAAATGAAGTTGTATTCTCCTTATCGACTGATTTGCCCGATTCACGACTTTGTAATTACCGATTCGGAGCATGTAGTGGAGCGCAAATCAATATGGATATATGTAGTGCTCAAATATTCTACGGGAACTGTTGGGTCCCCCTTGACTAGGATTAGGTATACTACGGAGATGTTTCGTTTCCGGACAACGCATTCCATGCGTGAAGCCTCTCAGCATAGTTAGATGAACCACTTAGGGTGCTGGAAAAAATCGAGATATACGTAGTCTTCTCACCCGAATCCCATTTATATCAATATAGTCTTGATCGAAACATTTCCCTGGTTACCAATCAAGAATATACAAAAGCTTATGATCCCCATTTCGCCCATTTTCTCTCCAAGAGACGCCTTGAAAACATGATCAGGGTTTCTAAGCGCCTGCTGGTGTTCAAGCTCTGTCTCATGATTGCGTCAGCCTGATATATTGTTCCCCAAGCGATGGCACGATATGTCAGTCCCAATCTACCTCCACTACCAAGTACCGACCGATATTTCTTCAAGGATAGACACAACTAACGACAAGTGTTATCGACATCAAGGTAGAGCGACGTGAGAACGCGCATACTGCTGAAGGGAAGTCTGTTTGGTTCTGTAAAGATGGTCATCCATACCAGATAAGGTCTCTTTTGTATATATCACGGTTGCCGAGTTTATGATAGGAAAAAGACATATATTCTCTCCAGGCATCCCTCCTTAGAGGCATCAAGGTTGACAGTCTTTCTGAGAAAAGAAAAGTCGTCAGAGAAGAGTACGATAGATATGGCTGTCAGTCCGGCGTAGTGGCGGCATGGTTTGGGGGTTGTGGTGCTGGAGGCACTGTTGATGCGCGCCAAGGAGAGGGCGGAGCTGGGGGCCTATGGAAATCGGATTGCGAATCTGGGGACGCCGGGGCTGTACCGGCGGTTTGGGTTTGCGGAGACGGCGCCAGGGCGGCCTGGGATGGTGAAGATTTTGGAGCAGGTAAGGTGAGTGGAAGGCGTCGCAGGAGCTTGGTGCGTTGCGATGCTGGCTTTTTGGTAAAGCCTTTAGACTTGTGTTGTGAAGTGAGCGAGCTTTATCTATGTTTGAGGTTGTCAACTATTGTTCTTGAGAGCTGGAGTTATTTTCGCTGAAGCTTATAATCTAAGCTAAAATGCTAGCGAAGATCAGTGGTGCATATAGTAAAGGCGATAGGCGCATGCGTGCGGTAAGAAGAGCCAAATAGGGTGGGAAAAGCAGTATCAGCACGCATCTCGGTGTCATGAATGCTATTGTAGTCCAAAGAAACGCGGCTCTCGCGCTATCTCGTAGACTTAAAAGCACTTCTTGAGTGAGAGCCTTGTTCGTAAAGAGGCTACATCGTAGCAACTCCATTTAACCAGGGGTCTTGTAGTAGCTGTTTCGCCGTCTGTCGATGTTCGGGCTGCCATTGCAACATTTTGCGCATAAACTGAAGGAAGGCTTCCTTGCTACTACCGTCGAGGTTCTCCTCAGACTCCTCTAGGCTAGTAGCACTTGCAAGGGGTATTTCACCACGCCATTGACCTACAAGATTAAGCTCGAAGACATTCAGTGTCAGTACCGATAGTGCTTACCAGCCTTGTTGAAGAACTCGGCGGTCCTCTTTCCACGCTTCAAAAGTTCCAAAGGCGGCGGTCCCATTATAGCAATCATCTCAGCAATGTGAGCACGAGTCATATACCGTTTCTCTTTAGGATCCTGTCCGTAGAACATGTGTTTCCCCTCAAACAGGTCCCAAACCTGAGAGTCGCGTCAATTCATCTCTTAACGATCTCTGGTACAACCTACAAGAACCCCAATGTTCCAAATATCGATACTGTAGCTCCACGGGATCTGCAAGCAGACCTCGGGCGACCTATACACGTTCGGTTGCACATCTTCGTCATGCGCGACATCCCCAGATACAGCCGAGCCAAAATCGCTAAGAATAGGCTCTCCGATACTTTTCGGCAAGTCGAAGCTCCGAGAAGCATAGATAGTATATCCATCAACTTCTTTACGAGGCGAGGGGTGATCTTGTTCGGCTTTGATGAATGCTGTGATGATCGAGTAGTCTTCAATTTCCATAAGAACATTACCAGCGCTGATATCTAGAATATAATGAGTCTACCTTCGAGCATTATTGGTAAAGAGGATACTCGCCTGTATGAATCAAACGCGCTTCCGAATGAAGATAATCAAGGGCTTGAAGCAAGCGATAAAGCAATGCTTTTAGTAAGTCTTCTGTGAACCTATGGCTCGTATTCCGCCGGAGTAAGTCTCGCGCGCTTTCCCACATTGGCTCGTGTACGAGACATTGGTGCTCGCCTCTGAGACCATATAGAGTGAAGGTATCTAGTGCATCGCGGAGATGGCGGCGTCCTGGGTGGTTCGATTTGATGCTCACCAAATGCTTATAGATGCTGATCTCTTCAAGGTTCTGTTGATCGTTTGTGAATACCTTCAGCGCAATCGCACGATGCTCACTAGATATGTAAGTACTTTGTCACAATGACACGACGCAACTCACTACAGGTCATTAGCCAGCCAGACGGTCGAACCAAGGCCAAATCCTAATTTTCCGACGACTTGGTACTTCGTATTTAGTACTTCACCGATTCGTAAAGGATAATATCTGCCCGTTGAGACGTCGTGTATTTCCTCCTCAATTTTCCGCGACGCGGGTAACGTCTCGAGATTGGCATCCTGAAAGTGCAGGGGCTGCAAAGGGGCCTTGTTCAACCAGCGCCGCGCCGATCCAATGACTGAAGCCATTGAACGCGATGGAGGGGGGCGTGGCATGGCAATGGGAGTCCAGGTAATCGATCACATGTGAGATGGAGTTGTGTATGAACTCCCTACCAAATTCCCTACCAAACTCCCTACCAAACTTCCTATCGAGCTCCCTATCGAACACCCTACATGCTTCAAGATACGCGTCGGTCGAGCGCATAACACACGTCAAAAAGTGCTTCAAACAATGCTTCTCGCTACTACGAGCAGTTGAGCCAGTACACAGAACGATGAGCTTATGAGAGCAACTTCGTATCTGTTATCTTGAAGCTCGTCAAATTCAAAGTCGGAGACTCGAATCAAGTATCAGAAACACCGACGAGAAAAAACTGAAGCATGACTATGCTCAAAAGTTGAGAATTGCTATCGAAATTTCGGGTCAAAAGCGAGTGAAGTCAGGTCACCCGATATTACAGTGCCATCGCAACAAGATATAATCTTAAAATGTATGTCAGTGTATACAGCAGATGTAAAAGTAGAGCCAAACCTGAATACATGTGAATAAGAACTGCGTTGCGTTGATGATCGCGTCGTGAAGAAGAATGTTGATGAATTTGGAAGTTAACTCAAAAATTTGTAGAACTATGGGCGCGCACCAAAACAACGAGATACTGAGGCAAACCCCACCTAGTCACAGAGGGTGAGCTTAGTAAATAGGTAGATACGCCGAGCTTCAAGGCTTGGTTTTGCCGATCCGGGTAAACAGCACCTCTCTGTTAAGTGATTCTGTGCTCTAACCCAGACATAGTGAGCTAGAAGTCCTGACGTTATTGTCCATTATCCTTTGCATCCAGTAATCATTGAGGCCTGACTCTTGGAATGGCGACCGTGGTTACTGCTACAACGCTCTTTAAGCTCGTCTTCTTCGTACCTGAATCCGCTCTCCAAGCCTGCAAAACCGCCATCTTTGCTGCTGGTGCAGGTCGCTACCCCGGCCCAGGAAATTATACAGAATGCTGTTGGACCGCCATGGGTACCGGTCAATTCCGAGCCGGAGACACAGCGAATCCAAATATCGGAAGCACAGGCAAACTGGAAACGGTGAAGGAGGCTAGGGTCGAAACTCTATGTGTGGGTAAGGACGTTGCTAAGAAGGCGGTTGACGCACTGAAAGAGTAAGTTCGTAATGTGCTTGCTGTCTTCCACCAACTTCGACCATACTGAGTTTTGTGTACTTTATTCCCGCACCAGGGCTGCTCTAATAGACTATCCAGTACCCATCCGTATGAGGAGCCTGCATATGAAGTATACAGGGTGGAGGATCTTTGATTACACAAGTTGCACTATTTAGCTTTTTGTCCAGTGAGACGTTTATGTGAAGGGAGCCCACCTTTGCGGATTGACCTGGCCTCGTTAGATGTTATTCACTGCGGGGGTACTCATCAGAATATAACAGTTCTACCAAGTAGAATCAAGTTTTTCACCCTAGACATTTCTACATCTCCTACATTGATTCGAAAAAGAATGCACATTCTACTGACGGCTAGTCTACTTAAGAAAGGAGAGGCCGAAAGCCTGATAGAACAAGCTGTTCATCGACTCTCTTCAGAACGCTGGTGCTGCCAGCTGTTTGCTCGCTAGTGTCGAGAAAGTCGCATTCGACTTTCGCCTAGAAGGAAAATTCTATCAGCAAAAGCTGCTGATAGCCACAATGTACAAGCCTTAGACCCTTCATGAGCATCTTTCCTACGCTTATGAATTCCCGTTCTAATGAGCCTTTTTCTTTTTGAAGCATTAAAGAATAATGCTGTGAGCATGCCGCAGTGGTCGGATGGCTCTTTTGTAAAGTTTTTTTTATATCTGGTACATACTTGATAGTAGAATAGTTCTATATTCTAATGCTACTTCCGTTGCTACAGTAAATAGGCAAGACAGTAAACGCTCCCTAGCGTATCAGAATGCTCTTTGCCCAGTACTCATTCTCTCAACGTCAACGCTTGTCGATAGATCTCTTCAGCGTTGTCTCATTGACCTTTCAAGCTATACGCCAAGCCTATCATTCCCATACTACGCAGCGTCTCTTTATGCTTTCGACCGAGTATCTTCTTCATCACTTCCATCGCTTTTTCAGACTGCGTTGCTGCTTCAATGATATTGCCTTTTCTTCACGCGTATCAGGCGGTATTGTACAGCAGTAGAGCTCATTCTCATAGCGTTTCTTCTGCTCTTGGCCGTTGTGTGATTGCCGACTTCGCATTTGGAAAAAGCGCTTGGCACTTTGTTCAGTTTTCGTGCTTTCCCGTTGGGAACGCGGCGGAAAGACTCTTAAAGTATTGCTGCTTCCATTTCTCAAGTTGTCCGCTCGCTTCTAGCCACGTTCGCGCAGCCAGTTGTACCAGCGTATGCATCTTGAAGCTTCGATCCGTATCGACGGAGATAAACGCCCAGTCTCTGAGTATCTATATATCCTCTTCAAATCGGTCCCCTTTACTGGACGCCTACGCGTTTTCTTTATCGTCTCTTTAGTCGTCGTCCTGGTCGCGTGCTTTCTGGCTTCTATGGCCGTTTCCACTTTCGGCTCGAGTTTGAATAAGGGCTTTAGGGATACCTTATCGGTTAAAGAAGCTCTTCAGCGATAGCAAATCCGCTGCTAATAGTCACGTCCGACAGATATAGTAAACGATATCTGCTCTGTAATAATGATCGACTTTTTGGCCTCCGGGTCCCTTCGAAGGTGGTCCACTTTGTAGTTGAAAAGACTAGCCTTCTTGCGGTCACTTTTTCGAAAGTCCTCCAGGTACTGTACAGAATATCGCGGGGCTCTTTGGGTGACATATACCGCCGCTTGCATAATTGCAAGTGGCATGAAGTCAAGTGCTGCTGCCAAGTCAGCGATATTACTGCTATCGCCCAGCACTCCTAGCTTTTCCTTGAAAAGCACGCGATTTGGCCATCGAATCCACGGAAGTTGGTCAGGCTAGGGTGGTGGATATTTGAAGAGAAGCCGATGCCTGGGTATTGTACTTACAGCGGCTCTGTCGGCCAAGCTTCCTCATTGAGCGCTAGCCGCATCTGGCTTCCTCGACCACCTCAGCAAGCGATTAACAGATATTATTATAATCGACGATGAAATACATATGTAATGATCACCGACTGCGATAATAATAATAAATATATGACGTTAATACCTTGTTTATTAAGGCAAAATTTTGAGCATTAAAAGATTAAAGATGTAGCAGTGCTTTCATTGAGGCCAGCAGCGTTCAGCTCGAGGCTGGACTTTTAACTAAGGGAGGAGCCACAACGCCCTTGACTGGTTAGATTGCTCCCACTATCCCAAGCGCCCACCGCTTCGCCAGCCGATACCCTCCCGGCGTATCCGTAGCTCTACAGTACCCTATATATCATAAGACCCCTTGTTCCCGAAAATCGTATAGCAGCAATCTTCCTCCGCCCGCTGGTTTGGATCTTTCACAATGGCCCCAGTCCAGTCGCGATAGGGACCAATCCACTCCTTGCTTCCATCGCCGTGCTGAAGATACAAATTGCCCTGTCGATCGAAACTCGCGCCTGGGGGACCGTAGACCGGTCTCGACGTATAATCCGTATTTACAAAGCCGAGGAAGACTTGCTGCGGTTGCGGCGGAGCGCTATAAAGCATTCCTGGTTGCTGAGGAGGGACCGGGGGGAGTTGTAGAACATCATCTGTTGTTGAATGTGGCCAGAAGGAAGAGCGCCATAGTAGGCGGCCAGTGGGAGCGCGGGCGAGAAGTAGCTGTCAGTGCTTAGGCCTACCATGGCACCGGCGGAAGGCGGGGAGTTGAAGTTGTGGCTCCCGCTATGGTGTGGAGCGGCGCCCTTCATCAGGACCATGATATGGAGAATCTACTATACAGCTGGAACACTAGTCTACACATCCATAATGGCAGTGACTGTCATTGAATTGTTCGTCTGGGTCTGCGTTTCCGTCGGCGCCGCTATCTCGATGAGGCTGCTGGCTTTCTATCTATGCATGTGCTATGAAGACAAGGTGGAAGGAGAGGCATAAAAAGAATAGGAGACATCAGCCACAGCGAGCTCTTAGGAGCCAACATCAACATACCATTAAATAGTAGAGGCACGGGATAAAGCAAAATACACCGTACAGGGTTTCCTTACGCTTTGTCCAATGCACTTTACGTCCTGTTTTGGGTCACCTTTTACAGCGGTCACCGGACGGTCTCCGGGTACCAAATGCTCAAGGGTATGTTAATCATGAGACTCCGAAGAGCCGTCCCGACGATACTGATTATTTCAGTCTGCATACAATCAAAGATCGTAGACGGAAAGACGTTAGAAGCCAGTAAACGCTTGAAGATAGCATCGACAGCTTCGATACCCAACCCAGCATGTCCGTCTTAAATCATCTTACATATTTTTTCTCTGCTACCGATTATCTGTTACAAATAGCGTTTCACAGTATTGAGAATATCTTCTTCATCGCATAATCGATGCTAAACATTTTGCAGCTAAAGCAAAACTTCTCTATATGTACATTTGAAGTCTTTCCAAGTAGTGTTTCTTCCCCTCCTAATCTTTTTTCGTTTTAAGCTGTTTGGGGTTTAGAAATTGTAGAAGGTGGTGGGATATTGTTCGTTAATGATCCGCGAGCAATAACCACCTGCGGCTTGTCTCCCCTTGCAACAACCACGTCGAAAGCATATTCCTTGAGATTCATCAGGTCCTTCTCATGCGCGAAACTGAAGCCCATGAGGGACAATGCTAGGACAACTCGCCGGTTGGTTAGAACATAATCACCCGTTTGATTGCCAACCGCTGCCATCTGGATCCGAACGCTGAAAAGTGGAGGTACGATTGAATTTTCAACGAAGGGATAGTCGTACAGCGGTCTGGACTCCTTCGGCCAAAACCCATCCTTGATGTAGGCTTCATAGAGGGCTTGAGTAAGAATGCCGGCGACTGCTTGAGCCTTTATTGAAGTATTACCAGGATGGAGGTCGATGCCAAATGATCCAGGTTCATTTGAGTTCCCAGGTTCGGGCATGACCAAGCTATTGGGTTTGCTTTGATTGTCGTCAGCTCTCGACTCAAAGCATCGTTTAGCAGAGGGTCATCACTGGGGCTTCTACCCTAGCTGAAAGTGAGGATTGGGCAATTCCAAGTTTCGGAGTGAGCTTGGGGGAGACATTGTCATGCCCAGACTAGCCCAAAGACACAAACACCATACAGCCATCGACCGGACTGAGGTTTTCGCGAAAGACATGTATAAGCGATGACCAACTGGCATCACCAAACGTTCAGTCTAAAAGGCAGCAATGTTGAAGATCTAGCCAAGCAGCACAACTACGATATCAAGTATATTATAGTTCTTTATACGCAGACTGACCTACGTCAAGCTATAAACAGAGTTAAACGCAGAGGCCTCTTCATCGTCTAACCGCTATCCTCGGCAATGCCTACTCATTGAGAGGCGACATGCGCTTTGTAGGACCAAAGAGTATTCGAGCTGCATACATGAAACAGGCAGGCGACCGAATCTATAAAATTTGTCATACGAACGTGAAATATGCATTTATAAGAGAACACAAGTTTGCGTGAAATTCCCGAAGAAAAGAAAATAGCGTCTATCTCCTGCACTTGTGGGAGGCACATACCAAGTCCTTAATCGGAGGTTGAGAAATCCTTAAAAAGCGGATTATATGGACGAGTCAAGCCCCTTACTCTTACCAATCTTTCCCAACACTCCTGTAATTCTCTGGGACAGGTTTCGAACATTGGCACCAACCAGGATCGAGCCTCATATCCTAGCTCTCAAATACCTAGCACTTATTCACCCTTTCTTGGGCATCGATTCGTTTGCGACCCTTATGTTACTGTGCATAGAAAGTGATGCTACAGGACACTTGCTCGGGACGATTGGGTCCGCTAGGTGACCTTCATACAGTTTGACGAGTAGAAAGACGACGAAGGCGGCTCGCATCAAGTGCTCCTTGAACAGGTTGGCTACTGTTTCACTTCCCGGAAGTCGAGTCAGTTGGCTAATCGCTTCCATTCAAGGTGGCACTTTTCTAGATTGAATATGATGAGGAACTAGAAAACGATTTTGCACGTTGACATTGATTGGTCGTATATGTCAGCTTGGTGTAAATATTTAGTCCAGGCGTGCGAAATCAGATACGCCTTATCTCCATCCTCACGCGACAGAACGATAGTGGGGGAGCCGACCTTGTACGCCTGATCGTTATTGAAGTCTCCAAATATCTTATAGGTCGGATATTGTGTTCGTCCATACTTCCGGCATTTGGCGATCTACTAATTGCAAATCGCAAGAGCGCTTCCCGCCTCAATGCTTCAGAATTTGAAGTTTGCCATCAGCCGCAAGAGCGATTTACTCCTTAAATTTCCGAACTCGAGAGCTGCAGTACTCCGTCGCCAACAACCTTATCTTGTTCCACTATGAAACCTTATACGGTTCTTTCCGAGCTTGAGTATGTACTGCTTTTAAGTAAAGTAGATCGCTCAATTTTCCAACAACCAACTAGTTCTACTTCGGCCTTACTTATCTAGCAGCCATGCTTGTCGTTCCCATTCTCCTGAGGCTTTGCTTTCTTCTGTTGCCATTGACGGTCGTCAGCCACCCTGCAAACCCGAGCAGCTCCAGCAAAACACTCGATAAAAGGGGATCCCGTGATGCGGTCGAAGGACTCGGTGGATATGTGCGGATGTTGGGCCATGAAGACAGGCCTGTCATAAGAACAGAAGATAAAAGCATGGTGAACCCAACGTGGACTTCAGGAGAAATGATAACCAATCCTAAACCTACGACACCCTTCACGTCTAATCATTACTTCAATATCACCACCCTTGCTTCTGCGAAATCGAACGCCTACCCCTTCGATATAATTGTAGGACCTCTAGAAGTATGTTCTTACCAATGTATTCGGACCTTTAGGCCTCCCCCCCTAATCAGACACATACTAATCGATTACGGTGCAGATCGCGGGCTTCGTTGACCTCGAAAATCTAGACGTAGAAGCCGCAGTCTACGTGCGCAAATATGCAGTGGGTGTCTTCAAATGCAACCTCAAAGAGTCATGCAAAATCAACATCAACGTAGTGCTTGCCAAGGGCACGGTTGAGTTGTACTTGAAGAACAAACACGAGGTCTGGCTCCTTGCGAAGCTGAGTCTGCCATTCGGGAAGAGCTTCTCCGTGGATAAGAAAGTCTTCAATTTGCCGCGAGACGGAGCGTTGGCTGGGGGCACGATCGATGGTACTGTAACGAGTTCCGGTGTCCCAGTCGCTGCTGCATCTCCGGCATCTCCCTACACAAGTTAGTATAATAGATGTGAAGGACTTGTTCGTTAGAGTGTTTAGGCCCCGAGTGTTCCGTTCCTCGACCCAGACGGCGCTCATTGCTAGAAATACAGGTGACCGATTAGTTCGAAAAGCAAAAATGGTCATGCCAATCGAATTTTTTCAAATGACAGATATTTACCACGTGCTCCCTTTTCTATAACCCGTCCTCAAGCCCTCGTAATTTTCTTCACTCCTTTCTGCTCTGCTCTCCTAGTAATTTCCAGCGCCGAACCCTCGCGTTTCATTTCTCAAATACCGTCACGAAATCCCTCACTCCCATGCCCCCACCACATATCACCCCCACTCCCATCCCTCCGCTCCCACTTCCCATAGCCCCCACCCCCCCACGTCACTCCATCCACTCCTATCCCTCAATTCTCCATCATCCCTCATCCTTCATCCCCCCTCCCCGCAACACCAACACTCTCCCACTGCCCTCTCAGGCCATGATCATACAATCACCACACTGAAAATCCGAGGTTGAGTTCAGGAACCAAGTATAGAGTCGACAGTTGGGGTGGAAGGGGTGGGAGGGGTGGAAGCGGTGGAAGGGGTGGAAGGGTGGAAAAGAAGGAATCTGAAGGAAGTGTTGGAGAACGATTTGAAGAGAGTGGAAGAATAGCAGGAACGGGAGAAGGCAGAATCCGGAAGGCGACGGTAGCCTAAACTACCACCAATACCCTTCATCTGCACAAACCAACTCCCTCCCAAAGAACCCCCCCCCGGCAATCCCCCTCACAACAATACAATATAACACAATACCACCCCATCCCTTCTCATCCATCTATTAACAGCCTCCCCTCCCCTCAAACCAACCAAAAACCCACCAAAAACCTCTGCAAAAAAAACCCCCCCACCAGACCTCACAAACCACGAAAACCCACACTTTCCCACAAATCAACCCCCCCTATAAACCCCCCAGATCCCGCAACCCCCAAAACTCGTAAAAAAATCCTACAGTTTCACCAACAATCCCGCAAACCTTCGTCAGTCCCCACACCAATCCCTACCAAAACTCCATGCGGAGCTAATCAAACTCATGAAAACTAATAAAACCAATAAAACCACAAAACCACAAAACCCCAAGAAGCACACAAACTGCAAAAACCCAAGCCCTCAACGGAAGTAATGAACCAGTTAAGATGATCTGAGATGCTGTAAAGCGAAGGGATGAGGATGGGGATGGGGATGGGGATGGGGATGAGGATGAAGAGATGTCAAAAAGACTGAGGTTTTTAGGAAAAAGGTGGTGGGAGTGCAGGATGAGGGTCGGGGTGCAAAGGCGGAAGGAAGGGAGGAGGAAGACGCGAGTGCTAGGATCAGGATGGAATGTTGTAGTGGCATTATCGTTCTAGCTCATTATCTAAATGCTGCAAATAGTACGCGAAGAACCGAAATCGCACTGACCTATGTTAAAACAAACGCATTCCTCAATCACGAGACTATCACCTCACTCAACCACCCCCCTTCCCCGCCCTCCCAAGCGCTTGCTTTACCCCCACCGACCTCTCCCTCCCCTCCACCCCCTCCACTCCCTCCCGAACCGCCGCCAGCACCCCTCCCAGCCGCCCACTCTTCCTGCACAACGCCACCATAGCCACAGCCACCTCAGCCCTCTTAAGACGGGTTTGCTCCACGCCTTCCCACGCGCTAAATAGCACTTTTACGTACTCTACCAGGACATCCTCCAATGCGTCCGTGAAAGTTGCAGAGTATTGTAGCTCGAGTTTTGCGAAAAGGGATTTCTGAGCGTCCAAAATGGCGTTGTGCACGATCCTGCTCCCGCTTCCTGCCGTGACTTTAACGATCGTCTCGAGGGTCTGGGAGAGGCTGGTGACGAGCTCGGCCCCGCTGCGGGATTTTGGGTTGATGCTCTTCAGCAGCGCCGCCGCCGCGTTCGCTAGCGTTTCCTCCGTGATGGATTTTGAACTTGGGCCGCCGGAGCGCTCGTCGATGTCCATGTCGTCTGCGTCGCCCAGTGCGTCGCTGATAACCGGGTTGGCGATTTCTGATACTTGGGGGTACAGGTCGACCGTATCGCGCAGCTCGACGAAATCGCCTAGGCAGGCGAGAGCGTACTGGCGGTATCTGGGGTTGTTGCGCTTGGCTTCGCGGATGATAATTTTTTGCATTTGGGATGCTGTTACTTCACTTGTTGCTAGGAGGGTGCTGGTTTTGGCAAAAGTAATGAAAGACTTCAGGACGGTTTCTTTGCCGTCCCAGGTTTTGCCTCCTAGGGCGTTCTCAAGAGCTGGCCAGATGATTTGGGCGTTTGAGTTACTTATTTCGGTCCCTGAGGAATCGATAACATCGGCGACTGCGAAGGCGGAAGAGTGTTTGAGGGACCAGCGGGGGGAGTCTAGATACTCGAATGCCAGGGAGATGATTTCTTTGAGGTACAAAAGTACCGCACGAGAGCCTCCAACGTTTTCATTCCAAGTATCTTTGAAGAACACTTTTGCGCGTTCGTAAGGATCGTGTTTTGCGACGAAGACAAAGGGAAGGACGTCCCCAGCAAGTGCATTGAAGCGATCTGTTGCATGTTTCGATGTTGCAAATATTATGTCTCCTGCGATGGCTCGATGGCGCTCGTCCTCGGAATCGAAGTACATCTTTTTCGCAAAATCAATAAGCTTGAGAATCTCTTCATCTGATGCTAGTCTTGCAAGATAACCACAGGCAGCAGCATACGATGACGAGACAGTCTCATTGCGGTCAAGGACCTGTTTACGAGCAAATTTCAGAAAATGATCTGCGTGGTCTTTGAAGACGAAGCTGTGCCTGGTTGCAAGGGACACAAGTATGCGAGTCGCTCCGACTTTCGACGGAAGTCCCAAGGCGACCTTGATGGCATTTTCCAGGGTTGATTGAAGTTCTTTCATCGTAGCTTCGTCCAAGAAGTCTAAGCACCGTTCGATAGCTTCCATCATGGGAGAAGCTCTGACTGCCGTCAATCGAGCATCGTCAAGCTGCTGGGTGGTCACCCCATACTCATCGGCATGGAGACGAAGATAGTTAATCTGTGCCGGCTCCACTGAACTCAAAAGCGCGATCAAGCGCCCTACGAGCTCTGGGACATATGGTCTTAGTATCTTTCCCGTGCTACTCTTGATGATTTGTAATAGCGTTGACAGAGCAAACGCTCTTACTTCTTCAGCGCTAGATTCCAGTCCAGAAGGGCTGAGCAGGAACGGTAGTACGTTCTTTAGCATGGTGTCGGCACCTTTGGCTGCTGAGTCTCCTGCTTCAAGCCTGCGTGTCAACACGCCCGTCAAAGCTCTTGCCAAGGCCATGGCTGCTTTACGAACGGAGTCCTTGATGTCGTCACAGACCTTTATAACAGATTAGCATATGGATATCATTGAGGAAAGACGGCATGGTACCTTGAAGGTTAACGCCCAAATCTGGCCAAGGTACTTCTCGTACTTTTCCACAGGCCTACCTTGCACCAAGTCAGCGATCGCAGCACAGCTGGCTTGCCGGGCACGCCATTCCTTGCCAAGGATGTTCTTCAGTAAATCGTTCATTATGTTGTCAAAATGGCGATCAATGACGGCTGAAGGATCTTTGACGAGCGCAGCCCAAATATCGTTCATTGAGTTCCTCACATTTGTGTTCGGATCGAATCGGTATCGAAATAATGCTGGATATAGCTTCGGGTTCTCTGCTAGGTAACCATCCACGCTTGAATCGGACAGTATGTTACTTAAGCCGAAGCGTCCAAAAGCAGCACGACTGGACCAAATAGCGTTGTTGGAAGCAAGAGACATGAACCGATAGACAAGACTGGGATCACCAACTTCAGATGCTAGGCTCATGATGTCTTTGTATGTCGTGACAGATCCTTCCCCTGTTGGCAATGCTCCTGGATCGAACAATTCGGTCTCATCGGATACATTGCCTGCTAGGCCTGCACTTGTCCCTGTGAACGATCCTACAAGATCACGTATCAGATCATCCTTGAGAGCTCTGTCACCCTTTTCGTAGACCAAAGTCAACCCTCGGGAAGCAGATTCCTGATTCAAAGGGTCACGGTCCGCCAAGAATCTCTTAAAAGCGGCTTGACATTCTCTTAACCGGCTTCGTACTTCTTCAAGGTGTCCGCAGTATTGGATAAGACATAGGAGCCATATCACAACCGCTTGTCTAAGAGCTGGTTTAGTACTCTTGAAATCTGCCAGTACTTTCTCAAGTATCGATGATAAGACATTAATCCTCTCCGGCGTCTGTGGCGGCGATCCTTCAAAATCTAAAACCGCAACCAAAGATTTCGAGCGCCAGCCGACAGCAGCGCAACTCAGAGCGGCCCCAACCGCAAACTGTACAGGTGCTTCTCGGACTTCGTGTAACTCATAGAGTATCTGTACGATTTGGTTCAACAAGGAATCGTTAGCTTCGTTCTCCGGACATTGTGATGCGAAATAACCCAGAGCGACAATGGCCTTCTCGTTGCCATCTTTGGCTTTCTCTTTCAGCTTTTGTAGCATTGCCGTAGCACCATGTGGAGCAGGTATAATGTCAGGAGTTAGAGCAGCAAAAAGGCTTAGCTCGGCGATGGCTACCATGGCGCCGTCGAGCAGCAGCTTGTCCCGGCTACCCTCTAGTACGTCCAGAACAGAAATGATGAAAGTGGCTGTCAGTTCCGTGTGATTTGGAAAGCTGTTGCCACGACATGAGATTCTACTCAGCAAGTACGCTATTGCAAGGGTAGCGCCGTGCACTTGAAAGATCTCAGATCCGACAGCTTTTCGCCAGGAATTTAATTTCTGGTCGAAAATCGTAAACATCCTTTGGACTGCTTCTTGGCGACTCCGTTTGTGAGATGCTATAAGACCAAAGATATGAGACGCCGGCTCTCTCAGAGCTTTCTGGTTTGATAAGATGGGATTTTGAAGAGAAGATATCTTGATCACAAGACCATCCATACAGGAGTCAGGACATAGAGCATAGAGATCTAATATGCTGTCGTTAGGTTCATTGAATTCTTCAATCGCAGGATCTATCAGGTTGCTGAAAGCTGCATCGAGGAGAACTTCTAGTGATGTTTGGGAACGAAAGTCATCTTTGATCATATCTCTTAGATATTTCTTCACCTTTATACGGGCATCCTCGTCATTTGTGATTAGTGCATCAACATTGCGCTCCCATTGCGCGTCTAAAACAGGGGCAGCCCCAGCTGATCTCAAAGCCTTGTCTAACAATACATTACGACAGTAAAGGACTGCCCGATCCTGGGCGCGGGCTAATTGACGCCGAGAAGCTCCCATCCTACCCAAGTCCCAGCGGGGCTTTAGTCCAAAGAATTGCTCGATGAGATCGTTGAATCCTGGAAATTGAAATCTCGCATTCTCGGGTATTTCGCCGCTCACAGAAGAGCCGAGAGCCTTGGGCGGATGTAATGTGCTATACCAATAGGGATCGAGACCTTTCCTGCCTTCTTCAATCACCTCGCTTCGCTCGTTAGCAGTACCTTCCATTGCCACGATATCAATCCATCGAGCTGTCGTATTCCTGTAGGGAAGACATCGGTTGGCAAAGCCGACAGCCATAAATCGTGTACTCCTTACAATCTCAGATCCCGATTCATCTGATTCACCAGCTTGCAAACCCATATGATGGAAGAAAAGGCTTGTCAAGGATTTTTCGAGGTCTACCTCTACATCGTCACCGAAAACTCCAAGTACGCTACTTAAAGCCTGTTCGATGCTGAAGGATACATCTTTGCCCGACGGATCTGTACTCAGTGATCTGAAAAGCCATCGGAGTAGGTCAAGATTTGCGTCAAGGAGAAGCTTATCAGGACATGCTGCTGCTAGAAGTCCAATGCTCTCGTATGCATAACTTCGCGAGCTCAATTCACCAGCATTAGGACGGGAGTCCTCGCTGGGAAATCCTGGCCATCCCTGGCTCTCAATATATTCTCGAAGCTGGGATACCAAGACAGGTGCAAAGGCACTGATGTCAGCTGGAGAGCTGATACGCGCAAGCCAGTTTACGAAGACAAAGATCTGAGCTCGGAGCTTTGAGGTCTCGAGACCTTGTTTTGGAGTGCCAGAATTGCCATCCTGAACCTGGGCTTCCAAAGGCGCAAGCCCTTCTTGAACAATCTGAATGCTCTGTGGGACGAAAGAAGAGCATTGCTTCGATCTACATAGGAGAGAAAGGATCTTAAGTTGAAGAGGCACCCGTGCGGGAAGGGAGCCATCGGTTCCTCTCGTCCCTAGATAAAATTCGAACAATCGCTTCACAAGACCAGGTTTTTCGAGCGAAATAGCCGATGTAGCTCGTTTCAAGATATCATCCCCAACATCTGACAGACGCGAGTTCGTGTCAGCGCACGCGAGAAGCGCTGGTAAAAAGCGCTCTGAATCTACGAAGGCTCCACTAGCGAGGAACTTGGTCGCCAATACCTTTGTTTCTATAAAATTCATACCGCCACTGACGGTCGGGTTCCATATGTCTTTTTTGCCATGGATTTGTAAGAAATTATAATCCTCAGTGCTCAGCCCTGGGCAGCGCTTGGCATCGATTTGATTGACGTTGAGTAAGAAGAGCTTACCCAGCCAGGTCGACACGAATTCAGCGGTCTCTATGTTCTCGTTGAAGCCTAATTTGTTACGAAGCTGCAGATCATCTTCATTTCCCCTCACAGGCAACTTCAAGCTATGAAGCAGCTTGAGGAACAGGTTGAATAAGCTGGCCGCGCGGGTTGCAGACTCTTGAGCATCGATATGAAGGCCATTCAGTAGCGTAGGAAGTAATTCAAGCCGTTCCTTTTGAACGTACAATCAGTATCTATCCGATCAATTTACTACGACTTAGTGCTTACCTCTACTGGCAGTCTATCGACCCCTTGTTGGATATAAAGTAAGTCAAAGTGACGAACCAGTGTGTTGTGGACATCCTTATACTGCTTCAGAAGTGCGGCTACGGGAAGTTTTATCGATCTATGCAAGACCTTTAGCATGGCTCTAGGAAATTGCTGTCACACGCTTGAACAATTATGTTAAGGGATTAATCTTCAATGATCCGTACAATCTGCAGAATAAACTATAAAGCATGCCATGTGAAGCCACAAGTGAGGCAAGAAAATGGGCATACGGTGGCTTGACTCTTGTATTAATATGTTGACAAACAGAAACGACCTAGTATTTTGATGTTGATTAGCCTAGCACTTGATTTCCATGTAGACCTGAAGACTGATGAGTACGGTACATCCGACAGAGGAACTCTATGCGTGCACAGAATCACGTCGTTTCCGCTCGTCGAGTAGCCTACCTTGTTACGAACGCTCACAAAATCCGAGGCTAGCTTTAGGAGAAGAGGCGGAAGATAGGTGTTTAATGTTGACTGCAGCTTCGCATCTGATTCTGCCAGTGCAATGCGAAGCTCCACCTTGCCGACAAGGTTTAATTCTCTTGCCTCTGGCGTCTCGCTTGTTGCGATGGTTGACATCTTGAAGGGTTTCGTCTTGGATTTTTGTCCTCATCGTAGGAGTCGAGATTCGAACATGGGGATATGGGGATATGTTATAAGCAATCTTTCCAGGGAAATTTTAGTGCTCGTTCCTTAGGCAGGCATGGCTTGCGTACATTGTTTACGAGCAAAGTGGAGGATTACATTTGTCCACATATTGATAACCTTAAGCGTCTTAAGGTCCGTACCTTACTGCTGTTATGCCGACATTGTTCTATACAGATAGCAACTAGCGCAATTATATTACCACAGCTAACTTTGGCACTATGATCCATCAATCATATCATCATTAAAAATTCAGTGATAAGTTCAATAAATACTGTAGCCTTTTGTCTCTGGCAGTGGGGGAATCACTCATGCCTTCATCGGTCCCGTGAAGATTTTCTCATGCCGAACTTAACGTATCATCAGCGGAAGCCCCAATATGGTGATTGCAGGTCTTCTGGCCCAACTTCAAATTCGTCCTTGACAGCGACCAAGCGGTGGTTCTAAACCGTGAACACTAGTCTAAATCCTATAGCCTGGACATAGGAGGCTTATCGGTGTAGAGGAGCTACGAAGTCTAGGATTATGATTTACTTTGTAATTGTAGTATTCGATACCAAAGAGCCCATATCAGTACAAGGTACATCTTTCAATAGGCGCGTAAGCTTGAGTGAGCTCCAAGAGCGAAATCGTACTGTGGACTGGATACAGCTGTTGATGGTACAGATATCGCCATAAGATAGATCATGGAATACCAGAGAAGATCATGGCAAATCCTAACTACTGCAACACGGTTTCGCTGAGTCTCTCAATCCGGCTAGTCCTGCTGTTGCTGCATATGAGTCGGCAGATTCCAGCTCGTATAATCTAAGTGTACAAATGCGCGGTCAACATTCGGTACACTCTCCAGAACATACTGCAGACTCTCGCCTAGGTCGTGACTATCCCGCAAACTCGTATGCTCGTCTAATACGATATCCACCTCGACGTTGATCTTGTCACCTGCGTGGTAGGCTTGGAGACCCTGGATCTTTTGAATGGGTTCCGCGAATCGCATGGTGAGGTAGAGGAGGATGTTACGGTCTGTAGCCGAAGCGGCGGCTCCAGTCAAGTGACGTATATGGGTCGTGGTTGTACGGGACCAATTAAAGATGACATATAGCGACAGGAGAAGGCCACCCAGAGCGTCGAGGAACCAGATCTGAAGATAGTAGCCGACAAGAGGGAATATGATACTGAAGGTATTAAATACTACATCTGTTATTGCGTCCTGCGCGAGAGCCTGCACGCTAGAATTCTTGATAAGGCGGCACCAGAACCAGCAAGCCAACTTGATGACAACGGTGCTGGCCAGAATAATTATAGCAGAGAGGCCAAGCTGCACGATCGAGTGATCCGGGCTGGTGAGGCGGTTGAAACACTCGAGAAACACCTGAAAGAAGGAGGTTATCATGATCACAGAAAAGACGAGGACACCAATAGGTTCCAAGCGTCGGCGACCAACAGGATAGGTATATTGATCTTGACGAGCTATGAGTTTAGTGGTCGTCCAAACGATGGCGGTGCTGAGAAAGTCAAGGGCGGCATCAACTAATGAGGCAAGGACAGATAGCGAGCTCGTAAGAACAATGACTGCAATCTTTCCCGCAAGGAGGACAGCATTAGCGGCCAGATTGATATAGATTGCAATTGTCACTATTCGGCTACCACTTTCAACACCGTCGTCTTCTGGCGTACATGGTTCGGCGCCTTTTGATCCGTCTTCCACATTCTCCCCTAGCAAAGGCGAACCCTCGTCGGGTAGCTTATACAAAGCTTTTGGTGTCCTCTTAACCTTGATGTTGGTGCTATTGCCGTTTTCTTGGGGCCTGTTCATTATTTTACCCGAAGGCTTCGCTCCATCCGAGGGTGGAGTTGGTGGCTCCTCCGATATTGTTTGTGGAATATCTGGATGGCTAGGTTGATTATATTCCTGAATTAGATTGTGAGGGAGTGATGAGTCGAGCAGTCGATCAATGTAGGAATAAGAATCAATGAGCAAGTTGTTGCGCTCATAGTATTGCCGTCTACGAACAACTGAATTAGCATTTAACATCGACTGTTTTACTTCCATCATACATCGGCTTTTTCATTGCCTTGAGCTCTTCTTCAGTCTTGCGATACTGCTCCCTACCAACCGCCATAACCGTAAGCCTCGCTGCATTACTTCCACTCCGTTGGAGCTCTGCGCAAGACCTACCATTGATACCTCGGATTGGAATTCCCAATCAGCCTCATACTTCTCATTTGTGGTGTATTCAGAACCTGCGATACATTGCTCATCCTCCTATCCATTCCAACTCGATTTTCCCTAATACTGCCATCTTCGTCTCTTTCGACATCCAGTTCCTCATCGCTCTCATAGCTGTGGCTACCATATCGTCTAGGCCCGAGTGAACCCCGAATATCTTTCAGACTTGCAGAGGATCTATTTTGAATTAATGAAGGTAACGCCTGCCCTCGTGTAAACACAATCTCATCAGAGAGGGGGAGATAACCTCGCAGATTGCCGATACGGACGGATGGAGGACGTCCAAAAGCAGAGTCGGCCATCGTCTAGGCCTGTTATAGATGAAATCTCAAACCCTTCAGAGTGCCATTGTACGAGTACGTCTATCAATGATTTGGAGAAGTCAAGAGATAAGGTATTCGCACGAAGCAGAGTCAATATCAGCTAGTCCTAACTTGACCTAGATAGTGCTTCAGCCCTAACGTAAGGTAAGCTGCTGTGCTGAGTGTCAAGGACTGCAACAACCTTTGGTCTAGAATGATTGCGATCTTACGTACAGCAGAGCATATCCATCTTTTGTCACCTTGAAGGTCAATTTCAGAGTCCTATACCTTGCACGAATTTTCATGCATAACTACTATCTAAGAGGCGGACCAGGCAAATACAGCACGTGGCTGGAATATCTAACGGCTGAGGCCGCATGTACGAGTACATGAATGGAGCTTCGAACGAGCCTTCGGAGCCTTATCCTTCTATGAACTCCACATTGATTGTGCCATTCTTCAAACTAGCCTGCTCGATCGTTTGGCCTAAGGAATCTTCCAGGTTCTTGCCCATGCATATCAACTCAAACTCCATGCCCTCCTTCCCTTCTAGTGGACTAGCCTTCAGCCATTCGTACATCCTCCTGACTGGATCCGAAATTTCAAATCGTCTAATTACCCGCCCATTCGGGTGTCGGAACTGTATTCTCGTGCTGGCTGCATCAGGCGGTGGTTCGGTGTGCGGATTTGACGATGAGATTAGATTGAACGGAGATGGCGATGTTGAAGCACCATTGGTATGTGTGGGATCGGTTTCATCAAGCATGTCTGTATCTTCCTCGGCTCCTCTCTCCTTTCCTTTTCCTTTATCTACGCCGCCTTCACTTCGGGTCAGATCATCAGGATCAGCTTCTCGCAGTGTTCCGTTGCCAGCCAGGCTGTTCTGTAATGCCATTTCGAGCATTTGCTCTTCTGTCATTTGCTCCACTCTCGTCTCTTTCTTGCTTTCTGGTCTCCGTCTCGCTACAGGATTCTTCGCAGTAGCCTTTAGGCTATACCTATCTAGGAATTCATGCAACTGCATGAGGAAATCCATAGCTTTGGGTATAGGTGCTCCGGACCATACTTTTACTTGCTCGCCCGTCCTTGGGTCCACGATAGCAATGTGAGGATAAGCATCCTGGCTATCGCGATTAAGAAAGGAATACTGAATGTATTGGCTACCACGTGGATCGTCCTTGGTATATTGCATGAAGATGAAATTCTCTCTGACTGTATCCTTGACGCCAGAGTTCTTCCATATGTCTCGATTAAGAATCTGGCAATCAAATATCGCCGGATCTTGGATATTAACGAGAATCCACTTCTCCTTGTCCTTGCCTTCCTGGCGGGCTTGGTCCCATGAGAGCCGTGACATTATCTCGAAGGGAGGTCGATACATTTCGGCGAGTAAATTTTGCTTCGACGATGCTTCTGATGCTCCTGCTGTAGCTCGAGCGAGTCGATCACGGTGGGCATCGGCGCTAGTATCTGCATCATTCCAAATCGAGCCTGTAGTGGCCTGATTGAATATACCGTGTGTCTCTGCTTTGGTTGTTAGTCTAGCCGGGAAAAAAAGGCAAATATAGAGTCGAAGAACGTACCCCGAGGCCTTGGGCGGTGTCTAGCACGCATTTGTTCCAACACTGCAGCATGCATTTGCTCCGCATCGTTAGGATCGAATGAGTCTGGACCGATGAGTGTCTCCGTTGTCCGAGCCATCGGCGCTCTTATGCCATCTTCACCCAACTCACTAGCGATCCCAGTACCACCATAGAACTCTTCCTGTAATCTCCTAGCTAGTACCTCATCAGCATCAACGTCCCTGCTGCCAGGAGTTAATGGTGGCATTGAGTTCGATGGCATGTGTGCATTCGATGAAGAGTTCCCTGCTACAAAAGCTTGCCTCGGTTCTTGGCTACTTGGCTCGACGTCTATCTCGGAATCTACATCTGAATCTATGTGTACGACGCCATCATCATCTTCGTAAGCTTGCCTATTGCTTGGCGGTCGGGTCTGCGGTGGTAGTACAGGTGGATCTTGTAAGGTTTGTGCAGGTGTTGATGAGTTCGGTCCTTCAAGCTCAGCGCCATCGTTGGCGTAGAAGAATTCGATGGCTTGCTGGACATCACCCTCTGTGAGCCCAAGATACTGGGCCGCCCTGTCAGGCGTTGTCCCTGTTATTGATGTGAAGGTGATCAACGCCGTGTCATCCATGGTACTTTAAAGCCGTGAAATCTCCTAACCAGGACACTGCCTCAGCGGTAAAGAAATCGTGAGGGTGATTGCATATGTTGCAAGTGGAAGTGGAGGCAAAGCTGAGGGGTAGAGAACTCTATCTCAACGTTAATACTATTCTGCTAGGCAAACCGGTGTGGAAGCTTACAAGCTTGAAAGCTGGACGGGGCACGAGCTTGTGGAGGGACGGTGACCAGGTGAAATCCAAGGCTTAAAGTTTCGAAAAGAGCTCCGCTGTCAGCAATCCTTGATTATTTTCTTTCCGAGGCTTTGTAATTCGTAGCTCTCTTCGTGGCAATAGATGCCCAACTACCCTAAGATAACCTCTTCTCTGCTTTAACACTCATTGTGAATTTCTATCCAATGTCTAGGAGGCAGAGATGTTCGGTGATTGATGTGTCGTAATCGCAATACTGTTGGTCCGGTGGAGAAAGGTAGGTTCCGTAATGCAGTACTACGTAGTATGTGTCGGTGACCTGGTGTCTAATCTAACCAGCTGCAACAAACCGTCGACTTCTGAAAGTGGCCCCGCGTCATCGCGATTGCCTAGCGCGGTACCGTATGATAAATTACAAAGATATCACATCAGTCACGGTCACTCACAGATCACTTTACAGCCAAGCTACGCCAACATATTTTTACGAGCCATTGTATTGTCGCCAGCGGTTGAGCTTCGCCATGGACGGGTAAACTACCTTTCAAGCTAAAAGTCTTTCATCATGGTGCTGACTTCTATAGGCCTTCGCACAACCTACGGCGGCATGCAATACAGAAAATCGCAGCACTGTCTGCGGCTGCTTCCCCACGCCTGCCCGTTGATATGTCCCATTTCACCAAGTTGTGTCATGCTTGTCCCTCATTGATGGAGAAGGCCAACAGTATAAGCAATGAAGCCCACAGTGGGGCTTTAGCGCTCTCGAAAACGCCTATGGTAAGTGCTATAAGAGCTATTTGTTGAGAGTTAAGAGTGCTAATTCCCAAGCAGAGCCTCTCAGAATTGGATGTGCTGCTTGCTCTTTGCAAAACAGCTCCACTACTTGAAGATAGCGGAACTGCTGAACGACTCCTGACTCAGATATCGCCGTATCTTTTAGAGGCCCATGCACAAGTGATTGCTCCTTCACCTTCCCTACGCTCCATCGATCCATCGCCTTGGGAGGCACTCACTTATCACCTGACAAGGGCAATCCTTGCAATTGGAATAAAGCATCCTTCGCTACATAAGCCTGCATTGGACTGCATGTCTCGGTACCTTCATAACTGCTTGCGCACTGTCGATGCTCTCATTGCAAAGAACAGTAGATCCGAGGAATTTCCGAGAGAGGTGGACATCGAGGTAACATTTCCAACCGCCATTCTAGCCGTCTCTCTTCTCGGGTTCTTAGAGGCTGCATCTAACCATGCCAATTTTTATGATGTTCCTGAAAGGCTTGACTTGGTGACTACATTGCGTCAGATCTTCACGGAAGACTTCATGGTGTCTATAGAAGGCGTATTCTCTTCGATTCGTACTTCCGAGCCAAAATCTAAGGATCTTTCTACTTGGAAGTCATACACAAGACGATATGCCGCCTTTGGACGACCGATTGGAGCAATGCTACTGCAGCGAGGTTTCATGAGGCTTCTTGTATCATTTAGCTCTCTGCATATAGCTAGACAGGAGCAACTTCAGAGAACAGATGTCTTTGATATACTCTTATCGCAAAAGCAACACATACACTATGAGAGCAACGACTCCAGCGGTGCGCTGCTTGAGGTATTGTCGGACGCTGCCGCCGAGGAAATGCGTCTTCTTGAGGATGGCTCGGATTATCTTCGACTTGGCTCCGCGTGGCAGCAACGGCTTGCTTTTGCAGTGAAAGCGCACACACTGAATACTTTTTTGAATTGTATGATTGCTGACGAAGACATTGCTGATACTGATACCCTCATATCTTGGCTCGAAGACACTATGGCCGATCCTGTCCAGATGGCTGACGATACTTTGGCTTGCGTTGTACTTAAATCCATGGCTGCCGTGGCAAGATTCTCTCCCGATATTGCTTCGACTCTTAGCCGATCCTTACCCAGATTCATCGTACAAGGCGGGATCAAAGGGGAAACAGTTTCAATAGCCGCACGCTGCCTGACCAGCATACTTCAACTATTGTCACAGGACGCAGTAATCACCGGTCTCTATTCGTTAGGAAACGTGCTTAGCGCGGGATCCAGTGCCGATAGGTCTATTGGTTCTGCTGGTTTACAAATTGGCGCTCAGAGTAATCAGAAGAACACAGGGCGCAATAGTCAACAACACTCAACTGGTAGCGCAATCTCATTAGAACTATCAGGTGATGAAGAAACAGCAACAGTGTATGGTAGTATAGTGCGTGCGATCGTTAGCATTGCAAATAGCTGTTGTGATGATAAGATCACAGCCCTAGCTCTCTCAATGCTACTACAGAAATTAGGAAAGGTGAGCTTGGCTGTGGATGTTCACATCATAACAGAAGCAGCGATGCTAGCTAAGAGCGGCGGCCCGCTTGAATTCAAGTCTTTGCTCAAGCTATACTCTAGGATTAGCCACGAAGGAATAGTTCATAGCAACGATATACTACTTGATGCGGTAAGAATCTTGAGATCACATGGCTACTTGAATGACTTACAATTATACACAGGTAAGAAGAGCCAGAGTGTATCTATCTAAATCGCTGCAACGAGATTCACCGCTTTTCCAAGTCTATCTTGTCAACTTGCTAGAAAACATTGTTAGCAAGGGCGATGTTCACGAAAGTGACAACACCCACGAAACAGATGTCGAGCTTGCTGCTCGAGAGATAGTAGAATTACTACAGCCTTTAGCATGCCTTGTATCTGTGCCGAAAACTGCAAACGACCTTCCCCAAGATGAGAATGTTGCGCGCCTCCACCGTGAAGCTTGGTTCAACATTATCGTGCATGGCATCACCCCTATTTCGACCCTTGGTCAACAATCTTCCAAGGAACTGCAAATTATCGCACTCCAGTCGAGATCACTAACAGTTGAAGATCATGATGATCAACTCGAAAGCGAGGTTGAATTAAATACGGTGTTGAGGCGAGGTATGAACGGAGCCCATACTGCAGAGCAAAAAAGGCGTTTAATCAGTCTATTACCGGGACACGAGTCTGACATTAGATCTTTAAGCTACCCCAAGGTAATCTTTCTAAGTACCGCATACTTGGTAGAGACATTACGAGCGGACGCAGGTGATTGCACGCATATCCTTGCATACTTTCTTGATCCGAGTTTGAATGGTAGCGCAATGGAATGTTGCATGACCAACATAGCGGACGAGGTTGTGGAGATATATCTTAGGAGAACCCTAGGTGACAAACACCTAGAAAACTCGGCGCCTTTGGCGGCAAAGCAGCTTGCATCAATGTTGACTGGCTGCTGTCACCGAGTTCCAAGGGTACAACAAATTGCTAGCGCGTCTGCCGACAAGATCATAAGACAGCTGCCATCATCGTTGTGCCAAAAATCATCCTTATTCGCACTTCTAGAACTCCTCACAATTTTGTGGACGAGCTGTCTGGAAGCAGAACTTGACGAATATGAATTAAAGTCTAAGTACATTTCTGTTCGTGGTGAGGTGGAAGTTGAGCTCTCAGACAACTATGATTTCAGGAGGAGTACGCTGAACGCCTTCTATAAACGGGCAAAAAGCTGGGTCATGGCCGTCGTCAATATCGCTCCTCTGGATGTTAAAGGCCTGTTGCAGGTAAGCAATCAGTACAGCGCGAGATTACACTGGGCTGACGAAACAACAGACCTACTTATCAGAGTACGATGACGACGGTGCTTATGGCCATGTGTCCTTGGGGAGAAGCTTTGCGGTAGAGATGGGCTCTGTTATTCCCTCAACAGACCAGAAATTAGGTTTTTTGAACTGCCTTTGCGTGTTAGTTTGCAAGCTAAGCTTTTGCAGGGGCGATTGATCGTCATGGAGACTGTAGTATTAATACAGCTTCGGATTTCATTGCTCAGTATACGACTCGCCAGGAGTATAGATACGCCGATGCCCTCCCTGATTATGATCAAGAATGGGCAAATTTCTTACACATTAGTAGGTTCTAAGCTGACCGACTGGTGGAACAATACTAAACGCATCTAGATGGAAACAGTAATACGGCTGCGGAGGGTTTTCAAAGGAAAATCGAGGTTGACCAAGCAGTCCTCGCTCATCTAGAGCGGAGAACATTAGAGAATAGGTTCGTATCCATTGGAGAATTACGTGACATTTTACGACGAGCGGCTGCTTTACTATGCAGGACAAAAAGGGATCAGTGTGCTATAGTACACCATCTTGTGGGTATTCCTTTTGCGATCTTCACCAAGCAGTCCATAAAGCTCGGGATCTCATTATGGCTTGGGGTCATCAACGAGAATCCGCTCATGGAGCCAAGAATATTATCAGAAATAGCTGAGAGTTGGGAAAAGACGGTCCACAACCGTGTAGGCGTCTTTGGGGATAAGCTACGGTGAGTCTATATCGCGTAGGCCGAGTCGCCAATGTAATAACCAGCTATTAGCCATTTCGATCCCTTCTATCTCAAGCAAGAATTTGCACCATCAGATAAGTCGGCTTTGCTGAAACAGCAACAAGCAGCACACAATCTAATTGCGCCGCATTTACGTATCCTGCAGTTTCTCACAAGTCACTTCAACGCTACCCGACTCGGCAGTACCCATACACAATGTATCTTTCATCGTTTGATCACTGTAACACTTCAAGGTTTGAAGCAAAATGCCGGGCATCCTTTAGCTCGCGAAATACATTTCCAAATTATACTGTTCGGTCTGAACCTTCTAAGATACTATAGTAGCTTAGATCAAATCAGTCAATGGAGACTGAAGGATACAATACTCAGCGCCGCTTTGAGTTGGTTCAGTCAGCAGCCCAGGTAACTACGTGGTCTCCTCTCAACTGGTGCTCTATTAACACCATTAGATGGTCTTTTGGCGGCAATCGTCTACAAATCAAAGCTGAGACCCGATTGTTGGCAGACGTTGACAGTGCATTGCGGGCTGTGGCGCTCGTGGGCTCGAAAACTGTGGGAGTTTGCCAGACCCTCACGACCAAACAGGATTTGCTCCAATTACTGCTCGAGAACGAACAATTACGATTGGTTGTCTGGCTCTACCCACTCGATTATGGAAGGAGGCACATCTTCTCCTCGGCGCATTCTGGCAGATTACCTTCGGATGTTAGTATCGTATAGTCGGTACAATCGACGACGTGAAACTGACGATCATCAGGCAACTCTTTCGGCCGTCTATAAGGCTGCGTGGGCAGAGCACCCAGGTCTGGCTGTTCAGCTGGTTACACGATTCCAATCACAGAAGCTTACCAATGACGTTCGATGGCTCCTCCTAAAATTTCCAGAAATGGCAATTGGAGAGCCCGACGCACTTCAGATCCTGATTGGTTCTTCAATGTCAAAGGACCTTTCGTTCCAACTCAAAGTAAGTCTCGCTGGCACCGCGCATCATCCAGGGCTGATTCATTATAGTATCTACTTTATTGGGCTCCTGTAAACCCAATAACGGCTGTGACTTACTTTCTGCCCGACTATGGCTACCATCCATTCATTGTACAGTATGCTATGCGGGCTTTAGAAAGCCATTCCGTGGATGTCACCTTTTTCTACGTTCCACAGATCGTTCAAACATTGCGCTATGATGTGCTGGGCTATGTTCAGCGGTACATAATTGAGACTGCAAAGTTCTCGCAGCTCTTTGCTCACCAAATTATGTGGAATATGAAAGCCAATGCCTACAAGGATGAGGATTCTAGCATTGTAAGTATGGTAGGATGAAGGGTTAAATCCATGGCTAACCGCAACGCAAAGGAGGATTCTCTAAAACCAACCCTTGATGTGGTAACGGATAATATGATCAAAAGGTTTTCTGGAACTGACAAGGCTTTCTACGAGCGTGAGTTTTCTTTTTTCAATGAAATTACGGACATCTCCGGCAAACTACGACCGTACATCAAGAGTAGCAAGCCAGAGAAGAAGCAGAAAATCGAGGAAGAATTGAGAAAGATCAAGGTTGAAGTTGGAGTCTACTTACCTAGTAATCCGGACGGGACTGTGATTGGTATTGATCGCAAGTCCGGCAAGCCTTTGCAAAGTCATGCAAAAGCGCCTTATATGGCAACTTTCCGGATCAAGAAAAATCGGGGCGAATTGGAAGGCACAGACGATATGCTCGAAAAAACGAACCAGAACCTCGAAACAAGCCGTAATGGGCCAGTCTCTCGAGAAAGCACATACGAAGTCTGGCAATCAGCCATCTTCAAGGTAGGCGACGATTGTCGACAAGATGTGCTGGCATTACAGATGATCGCCGCTTTTCGAGGTATATTCAATAGTGTTGGCTTGGATGTATATGTATATCCGTACAGGGTAACCGCTACAGCCCCCGGGTGCGGTGTCATAGACGTCTTACCCAATTCGATCTCGCGAGATATGCTCGGCCGTGAAGCGGTGAACGGATTATACGATTACTTTGTGTCTAAGTATGGTGCCGAGAACTCCATAAGGTTTCAAGAGGCCCGTAACAACTTCGTCAAAAGCATGGCCGCATATTCCGTGATATCATATCTGCTCCAATTCAAAGACAGGCATAATGGAAACATTATGGTTGACGATGCCGGACACATACTCCACATCGACTTTGGCTTCTGTTTCGATATAGCCCCAGGCGGCTTGCGGTTCGAACGCGCTCCATTCAAGCTGACATCGGAAATGGTGGCCGTCATGGGAGGGAGTACCACTTCCCAGTCCTACAAGTGGTTTGAGGAGCTCTGCATCAAGTCCTTCTTAGCGTCTCGGCAACACACCGAGAAATTGTGCCATATCGTTGTGCTCATGTTGGGCAGTGGATTACCATGCTTTAAGCCGGAAACAATCAGTCATCTTCGTGAGAGGTTCGTCCTTGAAAAGAGCGAACGGGAAGCAGCCGATTTTATGAGAGATCTGATCAAGAAAAGCTACAGCAGCTACACAACAAAAGGTTATGATCAATTTCAGCTCCTCACCAATGGTATCCCATATTGAGTGGGTTCCGATAGTCGTCTTAGGGTAGCAATCAGGCGTCGGGGGTCGGCGTGGTTAGCGTGGTTAGGTAAACAGGCGATAGCACTGATGCATCTGAATAGACAGGTGTCGTAGCTAGGCTCGCGGAATATGAATCATCATGATCAAGTGCTTTCGAGTATTTCAGATCCCCAAAGGGTCGTAGAATGATAGAAGAGATGTGATCATGTGAATTCCTGGTGAGTGTTCTTGGCGCATGCCCCCTGCAAGGTACGGAGAAGCGTCAGCGAGTAATTTATATGCCCCCCTTCATAGACGTGACATTTTACTGGTTTTCTGAAACCTCGAGGAATCAGTCTTCGCCCTTGTCATGGCTGATGGGAGTTCTCCAGTGGCAGGCATTTCGTTCGTCCATCATCACTCCGATAGTAGCGGTCCTCAACTTGGTGGTCGTCGATTCCCCCTCCGTTCTCTATCCAGCAGCCGCCGCAACACCTGAAACAATACATTCGCGAAGCTAAAACGTTTGGCTGGCGACCAAGGTATCCATAGCTACTCAAAAGTTCTTGGACATGCTGGCGTCCCTTGCCTTCCCTCAATTGTTTCGCTCATTTTCCCGGACAAAGTGCGAGTGCACGAACATCCTACCCTGAGTTTCTTCAAAGTCTTCAGGCAGCGCCCAGGAACATATCCAAGCCGAAGGAAGCTTTTTTCGTTACCTGGATCTGATATCGCTGGTAGTAGTACCCAACCTAGAAATAACAACAAGGATTGGGACTTTGTCGGTTTGGTTGGCATGCAGGATTGAAGCCCAGCTGGTCAAGCTTGTAACGATTAATGACTTCACGGCAACGAATTCCTTTCCCGAAACCTTTTATAGCTCTACGAGGCAGAGTACGATACGAAACGGACCGCCCTACATTGAGTTGTTCAAATCGGACGTACCTCAAGTACCCTTCAAAGGACCCACGGAACACGCTTTGCACCGCCCACTTGATGCCATAAAGTTTCTACTCCAGAAATTGGCATACAGCCCTGCTGAACTGGGTCTGGGTGGTTAGAGATATGGCGTATACAGGTGTCAGCATTGGGGGTGGCTCGGTCGATCCAGAGACCCTATATACCAAGCAGAATTGCATTGGTATGTTCAACGCCAAGCGTAAGACGGAGTTCTTACTCACGATAAAATAGGTGGGGGAAGCTTTGGCAAGGTATACAAAGGGTAAGTCCACGACGAGGCAGACTGGTGGAGCTGTGCTTACGTTTCCTCCAAGGGTCGATAAACGCACAGGACAGGCAGTAGCAATTAAGATCATTGATGTCGAGAACGCCGAAGACGAAGTCGAGGATATCATCCAGGAAATTTCAATACTATCGGAACTCCACTCTCCGTATGTGACAAAGTATCATGGGTCTTTTCTAAAGGGCTCAGACTTGTGGATAATCATGGAATTTTGCTCAGGAGGCAGCTGCGCCGATTTACTAAAGCCTGGTCTGATCCCAGAGGAATATATAACGATCATTATAAGGGAGCTTCTGATGGGACTGGAATACTTGCATGGAGATAAGAAACTTCACCGAGACATTAAAGGTAATGCCACAGATTGACATGATGGGTCTTCAATGGTTCAGTGCTGACATTTTATGGTCGTAGCCGCCAATGTACTTTTGGGAGCTAATGGACAAGTGAAGCTTGCGGACTTTGGTGTGTCTGGACAACTCTCTGCTACAATGACGAAGAAGAACACTTTTGTAGGTACACCATTTTGGATGGCCCCGGAAGTCATTAAGCAGTCAGGTTACGACCACAAAGCAGATATTTGGTCTCTGGGGATCACTGCGCTTGAACTTGCTAATGGAGAACCACCATACTCCGACATACACCCCATGAAAGTTCTGTTTTTGATCCCTAAAAACCCTCCTCCAACATTGCAAGGTAATTTCAGCAAAGCATTCAAAGATTTTGTAGATCTTTGCCTGAAGCGTCTGCCTCACGAGCGACCGTCCGCAAAAGAGCTACTGAAGCATCCATTCGTACGCCGTGCTAAGAAAACGACTTATCTGACCGAGTTAATAGAGCGGCATGAGCGGTGGCAAGCTGTGCATAGTGAGCGTGACTCGGAAGAAGAAGATAACGAAGAAGAGCAATCACATCAAGACGGAAATTCCGAAAACGAAGATCTTTGGGATTTCGGAACCGTCAGACCAGCAGGAGGCAGAGGTGCAGGGCTCAAGACAATGAACGACTCAGCCGCCAATTCTAGGGCACAAAATCGCTCGCCAGACGGACCCACGAAAGGCAAGGTCGACGTTCACAGCAAGATTTTTTTCACCCCTGTCGATGATATGTCAAAAGCGAGTCTAGCAGGTGGTGTTCCATCAAGCGGTCAGTCACCGCAGCGAAAACCAACCGCTGCTATGACGCCAATGTCACCAGGTGTGGCAGCCAAAGTACCTCTTCCGCCATCACCCATGAAAAGTCAGCAGCAACAGCCCGCAGAATTGGAGACGCCTTCGCGGGTAGGTCAGCCTCTCTTCAAACCCGACAACGACAGCCCAAACTCTGTAGACTATAACCGGAGCTTGCAAGAATCGCTTGCGAAGGACATGCACTTCTTGAAACTACATCCGTCAGAGTCAACGACGCAGCTCGTCCAAGATCAACTGTCCAAATCTCAACCTCAAACCCAGCAAAAGCAAGATCTTCCATCGAGAAAGCCCGTCACACCAATCAAGCTCCAAGAGATTCCACCATTTCAAGGTCCCTCCTGGGGCCAACCGTTGCGAGATTTACCCCAGCAGCCGGTCTCGCAACCCAAACCGCAGCCACAGCAACCTTTATCATCTCTTGGGCAACAGGCACTACCCTCGTTTTCACCAAAAGATTTCCTTCCCTCGAATCAACCTTTGCCGCCATTACCCCCGGTTGAGCATCGTGACATGGGCGGACCACGTAAATCCACCGACTCCAGCAGCTCTGCCAGCTCCACCACATTTCCAACCGTGCCACCGAACGCGGAACTCACAGCCCTGAATGGTGTTATCGTTCCCGCTCTTGAGGCAGCACTCCAGCGCCGTACCTACAGTCTGAATGCGGCCTTTGCGCGAGCCAGCAACAAGACGGAGAACAAGACTGCTGCAGAAGAGCTTGCACGCCAGCGCCAATTTGCCCACGAGAAACTCAAGCGGTTGGTTGTAAAGGCGGCCGGCGTGTTCAGTGAGATCGAGAAGTGGGACGACGAGGCTCCGGTGGGAATGGGTGGCGATGTGAATGCGTTCTTGGAAGGTTTCTTGGAGGAGGTCCTCGTACGGGTGGAAGCGGAGGATGAGGAGATACCGGTCGGCTCTGGCAGAGGCTGAGGCTGAGCAGCTATTCTCTGTTGTCCATGCTCGACGGCCGCATGTTATACCGCGTCCCTCTTTTTGTTTCCCCCCGGGGCAGATCCTGTTCTTAACTGTCCAAGCATCAGCGCTCGCGCTTGCGGTAGGTCTATTCCATGGAAGGGCCTCGATTACTCAGTGTCTTTTGGAGCGAGAAGCGCACGTAGTGAATACCATACAGGCAGACGTACCATCGATCTTTATTACATGTTTAACCTTTGGTTACTCTGGCCTCCCACATTAAGGATCAGGTAACAACTGTAGCATTCGGCCTACCATGACATGTCCGGACCGGTGGGTTGTTCATGACTGAGGTTGTTTGCTCACACAAACTTCTTCCACCTTGATATCGATGCTCATCTGCTGTTGTAAGGGAATTTGTCCTCTCTGTTTCTCCCTGTTTTCATAAATAGAAACCACGACGGCATGATGTATACGGATATTTCCGAAAGGACGAAGTCTCGGAGGGTCAACGTGTATTGTTACCCGAGCGAGACTTCACCGCTGGACCCTTTGCTCATCATTCTACCGTCTTTCTGCCCCCCATACTATCCTTGCTCCCATTCTGAGAACTCATGTCCAATAGAAAGTAGGCGCTGGTCTGGACCAACAGGTGCGTGAGTAGCCGTATCAACGGCCAAGCTTGTTCATGTTCATAGAGTTGCCACTGCCATTGCCACATATCCCCAGGTCTTCTCGCTACTTCTACGTATTTCTTTCACACCATAGCTACTGTCTAGAGGCAATGGTTGGCTACAGCAACTCACGCTTACCTTATCTTCCACCCTTTCTGAATTTCGTTGACCAGTTGTATCATGTATGAGCTTCTATCACGTTTTCCCTCTTGCGGATCTTATCGCTTCCATCACCGCACACCTTGCTAGTCTTGTTCCCATCACTCCCTCCGATCGAGATCTGTTCCTGCAACTCGATTGGAGTATGTACTCCTGCCCACCGCATCCTCCGGCATCTACCATGACTGTTAGTTATTACTAGGACGCGTTCGTCGGCAAATCAGAAGCCGTGTCACTTGTCAGCCATGGGTTGTGCTTTGCCAATTTGCTACTAGCCTTTACGTCTTTCTGATTGCTCTGGCATCGAATCATGTACCAGCATCTCCATCTGCAACGAGCAGACGCTACCCAATGATGGATGGCGGCGCCATCTTGGCTGCTGAAGCATCCTTTCTTGGCCCATGCTACTGTCATGCGTTACCACGTCTGCGTCCGTGTCGTTCCCGCCAGATGTGCCAGTTCAGTCCCTCGACAACACGGGGTAAAAGATACATGCCCCTAAAAAGAAGGGTCGTGGGTAGCCTGCTGGCTCGGCTGTGGCGACATTCAACGTGCATGGGAGATACCTTTGTTAGTTCGTTGCTCGGTTTGACTTGCCCAAGCACTACGCAGACTTGAACACTTTACACACCTTTCTCTTGACACATAAATAAGAGTCAATGCCTTGCGCACCGCATGGATAAGGTAACGACCTCCTCAAAGCGGTGAGATTGACTGATTGAGCGGAAGCCTTTTACCCTGGATATTATACTTTAGTGAATCTAGTAGGGTAGGTAGAGCATGGTACGGGCAGTCTCGATGGTTACGTGCCATTGGCATAATCCTAAGCGGTCAGTCCTCTCGCACTACTTAGGTCAGTACTCGATTGTTGAGTCGTTGTTGCATTTGTGTTTTATGTTCCATGTCTTGTGGATTATTATTGTTGTGATGACCACAGACAATCATGCCGGAACACATGATGTTGGTTTTGTATGCATGTCCGGGGGTTTTTCCAAGGCTGGTTTCCTTTGCGTGGCACATCATTGGCTACCGACCGCTGTCCGAGACTTCTGTGCCATTCTTTCATAGTTGAGAGACTCTGATCACAGGCAGTGGGCGAGACACAATATTTACAATGATGGTGGCGCTCAGGGTACAGGGCATCGTGCCGACGTCCGCGCCAGCCGCATTCCCGCATTACAGGTTAAAGTACAGGTCAAATGTTCTGGTCAAAAATAGTGAGCCAGTCTCAGGAGTCGTACAAGTTCTTTTTTGTTGATATCTCCAATTTCTATGGTGCCAACACGCCCCATACTCTAGAGAGAACACTCAGTATATATAGTATATCCCCTTCGCATTTCCACCAACATCACCACCTTTCTTCAGGTTGTGCACCTGCTTCAAGGATGTTGTGGAACAAGGTATATACGTCTACCGGAAGCAAATCAAGCTTCTCGAGTCATATCCTGGGTCCCTTGATCTACGGATAATTCCCGCATGACACGGGTACCAAAAATAAGGTAATAATGATTTGTCCTCGGACTCAGGTGAGGCAGGTCCGGATCCCGATAGAAAATTGCTTAAATCGGCCGGGTCGCGCGCCAGCCACTGTTATGCCCGAAACGGACGATATCTTGAACATCAAGGCTAAGTTCAATGTCGATCTCAGAATCCAGAGCTATCCAGAACCCATGGCCATGGCCATGGCATCGTCAGCTTTGCGGGACAACACCCTGCAACACATACATAGTACGGACGTACTCGTCCTCTTTCTTTGGCTTTCTAAAGAAGATCCTAACTGGCTGAAGAAGGAGATCTCTCCTGCACAGTTGATCTCCCAGTCGCAGGTAGGTTCTCTGGCGCAAGCGCAAGGAACTTACCGAGCGCGCGACGTCCCATCTGAACCCTGGCTGTCGCATTGTGTGGCGGTGTGAGGTTCGATCGATCAGTCTTTTGATAGAAACATGGGCATTCTAAGAACATGGGGTATCAGTAAAACCTCACTAGGTCGAAAAGCCGAGGAGGTAAGGTATTATTGGGAAGCTCCAGGTGATGACGATGGCATACGATGTAAGGTCGTTAGACTGACTACCTACTTCGTACGATGTGGCTAGAAAGAAGCGCCAATGACTTTGTGGCGTCTTTTTTTCTTTCTGGGGGGACTGGTGGCTGGTGTGGCGGTCTTGGGGGCGAAAAATGCGTGTTAGTTATTAGTAGTTACTTTAGGTCTTTAGGTCTTTAGGTAGGTACGGTTGTTCAACATTCCGCAAGCACAGACGTCGTCGGAAGGGGAGGTCCGACCACTATGACGGTTTATCCCAGGGCATGGGGGGCTTTGGGGAAGCATTCAGAGCGAATTGCTAGCATCGCATCACCGTTGAAAAGACCCACAGGCTACAGGTAATGGGGGGGGGGAAAGGACCTTTGCCCAGATATAGAAGTTTGCACCGATCTGTCGCCACGACGCACGTGTGGCGTCAGGGAAAAAGGGCTGATCGTCGTCACTGACATCTGCGCCCCAACCTTACCGCCGAACCCCGAGATCTGCAAAACACTAATCGCACGCACAATGGGGGAACGACCTTTTGACTCGCAGCCTGCCCTGAATCTCTCGACGATAAACCTGGTCCATGTTCCCATCAGTCGGGACTTCGCAGGGACTTTATGAGTACTATTTCCTACTATTGACTCCACCAAAAGACCCTTGGCCCCATCAGCCCCAATGGTCTAGCCGATCATGTCCTCATCGACACACGGAGCTCTCTATATTTACTTGATACGCCGACACAGTCACGACCCAGTGGGGTTTCACAAGGGCCGACATGGTCTTTCCCTACCATCGTTTCTTTTCTTAGGATGAACGGTAACCAATACGATCCGAGAGGCTCTAGATCTGGCATCAATTGCTGATCCCCTGTATGGTTGTACCTTTGGCAGAGCGAGCCATGCTCGGGGTGCACCGACGGGGTTCAATTAGTTCGACAGTCTTGGGATATCAGCATTACCGTATCCAGGGCAATGCCTTTACTGTGAACATGCACGCCGCCGCGAATCACATTAGTCTTGCACGAGTGGGCCAGCATGGTCTCCTGGTGTAATCCGACGAAGTTGGGGGAGACTCCCCACGGGTAAGGCGGAGCAACCTCCGTCGCTATTGTTGCCACATTCGATATCATTCGGCACAGGGTTTGACATGAACTACCCAAGGGCAACTTCCCCGGACCCTTTTGGGCTCTGTCTAGCTCGAACCTTCTTCGACCAAGCGACGAACAAGGCGGCAGCTAAGTTGCATCAAGGCCAAGCGGCTCCTCGCCGAGCTGCTTGTCGTGACTGGAGAAGTATCTCATTGGATGGCCGGGTTGAGTGACTACCTTATTGTAGCAATGGAGGGCTGCCCTCCGTTATTGGGAGTTTGGCATCTTGTCGAACAGTCCTTCCGACGTTCCCTGCATGAATCCCACAAGGTACCTTGATAATTAACCATAT